>Ga0214921_10000643_pt1 | contig 63271 bp, 49 predicted proteins | sample LL1505_MetaG_FD_177992 | JGI IMG/M metagenome (GOLD analysis project Ga0214921, IMG submission 177992) | Freshwater microbial communities from Lake Lanier, Atlanta, Georgia, United States - LL-1505 | ecosystem: Environmental > Aquatic > Freshwater > Lake | place: USA: Georgia | collected...
CCGAGTCGGTCACCGGGCTTCACGGTTTGCCCAGGTTTCACCTGAACGTCGTGGTGAAGGTAGGTCTTGGAGGGGAACGGGAAGTTGGTCTCGTAGGGGACCTTGATGAGGCCTTTGTCGTCGGCGGCGGCACCGACTTTGGGCCGCCCATCCCGGAACGCCGCAACAGCCTGCTCCAGATACGCTGCTTCCTTGGCTGTCGGCACGTATCCAGGCGCCCGAATTTCGACGTCCGGCATCTTACGAAAAGCCTCGACCATAGGGGCGTAGTGGTCGTAGAGCGCTACCCCCTTCGCGTGCCTGCGTTCGGGGTCTTCAGGTCTACCGCGTTCCTGTGCCTTCTGAACCATTCGGTTGAGGCGGGCCTTGAGGATCTCTTCGCGCGGAGCGTCCATCAGGACGACACGGTGGCCCGTCGTAAGCTCGGGCGCCGCCAAGATGGCGGTACCTTCAAGGATGTGCGGCGTAGAGAGATTCCGGAGGCTTTCCTCGACTGCCGTGCGTTGCAGCTGATGAACCCTTGCAAGGTCGCTGCCGAGCATCGCCTCGGCCATTCCGGGCACCTTGTCGAAGCGATGAAGCGGGAGCCCCGTCTGTTCGGCGAGGGACTTGGCGTACGTCGACTTACCCGCACCAGAGTGGCCGGTGACCAGGATGTGCTGGACAGGCGCCGCCGTTTTGACCCGGTAGGGGCTCACCGCCTTCATCAGGTGATCGAGGCTCTTGTACGACTTGTGATCGCTCGAAACGGGTCCCAGCATCTCGGGGCCCAGGAGGTGATCGCGCTGCTGCTTCGAGAGCCCTGCGTAGAACTTCGTTTCGTCAGGCAGGATCCGGCCGGTGCGCTTGCCATTTTCCCACTCCGTCTTCCCCTTGTGGAAGCTGCCGTGGAAGCCGTTCGGATCGCCCCCGACGAAGATGTCCAGGTCCTCTCCATCCTCCCCGACGTGACCAGGGATGTAGCCATAGTCGGCGGTGTAGTGGAGATGATCCTGCGTGCCATCCGGGTTTTGAAAGCTCTTCCTGAACCCCGCTGGCCGATCGATCTTGAAGGCGTGTCCGCCGAGAGTCTTGTCTTGATGCTTCTTGATGCCGTCAGAGCCGAGGTTCTGCGCAAAGTCGGCGGCGGTCTTGAAGGTGAATGGGCCGAGGGTCTTGGGGGTGACGCGGGCGGCGCCCGCCTTCTCGGCCCCGACCGCGCGGAGGTACTTCCCCGGGATATGGCCCGATGCGGTGTGCACCGCGACGTGAGGCACGTCAGGCGCGTAGAACCCCTTGTCTTCCGTGTCCTTGTACGTCGACCAGTACTCCGTGGGCGCCTGCCCGTGGAGCGCGTCCATCTTCGCGGAGTCGATGTAGTGGTGCCGTGTCCCCGGCTGGTCGGAGGGCTCGTACGGCTTCAGTTCCATGCCGTAGAACTTTGTGTCGGGCTGGTCGCGGAGGAGCGCGTCTTTGTCGATCGCCACGAGGGTGAGGTCGTGCGCGATCGTGGGGTGTTTGGGTGAGAGCTTTGCGCCGCTCGGGATCGGGTGGAACACCGCATTGGGCCCCTGGCTGCTGTACGCCTTCCAGGTCCGGAGATTCTTGCGGATGTCTTTGGCGAGCTCGTCGGGCGTCTGTCCGCGCCCCTCGGCCGCCGCCGCGAGGTGCTTCGGGCTATCGAGCAACGACTTCCCGCTGTGGAGCCCGTCCCGCAGAATGGCGGGGAGCGCTGCGGTGGGGACGTAGGAGTACAGAGCCTGTTGCGCGGCGCCCTTCTTCTCCCCATGCGGCCGGATGTAGATGTACCCGTTCTCGATCTTCTCGACGGTCCCGTGCACCGGCGACGTCGGCACCGTCATGTGCCCGTAGAGGCTCTCGAAAGACACTTCGCCCGGGAGGTGACTCTTCACCTGCACGTAGGGCACCTCGCGCTCCAAGAGCGGCAGCGCCTGGGTCCCCATCTTGGAACCCATGATCGCGCGGTTGCCCTGGATGTTGTGGATCATCGGGATCAACGACGTCGCGGGCGAGTACTGGTGCGAGACGTGAAGCATCTCGTGCGTCACCTTGGACCCCGAGATGCTCTTGACCTCGCCGTTAACGAAGGCTTGCACGCTCCCCTTCAGGTCCTGGTGCGGGAAGGCCACGACGTGCTTCGTGAGGTCGCCCGCCTTCACGTACACCTGCTTGCCGGTCTTGATGTCCTTGACCGTGCTGTAGAGGTTGCCACGGTCGTCACGGTGCGCGGCGATGGTCGCGCGGATGTCCACGCCCGCGTGTCCGCTCTCGGGCGTACGAATCGGGTCCAGAGCGCCGAAATGCGTCGCGTGCGTCATGCGCGCGTCCAGAGGAATCGCCCGGTCCGAGCCGATGCCGCCCTCACCCAGGGACGTGACCTTCACGGCGTGATCCAGAAGCTCCAGCGGGTTGATTCCGCTGGGAACTGCGGTCAGTGAGGAGGTCGTCACGAACTTGCGAATCGAGTCCGAGAACGGTGCCGGCCGCAGCGCGTCCCGAATCTTCGACTTGCCCGTCAGCGCCATCTTGGCCTTCGGAGCCCACGCCCGAGCCGTCAGCTTGATGCGCTCGGCCAGGAAGTCGTCGGCCGCGTGAAAGGTTTTGAACGCCAGCGAGTCTGTGTCGTCGAGCGCCGTCTTGCCGTTGTGCACGGCCAGGAGTTTCTTGGCCGCGTCGAGCATGGCCACGGGCGTCACTGTGGCGTGCGGCTTCCCGAGTGTGTGCTCGGTGACATCGGGATCGAGCGTGGTCATCCCGTACCGCTTCTTGACGGCATCGACCATCCCCGCGTGCGGCAGCTGCGGGTTGTAGAGCGCCGGGTGCTCCAGCTTCTGGTACAGCTTGCGAATCGCGCTCTCGGCGTGCTTGCCGTGCTCCTTCTCGTTCTCCCGAGCAACGCCTTCACCCAGGTGCTTGGCGATCTCGTCGTGCGTGACGCCCATGCCACGAAGCGCGCCGTACAGCGGGATGTTGCTCGTCCCGTACTGAAGGTGAAACGTGCCCTTCGCCGGGTTGAAGCCGATGTCGAAGTTCTTCCCCTTGCCGAGGTTGAAGGCGGTGTGCAGCTCGCCGTTCTCCGACCGCTGGGTGTAGACGCCCGGCTTGCGGCGGATCTGATTGGCGAACTGGTACTCGTTGCCGTCGGCGACGATCGTGTGCCGATCGGTCATGTACGGCACGTGAACCAGCGTGAAGTCCTTGGCCTCGTCGATCACACGGCCATCAGCGCCCTTCAGAACCAGTGTCCCTTTCACCGCGTTCTGCAACGACCCGCCGCTGAGAAGCGCCCGCTTCTGCTCGTCGGAGGAGTAGGTGCGGTCGTGAACCTTGACGTCTTTGACCTCCAGCGTTCGACCTTTGAGGTCCAACGGGAACACGGTCGTCAGGGCGCCGGTGACCTTCTGGTGGATCTTGTTGCGCAGCGTCGCGGCGTCTGTGAGGACCGAGGTCAGCTCGCTCATGGTGTGCGAATTCTAGCGTGTTTTGCGGGTAGAAGGAACTGTGCCCCCCTATGGGCACGGAAAGCGCAGTGGACCATGGTGATTCGTGCAGTTCTGTTCTTCGTAATCTCCCTGGCACCGCAGGTGGTGTGATGGCCGCCACCAACCGAAGCGCGGCCCTTCGCGACGCCCGCAAGGAGCGCCGCGAGGACAAGTGGGCGGCTTTCTTCTCCGACCATGAGGCCGACCAGGAGACGACCTGGGAGGCCTCGGTCGAGGCTCTCCTCGGGAACCGAGAGGTTTCCGAGGAACCCGCTGATTAGCGGGTAACCTGAGAGGAGTCAGAGGCGTGGAAACGCTTCTGACTCTTCTTTTTTGTCCCGAGCGAGGGGCTCGCCCCACTCGATGACCGCCTGCACTACGCCGGTCTTAAGCGTGTCGAGCGTGCGCTTGATCAACTGAACCTCACCTTGGGCGATGCGGTTGACAATGGCCGTGTACTCGTCGTTCTCGTTGTGCGGGCAGACGTAGTCCTCGTCTTCGGGCATCTGGAGGTCAGGGTCCTCCCACTCACCGTTGGCGTTCTTTTTAGGCCGAAACGCCTTCTGACACCGCTGGCACTCCTGCCACGGCCGAAACACGGTGAACACTCTGCACTGGTAAAGGAATCGCGCCTTCTTTTTCGCAGCGGGCAGGTTCTTCTCCAGCTCGGCTTCCAAGCCGCCGAATCGACTCTCCATGCGGTCGCCGCCCTGTGCGCGGTCGATGAACTTCCCGAAGTCGTCGCTCATGTATCAGCCGCCCTGCGCTTGGGCCTTTGCGGCCTGGTTCTGATCCTGCTGCATCTGCTCGATCCGCTCCCTGACGACCGAGGCCATGACGAGGTCCTCGTTCTTGAGCGAGTCCATCCGCGACCGGCGCGAGCCTGCGTCGAGCCCCGCCATCTCCTGTGCGATCTGATCAGCCTGCGCGATGATCGCCTGCTGGTCGTACTGCGTACCGCCCTGCGACATCTGGGCCTTGTTCGCCGCTTGTTGCGAGAGCGAGTTCTGAAGCTTCTTTTGCGCCGCCTCAAGCGCCATCTGCGCCTTCTGTTCGGCCAGCGAGTCCTCCAGCTTCTGCTTACGCTCATGCTCCCAATCGATGCCGAGGATCTCACCGATCTTCGTGTCGCTGATCTTGCCGCTCTGCCAGAGCTGCATGTAGATCTGCTTGTTCTCGACGTCGTCGATGAGCTTGAAGTCGGCCAGGCGCATCGGAATGCTGGCCCACCCGAGGAACTTCGCGCACTTGCCTTCGATCCACTGGATCAGGCCGTTGAGGTCTTCGATGTGGGTCTGCAGCTGGTTCTCAATCATGCGCAGCGTCACCTCGCCGCGCGTCTGCCCCAGCCCACCACTCAGAAACTCCATGGGCACTCCCATGGAGATCACGATGTTCTTCTCGGCTTCTTGAAGCTCCCCGAGCGTGAGCATCCCACGACCGTCGCCCCCGACGTTTTGAACCCCGATGGGGATCGGCGACGTGTGCATCCGCAGCGGGTCTTTGCGGAACAGCTTGTAGTTCTTCTCGAACTCCTGCCGCCACTCTTGAAGATTCAGCTGTAGCACGGGGTCGCCGCTACCGGACGCCGCTTGCGGGTGAATCACGCGGAACGGCGTGATGTGCTCCAGCGCGATCGCTTCGTTGGCGCGACGAAGAATGGCCGCAAACAAGAACAGCTTGATGGCGCTGGTGATCGGCGGGAAGCCCCACTGGGACTCGACGCCAGCAGGCCCGGGGACCTTCAGGTGGTAGAGCTGCCCCTCGGCGAACTTGAAGGTCTTCTTGGCCTTCATCGCCTTGAGCATCTCCATCGGCATGGTGCCGATGAGGTGTTTGTTCCCCTCTTTGACCTGCTGCACGATCGTACGCGGGATCGTGTAGTAGTAGACGCTCTGACCGGTCACGGGGTTGTGATCGATGTCGATGAGCTTCGGATCCCACCGGATCAGGTTGATCTTCGAGGCGTCGATCAGCTTCTCATCTTCGACTTCGGCGATCGCGTCCGCTTGGCACTTTCGACACTTCAGCTTGAAGGCCGTCTGCTGCTCGACGTACTTGTAGTCCGCAACCTTCGCGTCTTCCTTCGTGCCGCAATGCTTGCACTTGAGCCAGCGCTTGATGGGCTCAAATACGCTGACAAAGGCGTTGCCGTAGATCCACTTGTCGAACGACACCTGCGTCATGAACCCCTTCAGGCCGATCTTCTTCTCGAAGAGGTCCTGGTGCCGCGTCTTCTCGTTGGGGGAGGTCGTGTCGTAGACGAACGTTGTGATCGGGTACTCGCCGAACTTACGCACGACTCCGTAGATGTGCGCGGAGTTGAACGCGAGGTACTCGGCCCACTTGAAGAGGTCTTTGAGCTTTCGAGGTACAAACCCCGTCAAGTAGTCGAAGACGGGGTTCGGGTGACTCGCCCCGTTCAACGCCATCGGGTCTGCGGGGTTGGACGTGTCGAGCGAAAACGAGGTGGTCATGGAACCCTATGGGGAGGTTGAATGAGGGTCTTCGGAACGTATCTCAATCTTACGCCTGTCTTCCGCGTCACGCCGGACAGTCCGGCGCCGGAACCGTGGAAGCGCGTGACTGGGGCAGCACAGATCGGCAAGGAGTGGTTTTTTCCGGCGTATTACCCTTCCGGCCTCGCAGCCCTTCACGATCTGCGTGTTCTAGCGCCGAACGTCGAACTCGACGAGTCTACACTACCGCATCGGCGCGCGCTTCAGAACGCGGACGCGCTCTGGCGCAAGGCCAAAGCCGATTTCGCGGCTAAACGCGAGCTGCCTCTGCCCGAGGGAATCGACTTTCCGGTTGGCTTCGAGCCGTATCAGCACCAGCGGCTGGGCATGGTCATGGCCTCGACCTGGTGGCGATCCTTCTTCCTGTGGGAGATGGGTACGGGCAAAACCCGGACGATGATCGACGGGTACCGGCTTTCACGTCGTGAAAACCCGGACCTGAGGCGCATGCTCGTCCTGGCGCCTCCGGTGGTCATTCCCACCTGGGTCAACGAGGTCGAGCGCTGCTCTCAGGGGGCCATGGCAGCGGCGATCTGGGACGGAACCGAGAAGGGCTACGAGGCGGCCCAGAGGGCCGACGTCGTGGTCCTCTCGTACACGCGGGCGCGTCTGGAGTTCGACCCCAAGCGCAAGGGCCCGCAGTTCCTGAAGGACCTGGACTACCAGGTCATCTGCGCTGACGAGTCGCACTCGATCGGAAACTATGAGAGCGCGCAGACCAAAGCGGCGCTTCTTTTGTCATCCAAGGCTGCGCGCAGGTACCTGCTTTCAGGCACGGCGGCGGACCACCCCGGCAAGCTCTACTCGCAGCTTCGTTTTCTGGCGCCGGGCTTCATGCCGATGACCTGGTGGCAGTACCGCGAAGCGTACTTCGTCTTCTCGCAGTTCCGAAAAGGTCAGGTTTTCGGGTACAAGCATCTCGACGATCTGAACTCGCGTGTGGACGGCATCTCCTCTCGGATGAAGAAGAACGAGTGCCTGGACTTGCCCCCGGTGTCGTTCGTCGACGTTTCTTTTGCGTTGTCCGGAGAGCAAGTACGGGCCTACGACGCCTGCATCGCCCGCCTCAAGGACAAGGAGCTCTATCAACGCGTACTCGCCGGCGAAGGCGTCTCCGTCGCCCACGGCGGCGCGTTGGTCAACAAGCTCTTGCAGATCATCTCGGGCTTCGCCATCGAAGGGGCAGACCCGCTCGTTTGTGACGCCTGCCCCCGCGTCCAGCACTGCGTGGACAACAAGATCCAGCCGTACACACCTGCCTGCGAGGTTGTGAAGGAAAAACCGCCAACGACCATTCGTCGGTTCGCGAGCGGCAAGCTCGATATGTTCAAGCAGCTCGTGGACAATGTCCTCAGCGACGACGACACCAACAAAGTGATCGTCTGGGGTACGTATCTGCAAGAGCTCGACGACATGGAAGAGGCGGTCAAGAGCCTCAAGTACGGCTATGTGCGCGTGGACGGTTCGACCACGCACAAGATCGGTGAGATCAGCAAGGAGTTCCAGACCGACCCGGCATGTCGCGTCTACATCGGGCAGGTCACTTCCGGCGTCGGCGTGACTCTGACCGCTGCGAACTACATGATCTACTACTCGCTGACCTGGAACCTCACTTCGTACAAGCAGTCGCTTGAGCGGAACAACAGGCCGGGTCAGAAACGAAACATGGTCGTCTACCGGATGCTGTCTACGCACCCGGGCGCTCTCGACCGCTTTCTCGCGCAGACCTTGCAGTTCAAGGATCGTGTTGCCTACACGATGCTGGAGCGCGTGGCGTGTGCAACTTGCGATCGCACCGAGCAGTGCGCCAAGGACGAAGTGCTGCCTTTTCGCAAGGGCTGCAAGTATGCCGCAGACGTGTCAAAGCCCACGGCTTCGGCCGAGTACCTCCACATTCGAAAGAAGGAAAAATGAAGATCACTCTGACACATGACGATGTTCTCACCGCCGTACGTGAGAACCTGATTCGCCAGGGCTTCAGCGTGCCTGAGAGCGGTACCGACTCGTTCGGCGTCTTCTGGAACGGGGAATTGGCTCAGGTCACCGTCGAGGTGGACGACATCTCGATCGCGATTCCGGCGCCGGCCCACTCGGTCGCCGCAGACGCTCTGCCGCGTCGGCCCCCCGCTCGCGCACCGGCCGGTCGCTTTGACCCGGCGCCCTCCCCGCCCCGGGAGAAGCTCGACACTCCCGACCGCACTCTCGGCGACGAGGAGGAGCCGCTTCCTGAGCGCGTCAATAACGAGCGCTCCATCAAAGGCATGATCGCGCAGAGCCAGGATTTCGTACGCCGCATCCCCGACCCCGCCAAGGTCGCGCACGCCACCGCCCGGGAAAAGTTCCCGCGCGTTCAAGTAGCCCAGTCGATCGAAGACTTCGGCAAGGACCCCTCTGATTTCGGAGATGAAGTATGAAGAAGAGCCTCCCTGTTTTTCCGCCTGACTTCGCAGACCCCAAGCTCCCTAAGGGTACGTTCTCGCACTCGCAGTACTCCAAGTGGAAGACGTGCGCCAAGTCGTACGAGTTTCGCTACGTTCAGGGCCTCGATACGCCCGCATCAGTCAACATGTTTCGCGGCACGGCGGTTCACGCTGGTGCCGAGGCTGCGCATCTCCACATGATCGAGCACAAGGCGGTGCCGGCCCTGGAGGAGATGCGCGCCAAGGTGTCGGACGCATTCGAGGCGGGCAAGGCTCAAATTCAGGACTGGGAGGGCGAGCAGCCGGGGGCCGTTAAGGACCTGTCGCTCAAGCTCTACGAGAAGTACCACGTGGAGAATCTTCCAAAGCTGCGCCCGGTGGCGGCCGAGGAGGGTTTCGCCGTGAAGGTCGGGACGGTTCCGGTCACGGGATATATCGATCTCGTTGAGCGCCACAGCGGGTTTGGGCAGCCCTCAGACAATGACCCGCTGCTCGTCGCCGACCTCAAGACATCTTCGGCCAAGTGGTCCGCTGGCGATGTCGAGAAGGACACGCAGCTCACGCTCTACTCGATCGTCAAGACGACGCCCTTCGTACGCATTGACAATCTGGTTACGCTCAAATCGGGGCCGGCCTTCCACCGCTTCGAGAGCAACCGCAGCACGGATCAGCAGCGGGTGTTTCAGGAGGACTTCGAGGAGACCGCCGAGTTCGTGAGGCGCGGCGTCTTCCCCAAGGCGCCCATCGATTCATGGGCCTGCTCTTCGAAGTGGTGCGGCTACTGGAGCATGTGCCGGGGCCGTAAAGTCTGACTTTCACGCCGTGAAGACGCCGTGCTAGGGTTCCTAGTATGGGAACCAAGTACGGCGTTGTCACAAATCCCGATGAACTCCTGGTAGAAGCCGATGCTCGTCAAAAGGTCGGCCAAGAGAGCGCTTCAGCTTTACGCAGCGCGCGGGTCATGGCAAAACCCTCGCGGTGCCCAACGTGTCGAAGCCCTCTAAGCGACAGCGAGTTCGATCCGGAGACCTGGCGGGGCTCGCTGCTGTGCCCGAACTGCGGAAGCGCGCCGTTCGAGCGGTAGCCCGAGACTACGCCCACGTCTTCGCTGACCCGGTGATGCACAAGAACATCACCAACTTTCTTTTCACTTGCTACTTGACATCGCCGGGTCCAGAGTTAAACCTCGCGGCTGAATTCTGGAAAGCGTATCGACATTTTGTTGAGGGTCGTTCGATCCTCGACTTTCCGTTCGTGGTCATCGACCGCGAGTACGCAGTCACGCAGCTGCGAAAAATTCTGCGTGGAGATCTGTTCAATCTGGAGAGAGAAGAGGAAAACGCATGACCACTGAGATCACCGAGAAGAAGACCAAGAAGACCGCGACCCCCGAAGGCATCGAGGCGTTCAACTACGACCTGCTGGAGGCGACTGAGTCGGCGGCCAACGTCGATCCCAAGACGCTGCTGTTCCCGAACTTCGACAGCCGCGCGGACAGCACGGACGCGAAGCTCGACCCCAGCTTCGCGGCCGACATCAAGGCCAACGGTATCCTGCAGCCGCCGCTCGTCACGCCGGTGCGGGACAAGACCACGGGCAAGACCGGTCTGCTGATCGTCGCCGGCCGCCAGCGCGTGCGCGCTGCCATCCTGGCTGCGAACGACAAGACCAAGCTGATCCCGGTTCACATCAAGACGATGACGCTCAAGGAGGCGGTCATCGCGTGCGGCATCGAGAACATCAAGCGCAAGTCGCTCTCGTTCTGGGACGAGGCGTCGTACATGCGCATGCTCCGTGACGAGCTCGGGCTCAAGCAGACCGAGATCAAGGAGCAGCTCGGTGTCGCCGACTCCAAGGTCAGCCAGTACCTGGCTGTCTTCGATCTGGACGAGCGCGTCCAGAAGATGGTCAAGAAGGGTCTTCTCGATCCGGGGGCGAACACCAAGGTGCGCGCGCTCAAGGCCGTGAAGGACCCCGACCAGCAGTACGGTCTCGCCGTCAAGGCGGCGGAGTCCAACTGGACCTCGGACGACATCGACGAGGCCGTCAAGCGCCTGGAGGCCCAGGCGGCCGCGAAGGAGAAGGCGGCCAAGGAGCGGGCTGCCGCCAAGAAGTCGAACGCCAAGAAGGGCTCGGAGTCCGGGGCCGAGGGTTCGGCCGAGGGCTCGGACTCCGAGGATGACGACAACCTGTTCGATCCGAAGTCGATCGCGCCGCTCAAGAAGGCGGAGTTTCACGCGCTGCTGGAGAGCGTCGGCGCGAAGATCGAGAGGATGCGCTCGAAGGACAGCGTGGACGAGACCAAGCTCGCCTACGAGCGCGGCAAGCTCGACGGTCTGAAGCTCGCTACCGGACTCAAGGCTCTCCCGAAGAGCCTCGCGTCGGCTGACGCGGAGTAGTCACAGCACGTCCCTGATGGCGGTGAGCCCTTTCGCCGCCATCAGGGATCGCAGCTTCTTGATCGACGAGTCCCGCATTCGATCGATCTGCTTCGTGTCGAAGATCGACCCGTCCAACTCAAAGAACAGCTGAACGACATCCGGGGGCTTCATCTCCGTGCCGCGAAGGCCGAAGCTGTAGAGGACCACCATTCGTTCCAGTCGCGTCAATGCTGCCTGTTCCATGTAGTCGAGCAGGTTGCACTCGCCCGCGACTGCGAGGGCTTCCGTGTCGTCCTCTGACGGAATGGCGATGTTTTCAAGCGATGACGTATTCGGCTCTTCGAATGAGAAGTCCTTGAGCGTTCCTGCCGCCATCTGAGCGGACTCCTGGACTCGCTTGCGTCGCATTTCTTTTCGCGTGTGACTCGGCACATGGACGGTGCCGAGCTTGTGCAAAAACTCCTGCATGCAGACGTTGATCCACGAGGCGGCGTACGTGAGGAACCGTACGTTATGGCTCAGATCAAACCGCTCTACGCCGATCATCAGCCCCACGTTTCCCTGAGAGATCAGGTCCTTGAGGAGCTGGGGATCGCTCGTGCGCCGTCGCGCCTGCAGGATCACGAAGCGGAGATAGCCGCACGCGATCTTCTGTCCGAGGGCTGACTTCTCCTTTACGCCGTCGCACCTATCCTTTGCTGTCCCGCCGAGTTCGGCTTTCGTCTGAGCGATTTTGTACGCCGTGAAAAGCTCGCGCTCTTCCTTAAGGGACGGCAGTTTGTACTGACTTACTTCGTTGAAGTATTTCGTCGTCGTCGCGTCTACGGCGTTTGCCATTTTCAACCTTTTTGTTTACAAGCCCCCGCAGACGCGGTATGACCCCACTGCCCGCTTAAGGTGGGCACCTGAGAGGAAACCATGGCAAAGAAGTCTACCACTCCCATCACAGACAGCACCAACAGCACTCCTACACCCAACTTCATCAACTCCTCGGCCGACACCACTGCACCTACGGAGACCACCATGACAACTGAAGCCACCACGACAACGGAAGCCCCCATCACCGTGGAAAACGGTATCGCCACCGTCGAAGATGCCGCGCTCGCGGTTCCGGTCGAGAAGACCTGGTTTGACGATCTCCCCAAGCCGATCAAGACTCTCTTCCTCGCGTCGCCTGCGCCGGAGGACGGCGAGCTCACTGCGATGGTCGAGAACCTCCCGCAGGCTCAGCGTGAGAGCTTCGAAGTTCTCATCGAGAGCCTCAACCCGGTGCGTGAGGGCTTCGTGTCTTCGCGTGCGGACTTCCGCATTCCGAAGGCTGCGCTCTATCACGGCGTCGGTGACGACCCCGCGCGTCCCGCTGCGGCGCCCGTCGGCTCGGTCTACACCGCCGATGGTCTCGTCCTCGCTGCCTGGGACAAGAACCAGGCGCGCCAGCTCAAGATCGGGCAGACCTTCGAGGCGGTGATCATCCTCATCGAGGAGACGCGCACGCTCAAGATGCCCCGTGACAAGAGCAAGGCCCTGCCGCCGGACATCGATCCGGACAGCAAGGCCCCGATCTGCTACTCGCTCGACCGCCAGCGTGGCAGCCGCTACGGCGCCTGCGCTGCCTGCCCGAACCGCCCGTACGCCAACGGCAAGTGGGCTCCCGACGCCTGCACGAACGACGCGCGCATCTATTTCGTGCTGCGCGGCTTCAAGGGCATCTACTCGATCAACGTCAAGGGCGCCTCGATGAAGAAGGCCGTCCAGGTCATTCAGCGCCAGAAGGGCCGCCCCTGGGACGTCTGGTACGACCTCGGCGTCTCCGAGGAGAAGAACGAGCTTGGCCGCTGGTTCTCCCTCACCGCTACGCCGCACTCCACGGACGACGCGCCCCAGGGCGAGCAGACCACGCAGGCGGAGCGCGGCGTGTTCCGTACGCTCTCGCGCACGGTGCTTCACGAGTCGTATCGCTCGGATCTGCAGCGCATCTATTCGCAGACTGATGCCCCGGCCCCTGAGGGGCACTCGGACGCCAGTGCGGACATGTCGGCCGTGATCGCTGCCGCCAACGCCGCGCCTGACTACAGCAAGAACAACCTGTAAGATCTGGGGCGGCCCGGGGGGTGCTTCGGCATCCTCCGGGCCGCCCTGTCTCTTTCGTTTGGTCTCGCCGTGGTTTTCACGACGTGAAGGAGGGCGCGGAATGTTTGATGAGAGAGTACTGAAGCACGGGCCTTGGTCAATCTCCAAGGCGAACCTTCTTGACCTCTGCGGGGCACAGTACGCCTACAAGTACGTCGACAAGATGAAGGAGGGGAAGAAGAGCTCCTCGTCACGTGTCGGAGTCGTTGCTCACGCGCTGCTGGAAGCAGAACTCAAGCAGAACGGGCAGGACCTGCCAGCGTTGCTTGACGCAGCGACTGCGAAGGACGAACTGACCACAGACGAGCGCCGTGAAGTGATCACGCGCATTCCGTCGATCGCCGATTTCGGTGTTCGCATTCGGCGCTTCAAGGAGAGCCAGGGTGTGACGCAGGAGTTCATCGAGCACCAGCTCGCGATCAAGCCGGACTTCACGAAGACCACATTCTTCGACCGGGGTGGCCTGCTTCGCGGCGTGCTCGACCACGGCATGATCACGCGCGACAACGTGATGATCGTGCTCGACCACAAGAGCGGGAAGAAGAAGAAGATCGAAGAGCACTCGACGCAGTTCTATGCGTACATGCTCATGATCATGTCCAACTTCCCGGTGACGGCGGTTCAGTGTGGCATCAACTACATCGGAACCGATCAGGTCGACTGGTTCCCCCGTGAGAACGGGGATTCCGGCGCCTGGACTCGGGACGAGGTCAAGCGCCTTCGTTCCTGGCTCGCTACCTACCTCAACAAGTCCGTGAACAAGCTTCGCCTGATCGATGAGCGCAATGCCGCCCCGGAACCGGACTGGCAGTGTGACTACTGCGGCTACGTTGATGCCTGCAACGTGGGCCTTACAGAGGTCGAGAGGCGTCGGCAGAAGCGCGGCGGAGGAACTTCGAATCTGTAATCGTTAGCGGAAAGGGCTCCCGCATGCCTCGTGCTAAAAATCCTGGGGCGGCCGACGTTCAGATCGGTCACACCTTTGGGAACACGCTTTTCGAACGGCTGCAGGTGTCGAAACTTCGGCACTTGTTCGAACAGGTGTTTCCTGAAAAGAAAATCACTCAGCGGGGGGCCTCCTCTCTGCTGCTTAATTGCGTAGACCCCAAGCATGAGGACCGCAAACCCTCATTCTGCGTATTCCCCAACATCAACTACTGCGTCTGCAAGTCGTGCGGGTTTAGGACGAACAACCTGCTCGAACTGTTCCGGGTGGCGCTTGGGTTCAGCTACACGGAGTCGCTCCTCAAGATCCACGAGATCACGGGCGTCCGCGTCGCCAACGACAAGGTCACCAAGCAGCTGGAGAAGCTGGACATTCATCAGCAGAGCACTCGCTTCTTTGGCGAGATCTGCAATCAGCACCTGATCAACTTGATCAGCTACCACCTGCACAAGAACCCCGTCGAAGCCGACGACCAGCCGTACTACACGGATGCGCTGGTCGTAACGCTTCGACCGGTTCTTGACTGGTTGTTCACTGAGCGGCACCTCGACCCCGATAAGGCGGCGTATTTGCCCTACGGAGTCATGCCGTCAGAGACCCTGTTCTTGGCTCTCGCCAAGCGGATCATCGAGGCGGCCTGGGAGATCAAGCTGCGTGCTGGCGCAACGTCTTCGGCGTATACCAAAGAGCGCCGTCTGGCGATCCTTTCTCGGCTGACCGAGATGCACCGCGAAGTCCCGGCGGAACAACTTCACGCCGTGACATTCCACACCGGCTACTCGACAAACACCCCGGGCCGCATTCGTGCGCGCCGCGTCACGCGCGACGTGGGCACGGACAATAACTTCTGGATGTTGCCCGGCTTCACCGATCGCGACCCCGTAGGCTACCTCGGGCTCTACTCCCCGAACGCCACGGGGCTTCGGCGTGTGGACCCGGAGCGCACACGCGTCTTGGTTGTCGAGAGCGAAATCAGCATGCTCGCGGCACAGGAGAAGGTGATCGAGCACTCGATCCCCGATCTGATGTTCGTGGCGTCCGCCGGCTCGAACAACGAGACCGACATGCTTCATTCGGCGGGCTTTCAAGCCGCCGATCTCTTGATGGATCACCCGGACCCAGCTTTCGGCAGGGGGGAGGACCAGATCAAGATTCGCCTCATGTCCGCCATGCAGCTTCAGACCCGGGTGTTCATCGGGTGGGAAGGCTTTCGTGGGGACATTCTTACCGTCAAAGACCCGGACGACGTGCTCCAGCATCACGGCTGGAGTCACTTCCGGAAGTTCGTCATTGACGAAGCCGACACGCACTTCGTTCCTGCGGACGCGTGGGCGTCGGAACGTGCCATCGAAGACGGCCTGACCGTCCCCGAGAACAACATCCTCGGGCGCCAACAGAAGGCGGTGGAGTTCGGCGCCTGCGTACGTCACCCGGCGCTTCTCTCGGCGTTCGTCACTCGCGTATCAGCAGCCTTGGGAATTCCCCAGGGCCCCCTGCGCGCGGCAATCGTGAAGGTTAAAGATGACGAAGCTGGGTTCATCGCCCGCATCATCGAGACCATCAAGAGTGACTTTGCCATCCTCTATAAAGATGACTTGAAGCCCGGGGTCCTCGTCCTGTTTCACAAACGGGAGCGGCGCTACATCGCCGTCAACACCAACGAGGGCACGAGCATCATGACCGCGCTCTCGAACGTGTACGGAGAAATGTACACATTCTTCGCCGAGCATGTCGGCCTGCCCGGGCGCAAAGAGGGCGAGGAGCATGTGCCGACGGCCGCCGCGATTCGTGACGGTCAGAAGTACATCGCCGACTATCTGAAGATCGCCTTTCAGTCTATCTACCAGGGCGTTCTCACGCAGGACGAGTGCATTCCGGTCAACACCGGCTTGCACTTCGAACTTCATCCCGACGACCCCGAGATGTCGATCTCTCGGTTGCACGTCGGGGACCGTTGGTACCGCCTGACCAACGATTCACGCACCGATCTCGTCGCTGCCATCGAGCTTGAAGGCCCCATCGACGGTGCCCATCTGTTCTTGCCGAATCAGCGCAGTTGGTCTCGCGACATCAAGAGCGTTGATGACGTCCTTCAGGCCAACGACATCACGACGGAGCAGCTTCGGAATCACTACCTGCGGCTGTGCGAACTGATCGACGCGGGCTGGAAGTTCCGTCATCAAAAGCAGGACGTCGCCTACCTGGCGGCCCTGATCTTCGTCTATGCCTGCGGAGATGCGTTCGATATCAAGAGCATCACGCGCATCATCGGCGAATCGAACTCAGGCAAGTCCACTGCTGCCGGTATGTATGGTGAGGGCCAGTACCCATGGCTCCAGATCGTCCAGCAGTCGTCGTACGGCTCAGGATACACCCAGGCAGCCACGTACTTAGAGTTCAATCGCTCGACGCTCGCCGCCATCCTCGAAGAGGCGACGCAAGACCCCAGCATGCCCAATCACAAGAGCAAGCAGCTGGAAGACATGAACGAGATGTTCCGCCAAGCCATCTTTGAAGGCGGCGCGAAGATCAAGCGCTACGGGCCGACCGGGAAGCTGGTCCAGTACGTCGTTCGAATGCCGATCATGATGACCTCCGTTCAGGAGCCGCGTGATCAGCAGGAAGCCAACCGCTCCTACACCGTTGAGACGGTGAAAGATGACGCACGGCGCGATCCACAGATCACTATCCGCAAGATGCTGAAGGATCCTCACGAGCTTGAACGCATCAGTCGCGAGATTCAGATCGGCGTTCTTCGCTTCCTTCCGAGACTCCGAAAGTATCAGGACGAGATCTATCGCACCCTGAACGAGAAGCAGCTCGCGTCTTTTCAGGCGCCGACCCGCTTCCTTCGTAACTTCGCGCCGATTGGTGCGATTCTTCAGACGATCGGAATCCCGTGGGAGCCGGTCGTGACCGAGATGATCGAGTCGCGCAAGAGCCGGCTCTTGTCCGAGGCGGCCAGCAGCAACAGCAGCATCGTCTACGACAAGATCCTTCGCGCACCGATCGTTCCCGTGCCGAACGCGCGTAATTCGTTCCTCTCGGTCATGCAGTGCGCGACCATGTCCGGGGGTTACGAAATGCTCAACGCCGCCGGAATTGGCGTGACGTTGAACCCCAACAACTGGACGCTCATCGTGGACTTCGTGGCTGCCACCTCACCGGGCGGCGCGATGTACCGGATGAACGATCTCAACAAGTACACGCCGCATCAGCTCAAAGCGCTCATCGACCATCACTCGGACATCATCCGGCCTCACCGCTACAAGGAGTACGGGGTGATGGAGGCGCTAGCGGCGAACAACATCATGGCGCTGGAGCATGAGATCTCCGTGCTCAAGATCGGTCGAATTCGCGAGCACGTGATGACCCGCGCCGCTTCGTACACGGGAATTGCGATGACCGCAGCCAAACCCGATCCGGATCCTATTTCCGGCGAGGGCTCGGGCTCAGCAAACAACCTCTGAAAGGACCCCATGGCCAATGTCACGCTGACTGAACCGCCTGAGGCGTTCAGCTGCTTGCTCTGTGCGCGCTCTGAGTGGCGCAACAAGGCAGGCGCCGGGTGCAATGAGTGCCCGGCTTTCAAGGACACGCACTTCCACCCCCTCTCGCTCGGCCCCGAGGGTGCAGACATTCTCGTCGTGGGCGACACCCCGTCTCCTCCACCGCGCCTGCAGCTGGTGGGAGGCCGGGATATGAAGCCCAAGTCTATGCACGAGACGTTCGAAGACACGGCTGGAAAGGTCGTGAAGGCGGCCGTCCTCAACGTCACTTCACGTCGTGAATTTCAGAGCCTTCAGGTTCTGTACACCTACGCCGTCAAGTGCGCCGTGGAGAACCCGAACAAGAAGATCGTTCTGTCTTGCGCGTCTAACCTCCGCGCCCTGATTCATCAGACGGCGCAAAGGCGCAAGATGGCGGGGCGCACGATGGGCATCGTCGTGCTGGCCTGCGGTGTCCACTCCCTGACCGCGCTGGGGGTTCACATTCGTAGCGAGGCCGAAGCGCTCAATCGAGTGTTCGATGACGTTGACGTCGGTGGTGTGAAAGTCACCGTCGTCTTCACGCGCTCGCTCAAGGCCCACGCTACGCAGGACGGCAAGTTCAACACGTTGGTCTCCGACGTGGAGCGCGCTTGCCGGATCGCAACCAACTCGCTAGTCCGGGTGAAGACCCGGGAGGAGATCGAGAAGGACTACGTCATTCCGAAGACGATTCACGAGGTTCGCAGCCTCGTGGATCAGGTCATCGGATTCTCGGCCGACGGGGTGCCCGCTGCCAGGTGGGCGATCTCCTTCGACACCGAGACCAACACGCTTCATCCGAACTGGGACGGCACCAAGCTGCTCTCCGTTTCGTTCGCCTGGTTCCCGGGGAAGGCCGCATCTATCGCGCTCTGGCACCCGGAGAACACGATGTACGACCCGGCTGAAGCCTTCGAGGAGGTCAAGCGGTTGCTGGCCAGCCAGAAGCCCGTGATCTGGTTCAACGGCAAGTACGACTACAAGGTCTTCTGGAAGCTCGGATGGCCCCAGGGCGACGTCGGGAACGTCATCTGGGACGCTCTCCTCGCTGAGCACGTTCTGGAGGAGGACAAGAAGCGGTTCTACTCCCTCAAGATGCTCACCAAGCAGTTTCTCCCCGAGCTCTCGGGCTACGAGGACAAGCTGCAGGACATGCTTGAAGAAGACAACGAGCGGGTAAACGTGGCCGAACCCTCGGTTGAGGGCAAGGACAAGGCGAAGGCCCTGAACCTGCCGGCAGCCGTCGCCAAGGCGTTGGAGGGGCTCATCAAGGAGAAGGTTCTCAAGAGCACCAGCTTCCAGGTCAAGACGCTGGAGAAGGCGTTGGAGAACCCGAAGTTCGAGGCCTTGCGGAGCGACATCACCCTGGTGATGAACGCCAAGAAGGCCGGGGAGTTCCGCGCCTCAGCGGCGGAGAAGCCCAAGGACAAGAAGAAGCAGATGGGCGGATTCGAGAGCATCCCTCTCGATGAGCTCATGTTCTATGCCTGCGTCGATGCTGACGCGACGCGTAGGATCGCCATGATTCAACGCGACCGAATGCGGAGCGAAGACCTCAAGGTCAAGGCGCTGCGTGATGCCGCGATTCGAAATCAGAAGCTGGCTCGCGACATTCGCGACACTCAGTTTCCGGTCGAGGTGCTTTGCACCACCCCGAACGCGCTCGTTCACCTCGTGAAAGAAGACTATCTCCCGCGTCAGAGGGAGCTGGCCAAGATCGAGTTTAACGGGATGGCCGTTGACCTGAAGTACTGCACCTGGGGCGCGGAGTCCCTTGGTCAGACGGTCGAACACACGCGCAAGCAGATCTTCGAACTGTCAGGTGGCGACGAGTTCAAGCTCGGCTCTATCAAACGCCTCGCGCAGCTGTTCTTCGGTGATGGGTACACGCACCCCGACCCGGAACATGCCGCCAAGATGGCCGAGGACTACCCCGCGCTGGTCACCTACCAGGGCGGCAAGATCAGCTACAAGGCCCAGGCGTACACCGCCAAGGGCGCGATTCAGGTGAGCGACGGCGTGCTGAAAAGCCTCGTCGCTCGCTACAAGTGCCCGCTCGCCAACCTGCTGCTCGCGCACAAGAAGGCCGACAAGGGCAAGAACACGTTCTTCGCGAACATCGAGGCGCTGGCCACCTACTTCGGGGATGGCAAGCTGCACGCCGGCTACGGCCTGACCTCGACATCCACCGGGCGCCTCTCCTCGGCCGTCCAGGTGGGCGACGCCCGCTTCAATGCCCAGAACATCCCCAAGGGCCTGATCGGCGCACTGCGCGACCTCAAGGGCGCCCTGGTGCTCAACGATCAGGGCAAGCCCGTGTTCGAGGGCGTGAACTGCAAGAAGCTCTTCGTGCCCGACGACGACAGTTACTGCTTCGGCAACGCTGACGCCAAGGGTGCGGAGGTTTCAATCTACTCGGCCTACTCCAAGGACGAGGCCCTGATTGCGGCGCTGCGGGAGGGCCTGGACGCGCACTGCTTCTTCGGCTCGGAGTGTCTGAACCCCAAGTTGGTTGCGGCCGGGCTCTCGGGCGAGGCGCGTCGCATTGCGCTGACCAGCGCTGGTATCGATGATGACCACGCGTGGACCTACGACGACTTTCTGAAGGGCAAGGACGGCATGCTGCCGGACAAAGCCTACGGGAAGCGTCTCAAGGCCCTTCGCGACAACATCAAGCGCCTGGTGTTCGGCATGCTCTACGGCGCCGGCATCAAGAAGATCGCTGAGATCGCAGGCATCTCGCACGAGTTCGCCAAGCAGATCCAGACGCTCTTGTTCACGAAGTTCCCCACGATCCGTACGTTCATGGACCGTACGAAGTGGGAGCTTCGCACGTTCGGGCTGGTGGAGGCCTTCAATGGCCGCCGCCGCCGCTTCCTCATCGGCAAGGACGCCCCGAGCGACCTTCGCGCCCAGGCCGAGCGCCGGGCGATCAACTTCAAAGTGCAGGGTACGAACTCGGACATCGTCCTGAGCGTGCTCTGCTGGCTGGCGCCGGTCATCGAGAACGACTTGAGGGGGAGGCTGCTCCTCACCGTTCACGACTCCATCGGCTTTCAGATCCCGAAGAAGTACGCGCACCAGATCCGTGATATTTTCACGGAGTACGGCACAAAGCGGGTGGCTGAAGCCTATCCGTGGATGCCTGTCCCCTACCGGTGGGACGTCGAGCTGGGACCGAGCTACGGCGAGGTCGTAGACTGCGAGAAGTATGTGAAGGCCCTTCCGGCGCCGACACCCGAACCGCAGTTCGACGGCTACACCGAAGAGGAACAGTTCGACGACCTTCGTGACCCTGACGCGTTCGACCTGCCCGAGCGCACACGCAATCCAAACGAGAAGAGGTGACCTGTGATTCTTGCGTTCATCGATACTGAAACCACCGGGCTTGAACCCGGATTGAACCGCGTGGTCGAAGCGGGGCTCCAGATCGTCGAAGTCACGCCTTCCGATATGAAGGTCCACTTCAGCACCGTGCTTCGGCAGCGCGTGGACCTGACGACCTGTTCCTGGTCCGCTGAGGCGCTCAAGGTAAACGGGTATCACCACAGCCACCCCGATTGGGCCGACGCGCCCTGGGCTGGGTCGCCTGAAGCCCACGAGCGTTGGCAGTACTTTTCGGACATGATCGGTCAGTCGGTTCTCTGTTCGCAGAACGTGCCGTTCGACCGGGACTTCATCGCAGTCGAACTGGCGCGGCTCGGCATCAAGCCTCGCTGGGATCGCCGGGTCGTCGACATTCAGGCGCTTTCAGCCGTGGCAGCGATCAAGATGGGGCTGCCGAAGTTCGGGCTGCATCAGGTCTACGAGGCCTTGGGCGGTCCGAAGCTCCAGGAGCACCGGGCCCTGGCGGACATCGAGCGCGGCAAGTTCGTGTTCGACAAGGTGGCAAGGCCGTTTTTCGCGGCGTGAAAAAGGGGAAGTTGCGAGGGTATAAGTAAGTATGGACAACCATATGGTTTCTGGGGATACTACTTTCGTCGCCATGAAGCACACCATTTTTGCGCTCTGCATCGCGCTGCTTGCAACGGTGATCGCGCCCTCAGACGCCGACGCGGCCCCCCATGAGGCCCCAGTTGCAGACGACGCGCGTAACGCTCAACGACGCCCACGAACGCGGCAGGTGCGGGGGTATCGGCGGCGCAATGGTACCTACGTCGCGCCCTACCGTCGCGCGCCCAGAGGCGCGCCTCGACAACGACGACGCTAACGCGAACACCGGTACACTGAGAGGATCACGCGACGTAGATTCGCGGCGTGAAAAAAGGGGGGGGGAGTTGATCGGGTATAAGGAAGTATGCCCCCTTTCACGCGTCTCCCCTACAATCTCGGGGACTGGGAGGCCAGCGTTGCCCGTATTCGGGCAGAGCTGGCCGCGCTCCAAAATGATCGCACGCCCATCGAGGCATGCGATCTCGACCTCCGTTTCAGGGCGGAGGATTGGGCGCGCGAGCGCCTTCACCGGGCGGAGATGGAGATGATCTCCGCCAAGCACCGCTCCCGGTTCGTAATCACGAACTGGGACGGCACCGAGGACCCCTGCTGGGTCCTCGGTTTCAAGGACGGTGTCGCCACCGTCCGCTTCCAGGACAACCAAGTCCAGACGATGGACGAGGTCTTCTTCTGGAAGAACGCACGATAAGTCCTCCGTCCTGGAGGCACCACCCCGCGCCGTCCGGCGCGTCCAACGGGGTGGTTTTCTTTGGCCGTGATATACCAGACCCGTGGCTTCTCCTCTGTGGATCGCGCTCGCACAGTTCGCCTACCACTTGCTGTGGTACTTGAATGTTCGCGCCACCGCAGTAGGACGCGTTAACTTCGCGCTGATCACGGACGTCCTGAGTACGGTGCTGTACGTCGCCATCATCAAACGCCTTGTGGAGGACGGCCGGCGTGCGCAGTGGATCGCGCTCATGCTCGGCGGAACAGCGGGAACATGGGTAGGGCTTCACCTGCCCCTCCTATAGCCCCCACTGCCGATAGAACCCCACCACAGCCCCGACGAACGTGAGGTCCACCCCGAGCGCCCGGTGACGGTTACACGCATGGAACCCCGCGCCGATTGGGTCCTGCTCGCCCAGCACGATCGCAGATCGGATCAGGGCTACGGCTTCGGCCAATTCTTTACGCCGTGAAATTGGCAGGGCGTCCCAGTCTTCACCGCAAGACTGCGCCGCATATCCCGCCCGGGCAGCGAGAAGGCTTTGTGCGCGGACACGCTTCTCAAGACTCAAGGGCCGTAAAATAGCGGTGATTGCGGGTAAAAGAAAGTATGCAGACCAACTGCGTCTCTGGGCCCGTCGGCACTTCCCCTTCAACCCGCGCCGTAGTCGGCGCGGAGATCGCGCAGCTGATCGAGCAGGCCGCCGCCTGCTCGGAGGTCATCTTGGAGGACCACTCGTCCTGGGCGTTGACCGTCCCCGCCGTAGGCCACGCGGCCTACGTGCTCGGCTCCCGAAAGGAGGCCGAGGTCCTGGCCTTCTGGCGAGACTACGGAGCCGGCCTCGACGCCGTCGTGGCGGCCATGAAGGCCGACCCCGAGGCCCTCGCGACCGCTGAGGCGGCGTGGGCAGCCGAAGTGGCGTCCAGCGCCGCCCCCTGGACGCCGGAGTCGCTCCGGCGACTCCACGAGCTTCAGGCCCTCCGGGCGTGGTGGGTGATGGAGAACGAGGAGGACGTGATCGTCCTCGGCGACCTGGAGGACGCCATCGTCCTCCTCGACGTCGCGGTGCAGTTCGGGGATGCGCCCCGGCCGCCGTGGGATCTCGACCGAATCTTCTGGGTTCAGGCCGAGTTGAACCCCGACCCGGCCGAAATCCCGCCGTGGTGGCAGGACTTCGGGAACCCCTGAGATCTGGGGGGTCTACCCCCATGCCCCGGTCGGCGGGGCCGTTCGTAGACGGCGCTCTACGGCGTGATGTACCGCACGAGCATCGGTACACGCGGGGCCACGAGACCGCCTCAGACCTCCGTCCTGGAGGCACCCCTGGGCCCGTTCGGGCGTCCAACCCAGGGGTTTCTTTTGGCAAAACGCGCCCCCGATACGGGTACAAGGTTCTGCACCCTCCTCACGGGTGCGCTACGGAGACCACCATGAAGTGCATCGGACAGCCTGACACGACCTGCCACAACGACGCGACCACCGAGGTAAACTTCGGCGACCGGTCGTACGCCCTGTGCGAGGGCTGCCGCAAGGCGTACGACCGGCGGAGCCGCCGGAACACCGGCAAACCCCTGGAGGCCCAGGCCCGGGCTGCCCGGGTCAAGGTGTCCTAAAAACCAGGGGATTAGCGGGTATAAGTCTATGTAGGGACATGTGCACCATACTGGAATAGGTCCAGTGGCGGATGCCCCCTAGACGAGCCATCATGGCCGCCCGCAAGGTCTTCTGCTACGCCGTGCCCGTTGGCACGGTGGGCCAGCTCACGCCCGCGCAGCACCTGGCTGCGCGGTTGGCCCCGATGCGCCCCGAGTGGCGCGTCGAGGTAGAGGCCCTCCTCGTGTTCGAGGAGGCGCGCCTGGCGCGCCCCCTCACCCACGAGGAGACGCTGAGGGCCGTTGCCCTCGCGGAAGCCGTCCTCCGATAAGGGGCGGCACCGCCGTAGCTACGTGGCGGGTATAAAAGAACGGAGCCCCGAGACTATCGCCGCCGCCCACAGCAGGGCGGTTTCTAGGCGTGGTCTTTTTTTGGCCTAAAGGGCGCTGCCCAGGTTCAGCTCGCCCGTGCTCACTTGCAGCGCGAGCCGCCCGAACACCAGCCCGTGCAAGAAGTCGTCAGGCTTGTTGTGGGCGTGGTCCCAGCGCTTCCTGCCCTGCGTGGTCACCTCGACGTGCTCGTTCAGGATGTCGCTGAACGCCACCTCCATGACCTTGCGATCCTTGGGGAACTGGTACTTCCCCATCTTCAGGTGGGTCATTATCGAGTCAATGGCCGGCGTTCGGTGCAGTGTGTAGAAGCCGCCGACACTGTTCCATTGCACATAGGTGTTCTGCGTACCTACGTAGCGGACCTTCAAGATTCGCTGCGGCTTCTGAAAGCGGTTGCGAAGAGAGTCCATGTTCATGTTGCCCTCGCCGGCGTCGCCACCCATGAACATCGACATCTTCATGTCGTAATTCTTGACCACCTGGGTGATCTCGTTGAGCTCATCGAGCGGTGAGGTGCCCGGGAAGATTTTGAAGTACAGGAGGCGGACTCGTCCGCTTGTCAGTTGCCCCTGAATCGTCAGCACCGTCCTCGACTTGATCTCGGTCCCGCCACCCGACCAATCGAAGCCGGCCGAGATCTTCATCACGTCCTTCATGTTCTCGGGCGTAGGTACGGGCGAGATCGAAGGCCCGTCGCACATGGCCTCCAGGTCTTCTTTGCTCAACAGGCGAACGCCCTCCGAGTCGCTGACTCCAAGGACCTCGTTCCTGAACATCGACAGGGGGTAGGCGCCGGGTCCTTCCAACTTGTCGAGCACCTCGATCCACTTCTCGCGCGCCTTCTCCCTCAGCGGCCCCTCGGGCCAGCAAATGGGCACCGACTTGGGCATGATCGCACGCGAGATGTGGAAGCCCTTGGTGCGGACACTGGAGTCACGATTCGTGTCGATCCACACGCCGTAACGCGGGTTCAAGGTCTTGCCGCACTTGGTGCAGATGGGCCCCTCTTTCCCGAGTTGCTTCTCGCTGACGATCACTGAGTAACGGGCACAGCCTTCGCACTTCATCGCCCACTCGCTTCGAGTGGACGCCTTCCACATGATCTCGATGCCGTTCTCCATGGTCTTCGGCGTGCCGCAGTACATCTCGTACGCGTACTCCGAGTTGGCGATGGTCTCCTTGACCACCGGGATCACCGCTTCTAGGTTGATGTCCTGCACCTCGTCGAGACACAAGCGATCGGCGGTCACACCTCGGCATCGATCGGCGTCATCTTCGGCGTAGCTGAAGTAGATCGTCGAACCGCGTTTGAACGAGCGGACCATCACGCGATTACTATTTGAGTCTCCAATGAAGTGCTTCTTTACCAGAGGCGAATACGTAATCGTTTTTCCAACACGCTCGGTGGAGAACTTGTGCGTCTGTTCCTGTGAGGGCGAAATGAAGAAGGTTTTGAAATGAGGCTCTGCGATCGACTCTGCGATCGAGAAATTCGACAATGTCGTAGACTTGCCGACCTGGCGAGAAGTCTTGAGGAGCGTCCGCTTGTATCCGCCGTCGTAGATGGCGAGAAACATCGGGTAATCGTCGAGGTTGACGGGCTTGCCGTCGATTCGAAGGAGAGCGCGGGATAGCTCGGATCGGGTCTTTGTGACGACGGAGCCGTCGTCACTCGTCAAGAGCGGCATGCTGTTTGGCTCGCAGAAGTTCGTGCTCGGCGACGTACAGCTTGCAGTCGCCCAAGCGATGAATCTGCACCTCAGCAGGCTCTTCATCAAGCTGGCTCAGACGCCGGTGCAGTTCCGATGTCGGAATCTTGCTCACCGTCTTCCAAGCGTCTCGCACTTCAGATTTCAGATCAGAGCTATCCCCGTGCTTGTTCAGCTTATCCAGGGAATCCTGAACGAACGCGATCTCGTCGGGCGCGACCACGTAGCCGTCGTCGTGCAGCACCACCGCGATGGCCGGGTCGACGGTATCGGGATCGAAGCCCTCGTCCTCGTCGGGCTTCTTGCCGCGAATGGCGTGAATCTCCGCGACGGCCCAGCAGAGCTCCTCGGGCGTCGGGTGATGCAGGGCTTCCGCATCAGCGGACACACCACTGCAGGCCACGGCGAACGCGAACAACACGTCGTGGTCGTAGGTCCAGGCGTGTGACGTAGCGATGGTCATGGCCCCGAAGACCTTGGCCATCAGGCTGTCGTTCGTATCGACGTTGCGGCGCCCGAGCTCGATGCGGATGGTGTCCAGCTCCCAGGCCTCGCAAGTGGGGCCCAGGAGCTTTTTCACCGCTTTCCACGCCACCGACGGCGCCACCTCAGGATCCCGCAGGACAGTGGCGGCGCTCACGTCACACCTGAGCCATGGACACGCCAGCGGACTTCAGCGCATTCGCGAGCTGCTGCTTCATATCCGCCGGGAAGGTGTCCACGACCTGCTTGAGCATCGACGGCTCTACGCGTCCCGCAGGGGCGATCTCTTTGACGATATCGGCCCCGAAGAGGTCACTGAAGAACGACGGCGGGAGCACGGCGAGAGAGGAGGGAGAAACCATGCGCCCGCCGCCGAGATCAATGTCATCAGACGCGGCGAGTTTTGTCGAGTTGAATACGGTGGCGATCGGATCTTCGAGCAGCCGATCGTAATGTGCCACGAGGCCCGCGCGCTCATCGAGCGTGCCGATGGCCTCGGCCAGCTTGATCTGCGCTTGCCGATCCAGAAGCCCGCGACGGTCTTTCGACACGGAAGCCGCGAGCGCGGCGTACTTGTCGCGAATCGACGCCTCCTTGGTGGCCGTTGCGCGCGCCTTGAGGGAATCGACGAGCGCCGGGCGATCGGTGTAGGTCATCCCGGCCAGCTTGTAGGACATCGGCTTGAGCTTCACGCCGTGAACTGACGCCGCCTTGGCGAGACGGCTGAAGGCATCAGCGCGAGTCTCAGGGCGCAGGCGGCTCACCTGTTCGTGCAGCCGCGCCTCGGCCAGCTTCACTTCGCCAGCATCACGCACGGGGTAGGCCTGGGCCTCGGGGAAAATGCACTCCCCGGGCTCGTAGGCGGCCTCCTTGATCTGCACCTCGGCCAAGGACGCCTCCTCGATGCCGTAGACATCCAGGGCCTCCTTGATGAAGTGGAACACCTCGCGCGGCATCCTTTCGGAGGCGTGCTTGGCGTACAGGTAGGACACGGCGGCGTGCTCCGGCGTATGCACCGGGTACAGCCGCTTGGACTGCCACGCAAACGCGGAGTCCGGGAGATCACCGTTGAAGTCTTCCAACTCAGCGGTTTTGAGCATCTCAGCGGCGCCAGGCGAACGCCGCAGAAGATGACGAAGCGTCGAGTGACCCGGGTCGTTGTAGAAGTCGATCATCATCACACCGTGCTGGGGCTAAAAGTAGGACAGACGGCCACCACATTCGCAAGCGCCGCCTGTTCCGCCGCCAAGGCCGCATCCGCTGCCTGTTGTGCCGTGAGCAGGGCGGCCCCCAGTGCCGCACATCGAACATCGCAGGCGCGCACCTTCGCGGCATACGTCGCGAGGTCTGCGCGTTTTTTGATCAGCAACGCCTCGTACGTGGTGCTGTTACCGCTGTAGCTGTTGGCCCCAAGCACGAAGTCCTTGGCGCGGGTCGAAGGTGTAGCCGTGATCGTGTAGGTGCCCGGCGACGTGAGCGACGTTCCGCCCGTGAGGTTGAGCGTCGGACCCGACCCGAAGACCTCGGTCAAGCCGTTCACCGTCGCGCGAGCAGCCTCCATGACGGCCACGTCGTAGGACAAGAAGTCGTAGATCGTCTTGTCCGCGATGCAGCCCTTTTCGCAAGCGTCCTTGGCGGCCTGAGCAGCGGTCACGGCATCATCCGCCGATACGCGTGCAGCACGCTTTTCGACATACACCGCCGTCCGTTGTGCTTCGACGCTCGCGTCGACTTGGGGCAGCGGAAAGTCAGCATACGGGTTCGTGGCGAACTGCGTGTTGTACGCCCGCCACTCGGTCACCAGCGTGGACAGCCGAGCAATGACGGCCTGTGCCGCCGCTTGCGCGGTCGTCACGTTGTCGTACAGCATGAGGAACGATGTCGTGAGGTACTCGCTGCGCCCCATCAGCTGTGCCGCCACGCGATCACGCGGCAGCTTGGTCACATCGTTGATGTTGGCGATGCGGGCGAAGGTGTCGACGCCGATCTCGATCAGGTCCGAGGATGACACCTTGACGTAGACCGGGGACGAGGAGTCCGCTTGGCGAACGTCCACGGGTGTCGCGATGCGCGCCAGCACGTCCGACTTCGGGCTCACTGCGTCATTGATCGTGACCACGAACAGGTGCGGAAAGGGCATGTCGCCCTGATCAATGATCTGGTTCGTGACTTCGAAGCGAACCGAGCCGTCGGCGAGGAAGGTCTCGCGGCGCACTTGGCGGACCATTGGCGTAGCGGTCATGTGTCCTCGCTATCGTAGACGAAGGTGTCCACGCCACCAAACGGGGCGGTCTGGGACGCACCCCAGTCCTTGTTCACTCGCTTGAGTCGGGACTGAATACCAACCGAGGCGTTGGCGGCGGCGGTGGCCGTTGGGAACAGCTTGTTCATGCGGGCTGTGCGGTAGTACAGAACGTAATCCGCCAGCGCTTGCGCTCTACCCGCCGGATACAATCGAAGATCATCCAGCGCCGCGACGTGGCTGTACGTGTCATCGGTCACCGAGTAGCAGAACAGCTCGGGTTCGATGCCGTTCGCTGCGGCCACGTCGATTTGCAGCCGGTACTGAAGCGTAGCCGGAGGTGTCCCGGCTTCGACAATTTGCTTCTGGTTGACCTGAATCCACGACATGGCTACGGCCCGTAGGTGCTGGTGATGAGCGGAGTGAGGTCAGTGTTGTTCAGCTCCGCCGCTGCCTGAAGATTCATCACGCCGTTCTGAACGACTTGCATCGCGGCCTTTGAAGCTGTCGGCGTCGTTTCCAGCGAGGTGAACCGCGTTGAGCGGGTGAGCGGAAGTACCGGATCTGTGACCCAGCGCGAAGGCACGCCGCCATAATCAGCACTTCCAATCAGCGCCGCGCCGCGCCGAAGTTCCCACCCGATGTTGGGCTCACGGGTAGGGAAATACCGAGGCTCCAGCGCCGGGTCTGTGTTCGTCACGATGCGAATGACTGGCATGGTCCAGGTGCCACCCGTGAACGTTCCAGACGCGGTTGTGAGGTTGATAACCGCCGTGCTCCCCACGTAGCTGATCACCTGTACCGCTACGTTGTACAGTGAGTTAGAAAACCCACCGAGGACAATCCAGCGGTTTACATCGTTAGGCGTAAAGGTGTAACCTGGCAGCTGAAGTCGGTTGTTCGCCAGGAGGATCGGCCCGGTACCTGACGCGCGGGTTGCGAGCCCGTCAACCACAAAGTCTCCGTTGGTGTACGGAGCGTCAGACTCCAACCAGTAGGACAGAGCTCCGTTGATCGACGCCTCGGGGATTCGGAGGATGTCGCCGGCGAATGGCCCGAGGACTGACGTGCTCGGGTTTACGACGAAGATCGCATCGCCACCGGGCCCGAGCACATCGAAGTACTGAAGTTCAGCGTGGGGGATACGAATCAGATCAGTGAGCGTAGCGACGCGGACAAACGAGTCGGTTCTCCCGTCGTTTCTCTCGACGAAGAACGGCGCGTAGCTCAGCGGTTGCGTCCCGAGCAGCGGATCACCGGCGGGGTCCGACACGGGCACCGTGACCGCCCATTGCGTCGTTTGGTAGCCGCTGGCGCGCACGTAGCCTTTTTGGCGGAGCCGTAGGACGATGGATGGCATGGGCCTCTACGTAGGAATCGACCCGTCGCTCAATCGCCCGGGTCTGGCACTGCTTGATGCCGCTGGCAAGGTACTCCTGGCCACAGCGTTTAGTGTAGGCCGGAACACCCGTGGGGCCGAGCGGCTGGCCCAAAATGGGCGGTGGGCTGCCGGCTGTTTGCTCCAGGCCGGGGGTGAGATCATCCGGGCCTGTATCGAGGGGCCAAGCCTTGGAAGTGTGCACCGGGAGTTCGACCTGGGGGAGGGGTCCGGGGCTCTCAAGGCTGCCCTCTACAATTACTGGCCCGTGGAACCGCTGGTGGTAGAGCCCACGCGCCTGAAGAAGTTTGCCACGGGCAACGCGCAGGCCGATAAGGCCGAGGTCCTTCACGCCGTGAAGAGCGTGTTCGGGCTGGATCTGGGAGATGACGACGACGCGGCTGATGCCTGCATGCTCGCGCGTCTCGCCTGGGCCCTGGATCACAAGTCGTCTCTCAAGCGACGCTGCGAACTGGAGGTTGTGAGCGATTTGCTCACGCCGAAATTGAAGCGTCGCCCCCGTCTGAAAATCCCAACCAACGTCTGATCTAGGAGTTCGCATGTCGCTCACGAAACGCGAGAAGCCCGTCTATTCCCTTCGCCCTGAGAACCGGTTCAAATTGGACGCGCAGTTCGTCCGCGACTACGTCGGCGCGCAGCCTGCGTGGGGCTACGGCCTCCTCTCGTACGTCACGTTCAAGCGTACCTACGCGCGCCGCGTCACCAAGGAAGAGATCATGCAGCAGGCCCGTCTTTATCTGGGGACGGACCTGGACCCGCAGAACATTCATCAGACGACCGAGGAGTACTGGCAGACCTGCGTACGCGTGGTCGAGGGTGTGAGCTCGATTCTCAAGCAGCACGTGCGCGACACGGGTCAGCCCTGGCGCGACGAGGAAGAACAGCACCACGCGCAGGAGATGTTCCGCCGCATGTGGGCGTTCAAGTTCACCCCTCCAGGGCGCGGAATGTGGGGCATGGGAACCGAGGCGCTCGAACTCAAGGGTTCGGCGATTCTCAACAACTGCGGCTTTGTGAGCACCGAGCGGTTGGCGGAGAACTTCTCTGAGCCCTTCTGCACGCTCATGGACTACTCGATGCTCGGTGTCGGCATGGGCTTCGATCTGCTCGGTGCCGGTCAGGTGTGGCTTCGTCAGGCGGCGCGCTCCGAGGAAACCTTCGTCGTGTCCGACACCCGCGAGGGCTGGATCGACGCGGTGCGCACGCTTCTCAACGCATACGTGGGCCAGGGCGCGCTTCCGCATCGCTGGGACTTCTCGAAGATCCGCAAGGAGGGTCTTCCGCTCAAGACCTTCGGCGGCACGGCGAGCGGTCCGAGTCCGTTGATCAAGCTTGTGGAGAAGCTGCAGGAGCTCTGCGAACGCTACGTCGACCGTTTCGTTGACGGCACCTTCATCACCGACGTGATGAACCTGATCGGTGTCTGCGTCGTCGCCGGCAACGTTCGTCGTAGCTCGGAGATCGCGCTGGGGTCGCCCGAGGACACTGCGTTCCTGGCGCTCAAGAACAACGACGCCCTGAACGCCCTCTTCGGCCAGCAGTACGCGACTGCTGCGGCGAACCCGGAATGGTCCGCGCTGGAGAAGAAGGTTCAGAAGATCCGCGCGTCGCTCGCTGGGCTCAGCGTGCTCGACGAGAAGTACGCTCAGATTCAGGCCAAGATCGACAAGCTTACGAAGACGCAGAACGCCATTCTCATTCAGCTGCCGGAGTGGCGCGATCGACAGGCTGAGATCAACGCTCACCCGCTGATGACGCACCGCTGGGCGTCCAACAACACGGTGATGTGCGAGCTTCGTAGGACCGACTACGCCGCGATCATGGAGCACACGCTTCGCAACGGCGAGCCCGGGTATGCGTGGCCCCAGGTGTTCAAGCAGTTCGGTCGTCTCGCTGACCCGGCGAACAACAAGGACAAGAAGGCGAAGGGCTTCAACCCTTGCGGTGAGCAGACGCTGCACGATCAGGAGCTCTGCTGCCTCGTCGAGACCTACCCGACCAAGCATGAGTCGCTCGACGACTTCCTGATGACGCTGAAGTACGCCTACCGCTACGCCAAAGCGGTCACGCTGATTCCGACGCACAACCCCAAGACCAACGCGGTCATGGTTCGCAATCGCCGCATCGGAACGTCGATGGCCGGTATCGCGGAAATGTACTCGAAGATGGGTCTGTCCGAGTGCATTCACTGGTGGGATCTCGGGTATCGCACCATCCAGCACTGGGACGAGGAGTACTCGGCCTGGCTCGGCGTGAACCTTTCGATCAAGACGACGTCGATCAAGCCGGGCGGCACCACGCCGCTGCTGGTCGGCGTCGAGGGCGGGCTCAAGCTCCCGACGTCGCAGTACTACATGCGCACGATCCGCATCGATCACATCTCGCCGCTCATCAAGGCGCTGCAGGATGCTGGCTATCGCGTCGAACGCGATCGCACTACACCCCGCACGATGGTCGTGTACTTTCCGTGCAAGGCCCCCGACGGCGTGCGCCTCGCCACCGAGACGACGGTGTGGGAGCAGGCGGCGATCTTCACCGCGCTGCAGCGGCACTGGTCAGACAACATGGTCTCGGCCACGCTGACCTTCCAGGCGCATGAAGCCAAGGACCTCGCCCGGCTCGTCCAGGCCTACGAGGGCCAGTGGAAGTGCGTGAGCTTCCTGCCGCTCTCGACGCACGGCTTCCTCCAGGCGCCGTACACGCCCTGCACCAAGGAGCAGTACGAAGAGGCCCGCGCCAAGCTGGCCCCGGTGACGTTCGACGGTTTGACCGTCGGTCACGATACGGAGGACAAGTTTTGTTCGGGTGGGATCTGCGAGGTTGGTGTGAAGTAGAAAGCAAGGCCCCATAGCGGGAGCGGCGTCTTTTCGCTCCCGCTATGGGGCCTCCGCTATTACTGCCTGGCGCAGAGAATGGCGGTGGGTCGAACCTGAAGTGTGGACGCACTAGGTTCCAGGGCGAGGGAAGAGATGTCCGCCCGAAAGGCGGCTTGCCCACTTGCGTTTGTCCGGACGAATGCGCACACGACGCGCTTCAAAACGTCTTGATTACTCACCGGCCGCTGCTTGTATCCCGTCTCCTGAAAGAGCACGCGGGAGTCTGTGGCCGCCCAGGTGGTACCAGGAGCCGTCTTGATCAGCAGATCCCAAGGATCCAGTGGAAAGCCTGCCGCAGCCAAGCGAAGGTCCAGAGAGCACTCCAGGAATACGCCGACAGGCGCGTACCCCGTGGGTACAAACGAGGACACCCATGCCGCGTCGAGGTACGCTCCCGGGGTTGACAGTGCGCCCATAGTCACCGTGGGGGTAGTCCCCGGGAGAAAATCAAGACGCGCCCCGGCACTGATCAGAGGGGAAACTTCTACGAAGGAGTAAGCGGTGTTGTGATGGTGATTCGCCGTCGCGTCCACCGGCGATCCATCCTCAAGTCCGTTCAGCAGCTCGTAATCCTCTCCGATGAGGATGTTGTTCGTTCTGCGGATGGCGGCCCGTTCCTCCTGCCAGTAAATGCCCGTGCCACCAGTGACCCCGGCAGGGTTCGCGACGTCCACCGTTGTCGAGTTGACATACGCGGCGATAAGAAATTTGCCGTTGTTCGCGGCATTCGACGCGCCGGTCAGGGTGAGATACCGCCCCACCGAAGCAGTGGTCATGCCGCTAAGGCCGCTGATTCGAATTCGGCCCGAAGACGCACCGGTGACGGTGGAGGCGCCGGCGCCCGAGCGGCCGGCGATGGGCGCGCTGGCTGTCGCATTCCAGTAAGCGCCGGCCGCTTGTTCCTCGTGCTGTACGACGTTGTACTCGTCGAGAGCCTGGGTCATCACGCCCGAACCGAAAAAGACCGTGTCGGCTGCCGGGGCCCCGGCGGGCCGCATGCGCCGCGACTGGGCGCCGAGGGCATTGTTGCCCTCGATGGCGGTCAGGTAGAACGTGATCTTTGCAACCCCCGAAGCCGCACCGCTAAAGTCCGGCGTTGTGCCGTTCAGTCGGCGAAGCGACAACTTGGGAGGCGAGGCATCAGGATCAAGTACGTTGGCGAAGTAGTAGCCGTCGGTCTCAGCTGCCCCGCTGATGCCGCCTACGAAGACAATGCAGTGCAGACCGCCGGTCGTGTTCTTCGTCGACGTGCGCTGTTGCAGCACTCTCGCACGCGCCGCGTTCATCGCAGTGAACACGACGGAATCGGTCAAGAAGTCGACGTTCTCCTGGAGGAGGAGATTGTCATCGGTGCCGCTCACCGGATAGGTGAGCGGCTTGAGCTGAAGTTCGGCCTGCTCTTCGACCTGGCTTCCTGCGAGGATGCCGAACGGCGCCTGGTTCAAGACCGCCCGGATCATCTGCGCGCCGCCACCCGTGGTGTTGACGGGCGACGTTGCCGAGAAGACCTTCTCCAACGGCTTGAACCCCTGAAGCCGATGGCCGTATTCGCTGACGCGGGCGTTCACGCCGCCAGGGGCCGACGCGCTTCCGACCGCGTTGAGAATCTGGGTGAGCGCGTTGCGAAGCGACGTGATCCCCGACACGAGATCCAGGGCCGTGTTTCCCGCACTGGCCGAGCCGTACACACCCTCCATGCCGATGCGCCGCGCGCCGCTGTCCCCAGCCGCATACCCGCCGAGCCGGGTGACGATCTCGTCCAGCGCCGCTTCGATCGAGCCGCTGGCGAGTGCCAAGTTCGCAGTAGTATCGGGGTTCCAGGTCCCCGAGCCGCCGTACCCCACGATCGAGGCGCCCGTAGGAGCGGTCGTGGAGGCCAAACGGCCGAGCGTCACACCGCTTTCACCCAGTGAAATCCAGGCGGTACCGACAGCCGTGCCGTCGATGAAAACGAACTTCCCGTCGATCAGCTTCCCGATCGGAATCGACCCGGGAATCTTCTCCGGCTCGCGGCCCGTGTTGAACAGGATCGCGTTGCTCAGCGTGTTGGGCGTGTTGGTTCCGGTGCGTCCTGTGGGCAGATCGAAGAGCGCCTGACGCCGCCCGCCCGTGGCACCGATGCCCGCCTCGACAGGACCGGAAACAAACGAGAGTGCGAGGCTCTCGCCCTCCTGCAGCCGGTTGGCGACGACGTTGAAGAACGGGGTGAAGTCCGTGATTTGATGCCCCTCGGCGTCGTAGCCGCCCTGGAACACGCCGTTCGTGATTGCCGGGGGTGCCGAGTCGCCCGCCGAGGTCGTCACAGCGCGGATCATGTGCGCAAGGCCATACGCCCCCTGCGAGTTCAGATCGGCAACGATCCAGGCGGCGATCTGATTGATCGTCGTGGCCGTGGTGAGCGTGCCATACGTGATCGTGATCAGCGTTTCAGGCGAGCCGGTGACGGTCGCCGAGATGCTCGAAGGACCGCCGACCGCAGCGGGGTTCGCGACCAGCGAGATCATCAGGCGGTTTCCGCCGACCGTGAAGGAGCCCAGCGACATGTCATCGGACTCGGCGTAGCCGCGCATGCCGGTGTACTGGCCGGTTGCGATGAACGTCAGGTCATTGGCCCCGGGGTTCCCGGCGTACGGAAGCCACGAACCGTTCTGTACGAACATCCGAGCGCCACGGACACGCCCACCGCTATTCCGCCCCGGTGTGAGCGCGGGGTAGATCCAGAGCGGCCCGTTTGTCATCGCCAGCACGTAGCCGCCGGTCTCACTCGTGCACTGGAAGGTTGTCGAGCTGGCACTCAGGATCAGCGCACGGTCGTAGTCGGCGTAGTACTTCAGATCCTCGACCGCAGTGCGCAGCGCCTCGCTTCGAACACGAAGGTTCTCCGGCGTGCGGTTAAGCACGTTCTCCCAGAGGTTTTCTCCGCCCACGATGGGCTGGATCGATGTCGCGTTCTTCTGATTCGTCGAAACACCGGTCGTCGTGAAGTCGACTTGCTCGTCGTAGATCTTGGGCATGACTCTACCTTACGCTGTCACGGCAATACGCCACGTATACGTGAGCGTGAACGAAGACGTCTTCAGAAACGCAGGGTGAATCTGCCGCGCGAAGAGCTGGTTGTTGGCGAGCAGGAGGCCAACCTCACAGAGGGTCGAGCCGTTTGCGGCACCAGTGCCGAGCGTGGCGGTGATCACAAGCTCCCCTGTCGCGGGCACAACGGCCCGGTTCGCAGTCACCAGTGGGACCGTGGCGACCGATGAAATGACAGCGATATCGCCGCGCGAGGGCGGAGTGCTGTTCGTACCCGCCTGCAGCTGCGTGATGCGGTAGTCGGCAGGGTTGATGCCGTCCTGCGCCCACAAGTAGAGCGACGAGTTCAGCCCGTCGTACGTGATCGTGTTGCGGACGTGATGCCGGCGCACGCGCCCCGTGCGGACGTCCGTGATCTCGATCGTAAGATCGCCACGCAGACGCGACTTGCTGCCAAGCTCCATGGAAGATTTCATCAGCGATCTCAGGGGCCAATGGTAAGTTGGACAGCCCTGTCGATCAAGCCGGCGTCATCCACGGTCTGCGACGAGGCCCACCACGTCGAGGGGTCGCCGCCCGCCACGGCAATCGGCGTCTCGTCGGCGGGGAAAGCAGTCGAAGTCGCGAGGGGGTCGCCCGGCAGCCGCGTGCGGAGGACGACGTAGACGTAGTTGAACGTCGCCGACCTGGGAAGCCCCGGGGACAGCACGGACACTTTTCCGGTTTGACGGTCAATCCTGTAATCGACACCCTCGGCCAGTCGAACTCCGCCCGCCTTGGTGACGGAGAAGTCGAACCAGCCTTTCACGACGTGAAACCGAACCACGCGAGGGGCGGCCCCCGCTGCGGGCAGCGTGGGCGTCAACGTATAGGTACCCGGCGTCGCCGGAATGAGCTGGGCGCCCTCATCAAACATGAAGGCATCGTTTGCCCTCAGAAGCCCAGGGGGCCCGACGATCGGGGTGTTGTCGGCGGCCAGGACGCGTTCCGATCGAGGCACCCCTACGCCCAGGAGCACTTCGGCGTCGGCCGAAACCATCTGATCGAGGAAGTCCAGGGGTGTCTCGAAGTACACGTAGGTGAACCCCGGCTTCGCTTCCTTCAGCAGCTGAATAGCTTCTGACAAGAACCGTGACTCCAGCGGCGTCTGTGCGTCCACCTGAACGCGCACGGCGTGATACTTCAGGTAGCGGTCCATCATCACGAATCCGACCGTGTGCCTGAACAGCAGCGGGGGAAGCGTCACATCAACGGAATACGACGGCGTAACCGGGCCCAGCTGAAGCGGCGGGAAGTCTCGCAGCGTCAACACCGTGCCGGTCGTGTCCACGGCTTCGATCTGAAACTGGCCCCGAACCACGGGAGAATTTAGCGTCAAGTAGCGCAGGATGTCGCGACCCGTCGCAACCGGAACTCCGGGGGCGAAGGTCAACACGAGGTTGTTGCCGCCGTACCACACGGCTTCGCCGGCGCGTGTGATGCCCGGGTTGCCGTAATCATCCGCACCAACGGCCAGACCAAAGTCGCCGATCAGAGCTGAATCGAGCGGGTTCAGCCCGTGCTCGACGAACAGCGGCGAAACATGCCGGCGTCCGGCGGACTCGACTTGAAGCGACAGGAGTTCGTTAGGAATCGTGGTGTTGTGCCACCAGGTCGGATCCTGGAGGTAATCCGACACCAAGAAGGCTTTGGTCAGCGGTTCAAACGCCTGGAACGTCAGCGTGTTGGCGTTCGCGGGCAGCTTGACGTCGTCACGAACCGAAACCTCCAGAGGGAACGTGTAGGTCGTGCGCGAAGTGGTGACGGTCTGAACTTTGGTCTTCGAGAGCTTCCAGGTCAGATTGGTCTGATCGATGAATCCGTACGTGGACTCCAGGATCACCGTGGACGCGTTCTCAACCGATACGATGCGGAAAGCGCCGTTGTTCCGGGCCTGCTGTGGGCTTTCCAGTATCAAAAGCGAATCGACGTCTTCGGGCGAGAAGGCGTAGCTGTTGGTCCTGAACCGGCGATTGATGGTGACGTGGGTGTAGGTCCACGGAACCGAACTCAGTGAAGGGGGTCGCGGGAAGACTTGCACCACGGTGGGCGAGATCACCGAGGTCACGATGTAACTGGTGGTGGTCGTGCCGATCTTGACGCGAAGGATCGCGCCGACGTCGCTCGCGAAGAACGTGGTCGTCGGGGACGTGAACGTGCTTCCACCGTACGAAAGCTCACCGTCTCGACCTTCGTCGGTGTCGATCAGCTCACCGTCAACACCTTGAGTGTCGAGGCCCGAGGTGTAGCTTCGCAGAATCTCGCCGTCGTCGCGAACAACGGACAAGCCGGCCATCACGTTCAGAGCGCTCTCAAAGCGCTCCAAAGTGGGCCCGATCACGAACAGCTGCGCAACGCCGCGAAGGAAGGCGCGGTACTGCTCGCTCGACGGGCGCTTGAACGACAGCAGGTAGCCGAAGTTCGTGTAGAGCGTTTCCTTGTCGACGATGACATCGGTGCCCCAGAGGGCCATCTGGCGTACTGGATGAGACTGGGCGAAGGCAAAAGGGCTGTTTGTGAGAGCGCCCGAGTTGTACAGCGTTGACGTGACTTCGTAGTTCCAGGTGTACGAAGCCAGCGCCGGGAACAGCGGATCCCAGCCGGACAGCGCGCGAATCTGCCCCAACTCGTAGTCGACGACGTAGTCGACACCCTCGATGACGCCGCCACCTGCGGGCTCGAAGTAGGGCGAGCCATCCTCGTTGAACTGCCCCGGGATGAACACCGGGTGTGATCGTCGTGCAGTGACCGAAAGAGATCCAGAGTCCAGAAGCGAGTGCGGCAGGTCAATGAGAGGCTGCGGCGAACCGACGTTTCCCTCTGGGTAGGCGATCAAATAGGCCTGCACCCGAATCGTGGCCGACGTCTCGAAGACGGCCGGCCGTGTAAGCAGCAGGCGCGTCGCGGTGTTGCCCGTAATGGCGCAGACGCCGTCGTTCAGCAGGTTGTCTGCGTCGTGGGTGTAGAGGTACTTGTTGGCGAAGCCCTCCCAGTAACCCGGGTCGTAGCTTGCCCCAGAGGTATGGTCGACCAACGCGCGAACCAGCGCGACGCCCGGGGTGAGAGCGAGGTCGCCCGCTGAATACGCAGTCGAGGGGGCCCAGGCGCCCTTGAAGTACGGCTCGCCGGAGAAGTCGAGCGCACTCGTCCCGACCACGATCTTCAAGTCAGTGGCGTAGCTGCTCAGTCGCACAACTTCCGACGGATGCGTCGGGAAGGGCTCTCCGCTTTTTTGGTAGTCGAACGGCGTTCGCAGAACCGTTACGCGGCATCGGCGTGTAGTGAGGTCCAGGGCGAACTCGTTCTTTTTCTCGGCCAAGAGAAGTGTCGACCCGTCGATGCCGGTAATGCGGACGTTGAACGGAGCGCCGCCCCCCAGAAGCCGGAAACGGAAGTAGTCGCCGACACGGACACCGATGGAGCGCCAGTCAACACCCCCGGGGCTGGTGTACTGCGCCGCGAAGGATTTCACCACGACGCGGGTCGGAAAGTAGGCCAGTGGCGTCCTGAGGCCATCTACGTCAAAGACGTTTTGGAAAAAACGAAGCGCGCCCTCAGCGACGTCGTAATCCTTGTCCGATTCCAGAAGCCGCGTCGGAGCGATGACGCGGTTCATCAGAAACGGCGTGGACTGAAGCGTGTCTCCAGCAGGCGTGTACACGAAACGGTCTTGGCCGGGAGAGCCCCCTTCTTCATAGAAGATCTCGTCTTCACCCACGGTGAATTGGTGAAAGTACTTCTTTGAGTACACCGGGGCGTGGCGAAGACTGGTTCCGAGAACCGTCTCCAGGAGCTCCAGGTAGATCTGCCCGAGGTTGAGCTCAACGCCCTGATAGAACGTCTTGATCTGGGTCGTGTCCTTGAAGAACACGGCCCAGAAGTCTGAAAGGGCGTGGATGAAGCTCTGACTCGGATCGGGGTAGGTGGCCATCTCAGAACCTCTGCTCGAACACCACGCCGCCGTCCACCGCGCAGTATCGTGTCACGCGATCCGAGATGCCCTGATTGACGAGCAGTTGCTTGAGTTGCGTGTAGTAGCCCGTCGTCGGGAGACCAAACTCGGTGGGGTTCAGCAGTGCAGCAGTGCTCGTCGCGCCGTCCGGGAAGATCGTGATCTTGTCCGAGGTCTCGAACGTCATCACACGGCCATCGGGCATGTACAGCTGATACTGAATTGAGAAGTTGTAGATCGACGCCACGGCGTTCGATGTCTCGCGCGCCTTCGTAGCCAGAAGGCTCACATCGAGGGGCTCGGTCTCACGGTAGTTGTTGACGTACGTGATCAGATTCGCGGTGGCCGTGGTCACGTCGAATACGGGGACAACCGTAGATAGCGGAGAGACCGGGGTTGTTCGCGCGCGGTACGGAATCGAGGCGTAGATGTAGATCGGGTGCAACGCGCGTGTCAGGGTGTTGCTGCACACGGGTCGATTGAGGCGATCGGACACGTACGTGTTCACGGTTGAGAAGTTGGTCAGCGTCTCGTAGGTGACTTCCAGTGTCAGCCCCGTAAGGTTGATAGCCGGCCATCCCACTTCGAGCACTGCTACGCTCCGGGCCGACTGACTCTCCCCCGGGTTCTTGATCTCGACGTAGTGCCCCAACTGAGGCGCCGCCGTGGGTCGCGCCAGCGTTGGTGTGTTTTTTCGCGTCGTGAAATCCACGTTCCCGGTGACCAAGTCCGCAAAAGGCTGCAGGCTCGTCGGGATCGGCGGAAGAAGCTCCACCTTCTTGATGCGATAGGTAGGGCGGCCTGGAAGTTGAACTCGGTTGAACTCCGAGAACTGGCGAGAGGTGTAGGTCGTGTTCGCGCCAACCGTTGGGGCGGGGACCTTGTTGTCGAAGGTCGGGTAGTTGTTCCCGATCGAGTAGCCGATCGGCAGGACGCCAGGCACCTCATCGGACGCCGTAGAGAACGGCGTAGCAGGCGAGACTTCGATCTCATTCGGGCGTACGGCCACGATGCGAAACTGAATCGGCGCTTCCGGAATGCCCTCGGTGACGTTCAGGACGTCTCCGACCTTCACGTTCACGGCGGCGTTGAGGAAGTCCACGTTTCCCGGCGTGGTGCTGTGAACCGTGTCTCGAAGAATGACGATTCGGTCGTCATTCCGAATATCGAGCTGTTCGATGACCAATCGCTCGACGACCTCCTGAACGGGCATGCGCACGTACAGGTCCATGTGCCCGCCAACATGCATCTGGATTCCATTCGAGACGTTGGAGACCTTGTCCCGAATCATCTCGGAATCGCCGTAGCCCACCGTGACCGTGCTCTCGACGTCCTGGTAGTTCTGCAGCAGCGTGGCGTCGTTCGACCTTGCGTTGATCAGCGCACGAAGCGCGATGGCGTTGGTCGAGCGGTTGATGAAGTCCGCCGTGGACTGGACGCCCGTACCGTTGGAGAACTTGCCGACGTTCTCGACGTAGAGAAGCAACGCGTTGAAGCGGTCGAACGAAACGAAGCGCCCTGGGTTGATGTTGTAGTCGCTACCCACGCGGGCAGCGGTCAGGAAGATCGTCGTTGAGTAGCTGCTGATGACGCCGTTGGCGCCCACTTCAGGTCGCAGGTCCGACGCAGGGATCAGGATGTCGGTTGCGCTGTCGATGTAGAAGACCAGCGCTGTAGTCTTGAAAAAACGAGCCGTGCGCGGAATCAGGACGTCTTGCCGCTGACTGAAGTGCAGCGTTGCGACGCCCTTGGAAAACTGTCCCTGCGACCGCGTGCGGAAGAAGTTGTCGAGGATCGCGTCGGCCGCGTCTGAGACGCTCTCGGTCGCCGGAAGGTTCTGAAGCGTCAACAGCGATTGCCGCGCGCGAATCACCTCGATCTGGTTTTTCAGATAGCCGGTGATGATCGCGTGGCCGTCGATCAACAGGTCACTGATCGCGCTTCCTTCCGTGAAATCCCCGGCAGGGATCTCTGTTTGAAGGATGTCTCGGAGCAGCGCGGCAGCCTCTGCGGCCGCCGTAGTGTTGATGTCATACTCAGCCATTGGGATTCACCAGGTAGGGGATAAGGACCTGTAGGCGCTGGCCGGCTTCGTTCACGATCTCGACCCAGAACTCGATGCTCGACGCGCCAATAGCATTGAACTGTCGGAGCGTAGCCCCTCGCAACCGCTGATTGGCCGGCAGAAGGGGCGAGGCGCGGTCGACGGTCTGAACCTGTTGCGTCGCATCGTCGATGTGTTCCCCGATGGTTGCTTGCAACGAGGGGATGTCTGCGACGTTGGAGCCGATCAGGTACGGGAACTCAGTGCCTTCTTTACGCCTCACCGGGTGCGAGCCCTTGGGGGTCATGAAGACCTTGAGCCAGCGATTGACCAGCGACTGGAATCCCGTGATTCGAATGGGGGCAGCCAGGCCAAAGCTGAAGTTCGCCCCGTAGCTCTGCTCGGCGGGGTCGACCAGCTGAATGTGAAGGTCGTAGCGAGCCATGGGTCAGGTGACGGTGGAGTTGGTGAGAGGGTCCGGGGCGCCCCACTGTCCAGTGTGAAAATTATAGGTGTGCGGCTCGAAGCCGGTCGGAATCTCGGTGGGAAGGCCCGCTGAGTCGACTGCCGCCGCTGCCGTGGCCGCATTCTCGGCGGCGCCGGCGGCATCCCCGACGGCTACGCGATGCCGTACAACGAACATCTGGCTGCGCGTGACAGCCTGCATCTCGTTGGAGCGCTCACCCGCCGCGAGCGTGACGTAGTTCCCGATCTGCGCCGACTCTTCTCCGGCCGTATCGACCGCGTCCAACGCCTGACGCACATCCTCACGACCTGCTACGGGTGTGGGCGCCGCCAGTGGGCGCCAGATCTGTGTGCCGAGGTCGAAAGCGCCCTGGCTGGTCGCGATCTCAAAAAAGGTCGCAGGGCTCGTGCTCGCGTAATCGAGGTTTGAGTTCGGAATGACCGACGCCGGCTGCGGATTCTGAAAGTTCCAAGGGTGCAGCTGCGGCATCAGGTCTGCGCGGGACCACACGTACGTGAAACCCGATGCGTCAGCGTCCAGACCATCGACAAACTCCCGTGGAAACGAATCACCGAGAGCCACGAGCAGTTTGTTGACCAGAACCCCCAGTGAGGTCAGCTGCAGCGGCGTGAGCGGCTGCTCCATGATCCGGTCGTAACGCTGGTTGTGGTGGTCTTCCCTGGAAATGACGAGCGCCGACTCCAACGCGATGAACACCCCGTAGTTCGAGTACGCGGCGATGTACGTTGTCTCTGCGTCTACGCCCGGCCCCACCACCACGCCGCCTTTTCGGTTGATGATGAAGTGTGGCGCAGGCCCGGCTGTCGTGGACATGCCGTGCAGGACGCTGCGCGTCTTCTGGCTGGCGTACGTGTCGTTATCGAGCACCCCAGACATCAGCAGCTCGGTATTCGCCGGATACGGTGACACACCGCCATGACCGGAGGCGCCGACGTCTCGGACAAGGCGGGCCGAACGGTCCGCCGAGGTCAGGCGGTTGTAGTCCGACAACAGCCCGTATCCAGCGATGACGACCTGCTTCAGTTCACGGGGCCCCTCGGTGTCGCTGTACGAGAAGTTGGTGCGATGCGGATTGCCGTACGAGAACTGGCACTCAGCCAGGAAGCCGACGTCGCTCATGAGGCGGCGAGGGGCCCGCGTGCCCGGGCGAGAGGAGATGTTCAGGTAGTTGGTGGACGCGCGCCGATGGTCGTTCGCGAGACGCGCGAGGGCTGTCGAAACGGTATCGGAGGCGACGCTCATGCCCCTAGCGTAGCCGCTGTGCTCGCTCCAGCAAAGGCTTCATCGCATTGAGCTGGTAGCTGAGCTGCCCCTGCGAGATGTTCAGCGCCTTGGTGATGGCCTTGCCGCTCTTGGCCACAGGCACGTCGTTGTAACCCGTACGAAGCTCAAAGATTCGTTTCTGCAAAGGCGTCATGTCGTTGTAGGCCAGGTGCACCACGTCATCGTGCGTGTGCTGCACGAAAGCCGGGCCTTCGCCGGATTCGATCAGCTCTCGCTTGCCGACGTTCTCCATGATCGACTGCAGCGCCTTCGGCTTGATGGCCATATAGTCGGCGACATCATGCAGCGTCGGCTTTGAACCGTTGAGATCTTCCAAGTGCCGCACGGCCGCGTTGTACTGGTTGAAGGTCAGGCGCTGCTGCTCAGGCACCGAAAGCGTGCTCTGGCTCTTGTAGGCCGTGCGGGACAGCTTTTGCAGCTGATTGACGACGTGCGTGGAGAGCGCGGTGCCCGCGCCGGGGTTGTAGCTCTGGCACGCTTTGATCGTCAGGAGCTTGGCCTCGTTCTCCAGCACGTAACGGGGAACGATGGAGCTCCACCGGCCCGCTTCACGCTGGATAATCGGATTGAGCCGCTTGATCAGGGCTTCCAGATTTTGAGGCGATGGAGCCTGCTTCCAGGTCCTCCACGCTTCCAGGTCTGCACTCTTCGGGTCAATCATGTGCTGGGCCTCAGGAGCGTGCGGACTTTGTCGCGGTACTGCGTGAGTACCGAGTCCCAGTCTGCACGCGTTTGAGGGTAGTCCGCCGGAACGCCAGCGTGCGTTGCCGAGGGGCGTACCGGAGATTCGGTGTATCCGCGTTGCGGTTCCGTGGGGCCTTCCAATCCGTCCTCCCCGGCGCCCGGCCCAGGCCTCATCTTGAAGATGCGGTCGTAGTACGTCGCAGACTTCCGTGTGGTGTTGCCGCGAATGTTGACGGGCTGTCCCGTCGAGGACGCTCCAATGGCAATCACGTCCTGCACCGGAACCTCTGCGTAGGCGAAGATCTCCTGTGGGCCGCCGACGACGTTCTTCTGAATCAGGTCATTGATCGTCATGCCGCCGTGCCAGAAGCGGATGTACTGGCTCAGGCTGCAAGCCGGTCGGGAGGCCAGCTGCATGGCGATGTCGTAGCGATCGAACGCGTCCTGGTAGATGTTTTCACGGGGTGAAAGCTCCCGGTTGGGGTCCAGGTTATGCGTCACCGTGCGCTGATCCGCTGCGGAAATAGGTGTGTTCGTTGCTACGGCTGCAGTCTGCGGCGTCTGCGGCGTCTGCGGCGTCTGCGCTTCCCGTACCGCTCGGGCGTTCCGAGCTCTAGCCCGACGGAGAGCCTCATTCGCGTCAATTTCCCGCTGAATGAAGGCGTTGATACCGCGCAGCGCGCCGTCAACGCCACGCGGCAACGTCTGTTCGGCGCGCTGCAGAGCGGCAGTGGCCTCAGCGGCCGCACGTTCCAGGGCGACGATTTCGTCGGCCGAAACCGGCAGAGTCACAGCCGTGCCGGCCGCCGGTGTGGGGGTAGCGGGTTCGGCCGGGGTGGGGGTAGCGGGTTCGGCCGCTGCGGTCGTAGCGGCATCTACCGTCGAGTAGGTGTCGCCCTCGATCTGGATTTCTTCCGTGTCCAAGCCCCGGCTGTAGCCCATGGCCTGATCCCACCGGAAGGCTACGGGTGCGTTCCCAGGGCGAGGGCCGTCCCCGTAGAACAGTCGGCGGTAGAACTCTTCCGCGCGATCGTCGTCCTGAATTCGAATGCGAATCTCGTCGATGATCTCAGCGGGGGCGGCCGTAACGCGGCTGCGGAAGCGCTCAGCGTCCGTGCGAACGTCGTTGATGAACTCCGGCAACGTGCGGCAGAAGCTGAAGTCGATGGAGGTCGCCAGGTTTCCGCGTGCCTCAGCTGTATGCGACACGCTCTTGACGTATCCCACCATGTGGAAACGCGTGCGCATGGAGTCGAAAACCATGCTCGGAAATCCGGGCACGACGTACGGGTTGAACTTCATCTGCACAGCTGCTTGCCGCACCGAGTAGCGCTGCTTCAAGTACTCAGCCTGGGCATACAGCCGGAAGAGCTGCTGGAACGTATCCGCCGTCTGACCTTCGGTCGCATCCGTAGCCACCGAGGTAGCGGGAGCCGGCGCAGGCGCAGCAGCTGTGTGCGTCGGGGCAGGCCCCGTGGTGGGGCTTGTCCCAGGAAGGGCCGAGGCCGCCGGGGAGGTCGGCGCGGTCGTAGCCGCAGCCGGGTTTTGCCGCTGGGCGCGACTCGCTGCCCGAGCCGCCTCAAGGGCAGCCGGCGGCGCCTGTAGAGAAAATACGCGAACTCTCGGGGCGGCTGGCCCGGCGCTGCGCCGGTAGAAAGGCAGGCGTTTTAGCGCCGCATCCAAGTTGATTTCGCAGTGGATGTGATCCGCATGATCCATCCGCTCTCCGCGAGCGCCCTCCGGATAATGTACGAACTTGCTACCGGACGGGCGGTTGGACCACCAAGCCGATCGCGCCCAACAAAAATACTGGATTCCAAAAACAGCGCTGTTCTGGATCAAGTATTCCGCGACCGGGCTCATCTGCTCCAAGTTGGGAGTGCTGTAAAACGTCGCGGGCCCCCTCTTCGGGACTGGATTCCCAAGCGCGCCTCGGTTGATCGTAGGCGTCATAAGGTCGATCGCGCGGCCGCAGACGTGAGGCCCGATTGACCCCGAAGGATTCTGCGGGGGTTTCGCCACGTGACGGCCCGCGTACTTGCCACCGGCGGTGATCACCCCTGGGAAAACCGATTGGAGGTGTCGGAGCAGGATGTCCAACGCCTCGTAGGGCTCTTGTTGATATGTCCCGTCGGATCGCAGCCGGAGCCCGTCGACACGCGGGCGGCCGCCCGAAGCCGGCTGGAAACCTCGGTCCACGTCTCCATAGGTCGGGTAGTCGTCGAACCGTACCGTGATGTTGTTACCGATGGCCAAGGTCTGAGGTGTGCACTTCCAGCGAAACACCCAATCGGCAGTCTCCTCGTACCGGGACTGGAGAACCCCGCGCCGCGCGGCTGAAACCGTGGGCGGAATCTGAACCACGATTCCCGTCGGCGGGCGCGGGTTCGCGGCAACACCCGTCGGCGCGGCAGCGGGAGACGGGGCTGCGCCAGCGGGGGCCCCCGCATTGGCCGAAACGGCCGTAGGCGCAGACGGAGTTGCCGGCGTGCCAGCGGTGGTAGGCGCAGGCGGCGTAGTCCCCGAGCCTCCGCCATTGGCATTGGAAAACTGCCGCAGCATCTGGAACCACGCGGGCAGTTCCACCTTCGCAGTGACGGGACCCTTGTAGTACTCCTCAGGCCAGATCAGCAGGTTCTTTCCGGACTCAAGCGCTCCGGGATTTGCTGAAGCGTCGGATCCTCCTGTGGAGTGGTTGCCGGCCTTGTGAGCCATGATCGCGTCGGCTTCTTCGGGGTAGCCGACGGTCAGGGCGTGAGTGATGAACTCCTGGTTCGGCCCCGTGGCGCGAAGCATGTTTGTCATGACCGAGTCATTGACGTAGATACGCGTCGGCTGAGCCAGGAACGGCTCGTCGTAGGTCCACCCCTCAATCATCGAGGGAAAGATCACGTTGCAGTGCGGGGGCACGCCGAAGAAGAACTGCGGCTTGACGAAGTACTGCGCCAGCCGAATGGGCGAAGAAGCCGCAGCGCCTTCTGCGGGAGGTGTGGCGGGAGGAAGCGGAGGCCCGTACTGGCCCGCACGAAGGCCGCGACGCCGCTCAAGGTTTGCGCGGATTTGCGTTCGATCGACTTGAATCAAAGAGGTCGGCGGTGACGTAAAACCCGCCTGTGCCAGAACGGTCGGATCGATGGAGGCCCGGGCCTCGACGCTTGCCCGGATGTTGTTCGTCAGGGCCTCGGCCTGCTCGTCCAGATCGTCTTGCTCGTTCTGCTGCGCTTCGGTGCGTTGCGCCACGATGGGCGTATCCTCTGCGAGGTGCCCGATGATCTTGCCGTCCTCTGTCTGGGCCGCACCACCTTCGGCGTTTCCCGTCGGCGCTGAGTTGAGCGCCACCAAGACCGCCGGCGGGTTGGGGATCATGGCGATCTCCATGAGGACCATGTTGTAGAGCTGCTCCAACATGTTCCACACGGGACCGGAATCGCCCGTTTGCGACGCAGCCTGCCGCTGCATTGCATTCAAAGCCTCGGCGTTGCGTGCCGCGTTGAAGATCGGGAACACGCCCTTGCGCTCCGCCAAAGTCTCCGGGTCTTCCAGATACGGGAGGCGCACGAATCGGTTCTGGAAGCGAGTCTTTCGAACGTGACGCCCGAAGAAGTTCATCATCGGGACCGAGCGGCGGTCATTCGGCACGCCGTCTTGTGCCGATCCGACAATGCCCTTGACCACGTTGTACATGAGCTCGTACGGCGCTTTGATCTCGGTGTTGCTCTGGGGCGTATCGGTCGACACCGTGGCGCTTGCGGCTCGATCTTGTCCCGGTTGTCCTGGGCGTCGGCGCGGGGGCGGGGTGGCGGCCTGCACCTCTGTGTTTTGGACGATCAGCCCCTGATGAAACAACGAGTACGGGTAAAGAAGCCCCGGCGTCGTGAACCCGCTGGAGGCCGTCACCACGTTCTGAGCAGCGACGACGTTGTCCACGTTCGTCATGTAGAAGAAGTACAGCTGCTGGAAGATGTGAATGTGTGACAGGCACGAGAAGGACATCGTGCGCTGGCCCACCGAGGACATGTACCGCCAGCCGACGATCTCACCGTCGATCAGGAGCCGGAACTCCGGACGCTCCGGGTCGTACCAGTAGTCCAGATAGAAGATCTGGACCGGAACGCGATCCTCATTTCCCAAACGCTGCAGGAGGATGTCCGGCAGCATGTGGATCGTGAACGACGGGATCTGCCAGACGCCGAACTGGATATCGAAGCCGATGATCGGAACCTCAACGCCGTTGACGTAACAGATCCAGGCGGCCTGGTAGTTAGGGTTCGTGGAGAACGTGGATCCGCTACGAACCGCTGACGGGTCGAAAGGCATGCGTCAATGATGCGGTAGGTGGCGTAGAAAAGCCACCGATGGGTTCACGCCGTGAAATCAGGCTCGCAGCGGGGCCTGCGCAAAGATGATGGCGCAAGCAGCGCCTACGCGCTCGTGGGGATATGGCGACTCGTAGGTCTTGGCGATCAGTTGAAGAAGGTCACGAGGCAGCCCGAGCTCCCCGGCTTCCAGAAGCACAGACTCCCAGAGCAGATTCACTTCCGTAATGGCCGCGTCCACGGTCGCAACATCAGGAATGTCTTCGGCGACGAAGCGGTCGATCTCGGCGTCCAGGTCCGTTCGGTGAAACTGCAGCGCTACGGATCCGATCGAAGACCGCATGATCTGCAGGTAGAGCGCGGCTTCGAAGGACGGCGATAGCGGCCTTGGGAGCAAGGCGCCTCGAAGCATGTATCGCAACGTCTCAGAGGCGGCTGCGTTCTCAAATACGCGATCCAACCGAGTGAACCGCAGAGCGGGGTTGAAGAGTGAGGTGGTCGATGCGCGTACGTGAAACTGGTAGAGGAAGCTGTTCCTGATGCTGACCGCGCCGCCCGCATCGAGATGCAAGCTGAGTTCGACGTCGACAACCTGCTCGGAATCGAAGACTCGGCGCGGATCGGCCACGATTGACAAAGTGCCGCCCGCGTAGACCAATCGCCCGACAAAATCGGGCATGCTCCAGACCGCCGGCCCTGGAGGGGAGAAGAGTACGGCAGAATCGCCGGAGATGGACAGCTCAGCCGAGAGCACAGTGGCCGTGGTTGTGATGGCGAGGGAGATCGAACTCTCGCGGGATACGTCGGGCTGGCCGGGGTAGGGCGATCCCGCTTGAAACGTGTAGCTTGCGACAAGGCAGGCAGCGCTAGCAGCGTAGATGGGGCCAGCAGGCAGCTCGCGGTACGCGGCTGTGATGTCAAGGTCAGACGGATTCGGCCAGTCCGACGTGCGCGTCAGGGTGACACGTTCCACGGATGCCGAGGGCGTACTGATTACGCAGGTGTAGGCGGCTCCGACGAAGGTCGCGACGCCCGCGATGACCGTGAGGACATTCACGGCGTTGATGGCGATGTGAAACTCGCGGCCTGAGTTCGTACCCGGCTGAGAGATGTCCACAACAATGGCGCGCGCCGAAGGGGCCACGATAGAGCCGCCCACAGGAGTCTGAATGGTCAACGAGGGAGGAATGGCCATGACTACCGGCTAAAAAGGGCGGAGGGCGTGGGCGCAGCACCGTTGCTGCTGACAGTCTGAGCGCTTCGTGTGTTGTCCAGGCGTTCCAGCTGCTGACTTGACGGATCATCCGGATTTGTCCCTCCCGGCAGGTATACCGAGCGGCTACCGTTGGAGTTGACCCGGACCAGAACCTGCGAGTTATACGACTGTTGCCGTGCTTGATCTTGTCGCCCGACCGCCGACGCGTATTGAGCGGCGGGGCTCTGATCCATCGCCGCCACGTTTCCGCTCGTGGACATCGACGTAGACTGAAGCACGCCCCCAGCAGAGTTGAAAATGACGTCCTGTTCCGCCGTAGTCTGACTGTTCGAGGACGCCAGGCTCGTCCCTCCCTGGGTGTTGGCGGAAATGTTCGAGAAGCTCGCCACTTGATAGTTGAGGTTTCCGCTCTGCGTCGAGACGGGAGACCCCGGTGCCACGTTCGTGTTCGTGCTGATCCCCGAGGCGTTCACCGTCTCCGGACGAGACACATTCTCCACGCTGGCGGTAGGCGAGATGGGCGTCGCGGGGGCCTGACTCACGAGCGGAGCCGGCGTGAAGGTCGGGGCCGTCGTTGTCGTCGTCGGGCTAGTTGTTACAGGCGCGCCGGTAGTGCCCGCAAACGACGCCTGTGGAGCGGGCGTAAAATTAGGCGTCGCGGTTCCATTCTCGACACCGCTGGCCAGTGTTGTACGCGCGTCCGCTTGATCCTGAGGTGTGGGCGTAGAGTCGGGCTCCGAGTCCGACTGGGTTCGGGCCGCGATGCGGGACAATGAAGCCTCTTCGCGCGGACGGCCATCGTACGCGATCGCGTTCAAGTCCGCCGAGAACGGTGTGCCGGCAGTCGTCGGAACCCAGCCCCGCGTGAAGTTCGTGATGAAGACGCGCTTGACCAGAAGCTGAAACGAAAACGGAACCATGACCTCGTTTTGCGAAGTCAGGTTCATCGTCAAGTTCATCATCACGCCGTTTACGACATACGAGTCGAACGACATGCTCATCGACTTCTGCCGTCGAGCCATCTGCGTCGCACGAAGGATCTGCGAGTACAGGCGGAACATGTTCGACGCCTGATCGTCTTGAACCGTGTTGATCAGGACGCCCTGGAAAGCCCAGATCGGGGGCGACTGCCCGAAGGTGTACGCGACGTAGTTGTCGGAGAGGGTCTCAGAGACCTGCACCTTCTCTTGCAGCTGCATCTGGACGCTCTGGATTAAGAAGTCCAGGTAGCCATTGCTCTGCACGGTGCGCCGGCGCGCGACCGAAGAGTCCTGCGTCGCTCCGCCGCCGGTCTGCGCGTCGCCCTGCTGACTCGTGGGATCGCCTGCGATTCGGTTCGCGAGCTGACTGCGCGTGTGCGAGTCGGCGATGGAACCCAGGAAGGTGTTCATCTCCGACGCGTCGACGCGAACAAACATGCGCGCCAGCGTGTTGCGGAAGAAGTCGTTTCGGAACCCGTTGTTGATCGCGTACTTCGGCGTGGCCCCTTGAAGGAGCGAGGCGAATACGCCCTTGGCGCGACCCGATGTGTCTTCCCCAGGAACTCGGAGTGCGCGGGTCACTGCTTGGGCTCCTTGAATCGATGCACGAGAATCGGCCCACGCTCGTAGACCACGATCTTGGCCAACCGCCACAGTGACGGCAGGTCAAGGTTAGGCGTCTGATCGATCCGGAAGTTCAGCGCAAGGTTCTCGTGCACCGTGGTCAATACCGCCGTTGCCGTCGGAGTGATCTGCTCGATCTGAGTCGCCGGAAAGGTCTCGAACTCGTCGGATGCCGTCGCCATGGTTACTCCGGGTTCACTGCGCGGTCGAGGGCGCCGCCCTGAACCACGCGGTTGAGAGCCTGAGCTGCCTCACGAAGTTCGGAGGCGGCCTGCACCATCGGATCGTTGTCACCGCCGATACCTGCCTCGCGGGCGGCGGACTGTTCGGCGTTGACGCGGTTAAGCTGCGCGTCGGCGTCACTGTCTGCTTGGGTGCCGCCGGCAAGGCCTTCGGTAACGTACTCGTCTTCGGTCTGCGTGTACGCGATTCCTGCCCCGCGCAGAGCTCCTCGGAAGAATCCACCGAAGCCTTCGAACTGCTCTTGATGCTCTCGCCGAAGCTTACGGGCGCGGTCGCCGCCAGCAGCGTCCCCGCCGAGAGCTCCTTGCAGCATCTGCTGCGCACGGGCTGCATCCTCCGGTCGACCGGAACGCATGAGACGCGCGGCTTGCGCCATCTTCTGACCTTGCGGGCCCTCGCTCTGAAGGGCCCGAATCTGATCATCGTTCATGCCGCCGAGGCGGTCCGACAGCCGGCTCATCGAGAACTGTCCGCCAGCGGCGCCCTCAAACAGCTTGCCGAGGGCGCCGCCCCGTGCGGCGAGGACTGAGGACGTGTCCTTCATGCGGAGTGCGGCTTCGCCCTGTTCCTGCTCAGTGCGGCCCTGCGACACGCCGCCCACGATGTTTTCGGCGCTGGTATTCGCGTTGTTACGCACGAACGCGAGCGCTGCGTCGCGCCGAGCCGGGTCGTTGTTAATGTCGCCGCGCAGATTGTTCTGAAGCGAAGACTGAATCATGTCTGCCGCGCGCTCGTGCCCGAACGTCTGCGCTGCGTAAGCCTGCAGTTGGCCGATCTTCTGTCGGGCTTTTTCCTTATCTTCGGGGGATACGCGCGGATTTTCCATAACCGCTTGATACATGGAGAGGGTTCCCATCATCTCGCGAGATTTGCGGCGCTCTTCCGGGTTCCTTCCGAAAGAACCGCCCTTCTCTGCCGCGTTCTCGAAGATTTGATTAGCCGCTCGCCGTGTCTCGTTGCTTTCTCCCGATTGCCCGCCAAACATTCTACTGACGCCTGCGTTGACGCGGCGCTGTGCGGCCTCACCGAATCCAGTGTCGCGGGGATCGGTGATGCGGTTTTGCGCCAGAGTCTGAGCGCGCGCCCGCTCCTGCGGCGTCATCATGCCTTGAGCAAAAACCGAAGACTGCGCGGCAATCTGTGGCGCATTCTGCTGAAACTGTTGCCTCAGTTCTGTGTCGGATTTTCCAGTACCGCGCATGGACCGCACGTAGGCATCTTCCATTTGCCGCATACCAGGGGCGCGCTGGCCGTCACCTGCACCAGGAGTCACAAGACCTGCAACTGCGCCCAGGGCTTCTGAGCCGAACATGTTGGTCCCGCCCATTCCGCGTGCGATTTCCGCAGAAAAATTCTGAAGGCGTTGTGCTCCTTCCGAACCCGCACCAAAGGTTCGATTGATGTTTTCTTGTCGAAGGGCGGTGCGTCTCTCTCCTGCCGTAGTCGTCATAATCCCAGACGCAAAGCTGCTCGCCTGGTTCATGTCGTTCACGAACGCGGTTCGATCACGTGCGCTTCGAGGCGCCAAAGCCGCGATACCTGCGGCGAGGAAACCTCCGCCCATGCGGCGCCCAATGTCATAATCCGTACGGAATCGTGCCCCAAAACTCCCCTCGGTCGGGCGGGAATCCGCTTCGATCTCGCGAAGAGCCGTGGTCATCTCTCGGCTGCCCGTCGTGCGCTCAAGGTCTCTACGGATCTCACGATTCGTAGGCTCGTAGCGCTCTTGGACGCCTGCCATTTCAGTCCCAAGATGCCCCAAGTGTCGCCTGAAACGTCCGACACCTTGTCCGAAGTTCCTGGCACCTCGGATCAGACCAGTCGGATCCAAGCGCGTCGCTTCGTCAAACATCCCCGGAGCTTCAGCTTCGTTCCGCTCGATCTCCGCCTGACGCGCCTCGCGTCGACGCGAATTGATCTGGTCCCGCTGCCGCTGGAAGTACGCCGGGTCCTGAAGCTCTTGCAGCCGGGCCATCGCCTGCGAGCGGTCCATGCCCATCGTCTGCGCCATCGTGAGAAACCCGCCGGAGCCCGACAGGTTCATCTGACGCATGGTCGACATGATGTTCTGGTTCTCGAAGCTCCTCTGCGCGAAGGGCCCCTGAGCCTGAAGCATTCGACCGATGGTGTCCTGCAGCATGGGCTGCATGGCGATGGCGGCGCCGAGCCCGCCGGGCCCCTGAGCCCGGGCGATGCTCTGAAGCGCGCCGGTACCAGCACGCGTCTGATCCAATGCGTTGGTGTTTCCGCTCAGCAGGTTCTGCATCGCGTCGATGTTCATGCCGCCCGATGCGGACATGACGCTCGGGGCAAGCATCGGACTCTGGAGCATGCTCGCACTGAACATGTTGTTCAGGTTCCCCAGGCCTGCTGCGCCGCCGACGAGATTCATCAGCTGCGGGTTCAGGGTTCCGCCGGCCTGTGCGCCCCGAGCAAGGGCGTAGTTCATCATGCCGGTCTGCATGCCCAGTCCTTGGGTCAGGCCCATCGACTGGAACGTCTGCGACCCCATGGCACCGCCCTGCGAGGCCAGCTCCGAGAACGACTGCCCCGCCATGCGGGCGAAGGTACGGCCCTGAGATACCGCTTGTGTCGTCTCGGCGAGGTTCAAGCCTGAGGCGCGCATCTGCCCCATGGTTTGAATGGCGCGTTGAATGTCCGGCTCTTGCGCCAGCTGCATGAAGGCACTCAGCGACTTGGCCACCTCGCGGACGCGGCCCGTCATCTGCTCGGGGTTTTGAACCCCCGTGAACATGTCGTTGCGAGCAGCCTCTTGCGTGACTTTGAAGAGGTCCTGCTGATTGAATCGATTGCCGGTTTGGCGCTGGAATGACTCCGAGGACGCCATATCTCGAATGCCGCGCGCTACTTCCGACGAAGCCTCGTGCGAGAAGCCCACGCCCCGCGCGTGCATGCCAGGGCCGGAGCTGATGAACCCTCGCGAGAGCTCTTCGATGTTCGCCGTCATTGCTCGCTGATGGAGCATCGGGGCGGCGATCTGATTCATGAACAGATTTTGAGCTCCACGTCCGAGGCTTGAAAGCTCAGATCCAAGGAAGCCCCCGATGCCTCCGATGGCCGCGCCAATGCCACCGCCGAAACGGCCGCCCAGGGCCGCACCGGCCGCACCCGCCGTGAGGTCGGTTCCAATACGGGCAAGGATGCCGCCACCTGCGAGGTTCTGAGCGTAGTTCGTGTCCGCTCGCACCTGTTGACGCTCAAGCCCGGCGCCGTAGCTGGTGTTGAACATGGCGGCGGCTGGCGGAGGCATCAGCGGATGCATCTGCGCCATCTGGCCGGCGTAGGCGGGCGGCGGCGCTGGGGCGTACGGCGAGAACAGGCCCGGAGCCCCCTGGTAGGGGCCGCGCGCCGCAAGGCCCGCGTACGGGTTCATGCCCGAGTACGTGTTGTAGGACGCCGCCGGGTTCATGGGCATCATCGCGCCCGTGGGCCCCTGAAACATCGGCATCTGGTTGGTGAATCCCTGAAGCTGCTGGCCCGGAAACATTCCGGCGCCGAAGCTCGTGCCGACGCTGCCCTGGGTCATGAACCCGCCCGTGCCTCCGCCCATCGCCATCTGAGCGGCCATGGGAGAGAACTGAGCGGCGGTTGAACCAGCGAAGCCGGGACCAGAGGCAGGCGCGGTCAGGAACGAGACGGCAGCAGAGCCGCCTTGCGCCATCGCGGCGGAGACTTGGCCGGGGAACGGAATGGGCGGCGGCTGAAACACAGGCGGCAGCAGACCAGCCTGCTGCTGCATCGTGTTGTAGTTCGCTTGGGCTGCCGGATCGAAATCGGCCATGGCGCAAGCATACTACAGGATCACTCGTCTTCGCTCAGCGCCGCGACACGGCCCAAGGCTTCGAGATCGCGCTGCCGTTTCGCCTCTGCCTCGGCTTTTTCACGGCGTGAAAGCTCGCGCATGTGCCGCTGATACTCGGGCAGGTAACGGTCCTGGAAGATCTCGGCCTCGTAGCTGTCCAGTATTTTTGTCGTGTCGGCGAAGATCTTCTTCTTGATCTCTACGATCTTTTTTCCATCGGTGTGCAACATATCGGCGGTCAGCAGCAGCAGGTTCTGCATCATCGCCGCAAAAATCGACACTTCAGCGAAGCGCAGGTTTCGCTCCCGATAGTCAACTTCCTGCAGTAGTACGTCCTGGAACGTACCCCGACGGGGGAGCGGCACACCCTGCGCCGCAGCGCGCGAGCGTGCCAGCCCCGACGGGGTTCCTAGAAACCCATCTCGGCGCCCTCGCTGAGCGCCGCGTAGATGGTGTTGTCGAACTTCGCGAGCACCGCGTACATCTGCACCAGGACCGGCGCCGGAATGGTGTCCACGAACGCGAGCCGATCTGAGAACGCGCGATCGCGGTCGTTCACGTCCGACGTCAGGCCCGGGTGCTTGAACGTCTTGTCCTGATAACGAACGAGCGACGCCGCGAGGTTGTAGCGGTTCATCGTCTGCGTGTGAACGCGCACGTCGTTCGTGCGAACGGTGTCGAGCGCGTCGGAGACACGCTGCAACGAAGCAGAGTCGCGCGAGCGCAGCGTGATCGTCAGCTTGCCGCGAAAGATCTTGAAGGTCTTGTCGTAGAAGCCGTGCGTGAGAACGGCATCGAGGATCTTGTCCGCCTCATCTTCGGTGAGGTTCGCGGATTCGATCGCGGTACGCCAACGCTCCATCGGAGACAAACGCGGCGAGTCGGCCTGCGCCTCGGGCTTCGGCTCACCCTCATCACCTTCGACGGGGTCGATCGTGTCCAGGGACGCCTGGGCGAGATCATCTGTGTATTTACCGGGCCGTTGAATCGTCTGGTTTGCCATTTTTACACCTGTTCGTGGTATACGGCTTAGGCGCGTATTTGTCACGCGCCAAGGAGAGTCTCATGAGTGCAGCAGAATGGCTGTCTGATCCGGCGAAGGGTATCGCCAAGACCGTGCGCCCCGCTCAAGTCCGGATGGCCACCGTAGTCGAGCAGGTGCTCACCGACAAGGGGTTCGCGATGATCGAGGCCGGCACGGGTACCGGCAAGAGCTTCGCGTACCTCGTTCCCGCAATCCTCAGCGGCAAGCGCATCATCGTCTCGACCGCGAAGAAAACTCTGCAGAAGCAGCTGCGGGACAAGGACCTCCCGTTTCTTTTGAAGGCGCTTGGGGCCGACATTCAGGTCGCGTCGCTCAAGGGCAAGAACAACTACCTCTGCAAGATGCGCCTGGAAGACTTCCTGTCTTCAAGCGGGGTCTACAACTTCAACCAGCACGAGGTCAGCGACTTCCACGAGTGGGCGATGCAAGACATGTTCGGTGACCTCGACGACTACAAGCACAACGTCGACTTCGCCTCGCAGGTCCGCGTCAGTGAGTGCGTCGGGACGAAGTGCGACCACTTCGACGAGTGTGGCTACCGGCGGGCCAAGACCCAGGCGGCGACGTCCAAGATCGTGATCGTGAACCACGCGCTGCTCGCGTACGACCTGTACATGGGCGGCGGCAAGATCCTCGGCGAGTACGACGCCGTGGTGATCGACGAGGCCCACCAGGTCTCCAAGTACTTTCGCGAGGCGTACACCTGCCGCATCCACAACAAGCAGCCCGACGCGCTCAAGAAGCTCCTGGAGAGCACGGATCTCCTCGTTCCTGAGACGTTGGAGCAGAGCGTCTCGAACTTTCTCAACCGGCTGCCTGATCGCGGGCGTGTGTTTCAGAACAACATCGTCGTCGAGAACGCTATGGCGGTCATTCGCGACCTCGCACGGCTCAAGCAGCAGTTCATCAACGAGGGCGTCTGGTCTGACACCGCCGCCTCGGAGGCCGACGACGCAACGAGTTCGCGGTCGCCCAAAGAGCTCAGCCGTTTGAGGGCGGCGGTCTCGGTCACGCAGCGCATGCTCCAGGCGTGCGAGGTGTGCATCGACAAGCTTGACCTGAAGCTCAACGAGCACGGCGAAGAACTTCCTGCCCCGCAGGACTATGTCACCTACGCCGAGACGCGGCAGTCCAACGGACATCAGCACAAGGAGTTCGTGGCGACGCCGATCGAGATCGGACCGTTCGTCGGGCCGGCGATCAAGAGGCTGGAGACGGCAATCCTCACGAGCGCAACGCTCTCCACGGGCGGCACGTTCGATTATGTCTGCCGTGACGTCGGCCTCAAGGCGGCGGACGTTCAACAGGAGATTCTTCCGCAGCCCTTCGACTACCGGAAGAACTCCTGCCTCTTCATCAGCGACAAGACCGTCGAGTACAAGCGCGATGTCCGCGAGCAGTACTGGCAGTCCTGTACGGATGTCATGCACGAACTCTTCACTGCCTCCAAGGGCGGAGCGTTCGTCCTGTGCGCTTCCTACGAGGACATGAACGCCTTCTTCGAGCGGCTCAACATGATCCAGTCGAAGGGCTATCAGATTCGCACGCAGAGCGGTAACTCCGACCTCCTGGTCGATTGGTTCAAGGCGACTCCGAACGCCGTGGCTCTCGGCGTCAAGTCGATCTGGGAGGGCGTGGACGTTCCGGGACTCGGGCTGCGGCTCGTGGTCATTCCCAGGATGCCGTTCCCCAACCCTGATGACCCGGTTTTCACGGCGCGAAAAGATCGCTTCGTGAAGAACAAGGTCAGCCGGGGCGCGGAGCAGCGCATCGCGGAGATCAACGCCTGGCAGCACTACGACCTGCAGGAAGCCATCATGGACTTCAAGCAGGGCGCCGGTCGACTGATTCGTCGTGAGACAGACATGGGCGTGGTGGCCGTGCTGGATCGTCGCATCTACGCGAACATCAAGAAGTACGCGAACACCATCCGCAGCTCGATTCCGCACCCCACCACGTACGACATCGAAGCGACCAAGACTCTGCTGCGTGTGCTCGCCGCCAAGGCGTGATACACCTGCAAGCGTGACGCATCTGGAAGATGTCTCTGTACGCACAGGCCCGGATACCTGTGCGCGCTGCCGCCAGACCCTCGCCCGTCACGATCGCCTCACCGAAGTGAAGCTCGTGGCGGGCGTCGGGCCTCACCCGCGAGGGTATGGGGAGGCGCTCTATGTCTCTGAGGCAGAAGAGTATGCGCACGTCGTCTGCGATAACCGATCGCTGGACGGCCCGTTCATCGATCTCGCCCGGAGCCTGCTCAAAGTGTCCACTGAAATCGAATCGATCTCGGCGCGCGTTCCGGACTTCATGTGCGCTCGGTGCAAGAAGCGGTTTGAGCGATCTGACCGCGTCGTTCCAGCCATCATCGTCGAGGGCATCGGAAAGGACCCCGACACCGGTATGAAGGGCGTTCAGTGCTCGCCGGAGTTTGAGATGGTTCACTATGACTGCCGGGATCCGAAGCTTGGCGGGACGCCGTGACAAAGGGCGTTCTCAGCCCGTGGGCTGCCCCAGAGCGGGAGTCCGAAAAAGATCGAGCCGAGAGGATTATTGAAGACTCGGTCGAGGGAGCTCCTCGTCGCGAGATCACCTTCGACGGCCGGGCCTATCAGATCGTCGTCCCTTTTTTTAGCTTCGAGAAGGACCCCAAGCGGCTCTCGGTGTACGCGCATGACGCGCTTGGACGGGCCCTGCAACTCGCGTTGAAGGTGGATACGGTGTTGCGGCAAGAGCTCGCGCGCCAGTCGATCTACGAGGACGAGGCGAAGGTCTTGGCGGCAAAGGTGACCGTTACGCTGGGGCCCCTCACCTTGTATGCCAAGGCCAGCTCTTTTGAGCCGAAGATGGCGCAACTGATGGCAATGGATAGAATCGCGCTGTCACTGTCGGACTCTCGTGGCATCTCGCTCAAGGTTCGAAAGTGTTTGGAAGACCACGGCATCGTGGTCGCGAGGAAGGCATGAATACAATCCCCTGTAAGCAGTGCGCTCACTTCGAGCAGCAGTTCAAGTACGTCGGCGGCCGGCGCGTCGATGTCTGGTATGGCTGGTGCCGCAAGCGGTCGGTGTATCCCGCCAAAGAGTGGGACGCGGGTCGGCCCTTCGATGTCGACGTCAAGCGTGTCGCTGAAGGCGCGCATCGCTCAAAGCCGTTCATCGTGAGCCGCACCGGCACGCAGGCGGACTGCACTGAAGTCATGACGGGTGGCTGATGGATACCAACAAAGCCAGGCTGTACGTCGAGGGTTCTAGCCGCTCGCTCGACGACCTCGCCAAGACGTACGAGAAGATCGAGAACGTACCGGCGTGGGCGGCTCGCCCCGACGCCGAAGAGCGCTCGGTGAAGGATCCGCTCGGGCTGGGGAAGAAGAAGAAGTCCCCGGCTGATCCCTACGCCGACGGCAAGGAAGCCGCTGTACGGATCACGAAGTTCATCGCTTTGTGCGCTCGGGAGCTGGAGCTGAGCCCCGAACAGACGATCTTCGCGGTGGAGTTGACGGCGCTCAACACCATCAACGCCAAGGACTGCCCCCTGAAGGCGGAGAAGATCAACGAGGTTCGAGACGCGGCGTTCGCGTACTACGAGTCGGCTCTCAAGAAGATCCCCGACCCGAAGTAACATGGAACACTTTGAGTTCATGTACTTGATGCATCGCGCGATGATGATGCGGAAGTACATCGAGAAGGCCGAGTCCGAAGGCGAGATGTTTCACGTCGCGGACTCGTTCGTCCCTTTGCAGAGCGGCGTGGCGGCACAGGTGCAGATTCGAAAGATCAACCTGGAAGACGCACAGCCCTCAGCGATCCTGCGAGTGCGGCATCGCCCGGCGAAGGAAGGCGGCCCCGGGCTGGCCCTGACCGCTGCAAAGGCCTTCTTCAACAGGGGCTTCACGGCGCTTCCAGCCCCGGTTCAGAACGACGACTGGATCGAACACGTCTTCTATTCCAGCGAGATTCCAGCGCCGCCTGAGTTCAAAGAGACCTCAGAAAATTCAGAGGCTTCCGGGTAGAAGCTGCTGCGCCTCCATTGTGGATCGCGCGGAAAGGTTTCTTTTCCCCATGAAGCTTCAGTATCAAATCACCGCTGACTACGTTCGGGACTGGTCCGTAAAGGACGCCATTCGCGAGTTGGTGGCAAACGCCATCGATGGCGAGGTCACCACGGGTGGCAAGTTCGAGGCGAAGCACGACGCCAAGAAGGACGTTCTTCACCTCATCAACCGAGACACCAAGGTCGACGCCAAGGCGCTGTACTTCGGCGGCACGTCGAAGTTCGGGAACGACCGGCTTATCGGCCAATACGGTGAGGGTCTCAAGATCGCGATGCTCGTGCTCGCTCGCTCGCTCGTCAAGCTCATCATCCGGAACGGTGACGAGATCTGGCAGCCGGCGATCGAGCCGGACAAGCTCGGTTTCGACGTGCTGACCCTCAACATCAAGAAGGGCAGCGATACGAACGTGGATTTCAAGGTCGAAGTTCACGGCGTGAACACCGAGTCGTGGCACACGATCCAGGACATGTTCCTGGCGCTTCGAAAGCCGTCGAAGCTGGAGTCGACCACGCACGGCGACGTGATCCGGGACGCCGAGTACGTCGGCAAGGTGTTCGTCAAGGGCGTGTACTGCACGCACCGGCCGAACTACTCGACGGGCTACAACTTCCGGTCGCTCGACATCGGCCGCGATCGGAGAATCCCCTCGTCGTGGGACATGGACTACCAGATCAGCCGTATCTGGGAGGAGATCGCCACGCACGACAGTGCGCACATGAGCGATCTCTACAAGACGCTGCGCAGCGACGGCGCCGAGGGCGAGGCGTTCCGGTACAGCACGGTTCCGGCCGTGGCCAAGGGGCTGGTCTCGGCCTTCTACGAAGAGTTCGGAGAGGGGGCCTATCCCGTCAGCTCGGTGAGCGAGGCGTCGGAGCTCGACCACATGGGTCGCAAGGGCGTCGTGCTCAGCGCCTGCCTCGCCACGATTCTCAAGAAAGAGCTCCCCGCAAAGGAGACGATTCAGGCAGAACTCAAGCGTGAGGTGACGTCGCGGGTTCAGCTCGGGGACCTCGACGAAGGCGAGAAGGCTGTGCTGCTTCGTGGCCTGGCGATGGGCCAGGCGGCTACCGGTCAGGACGTGGGGGCGCTCACGCAGATCGTCACCTTCCGGGATGAGAGCCTTCGCGGACTGCACAAGGCCGGTGAGATCATGATCGCCCGGAAGATGCTGCAGGATCTCGGTCGGTTCGTCGTGACGCTGCTTCACGAGTACGCTCACGAGTTCGGCGGCGACGGGGACAAGAGCCACGTCGACAACCTTCAGGCGTACATGGAGCGCCTGATCAATCTGATGGAGGCCAAGTGAAGCTGGACGAAGAACAAAAGACCGAGGTCGAAGACGCTGCAAAACTGTGGCGCGGCTACCTGGGGGATTACCAGGCCAACGTCATTCTGACGCCGCAGCGGAAGGCTGCTCTGGCGACGCTGGTTGGGCTGGCGGAACTGGTGCTTCTGTCGCAGCCAGAATCGTCACCGCCTCCTCCAGAAGCTTCGCCTTAGCCGGATCGGCCACGATCTCGCTCAGGGCAGGGGAGAGCGCCGGCATCGCCGCCGGTGCCTCCCCTGCTTTGCGCCGAGCGTAGCGCTGCGCTGCGACCATCGCCTTCGACGGGTCAGCCCCAAGGGCCCGCATGAGCTCGACGACGAGCGCCATGCCGGGCTTCTTCTCCGCCCATGCCTCCCACTGCTCAGGTGTCTTCTTTCGAAGAAGAACATTCAGGATCGCGCTGAGGATCGGCCACCCCACGGTGGCCATCAGGACAGCGGCGACTGCTTTGTAGTGGACCAGTTGTTCGAGGGTCATGCGGCCAAGTGTAGGGGTCAAAAAACCGGGGGTCTTCCGGGTATAAGGACCTGTCCCCGAACTGGGGCTTGGAATCGCTCGGCTGAGCGACTCCGCCAAAAGGCTTGGTCTCCTCCATGGTGGAGGAGCTCAGCCTGGCGGTTCCAAGCCTTCGGTCAAACACAGGGGACTGAGGAGACCATCATGGAAAACGGTCAGGGTTTCACTTTTTCTCTGGCGGACCTCGCCTACGAGGCGGGGGCGGCGAGCCAGAAGGACAGCACCGAGGCACTTCTGAGCCGCCTCACGGCGGCCATGGGCTCCGTGCCCGTCGCGGAGCGTAAGTTCGCCTTTCTGCGGGCCCACCTGGGCCTGCAGGCCCTGGCAGGGTCGGCCTTCGCCGCCCTGAAGGAGGCCAAGGCCCAGAGGGAGAAGGGGGCCGAGGCCCAGGCCAAAAAGGAGTTGGACGCCTTCGCCAGAATGGCGAAGGCCGCGCTGGTGGGCCACGACCGCGCCGCCGGGTGCGGGGCGTGGTACCAGTCCGCGGACGGCGCACGCAGGGCGTCGATCCGCGTATTGGAGCGACGTGGCCTGCTCGACTACGAGGGCGACGTGCTCAACAAGCGCGTCGCCCAGCCCATCGTGGGCGCGGTCGATCGGCTGGCCGATCAGGTGGCGCGCATGGCCGATCAGGTGGCGTCGGCCGAGGCGCGCGCCGTGGCTGCTGAGGCGAAGGCCGAGGCGGCGGCGAAGGCCGAGGCGGCGGCGAAGGCCGAGGCGGCGGCGAAGGCCGAGGCCAAGGCGAAGGCCGAGGCGGCGGCGAAGGCCGAGGCGGCGGCGAAGGCCGAGGCGGCGGCGAAGGCCGAGGCCAAGGCGAAGGCCGAGGCGGCGGCGAAGGCCGAGGC
>Ga0214921_10000644_pt1 | contig 63189 bp, 60 predicted proteins | sample LL1505_MetaG_FD_177992 | JGI IMG/M metagenome (GOLD analysis project Ga0214921, IMG submission 177992) | Freshwater microbial communities from Lake Lanier, Atlanta, Georgia, United States - LL-1505 | ecosystem: Environmental > Aquatic > Freshwater > Lake | place: USA: Georgia | collected...
GCGACAACACCCGCATCTCCGATGTCCGTCCACTGGCATCGGTTTCCACGCTGAAGGAAATTGTTTTGCCCCACCGCGCCGACAATATCGAATCACTCCGTCACCTGCCCCTCGAACGCATATCCTCCACAACCATAGGCAACAGACCAGCCCTCACCGCCTCTGAATACTGGGTGAAATTCGACGAACAAAAATCGCGTTAGAGTCGGTGTTTCGCCTAAGGGGCGGATCATCCAAAAGGTAAACTGGTTTAGGTCGGAGGTAAAGTTCTGCCTGCCATACGAGCTGACCCCCAGTTTACTGCACCCCATTTTGACCCGGTTATTTTTTTGTCTTTTTAACTCGATAAAACTCGGCGGGTTTCTGCCCGCACGTTGCGAGCATACGAAAGGCTGCATTCTCTCCATCAAAAGGAGTGCCTACATCCAGCCATGTCTTAAGATCTGTGGAGTATTGAATTTGATATACCTCGGCCGAGCTCGCTGAAAAACTCAAGTCAATAACTTTCTTTAGTTCGGCTGCGTACTCCCCGTTCGGAGTAATTATACGTATAACATTTGAGTCTCGCCATGAAGAATTTGGGGTGAACCCGAGTGAAGTGGGACTATAAACTGCCGCACTCGTAGAGTATGAATTGTCTAGCCAAACTGTTGTTTGGCCATGAACAAAATTTATTCCTGTCATGTAAACCCAGTTGAAACCGCCATATTCACGGAGTTGCGTAAAAACAGGTGGGCCATCAGGAATTCCAACCGTAAACTGCTGCGATGTGGTTGCGGATCCGTTTGGAGTGTTAACAGTGATTGTTTTTGTGCCTGTAGCCCCAGAGGGAATCCTAAAACCAAGCGAAGTAGGACCATAAACCGTTGCCGCGATACCAGAGATGCCAGAAAAAGTTATTGTCGTGCTTCCGTTAACAAAGTTGGTTCCGGTTACATAAACCCACTGTCCAATTGGTCCGAGTGTAGGGGAAATTGCTGTTGCCGCGGGTGAATCGCTCGGAACACCGACTATATAAGTCTGATTACTGGAGGCGCTGCCATAGGGTGTTTGGACAGTGAGAACTGTCGTTCCTAAAGCACCATCAGGAACCTCAAAGCCGAGCTGAGTTGTTGCATAAACATGAGTGGGAATGCCAATTTTTCCTCCTACCGAAACTGTAGTCTGACTGGAAATAAACTCTTTTCCGGTTACATAAACCCACTGTCCAACAGGGCCAAGCGTTGGCGAGATGCGATCCACGCTGGGAGGAGTTTGTCCATAGCCTTCCGACAAACAGGAAAAGGAACATAAAATTAAAAGGATGAACCTGATTGATTTCGTCTGGAGCAATGTATCAAATCGTCTGGAGCAATGTATCAAAGTGTATAATGCGTGACGCAACGTTCATAGGGCATGTCTTTGGAGGCTATTCTTGAAGTTTCGTCGCGAGTTAGAGCTGGGTCAAGCAAAATTCGGGAAGGGGCAGAGAGATTGTTTCTGTGATCGCTGCAAGAAGGCCGACGGAAATGAGTCGGCTTTGTTCAAAGCAACTCGATGAACGAAACACTATTTTTTCAAACATTTCTGCGCACGGAGCTTATTTACGAAGTAACAGGGGGAACTGGAGGGCAGTGTTCACTTTGTTTCATTTACAGGTTCTGAGTCTTGGTTTCATCTGCTGGAAACGCCTCATGTCGAGATGTATTTTGAATGAAAATAAATACTGATCCCCAGTTTCCCTGACCCCTAGTTTCCTCTTGCACGGGCTATGGGGTTGAGTCGGGCGTCTTCGCGCCAAATCGGTCCACCGGGAAGACGAGGATGCGTGAGCCGTCTTTTTGATTTTCGGGTGTGCAGGCTGCCAGGACGGCGATGACGGCGCCTTGTTCGTCGAGGACGACATTTGGCCGCTCGATGCGTAGGAACTTTTCCTCGCTGCCGTCGGCGAAGCGGATGGGGATTTGGTTGGTAAAGAGGGGGTCCTTCGAAACCAATTCGTAGGAAAGGCCGTCCTTGGAGGTGTAGTAGGCGAAGCTTTTGTGGAACCCGGTGGCGAACCCGTGAAGGTCGGTGAGCAGCATGTGGTAGCGCTCGCCGTCGTGCCAGAGGCAGGGGTCCTCGTTTTGGAAACCGCTGGGGAGGGCGTTTTCACTTCCTTGGTGCAGCATCGTGTAGGGGCCGAAGATGGAGTCTGCGCGAAAGGCGTGGATGTAATGCAAAAGTTCGTCGAACTTTTTGCTGCCCGGGAAATTTGGGTTCTCGACCTTGACTTTGCCCACGCCATAGACGGATCCGTCCTTGTGGATCCAAAGCCCTGGATTATTCGCCGGGATGCACCAGTCCTTGCGGCGTTCCCACGGTCCCAAGACCGAATCGCTCACTGCCACACCGCTTTTCCAAGCTGGGATGCCGAGGTGGTAGAGGTAATACTTTCCGCCATGGAAAGCGATTTTCGGGTTGTGGCAGCCTTCGGAATCGAAAAAATCCCCTAGGCGGGGGCGAAAGACCTCGCCAGCGAACGTGTACGGGCCGAGGAGATTTTTCGAAGTGGCCCGAACGATGAAGCTGGTTTTCCATGCGCTGAAATTTTCGCTCGTCCAGCAGGAGGCAAACAGGTGGTAGGTGTCACCCACTTTGATGATGGAAGGATCCCACAGGTGGAAGCCTTCGCGCTGGAAACCTCCTTCGCGAAGGGGGAGGCCCATCTTGGCTTTGAGCGGATTGTCCGTCGGTTCTGTGGTGTAGGGTTGGAAGGATTTATCCGCTGTGCTTGCTTGAAGAGCGGTGGAGATGGCGGTGCAGAAAATGAAGCCCGCCAGCGCGAGGGTGGTTGATTTTTTCATCATTTGGAAATTGTCAGGTTGGTGGGATCGTAGGAGGGGTTGGGTTCCGGCATCTGCGCCTTCATATCAGCGCGCCAGCCGTGTAGTCGGGCGGTCAGCGCGGCAGCGGTCTCCGGTTTCTCCGTGGCGAGGTTGTTTTTTTCCGCGATGTCGTTCCGGAGGTCGTAGAGCTCCACACGCATGTCTTCATAGCACTCGATGAGTTTGAAATCGCCTAAGCGCACGGCTCCGCAGGGGGCTCCTCCTTGGTTGCTGTAGTGCGGGTAGTGCCAGAAGATCGGGCGCTCTATTGAATCCACGCCTTGGATTTCAGCCAAGAGGCTTGTGCCGTCAAGTTGCTGGTATGGGAGTGGTGTTAAGCCGGCCATTTCCAGAATGGTGGGAAAAAAATCTGGAGAACTCACTGGCTTATTGCAAACGCTGTCGGGCTTGGTGACTCCGGGCCACTTGATGAGTAGTGGCGTGCGAACGCCGCCTTCGTAGGCCCAGCCTTTTCCTGCGCGCAGCGGGAGGTTGGAGGTGGGCGATCCCTCGGCGGTGGAGAGCCCGCCATTATCGGAGGTGAAAATAACAATGGTGTTTTCGTCGAGTCCCAGTGCGGCGAGTTTATCGAGGATGCGGCCAACGTTTTCATCGAGGTTCTCGACCATCGCCGCATAGGTGGGGTTGTTTTGAACCTGCCGCACAGGGGGGCCGTTGTCATCGAGGAACTCAGGGGATTTGCCTGCGGGGAGCTTGGCCGCTTTGCCTGTGTATTTTGCCAACAAAGTAGCTTTGGCCTGAAGCGGAGTGTGGACGCCGTAGTGGGAGAGGTAAACGAGAAATGGTTTGTCGCGGTGCTGCTCGATGAAGCGGATCGCCTCGCTGGTGAGCCGGTCGGTGAGGTATTCGCCTTCTGGCCCATCCGGCAGGTTGGGGAGTTTATATGGACTGAAGTAGGATGGAGGCGTGCCCTTTTCGCAGCCTCCGAGGTTGAGGTCGAAGCCTTGGTGTTCGGGCCAATGAGCGGGCGAGTCGCCGAGGTGCCATTTTCCGAAGAACGCTGTTTTGTAGCCGCCCGCTTTCAAAGCCTCGGCGAGGGTGTTTTCCTCGAGCGCGAGGCAGGTTGGCAGCTGAGGGCGCTTGAGCTTTTGGGATGGCTGGTCCTTGCGGCCGGGCAACCAATCGGTAATGCCTAGGCGGGCTGGATATTTTCCAGTCAGGATGCTCGCGCGGGTCGGGGAGCACACCGGCGACGCGGCGTAGGCATTCGTGAAGCGCATCCCTTTCTTCGCCATGCGATCGAGATTCGGCGTCTCGTAAAAAGTGCTTCCGTAGCAGCCTAAGTCCGCCCAGCCGAGATCATCGGCCAGGATGAAAACGATGTTCGGCTTGTCCTTTGCGGGAGCCGCATGGAGTCCGGCGGATACGACGAGCAGGCATGTGGCGAAGAGCAGGCAGCTTTTCAAAAATGGGGGATGAGAAAAGGAGGGGTTCATCGAAGCGGGAGGAGTGTGAGGCTTTTGAGGAGCATGAGCTCCTTGCCGGTGATTTCGTCGGCTTGGATTTTGATTTCGAGGTCGCCGGGTTCGAGGTTGATCAGTCCGAGATCGATGGCAACATCCATGCCTTGTTCTCGCACTTCGCCTTGGAGTTTTTGTGATCCGATGGTGACGGTGAAGGTGCCGCCGAAGGTTTGTTGGCTCTTTGCGGCGATGGCGCCGCCATCGGTTTCGACCTTGGCTTTGTCGGCTTCGGGGGCGTCGTAGTGGACGGTGACTTGGAATGTACCTGGGCGTGTCAGGCGGGTTTTCCACCGCACGGCACAGTCCTTGGTTTTCCAACCCTTCGCGTGAGAAGTGATCGACGTGCCTTTGCCGAGGCTCCAGCCTTTGCGGTCCACAGGGCCAAGAAGTTCGGCGGTGAAGACGCTGAGTTTGTTGGTGCCGTTGGTTTGGAGGACTTGAGCCATGTCGCCGGTTGGGCGGTTTTTACATTCCAATATGATCACGCTATCTGAGGCATCTGGCGCGGAAGCGGGGAGGGTAATCTCAAGGTCGGGGCCGATGCGCTCGATGGGGAATTGCTTCTGCGGATCGGCGAGGAGTGAGGCTTTAGAGACTTCGGCATTTAATCCACCAACGAGAAGTTTTCCATTCTTCGGCCAATCGAAGACATGCAGGTAGAGATTGTTTCCCTTAAGGGTGGACTCGCCCCAACTCTGAGGGGCGAGGGGAGTGCGTTCGGTGGCACGGATAGTTTCGCCATTGGTCTTCCACCATTTTGCGATGGCGTTCAGTATTTGTCGGTCTTCAGTAGCGAACGTGCCGTCGCCTTTCGGGCCAATATTTAGAAGGAGATTTCCGCCGCGTGCTGCGGCTTTGGCGAGGAGTTGGATAAAATGCCCGGGCGGTTTGTGGGATTTATCGTGGGCGTGATATCCGTAGGATTCATTGGTAGTAGGGATCGCCTCCCAGTCTTTTTCTTCGGGAGCGGTCATGAGAGCGAATTCAGCGGGGCGATCGGACGTCGTGTGGTAATCGCCGTAGGCTGAGCCTGCGATACGGCCGTTGAGGATTAAATTGGGATCCTCATTGCGGAGGGCGGTAAGGATTTTGAGGTTTAAATCCTGCGGGTTTAGGTGTGGGGTGTCTCCCCAGAGGATGGCGGGTTGGTAATTGCGGATGAGTTCCATCATTTGCGGGAGAGCTTTGCGTTCCACACAGGCCTTGCGGCGCTCCGGGCCGTTCGGTTCAGGAAAACGGGGATCCCCAGAGAGCGACCAATCGACGGCATGTGAGTAGTAAACACCCAGCTTGATGCCGTGCTTGTCACAGGCGGTCTTGAGCTCTCGAAGCGGATCGCGGCCAAATTGGCTCGTCTTGACCACATTGTAATCATCCACTTTGGAGTCAAACATTGCCACGCCATCGTGGTGCATGGCGGTGATGATGAGATAGCCCATGCCGGTTTCCTTAGCCGTGCGAACCCACTCGTCGGCATTGAATGAGGTGGGATTGAAAGGCTTCACGACCTCCTCGAGATAGACCTCGCGTTTGATTTTTGCGATGCGCTGGATGTGCTCGGCATAGCCCTCGATCTTTTGTCCCTTCCACTCTCCGGCAAGCGCGGAGTAGACGCCCCAGTGGATGAACATTCCGAAACGCGCTTCGCGCCACCAACCTAGGCGGTCTGGCGATTCCGGGAGCGGAATATTCGTGGCGGGTTCTTTTCCCGTCAAAGCGGAATAGGCTGTAGTTGCTAGAAGGGCGGCTCCAGCTTCATTCGGATGGACATTATCCGGCAACATCTCCGGCTTGCCTGACAAGGCGGTATTCATGTCGATGAGACCGAGATTTAGCTCTGCTGCGAGTTCTCTGATCCACCCGATCTCTTTTTCGACGCCGCTGTTAGTGATGTCGAAGGCGCCTGAGCCAATCACGGGACACGGTGTGCAGAGATAAACTTGAGGTTTGCTGGGCAGAGACCGAAAGGATTCCACAAGGGCTGTGTAATCATTTTTGAAATCAGCAATGTGTCGCCAATTCTGTGGCTTGGTGTCGTTTGTTCCAAGTTTGATAATCACAACGTCCGGTCCGAATTGGAGGGCATCCTGGTAAACTTGTTCGTTCCAGTAGGGGAAATCGCCTTGCTTCAAAAGTGTGCGCCCGCTCTTGCCAAAGTTTTTTACAATCCAAGAAGATCCGAGCATTTCCTGGAGCTGCTCCGGGTAGGTTGATCCCTTTTCCAATTTCGCGCCTTGGGTGATGCTGTCCCCCACGCACGCGACGCGGATGGATCTTTTAAATGTACTCGGGTCGATCGGGAGGGGATTTGCGAGTGCGGCAGCCGATGTCAGCGCAAGCGCGAGGAGGATTTTATTCATAGATAAACTGAGCAGTAGCCATGGTGTCCGTAGAGGAAATGAGTCGCACCCAGCAGGCTTGGAACCACGAGGGGAATGTGTGGTGGATAGCTTCGCCAGATTTGAGATGGAATCGTTTGACCACAGCCCATGATCCTTCGCCCGTCACATCGGCTTCGAGGGTGAATTCAGCCTCCGTGCCGCTTTCATTGGATAAATCCAGACGCTTCCGGTCAAAACCGGTCATCAAAAAAGAATCGGAGGGAATCCCTGCTCGGACTTGGGATTGCATCCAAGGACCGCCCTTGCCGCGAGGTTTGCCGAGTTTCCAGAGATCATCCGCTACCCCCAGCCAGACTGCGGCTTGGGCATCACTCGACCGGACGATGCGGGGATTTTTTTTGCCGCCATCAATGCCAGTGAGTACCAGTAGTCCACGGTAGGAACAATAATCCTGAATGCGCAAACCATGTGTGGCCATGGGGCGGACCTTGGCGATGCCGCCCGCATTCTCCGCAGGGAGTTCGTAAAACGTGCCTCCGCAGTTGAAGAGGTCACGCTCGGTGCAGACCTCGCGGGCGATGCGCTCCTGGGCCGTCTCGTCAAAGGAACCCTCCAGACGCGGCAAGCGCCAGGAGCGGCCTTGTGGGTCTTTGTAGATGGCGGATGCCTGGTCGTTTTGCAGAATGCCTTTGGGAATTTCCGTCACGCCGGCGAGTTCCTTCCCCAACTCCGGATCATCATTTCGCACGAGGCGGAGGTCGGCATCGAGTTCGTATGTGCTGCCTTGGTTCGTCGAAAGCAGTCCCAGTGTTTTCTTGCCGCCGCCGCGTGTTCGCAGGAAGCCGCCGAGGGATTTTTTTGAGTCGCTCCCGGCGAGCCCCTCAAACAATGCAGCGTTCTTAAACGGGCGCTTGTCCTCACCTGAATACTGGAACCAAGCTGTGGCGCTTATGCAGTCCCTGTCTGTCCGCAAGCGAATCCATTCGCCGGGAATGTCGTTGCCCATTTCGATCCACTCCGCTTCGCCCGCAGCGAGGTCGATAGAGCGGACTTTCTTCCAGTCTCCACTGCCTTTTTCATCGACCTCAATGTCAAAGCGGACCGTCACGTTCGAGCTATGCCGAAGGAAAAGGGAACGCCGTGGGAAGCCTGCAAACAGGAATGGCTCGGATGGCCTGTTGGCTGGGATGTCTTCATTCACCCACACTCCGCCGCGCGCGAGCACGGGACCCAATCGGTCTAGGATCGAGGGCTCTGCAAACCAAAGGTTCGACTGCGATTGACCGGGTCCTGCCAGACCGCCTTTTGCTGTGCGTTTGTTGAGGAACTCAGATTTTGCCGTGTCGTCGCATCCGAAGACGAGTCGGTCGTTCCAACGGCAGAAGTCGCCGATCACCTTCAGATAAGTTGATCGCGGGCGGATTCCAGTGCTCGTTTTGCTGCCGAAGGTTTTTGGAAATTTCCAGAACATACCATGCATCGTCATCAGCATGTCCTGCTCGCCGATGTCGCGGATGCGCGGCCACTCGGTATTCCACCCATGTGCGCCATCGTAGCAATGGCTCGCCTTGGGGAGTCGATAGGAATGCCATTTGCCGTTTTCCAGAAGCATCAAAATGAGCGACCGATGGTCCCATCCGATGCTCCAAACGGGATCAGTGGCGGGTTTTCGATTTCCAAAAATGTCGCCGGGTCCGGTGACTTCGGTGAATTGGTTGCGGCGCACGAGGTGCCAGTCGCCGCTTCCGCGCCACTCTGCGAGAGCGCCGCTGGTGGTCATGGGATCGACCGCGGCCGTCTTGCTCCGTTCGCCGTTGTTTGCGTAGATCAAGCTCCCTTGTCCCGAGTAGAGCCCTTTGCCGTGGTAGCCGGGCAGCTCCGAGGAAATGGCATCCGGATATTTTTTAACATCGGAAGGCGCCTTGTAAAATTCTCCGTTTTGGATGAGGCACCGCACCTCCAGAGAATGGACATCGACTTCGTAGAGACCCTCTTCCATCGTGGCATAGTAGACCTTGTGTTGCGGATCGGTGAGATGTGCGGCCAAGCCGGTGAGTCGCCCGGGCATCATTTTTGGCGGAATGGCCCTGACATTCTTTTTGCTGTCGATGAGATAGGGACCGATGAGGACTTGATTCGAAGCCTCGTGAATCATCCGGCATGCGGGGGTGCCGCCCACACTTTCCGGTCGGATGATTTGCTGCAGGTCGTCAGTGATTTCGTAAAGTTTGTCCGAGGAACCATACGGGGCATGGGGCGCGTAGGTGATGACCCAGAGGCTCCCTGCCCAGGGAACGACAGCCCCTGTGCCACACTCCCCCTCCTCGTTGAACATTGCGAGGCGGGGATAGATTCCCGAGATTTCTTTCGGAGCGCTTGCAAGGCTGCACAAAGGCCAAAGAATGGCGATCAGCAGTGCCTTTCTTTTCATAAAATCGAAGCTGCCTTTTCCAGAAATGGCTGCTCATCCTTCCAGCCGATTTTGACTTTCGACAGATACCAGGATTTACCGTGGTCCGCGTTGCCTTGGTAAAAAAGGTAGGTCTGCCCGTCTGTATCTTGAAAAACTCCCGGATGCCCTGATTCACTGGAATTCCAGGAGCCTTTATGGCCATTGGTGAGGACGGGCTCTTTAAAAAGCCTCTCCCAATGGATTCCATCGGCGCTCACGGCGCAACCGATTTGCTGAGGCTCGTTGTTGTAGGCCCCGGCGTAAAACATGAAGAGCTTACCGCCACGTCGAATCAGCGCAGGGGCCTCGATGCAGTCCTTTTCCCAGTCCAGTTCCGGCGCGAGAATCGCGCGGTCGGCCAGTTGGGTCCACTGGGAGCGAGAAAAGTCGGAATCCAACGGAGCGGCAGCGACTCCGAGAATTTGTGTTTTGTAGGAAGGATCCCGGCTGGCGAAGTACAGGAGAAGACGGTCACCAAAGGGAATGACATCCGCATCGATAGCACGTCCGCAGGTCCATTTACCATACGGACGGAAGATGGGATTCGTCGTCTCTCGCTTGAAGTTGATGCCATCCTCCGACCAGGCATGACAGATGGCGTCATTCTCACGATTGCCGTACGTCTGGTAGAAAAGATGAACCTTATCGTGCAAGACAATCGCACCCGGAGCGCAGAAGCCGTTGGTCTCACTCGGATGCTCTGGCGCCATGGTGGCGACTTTTTCCCAATGCACGAGGTCCTCGCTCGACGCAATACCGATGCGCCAACCCTGGAGCCCCTCGCCAGTCGGTACCGAATAGTAGAGAAAATATTGATCCTTGAAACGCACCACAGCAGGATCCTTGGCGTATGGAAGCCCGCTCTGCGAGGTGTCGCCAAACATCATGATTCCCCGATCGGTGTAAGATGCGATATTCATAGCCTGAAAAATTTCATTCGTTTAAATGTTGATCGTATTTTCAATTCTGGAGAGGTGATCATTAATGTTACATTTTACTATAAAATGAGGCTGCCTTAACCGCTCAAAGCTAATTTACAACAAATCAAACGAAAGAGCTTTTTTTACATTCTTGATACGTTTCTCAAAGATCGCATGATTTCATTTACTCGCCGACTCCATTTTATTTTTTTTATTTTCATTATGATCCCTCCAATTCTTCAAGCTTCGGTTGATTCGGTGTCGCTCGCAGGAGAATGGGAGGTTTGCCTAGATCCGAAGGTCATTGGTTCGAGCCAGAACTGGATGTCACCCGAGGCGCGCTTTGAGCAAACGATTCAGATGCCTGGAACCACCGATGAGGCGGGATTGGGAGTGCCTCTCGCCATGCAGCCAATTATCAGCAAAGAGGGCCTAGCACGACTGCATCGCAAAAATGCCTTTGTTGGTCCAGTTTGGTATCGACGCCCAATTCAGATTCCGGCGGACTGGAAAAGCCGGCGCATTACGCTCACGCTGGAACGGGTCATCTGGGAGAGCCAAGTTTGGATCGATGGACGCGACTTGGGGAAGCAGAACTCGCTCAGTGCACCGCATGTCTTCGACGTTACGGGAATCACTCCCGGTCAGCACGAGCTCGTCATCCGTGTGGACAACCGGCAGCAGTTTGACCTAGGGCGTACACACGCTTACATCGAGGACACGCAGTCGATTTGGAATGGAATTATAGGGCGAATCGAACTCCTTGCCACACCGCCCATCTGGATTGATGAGATCCGTATTGATCCTAATCCTGCCAAGGCGGGGGCCGCAATCCGTATTGGCAACATCACTGGCAAATCTGGAACCGGACTTCTCATCGGCAAACTCACTGGCAATGGATTCTCGCAGGACGTCCAAGCGACGGTGCAATGGGACGCCAAGGGCGGATCGGTGTTCTTGGATTTGAAAAACAAAAACCTCCCGCTCTGGAGCGAATTTCATGCGAACCTTTGCTCACTAGCACTCACCTTGCAATCGAGCTCTGGTGAAGATCACAGGACTGTGGGCTGTGGATTCCGGACAATTGTGGCCGATGGTCCCAAGCTTCTTCTCAACGATCACCAAGTCTTCCTACGCGGTACGCACGAAGGCGCTTCATTTCCGCTCACTGGCTACCCACCTATGGATGTCGAAGGCTGGCGGCGCGTCTTTCGAATCCTGAAGGAGTGGGGTCTCAATCACATGCGTTTCCACTCCTACTGCCCGCCCGAGGCTTGTTTCACGGCGGCGGACGAGGAGGGTATCTACCTTCAAGCCGAGTTGCCGCTCTGGACTGGTGACCTCGGCAAGCCAGGAGATGCGGGCCGAGTCAGGTGGATTCGCGATGAAGCGAAGCGGATTTTTGCGGCCTACGGGAACCATCCCTCGCTGGTTCTTTTTTCCCTCGGCAACGAACTTCACGGAAAATACGAATTCATGAAAACGCTGCTCGCGGAGTTGCAGCAAGCCGATCCTCGCCGTCTTTACACAAGCACCTCGAATCGCCTCTGGATCGTGGATGCCCCTGAGAAAACCGGTGAGTCAGACGGTCCGACTGAGACTGACGACTTCCTTGTCGAGCGCGCCATTCGCATTGATGGAAAAATCCAAGGCATGCGAGGCCAAGCTTTCTTCAACGAGCTTCCGAATACCGAGGTTGATTTCAGCGCCATCCTTGCACGCACCAACAAGCCGCTCCTGACTCACGAAATTGGCCAGTGGAATATTTTTCCAAATCTTGCTGAAATCCCAAAGTACAAAGGCGCCTTCCGTGCGATCAATTTAGAAGCGATTCGTGATGATCTGAAGAAAAACGACCTTCTTGATCAGGCTCCGGATTTTACCCGCGTCTCGGGGAAATTCGCTGCCGAGCTCTATAAGCAAGAAATCGAACTCGCCCTCCGAAGTAAGGCCCTCGCAGGCTACCAGCTTCTCGACCTGCACGACTATCCCGGACAAGGCACAGCGCATGTGGGATTTTTAGATTCCTTCTGGGACTCCAAAGGTGTGGCCGATGCTGCTGCCTTCCGCGAAGTGGCTGCGCCCGTCGTGCCTCTGGTTCGCATGCCAAAGAGGGTTTATGCGAGTGATGAAACCTTTGTTGGAAAAGTCGAGTTCGCCAACTTCTCACAAAGTTCCCTCCGTGATGTGATCACAAAATGGGAACTCCGCTCGTCCTCAGGCCTCGTTGCCGAAGGCACCTTGCCTGCGACGGATGTCCCGCTCGGCGCCTGCCACTCCGTAGGCGAAATCCATGCTCCTTTGACTAGTGTGACCAAGCAGACCGAGGCCACACTCACCCTGACGGCAGGAGGAGCCAAAAACTCTTGGAGAATCTGGATCGTGCCGCCCTCGGTTGCGATTGATGCCGAAGGGGTCCTCGTCACCACATCGATCATCGAAGCTAAGGCCGCGCTCGCTGAAGGATGCCGCGTTCTCTACACCCCGTCCAAGGCTGCCATCCGCAAGCGCCAAGACACCTCATTTCTCCCAGCATTCTGGAGCCCCGTTTATTTCACCAACCAAGCTGGAACGATGGGCCTTCTCATCGAAAATAAGCATCCAGCCCTTGAGGATTTCCCGACGGTAGACCACACGGACTGGCAATGGTGGAGTATTCTCACGCCTTCCCCCGGAGCAGTTGTTTTGGATCAAGTCGCCCTCAGGTCCAAACCCATCGTTCAAGTCATCGATGCCTTTTCGCGAAACCAAAAGCTCGGCCTCGTCTTCGAGGTCAAGGTTGGCAAGGGGACACTGCTCATCTGCGCTGCGGATTTCAGCGAGGACGCCCTCAAGGATCCCATGCGTCGCCAGCTTCGCTCAAGCCTCGTGCGTTATTTGGCAAAAACTAAAACGCAGCCTCTCGATACCCTCACCGAATCCCAGTTGGATCAACTTTTCCAAGATGTCTCGGAGAGCAAAACAACCGCTCATGGCCAATGGGCGACGGACCTCGAACCTCCGCCAGCTAAGAAGTAGGGGTTTTTCTGGGGGGAACCATCGTTGCAATTAAGGAAGCTTTTCAACTGAGACCCAGCGCCGTTCTGCCGAACTTTTTAGGGCGAGTTCGGCGAATTGGACACCTTTGGCTCCGCGACGGAGATCCCATGGGAATGCTTCGTCCAAAACGATGTGACGGAGGAAAAGCTCCCACTGGATTTTGAATGCGTTATCGTACGTTTCTTGATCGGGGACTTTTGCCCAGCCTTCAAAGAAATTGATTGGTTGCGGAATGTCAGGATTCCAAGTCGGGCGTGGTGTGTTGCCGTAGTGTTGAATCCAGACATCGCGGAGACCGCAAACAGCCGAACCTTTTTCCCCATCGACTTGGACGGTCAGAAGGTCATCCCGACGCACGCGGGTAACCCATGACGAGTTGAAATGTGCCACCACGCCACCTTCAAGTTCGAAGGTCGCATAAGCGGCATCGTCTGCCGTGCAGCGGTAGGGCTTGCCATTTTCATCGACACGTTCCGCGATGTGAGTCGCGCCATAGCAACTCAATGCCTTGGGTTCACCGAAGAGGTTTTCGAGGACGTATTGCCAGTGGCAGAGCATGTCCACGATGATTCCCCCATCGTCTTCCTTGCGGTAATTCCAACTTGGACGCTGGGCAGGAATCGTATGGCCTTCAAAAACCCAGTAGCCGAATTCACCGCGCACACTGAGGATTTTGCCAAAGAATCCCGTTTCGATGAGACGCTTGAGTTTGACGAAACTTGCGAGCCAAAGTTTGTCCTGCACAACGCCGTTTTTTACTCCAGCCGCCTTGCAAAGTTCGTGCAATTCCAGAGCGGTCTTGGAATCCACAGCGATTGGTTTTTCACAATAGATGTGCTTTCCTGCTGCGACCGCCTTGCGCACGCCTTCAGCGCGTCGGCCGGTCGTTTGGGAGTCGAAATAGACCGTGTAGTCGGGATTTGCCAGGACCTCGTCAAGATTGGTGCTCCATTTGGTTACACTGGTCCGCGCACAAAGTTCGCGGAGTTTGCTTTCGCTACGCCCAATGAGGATAGGATCAGGCATGATGACTTCATCTGGCCCGACTCGCACACCGCCTTGCTTGATGATTGCATCAATCGAGCGGATGAGATGCTGGTTTGTGCCCATGCGTCCAGTGACGCCGTTCATGATGATTCCGATGCGATGTGTTTTCATATTTAGATTGAGTAGGGGTTGATTTAAACGTGCGACTTGTAAGCGGTAATGATGTTGGAGAGGAATGCGTCTTGATCTCGATCCCAGTGGCGCGAGGAAAAAATTTCGACCTCAATCCAGCCGGAGAATCCCGCAGCTTCGACCTGTTGGCGAATGCCGCGAATGTCTATACAGCCTTCGCCCATGAGACCTCGGTCATTGAGGAAATCCTGTGTGGGGGTAAGCCAGTCGCAAACGTGGAATCCTAGGATACGCTTTCCGGCGCGTCGGATTTCCTGTTCCAAGTTGGGATCCCACCAGATGTGGTACACATCGGCAGCGATACCGACCCAAGCTTCGCCAAGTTGGTCTATGATGTCGTTGCACTGTCCGATTGTGTTCACTGCACTGCGGCAATCGGCGTACATCGGGTGCAGAGGTTCGATCGAAAGCTTCACGCCGACTGATGCCGCATGGTCTATGCAGGCGGCAATTCCTTCCATGATTTGGCGGCGGTTTTCAGAGAGGCTCTGATCTGGTCGCGCGCCGCAAACGAGCACAAGTTGAGGAGCGCCAATGGCTGCGGCCTCATCAAGCGCACGCCGGTTGTCATCTAGACTTGCCAACCGCTCTGCGGGAGTGAGACCTGGAAAAAAACCTCCGCGGACGAGCGAGACTGCCTTTATTCCGTGATCATCAAGTAACGCCTTGGATGCTTCAAGGGTGCGACCCTCGAGCCACTGACGCCACAATCCCACTCCACCTACGCCGGCTTGGGAATATTTCTTAACAGCCGTGGGCAAATCCCAAGGCTTGGTCGTCATGGTGTGAATGGCAAGTCGCTCGAGGTTTTCCATACGAATTAGGCGAAGAAGGTCAGGTATGGCCCACCGTTGATGAGGCGTTGAAGATAAACGGCGAGCTCCATGGCATGATAGTCGCCCCACATCGACGATTCCCCATAGGCGGCCTTCGCCGGATCGGGCTTATGGTCCCAGCCATTGGGCTGGTGGTAAATCGAGTGCAGAATAAGGCCATGGTGCTTCGGATCGCTGGCAAGATATGGCTCGGAGAACAAAGTTTGTGCCACCTTGAGGCCTGCCTGGAAGTATCGGTCGCCGGATGCGCTTTGTCCTTTTGCTCTCAAGTAGCTACCGAGTCGTAAAAGGCCCTGTGCATCGATTGCTGCCGCCGAGCTGTCTACCGGCTCATAAGCATTAAATGGATCGGCTGGCCGGTTTTTATAGTCGCCCAGCAAGTGAAGATTTGGCGCGCCTGTGTCCCAGTAAGGAATGCCACAGGTTGGTGTGTTTTCGATGAAGTGATCCGCAGTGGCCATGGCGGCTTTGAGCATCATGGACTCGATCGTCTGACGGCCACCAAAGGGATTTAACTCCTCATCAGAGAGTGCGCCAAGCAATTCCAATTCCTCAGCAAAGCCAAGAACCGCCCAAGCTTGCCCACGAGTCCAAGTGCTGAAACCGGTGTATCCCTGCTGGGAATTCGGGCACCGGTAGGCTCCATCCTTAGTATTGAAAATCGCTTCGTGGGTGGTGCGGCCGCACTCATCGTAGGAATCGCGGCCCTCGCCGTAGAAAATCGAGTATTTGGCTGTAGATTCAATGTGCTGGAGAGCGCGGTCTAACAGGCTTACTGGCTTGTCACCTTCAGCCATCAGAACGTGTCCAAGCTGATGGGCTTTCATTAAAATTCGGCAAGACCGAATGGTATCAACAAATAGCGAGTGAGGCCCATTGAAGCTGTGAATGAATCCACCGCCTTGCCGTTCCGTCCAGCGTGCAGCTTGGACCGCACCACTTGTCTTAATGGCGAGTTCGTAGAAATTTTTCTCCCACTCATTTGCTGCGATGCGACCCTCCAGCATGAGTCGGCGGAGATTCCCATAGGTTGAGAGATTGTTAAAACCGTGATCGTGAACCCCGATATGCGAGACGTGCGTGGCCATTCGACGAACGGTATTCTTTCGTCCGCTGGAAAGGCTCTCTTCGTCGCCGGTGGCGTCAAAGTGCAGGATGGCGATTCCATAACGGAAACCTTCTGTCCACTCCGTCCATCCTCGCGTCGTGTACTTGCCGCCCACTGTAAAAACAGGCGAACCTTTGCGCTCATCATATTCGTGATCGATCGAGGCAATCTTTGACTTAGCGAGGGTAAAAAAATGCTCTAACGATGCGGAGAGTGCTGAGACATGGAGGGTCGGGTCGGTTGATATCATAAGTTGGTAGTTAGAGCCTGCGGAGGTGGAACCCGCCGTCGATATTGATGACATCGCCCGTCGAGAATGGGAATGCGCCCCCGAGAATAGATTTCACGGCGAGGCCCACATCATCCGGATTGCCCCAACGTTTTTGGGGGACTAGGCCCTGAGCAAGAAGTTCATCGTACTTTCCCTTCACGCCAGCAGTCATGTCAGTGGCCATGATTCCTGGGCGGAGCTCCAGTACTGAGATTCCAGCTTCGGCCAATCGGACGGACCACAACTGCGATGCCATGTGTAGGCCTGCCTTGGAAATGCAATACTCGCCTCGCTGAATCGACGCCGTGTTAGCGGAGAGGGAGGAGACGAAAATGAGTTTGTAACCACCGGGCAAGACCGACTGACCGGGATTCGCAAGCCAGTACTTTGCCGCAATCTGGGATAGGAAATATGGTCCTTTGAGGTTCACAGCGATGACTTCATCAAAGATATCTTCGGTGGCTTCGACAATGTCTGCTCGGACACGCGGAGCGATTCCTGCATTGTTCACGAGGGCGTCGAGATGACCTAATGCACCGAGTGTTTCCTCCATCAATCGCTCCCGATCGGTTGCGAGGCCAACGTTTCCTCCGACAACAGGAAAAATTTGCGCGATGTTGGTTGCGACCTCAGAACAAGCTGCTGACGTTTCTTCTGCTGCGGCACGGTTGTTGGCATAGTGAATCGCCACGCTATATCCTGTGGAAGCGAGCTGGATCGCTACGCCGCGGCCAAGGCCTCGACTTGAACCTGTGACTAGAACAGTTGCTGGTTTGGTCATATCGACAACGTCGCACAACTTCAGCTTCGACGTTATGACAAACCGAGTCAGAGTTAGCACAAATACGACTTTATTTTTTTACTGTCGTTTTGTGCCTTCTTAATGGAATGAAGTCTGAGGGAGTCGTGCCGGTATGTTTTTTAAACCAGCGTGAAAAGTAATTTGTGTCATCGAATCCCGCGCGCACCGCGGCGCTTCCTGATGGTGCCCCCTCCCTCAAAGCCGCCTTCGCAATCTCAAGCCTTACCGCCTCTCGCTGCTGACTGAGAGAAAGCCCTGTGATGCGTTTAAAAGCGCGATTGAGGTAATCGGATTGATAGCCCAGTGTGGCGCTTAGTTCCTTGATGCTCCAATGCAGAGAATCTGGCTTTGAAACGAGGTTCTTAAATTTTTTAACGAATGCAGGAACCGGTGCTGAATCTCTTGGAAGAATTCCGAGTGCTCGAAATTGGATATCGAGAATGGCTAAGGTTTGGGAGGAGGCAGTCAGCCTCGATTCGAAAGACTCAGGTTCTTTGAGCCGGCTGATCTCAGCAAGGTGATGTCGAATTTTACTTAGTTCCGAGTGATTGAGTGTTGCAAAGACTTTGGCGTTCTTGATAGGGGGGATTTGAAGGTCAATCGCTAGGCAGAGCGGTCTGCGGCCTTTCAATTCTCGAAAACTGTGACGATGACCCCGAGGCACACAAACCAAAGTTCCCGGCGAAACTGGACAGTCCTGATCTCTTATACTGAGGGTGCCCATTCCCGACAAATAGCAAAGCAGTTGAGACCAAGTGTGGGAGTGGGCATCGAGTGCATCCACCTCCGGCAGATGACGATTCAGGCGCAGACGCATTACTTTCACGCCGGGAAGCCGAGTTTCAATTTGCTGCAGCAAAAGTGGACGTAGGCCTTTCAAGAGAAAAATACGAGAGGTTGGCTAGTCTTTCTCGCCTATTTTTGTCTGCACTTCAATTGTCGGAAGATAAGTGAGGCTTGGGTGCCAACAATGTCGGATTCAAGCGTGCACTTTGCCCCCGGGCCTAGAAAAAGATTTAAACCTGCTGGATTGCCCTTTGCGCATTGGCAGTGATTGTTGACCAGTCCTTTTTCTGGATCAGGTCACGTGGGGCAATCCATGATCCACCCACAGCAGGCACATTTTTGAGTGCGAGGTAGCGAGTGAAATTGTTTTCATCCAAGCCACCGAGGGGAATGTATTCCAGGCCAAGATGGGCGTAGGGGCCTGCAATCGCGTTCAGGTAAGTGATGCCGCCACTTGGTTCAGCGGGAAAAAACTTCAGCAATTTGCAGCCGAGGCTGTAGGCAGCTTCGATATCCGTGGGGGTAACGATTCCAGGCGCAAAGGGAAGATGTGCCTCCTTTGCCGCGCGCACAACATCCGGATTTAGTCCGGGGGCCACGGCAAAAGCCGCGCCGATTTCAACTGCCTTTGCAACTTGAGATGTCGAAATCACAGTGCCGGCTCCAGCCATTGTTTCCGGGCAATGCTGAAGAATGCGGTGGAGTGAATCAAATGCCGAGGGCGTGCGCAACGTGAGTTCGATCGCAGAGATGCCTCCGTCATATAATGCACGAGCCAGAGGCACGGCGTCTTCGGCATCGTCAATAACCACTACGGCAATGATTTTTTGCTGACGAATTTTTTCAAGAATGGGTTCAGAGAACGCGGTAGTCATGGGGTTGAAATATCCAATAAGAAATCTGCTTGAACCCTGATTGCTCAGGAGAAAGTGGAGCGGGTAGAGGGAATCGAACCCTCATGGCCTGCTTGGAAGGCAGGAACTTTACCACTAAGCTATACCCGCAATGAGGAGTTTAGAATTCTCCGTGAGGCGGGATATGTCAAATTCAAAATCTCAAGCTTGCGGGCTCACTGCGTGTTCCTTGACTCGAGAAAAGAACCTTTGTGTCAGGCGAGCCATAGCAAGGATCGTAAAGAAGATTAACCCGGCGCACACGGCCATCATTCCAGCGGAACTGAGTGATCCCAGATTTCCGTGGCCAGTCAGAAGGCTTAGAAAGACTGGGCCTATCGAAATAGCCGATAGGTGGCCTATCACTGCGCTGAACAAAGCTACGGCCAGACTCCCAAGCAAGACGCCTCCCACGCTTCGGCTGAGGAGCATCGCGGTGGCTCCCGGGACGATGAGCATGGCAATGACAAGAATGCTGCCCACACTTTCAAAGGCGACAACTGTCGTGAGAGCTGTGGCCACGGTGAGACCTTGTTGAAGCCAGCCAGCGGGAAATCCGCTTGCCTTCGCAAATCGTGGGTCGAATGCAGCGAGTTGAAGTTCCTTAAAGAAAACGCCAGCAAGAATCAAATTCAGAACCAAGATCCCGCCAGACTGCCAGGCGATTCGTGGTACGCGGGCGGAATCAATGACTGCAAGTTCGAGCGATCCATAAAGGACGCAACCGGGGTCGAGGTCAACATGGTCCGCCGCGAGGCGAATTAAAATAAGACCCAGCGCAAAAAGGCTGCAAAACACGACCCCGAGGGACGCCCCGGCCTCGACGCGGCCACGCCGCTCGATCATTCCGCTAACGACCCCTGTAAAAACTCCTGCCAAGGCAGCTCCAAGCAGCATGGGAAAAGTGTCGCGCGTACCGGACACGAGAAAGCCTATTGCCAAGCCTGGCAGAACGGCATGGCTGATAGCGTCGCCAAGCATGCTTTGTTTGTTTAAAAGCAAAAACACACCGGGCACCGCACAGGCCATGGCTGTTAAGGCACCCGTAATGACGATCCAGGTATCGAGTTCGCTCCACATCATGGCTGGAGTTTTTCTGGGTTGCTCGGCACGAGCCGTTCACGCGCTTTGTCGTCGAGTATGTCCTCCAGTTCCTGAACCAGACGAGGGTCTAGAACGTGCTCGATCAAGTCTGCATCGCGGTCCACTCTACTCGGGGCGACATCAGCATGGGTCAGGAGGTAAATTTCCCAGAGTCGGTGGTTTCGGACAAGTCTTCTGGCTTCGCTGTCGCCACGGCCGTTCAATTGAACATACGAACCGCTGGGGTCTGTGGTGAGAAGCCCCTCATCCGCTAAAAGACTAACTTCTGATGCAAGATGGTTTTTTTTCCATGGACGCTTCGCGAGAAGTGCGTCGATTGATACCACAGGATCGGACTCCTCCGCGCACTCGAAAATAGCACGCAAAACGTGCTCTCGGTGCAGGCGGCGCGCAGCTTCCCGCTCGACGAAATACCTCATCAAAAGTCCGCGTTTTTTTCCAAGGAGGAAGCTGATGCCAAAAAGTAGCGCCGCCGAAAGAACAATCAGGGCCCCCGTGGGAAGGCCGGGCAAGAGCGCGCTGGATATGACGCCGACAACGGCACTGATTCCACCAATAGCTGAGGCGACCAGAGTCACGGTGCGCAGGTCGTCGCTCCAAAAACGGGCCGCAGCAGGAGGAATAACCAGCAGGGCCACGACAAGCAGGATGCCTACGGTTTGAAGGCCTACAATGGTAACAAGCACGACCAATCCCATAAGAAGAGCATCCAGTGGGCGCACCGGCCAGCCAACTGTCATGGCATAGGCTTCATCAAAGCAGAGCAGAGTAAATTCCTTCAAAAGACATCCGCAAATCACGGCCACTAGAAACGAGGCCGCAAGGACGAACCAGGCATCACTCGCTGTCATGGAGGCCGGGTTGCCATAGATCAAACGCTCGAGTCCGGCGGCCTGTCCGCCCGGGAGTTGTTGAATGGCGCTCAGCATAGCGATGCCTGCTCCAAAAAAAACACTCAACACGATGGCGAGAGCCGCGTCATCCTTGAGATGGCTTAGTTTTCGAATCATCAGGACCGCTCCCATTCCGGTAACGCCTGAGATTGTTGCCCCAAGGGCTAGCCAGAGAAAGGAACGCGGAGAAAAACCGAAGCTGTCCGCCATGAGAAATGCAAATGTGATTCCCGGAAGAGTGGCATGGCCGAGAGTATCCCCCAGCAGTGAGCGCTTGCGCAGGAGAAGGAACGTGCCTGCGAGTCCTGCAGCAGCTCCGAAAAGACATGCTCCCCCGAGCACAACGCGGGTGTTGTGATCCTGGAGTAGAAGGACACGCCAGAAAGATTCCATAGTCACGGTTCCCGAGGGGCTCCTGGGCGGGAGAGGTCGACCACGGCTTCGTCTAACAGTGAGAGTCGGGCACCGTAGGTTTTGCGGAGATTCTCGGGAGTGAGGACCTCGGAGGCTGGGCCCTGGGCGACGACGCGCATATTCAGCAGGATCACATCGTCAAAGTATTCCGCCACCGTGTCGAGGTCGTGGTGAACGCAGACAACGGTTCCCCCTTGCTCTTTGAGTCGTTTTAATAAGGCAAGGATGGCCTGTTCTGTGGCCGCATCAACACTGGCGAAGGGTTCATCCATGAGATGCAACTCCGCTTTTTGAGCCAATGCCCGTGCCAGAAATACTCGCTGCTGCTGACCTCCCGAGAGCTGGCTGATCTGGCGGCCGGCAAATTCCGCTAATCCGACATCAGCAAGAGCTTCGTCGGCCATGCGCCTGTGCCTAGAACGGACGGGCAGGCACCACCCAATTTTTTTGTAGAGTCCCATCGCAACGACATCCCTCGCACTTACTGGGAAATCCCAATCCACACTTTCGCGTTGTGGCACATAAGCGACTCGGGAGCGTACCTTTTTTAGGGGCTCCCCGTAGAAAAGAATTTCTCCCGAAGCGGAGGGGATAAGGCCTAGAGCGGCTTTGAGCAGTGTGCTTTTTCCAGCACCATTCGGACCAACGATGGCCGTAGTCCGCCCCGGGTGTATCTTTAGGTCTGCGTCCCAGAGAACCATCTTGCGATGATAGGCCACATTCAGGGAACGGATTTCCAGAGGCAGAGACTTCATGGTGTATCTCCACTGAGAGCCTTCGTGATGGTGCGCGTATTGTGTTGCAGCATGCCTTCGCAAGTCGCCTCTGGCGTGCCTGCCGATCCGAGGGAGTCGGAATAAAGCATTCCGCCTGGCTTGACGGTTTGGCCGCGGGCAGCGGCGCCTTCGATCACGGCGCGAACATTTTTTTCCGAGAGTGTGGATTCAAAAAAAACGGATGGAATTTGCCGTTTCACAATCTCGTCAACAACGCGGTTGATGTCCGCCACGCCGGCTTCGGATTCTGTGCTGAGGCCTTGCAATCCCATAACCTCAAGGCCCGTGGCGCGCCCATAGTACTGGAAGGCGTCATGGGCTGTGATGAGGATGCGTTTTTCGGCAGGGATTGTTGAAATGGCATGGCGAATCCAGTCGGAGATGGCTGCAAGGGATTCCCGATAGCGGGCTGCATTTTCATCGAATAGACCAGTGGCATCGGGATCTGCTTTGGCAAGGGTCGCCACAACCGAACGTGAGCACTCGGCCCAGATGAGGGGATCCATCCACACGTGGGGGTCTGCTGCGTTTCCCTGGGTAAGCAGTTTCTCAACGGGGATTGACGATGTGACAGGCGTAACCGGTTTTCCCTGTTGGCGCATTTTCTCAAAGGTCGCCTCCATACGGCCTTCAAGATGCAAGCCGCTGTAAAAAATCATGTCGGCTTTGAGTAGTTTGGCCACGTCATCCCGCGTTGGCTTGTAGAGGTGTGGGTCGACGCCGTCGGAGATGAGAGCGGTTACGCGAATGCGATCTGCGCCCACCTGGCGCAGCAAATCCGCTACCATGCCTGTCGTGCAGACAACCTCTATGGCAGCGTGCGTTGATCCAACGAGTGCCGTAAAAAAGGCAAAGAGCGCGCAAATAAAAAGCTTCACGGCATTAAAAATGAGCCCCCTGTGTGGTATTTGCAAGGGAATGCTGGCTTGTTTAGGAAGCCCAAGGTGATAATAAAAAGGCGCGGCGCAGTGGAACAAAAATTATCCGCAATCTGAATTCCGCATTTAGCTTTTCGTACTTGGCGAGGATAGTGCTAGTGGTTGTGGTGTGTTTAATAAGATCGCAGCGTATTTTCGGTCGCTTGTTGTCAAGTTGCTGGAGTTGCATGATGTCCCGCATTCGTTGGCAGGAGGTGTTGCGATCGGCATGTTTATCGGGTTTACGCCTTTGTTTGGGCTTAAGACGTTGCTTTGCCTGGGGCTTGCCTATCTGTTGCGTTGCAACCCGATTGCTGCGGTCATTGCCGTTACTTTGCATGATTTGGTCACACCGTTTTGGCCGGTTTTTTTGGAATTCGAATACACGGTTGGCTCACGTCTGATTGGTTTTTTCAATGGTGTGGTGTATCCGGTTTCCGTCACCGATTTTCACGTCCATGACTTACTAAGGTGGACGACATTTTTCACAGTCGGTTTACCGATGCTTCTGGGCTCTATTTTTCTCTCAGTACCGGCGGCAGCAATAAGCTATGCGATCATGTTGCCGGTTTTTAAAAGGCGGGCCCGGCTCCGTTTGGATGCTCAACAAGGCCATGAAGGGGAGGGGATATGAGCATTCTGTTTTATTGGTTCGTTGGTTTGTGGACACTTGGTGGCGTGGGCCTGCTCTTTCTGGAGGCGGGTTCACCGATCTGGTGGGATGTGGTTTGGGTTTTGCTTTTGGCCCTGACGTCCTATGCCAGTCTTGCTTCAACGTATGGTCTATCGCAGGCGCGTGTGTGTGCGGGAGTGGTACTGGTTGTCTTTTCTGTGATGCTTCTACTCACTGCGTTGTGTGGCTGGCCATTTGGTCCGATCCAATTTGCAGGGCCTTCCCCTCTGCGCTTGGGGAACGCATTTCCTCTACTTCCTCCCATGTTCGCATTTTCGCTTTTGACCCTTTCGCAGCGGGCTTTGGCGGTGGCCCTTCCTAGTTTAGACTTAAATGCGCTGGCGCTGAGTGTGGCAGGAGTTTTTACCGCCTCCGTCTGCAACGGGGTGTCTTTTCTTGTAAAGGCCCGACTCTGGTGGCTCTGGAATCCTTGGGGCGAGGGGGCAGCGATTCTGCCTGCATGTGTTGGCATTCTGTCCTTGGCATTGGCGGGCTTTTTTCTGGCAAGAATTTATCCCGATGACACCTCATTGAAACTCAAACGCTGGTCGTCTGAGGCTGGGGTTTTGATCATTGTGAATGTCGTTTTCCTTGCAGCAAACGTTCTGTTTTTAGCCGATCGCTTATGAAGCTTTCCTTTTTGGATTTTCTTACACAGGGCCTCCAAGGCGAAGAGCCGATACATCCTCTGGAGCGGCAAATGGCGAAACGTTGGGTGAAGCAGCGGCTGCAGCGCCTTTTTCCCGAACTACGCGATGATCCTGTAGCCTTGGAACGGGCCTATCAGGAGCTCGGCATCGAGCAACACGAGGGCAGCGGCAAGGGAGGGACTACAGTTTATGAGATCACTCTTCCTAAAAAAGATAAGCTGAGTTGACGCCCGTTAGTCCCAAAGCTTCTCCAATCCTCGTTCGATGCTGCCGAAGAGTTCATCAATTTCCTTATGGGTGATGATCAATGGCGGGGCGACCGCTATGAGATTACGGATGCCTCGCACAATTGATCCTTCCTTACGGATGTACGATGCCGCGGGGATGCCTAGGGACGTGGTAGGAGTTATTGCTGCCTGGCCGCCTTTGGGGAGAAGTTCGATGGCGCCTATGAGCATCTCGCCACGGATTTCACCGACAGCGGGATGACCCGAAAAAGCGCGGAGTTTTTTCTGAAAATAGGGGCCGACATCGTCGCGAACCCTCTCAACGAGGCCATGAGCCTCGATGAACTCGAGGTTTGCCAGCGCAGCAGCGGCACTCGTCGGGTGGCCGGAGTAGGTGAATCCATGAGCGAAGTAGCCGCCTTGAAAAACCGCCTCAGCAATTTCGTCGCTCACCATTGTGGCCCCGAGTGGCAGATATCCGCTGGTGATACCTTTGGCCAAGGTGATGATATCTGGATCAAGATTCCAGAGTGTGCTTCCAAACCAATCTCCGAGTCGCCCGAAGGCTGTGATGACCTCGTCGGCGACGAAGAGAATATCGTTCTCGCGGAGTAATGCGCGGAGCTCGGCGAGGTGGCCACCCGGGGGAGGAATAACTCCACCTGCCCCTTGAATTGGTTCGATGAACATCGCGGCTATCGTTTCGGGCCCCTCTTCTCGAATGGTACGGGCGGTTTCCTCAAGACACCAGCGGCCGAAGTCATCGGGTGATAATGGGGAATTGTATCCGTAGCGATGCGGGCCGGGTACATGAATGAAGCCTGGGAGTGGCAAATCGAAAGGCTCATAAACGGTCGGCAAGCCGGTCATGCTGGAGGTGGCCAATGTGACTCCGTGATAGGAATACGTGCGGGATAGAATCTTTTTTTTGCCTGACTGGCCTCGAAGTTTGTGATACGAGCGGATCAGCTTGAGAGCGGTTTCATTCGCCTCGGATCCCGAGTTTGAAAAAACCGTCCGATTCACGCGGGCGGGCGATTTTTTTGCCAGAAATTCCGCGACACGAATGGGCGGCTCGGTCGTTGTATTGAAAAAGGAAGGATAGTAGGGGAGTTTATTCATCTGCGCCGCAACGGCGTCAACGATGGGGGAGCAGTTGTAGCCAACATTCACGCACCAAAGGCCGGCCAAGCCGTCCAGAAGTTTGCGATCATCTTCATCCACAAGATGGCATCCTGCGCCTGATTTGATGAGGTGGGTGCCAGGTTGGTGCATATCCCGATGGTGCGTGAACGGATGGAGGTGAAAATGACGGTCCAGATCGCGCAGGTTTTCAATTGAGGGGCTTGAGCTCATACTATGAGAATAGCACCAAGGGAACGGTGCTTCCAGATTCAAAACTCCTTTTGGCTTTTGGAATTCAGGTTCGACTTGCCTGAGCATGTCGGCCACTTTGAAGGTATGAAATTTGTTGATGAGATTCGAATCCATGCGAAAGCAGGTGATGGAGGCAACGGTTGTTGTAGCTTTCGCAGGGAAAAGTTTGTTCCAAGGGGTGGGCCTGACGGCGGCGATGGAGGCAAGGGCGGTGACATTATTTTGGTGGCCGACCACGATGTGGACAGCTTGGTGGCTTTGTTTTTCGAGCCTTTGATCCGCTCCAAGCGCGGCGCTCATGGCAAGGGAAAAGACAAGCATGGCCGGAGTGCGGAGCATACCGTTCTTAAAGTTCCCATCGGCACGGTGATCTACAGGGCAGGTCAGTCTCAACGGGATGCGGTCGAGTCCGAGCCTATTGCAGATCTCTCTGAGCCTGGGCAGCAATTCATCCTCTCCAAAGGCGGGGATGGAGGCAAAGGGAATACCCATTTCAAGTCCTCCACCAATCGCGTTCCCCGCCAGTTTACCAGAGGCTATCCGGGCGAGGAGGGATGGTTTCTTTTTGAGTTGCGGACGATTGCTGACATCGGTTTGGTTGGCTATCCGAACGCTGGAAAATCGACGCTTCTTCGCGAGCTTTCCGCAGCGAAGCCAAAGACAGCCGCTTATCCTTTCACCACGCTTCACCCCTTGGTTGGCGTGATCGATCTCCCAGAATACGGACGTTCCACAATGGCAGATATTCCTGGGCTGATCGAGGGAGCACATGAAAACCGCGGCCTAGGCCATGAATTTCTGCGCCACATCGTTCGATGCAAATCGCTCTTCTTCGTACTCGACATGGCGGGCAGTGAAGGAAGGAACCCTATTGATGACTATCAATCGCTTCGCAAGGAATTGCGTCTCTACGATCCAACGCTCACCGCAAAACCGGCTTGCATCATCGCCAATAAAATGGATTTGCCAGTCTCTGATGAGAACTTGAAAGCCTTCAAAATTCGCTTTCCGAAGTTGAAGGTCATCCCCATCTCCGCCGAGATCGGGGAGGGGTTGGATAAGATTGTGCAGTATATCGCAAAAAAAATCGCCCAGTAGCGCCCCTCCTGACTTTGGGGTTCGAGCCCAGACTGGATTCAGTCTTCCCGCTCCCTTTGGCTGTGAGTCAGCCAAAGGGCGATAATAAAGACAATTAACAAGAGGGTTCCGAGTGCAGCTCCAAAGGGTTGATTTCTGCCTGAAGTGAATTGTTTAAAGATCACTTCTCCGATGGTGGGATTCGTGCCACCTCCCATGAGCGTGGTTATCGCAAACATGGCAATTGAAGGCACAAAAACCAACATCGCCCCGGCGGCAATGCCAGGACGGGTGAGGGGAATGATCACCTTTAAGAAGGCTCGCAGCGGTCCTGCTCCAAGGTCGTACGCGGCCTCGATCATTGCATTGTCGAGTTTTTCCACACTCGTGTAGATCGGGAGGATCATGAAGGGGAGAAAATTATAGACGAGTCCCAGGACAATCGCGAATGGTGAGTAGAGCATCGATACAGGTTCTTTGAGTAGCCCGCAACTGAGCAAAAAGCTGTTTAGAAGGCCTTCTTTACTCAGAATATGAATCCACGCATAAGTTCTGATGAGAAAACTTGTCCAGAAGGGAATCATAACGAGCATAAGCAGGATGCCTCGCCATCGCTCAGGGGCCCGCCCGATGAAATAAGCTGCGGGATAGCCAACCGCCATGCAGATGACCGTCGTCAGAAGCGCATAATAGACCGACTCCAGCAGAATCTTGATCCAGACCCAGTCAAAGGCTCGGACGTAATTCTGAAAGTTAAAATTCCAGATGATGCGACCCAAGGAATCTCGCTCCGCAAAACTGACCAAAGTCAGCATCGCCGTTGGGGCGACAACGAAAAGAAAGAGCCAGATGAGAAGTGGGGAAAGGATCAGCCACGCCAAAAGGCCTGGAGCGCGGTGATGCGCGCCTTTGGGAAGCTTTTCTCCTTTGGGCGCTGCAAATCCGATCATCTTATTGCGCCTTTAGTGTAGTGATGAGTTCCTCGATATCAGAAGCCTTGTTGCCGATATCCTTAAATATCTGCATCTTTTTGATGTCATCATCGCTGGGGAAACTCGCTGCATTGTCGAGTTGCTTTTGAGTCATCAATTTCCGTGCCGCGAGATTGGGATTCAAATAAGGAAACTCTTCTGAGATTTGTTTGCTGATCTCTGGGCGAAGGATGAAGTTCATGAACGCTTCGGCATTATCCACGTTCTTAGCGGTCTTAGGAATGGCCAGACTGTCGATGAATAGGTGCGTGCCCTCGGAAGGAATGACCCAACGGAACTTTTTGTTTTTGTTCAGGAGAATGGCTCCCTCGCCGCCCCATACTACACCTATGGACGCATCGCCATTGAGGAGGGCGGTCTTTGGGCTATCCGAGTCATAGACTTTTATGAGGGGAATCCATTGCTGTAAGATGGGTTTTATTTGTTTAAGATTCTTGTCTGTAACTTGGTTGACGCCGAATCCCTGCGACAAGAGAGCCCATGCGACGATTTCTCTGGCATCATCCAGAACGACGATTTTGTCCTTGTTTTCTGGTGTAAAAACATCCGCAAAGGAGCGAACCTCACTCTTAACGAGGTCGGTATTTACGACGATCCCGACCGTTCCCGCCATAAAGGGAATGCTGAATTTGTTGTCCGGGTCGAACGGCATATTAAGGAACTGGGGTGCGATATTTTTGAGATTCGAGAGCTTGGCATGGTCGAGAGGATGGAGGAATTTGTCCTTCACAAGTACTTCGATGACATACTCGCTGGGTTGAATGAGATCGTAGTCTCCCCCTCCCGCAGCCAGTTTGGAGAGCATTTCCTCGTTTGAGGCATAGTTTTCGACGGAGACCTTTACGCCCGTTTCTTTTGAAAACTGATCGATAATGTTTTGCGGAATGTATTCCGACCAGCAGTAGATATTCAGATTTTTTGTTGGAGCAGCAGATGCGACACCGAGGAACGCGAAGGCGGCGACTGTGGATAGGATTAGTTTTTTTGTTTTCATAGATTCTTTTTCTTTCCAATGAAATGGTTGGCAAGGGCCACGGCAAAAGTTGCTGCGATAAAGATCGAGCTCAGGGCATTGAGTTGGGGATTGAGGCCGACCTTTGCCATTCCGTACACCTTGAGCGGCAGAGTCTGGGATTGGGAACCAGTAGTGAAGACGCTCACAATGTATTCATCGAGCGACAGAGTGAAGGACATGAGGGCCCCTGACACAATCGCCGGCATCAAGAAGGGTAGTGTGATTTTCCAAAAGGACTGAAAAGGAGTTGCGCCAAGATCCATCGCAGCCTCCTCCTGCGACGGGTCCAAGCCTTGCAATCGCGCCTGCACAGCCACCAGCACGAAGGGAAAACAAAACGTCGTATGCGCGATGATCATTGTTGTGAAGCCAAGTGGGATCTTGAGAAACTGAACAAAAAGAACCAAAAGGCTCACTCCCATTAGAACCTCGGGCATTACCATAGGAATAAAGATCAGCAGCCCCAATGCCCGTTGAAACGGAAATCGGTAACGGTACAGCATCCAGGCTCCCAGTGTGCCAAGGAGCGTCGCTAGCAACGTTGTCGTTGAGGCGACTATCAAGCTGTTCTGAAACGCTGCCAGCAGGACTTTGTTTGTCAGAAGCGCTTCGTACCATTTTGTGGAAAATCCCTCCCAGGAAAGATTCAAACGAGAGGAGTTGAACGAGAAGACCACCAACAAAACGATGGGAACGTAAAGGAACGCCATCACCGCGATCGTCCAGGCTCCACAGACAAGGCTATCAATTCGAATCATGGCCGATCTCCTCGCAAAACCCGGTTCGGGCCCTGATCTAGGGGTGGAGAGCGGAGCAATCACTCAGCGACATGTCCCACAAATTCTAGTCAAAGTCCAGCAATGCAGAGGCGTTTTTATTTTTTTGAACGAATCTCCAAACGCATGGTCTTACTTCAATGATGCGCACGTGTGTCTCAACAACTCCTCGCGCATCAGAGAAAAATCTCAACTCCCAACTTTAAAAAATATATCCTATGGCATTTGAAGATAACGATAATGGTTTTCAGCTCTACCTTCGCGAAATCGGCGAGTACCCCCTCATCACCGTCGAGGAGGAGGTAAAACTCGCGCGCCGCATCAAGCGCGGCGACAAAGAAGCCCGTGCGATTATGATCCGCTCGAACCTGCGGCTTGTCGTAAAAATCGCGCGCGACTACAGCAATTTCGGTCTTCCGCTCCTTGACCTCATTTCCGAGGGCAATATCGGGCTCATGAAGGCCGTTGAACGATTTGATCCCAAAAAGGGCGGCAAATTAAGCACCTATGCAGCTTGGTGGATCAAGCAATCGATCAAGCGCGCCCTCGCCAACCAAAGCAAGACGATCCGCCTCCCTGTCCATCTCGTGGATAAAATCGCAAAGTTGCGCCGTGTTTCCAACCAGATGACTGAGGAACTTGGTAGGGAACCCACTGATGAGGAACTCGCCGAAGAAGTCGGCATGGCGGCCTCAAAAGTTGGCGCCCTCAAAAGTGCTGCCATCCGTCCAACATCTCTCGATCAACCGATCAACGATGAGGATTCCACCGCACTCGGCGATATTATCGGCGACGAGGAGGCCTTGGATCCTTACGAGGCCCTTCGCGACAAGGATCTCCGTGACGAAATGGGAGATCTGCTCGACGTACTTGACGAACGCGAACGCCGCATCATCAATTCCCGTTTCGGTCTTGATGGTCAGCGTCTCAAGACCCTCGAGGAAGTCGGTGAAAAATTTGGCGTCACCCGAGAACGAATTCGCCAGCTTCAAAATATCGCTCTCAACAAGCTCCGCAGGGCACTCAGCAAAAAAGAACGATCCAAGGCCGAGTGCCCAGTTTGATTCCTTTTCATGGTTAGGTGGGAGCCGGATGGCGGCAGGTGCTGCCATCCGGCTTTTTTTTTACAGCAGCAGGTTCGCGTATTGGTTTTTGTTTTCCAAAATCAGCGCCAAGTGGTTTGTTTTTTTCATGCTCCGTATTGCGGTCATTTCAGATAGTCACGGCAAACTGCCAGAAGGGGTTTTTGAGTCCGCGAGGAAAGCTGACGAAATTTGGCATCTTGGGGACTTTTGCAACCTAGCCACGCTGAGTGTCTTTGTGGAGATCGGGAAGCCGTTTTATGGTGTGCTAGGCAATAACGACTTCGGTCTGGACTTGCCGCCACGCTTGGATTTGACGCGTTTTGGAAGGACGTTTCATATTGTCCACATCCTGCCTCGCAGGCTGCCGTTGTGCGATTTTTTGTTGTTTGGGCACACTCATGTGCCCCGAGACGAGCAGGTTGGATCTTGTCGGCTTCTCAATCCCGGTACAATCGGCAAACCGAATAAGGGTTCCCCGGCGAGCTGGGCTTGGCTTGAGATCCAAGAAAACGGAGAGGTTGCTTGGACTTTGAATCCGATCTAGTCGGCGCTTAGTGACATCCGCATCCGCTTCCACAAGAAGATGTGGTAGCGGCAGACGTCTTTCCTTTTTGCATGATGCCAAGGCCCCCGCTGATGATCCGGCGTACGGGTTCTCCAGTTTCAGGATGCTGGGTCAGAGGCTTATCCGTCATGCGTTGCTGGAACTCAAAGACGTGAGGCTCACTGGAGGTGTCGGCTGGGATGGTTTCGTAAACGTAGGTGGTCATGGTTGTGTTTGGGATTTCTGAGGCACTCTGACGATGCGCGAGGTGTCGTAACCCTGCTTGCCGGCACTTTCGAGAGCGTTGGCATAGTCTTGCTCGGACATCACGGGTCTCCGACTCATGATCCAAATAAGGCTGCGGTCGGGATATCCGATCGTGGTGTGGCTGTAATCCGGGGAGAGGTCAATGATGAGGAAGGGCGCCTTGAATGGCCATAGGAATTGAACAGCCCATTCGGCATTCGTCTTGGTGTTCACCACCGTGGCAGTAGCCTTCATTTCCTGGCGGGGGGCTTCGAGGGACTTTTTGTGGAATGCGTAGCGGATGTCGATTTTTCCGTCGGGCCGGAGTCTGTAGATATCCATCGTGCCGAGGTTGTTTTTTTCGACGAACCAAGGAATGGTGCCGATGACGTACCAGTCGCCCATGAAGCGGTTCAGATCAACATGCTCTACGGTGCGCAGTGGGAGTTGATGAGGCATAGTCGTGCAGCCTGCGAGAACGATGGCGGCGAGAGCGATTAAGGTTTTCATTTGTTGCCTATCGGAAATGTGATCTTCCTTCTTCCCAAAATCAAATTCCTATTTAGTTTTTGAGCTGCACATGAGTCCACTGGAATACCTCTTACAACCGGCCATTCTTTTTTTTCTAATTGGCATACTTGCCGTAATTGTGAAGTCTGACTTGGAGATTCCAGAGTCGTTTCTAAAAGTTCTTTCTTTGTATTTGCTTTTTGCGCTTGGATTTAAAGGTGGAAACGAACTGCAGAAGACGCCGATGTCGATGGAGGTCGTGCTGCCTTTGCTGATCGCCACGGCAGCTTCTTTTGTGATTCCGCTGATTGTTTATCCTATTGTGAGACGGAAGTTCAGCGTGCCTGATTCGGCTGCAGTGGCGGCGACTTATGGCTCGGTGAGCGCGGTCACTTTCATGACAGCTGCCTCCTACCTTGATGCACGCCAGATTCCCTTTGGTGGCTACATGGTGGCGGCACTGGCGTTGATGGAAAGCCCTGCGATTTTAACCGGCCTGATTATGGCGAGATGGAGTGATGCCAACGGCGGCAAAAATAGACCCTCTTGGGCGAGCGTTCTCCACGAGTGCCTCGCAAACAAATCCGTTCTCATCCTCATCTGCAGTCTCCTTGCGGGAATGGTGACCCCCGCATCAGGCGCCAAGGCGCTCCAGCCCTTTGTGAGCCAACTTTTCCCGGGCATGCTCTGCTTTTTTCTTTTGGACCTTGGCCTTGTGGCCGCACGCCGCATTGCGGATCTGCGTGCGGGGGGCATCTTTTCTGTCCTCTTTGCATTGGCTTTCCCCATCATCTCCGGCGGGTGTGCGCTCCTCATTGCCTACTTCTGTGGATTTCGCGAGGGCGATGCGTTTCTTTTTGCGATTCTCTGTGGAAGCGGATCCTACATCGCTGTACCAGCGGCGTTCCGCGCTGCGCTTCCCGCAGCAAATCCCAGTGTCTATGTCGGGTTGGCACTGGGGGTCACTTTCCCCTTCAACCTGCTCATTGGCATTCCGCTTGCTTATACCATTGTACATACGGTCTGGCACTGATCCCAGAATTTAACCCTCCATCCACTTATGAAAAAAACCGCACTCATTTTCTCCGGCCAAGGTGCCCAAACCGTCGGAATGGGCAAAGACCTTGCCGCCGAGTATCCCTGCGCCGCCGAACTCTTCCATCGCGCGGATTCGATCCTTGGCTATTCGCTCAGCCACATTGTGTTTGAAGGTCCCGCCGAGGAACTCACCAAAACCTCTGTCTGCCAGCCTGCACTCTATGTCCACGGACTTGCCTGTCTGGCGGTACTGAAAGAAAAATTCCCTATCCTCGATTTTCAAGCCGCCGCAGGCCTCTCGCTTGGTGAATTCACGGCGCATGCGGCTGCGGGAACATTTGACTTTGAGACTGGACTCCGTCTTGTGGATAAGCGCGCCCGTGCCATGCAAGAGGCCTGTGAGGCCTCCGAAGGTGGCATGGCAGCAATCATCGGCGGCGAAGAAGACCGCGTGCGGGAACTTGCCGCCGTGGCAGATGTGGATGTCGCAAACATCAATGCCCCCGGGCAGATTGTCCTCTCTGGCGAATCCTCCAAAATCATCCTCGCTGTTTCACTCGCCAAGGAATATAGCGCTCGCAAAGCAGTCGAACTCACAGTGGCAGGCGCCTTTCATTCACGCCTCATGGAGCCCGCCTACCAGATGCTCTCGGCCGCTCTTGCCGAGACACCCATGAATTCGCCCCGTCTCCCTGTGGTATGCAATGTGGATGCCTGCACCGTAAGCGAGGCCGATACCATTCGCCGCACGCTGGCAGACCAGGTTACTGGCAGTGTGTGCTGGTCACAGAGCGTGGAATATCTCATTGACCATTTGCACATCGAGCAATTCATCGAACTTGGGCCAGGCGGCGTGCTGGCTGGTCTCGTTGGACGCATTCGCAAGGGAACTCCCGTCATCTCGATTTCGAATTCCGCCTCCCTCGATGAAGCCATTGCGGCTTTGAGCGCGAGTTGAGCGTGTTCAGGTTTATTCGACTATCGAAAATAAATCCGGCTCTTCGTGAGCGGGGCGTACCGCTTCGAATTTCCTCCGATGAATGACCGGCATACGAGGATGCTCGAATCGAGCGACTTCTTCATCGCTTGCAGTTCGTGTCACGATTTTGAGCAGAGGTGGGGATTTCCTGTTGTCGAGCAGTGCACTGATGACATGGCATTCTGGAATGTCCCCCCACACGAGTTGGCCTGTATTCTCAGATCGCTCGGCGAATGACGTGGCGGTGAGTTCGACCTCTTCGGCTCCTTGTTTGATCCACCACGCGAGTATCTCGGAGCGTGCAAATCCCGCCCAGATCGCCGATCTGGCGCCTCGTTCACTCGAGGCGATCACGACGCGCCCCGCTTTAAGAATGTTGTTCCCCTCTTTAAAAACAGAGCACATCGTTTACTTCACGAGTGAGAACCCCCAGGCCAAGGCAATGCCAAAACCTAAACACCACGGGATCACACCAAGGGAGAGGCTCAAAAAGGTTTTGAGCGGACGCTCACCGACGGCAAGTGCAAGGATGCAACCTGTCTGAGGACCAATGGTAATTGGTGCAATGAGCCCGAGGCCTATGAGTCCAAAGCGCGACCAAGCCTTCCAAATCCATTTATTTGGGTCGCGTTCCAGCGGGATATGGAGTTTACGAGCCACCCATTTTCTGGCTGGTGCACCAAGCAAAAGTATGACAGCCGCTCCCGCCGAGTAGCCAATCCAAGATGTAAGCACCGCGAGCCAGATGGGAAGTCCCGCTGCTACGCCACCGGGCACGGCTCCAACAAAGTAGAAAAAGCCCAGCGTGAACGCCGCCATAAGGCCTCCAGTATAAAACATCATTGCAAAGCAATCTCGCTCTTGGGTTGGAACCTTTCAAGTAGCTCGGTGATCTCAGAGGGGTGGGTGAAGAGATAATCAGGTTCCGCCTCAGCAAGGGCAGCGGAGCTGTTATACCCCCAAGTGACAGCTGCGATATGTACGCCGTTTTCTTGAGCCGCCTCGATGTCGCGAAGTTCGTCGCCAACGAAAAAAATATCGCGTGGTTTGAGGTGAAGATCCTTCATGAGGCGGCGGAGCACACTGCCTTTACCGAGCAGCTTTGAGGAGCTTTTGACGAATTCAAAAATCTCAAGGTCGTGGTTTTTTAAAAATGCTCCCACATTGGCTTCGGAATTCGAGGTCAGGATGCCGAGGCGAAATCCCATGGCATGGATTTTCCTCACCAAATCCGGCACGCCGTTGAGAGGAATGATCGTGTCGATTCGCTTTCCGATTTCCTCGGTGCCACGTCTGGAAATTTGAGGAAGCTTGATCCTAGGAATACCAAGATGCTTCATGAGCCCTCGCGTTGAAAGATCGCGGGCGAGGGGAATTTCTTCGGGGAGCAATTGTCGGAAGCCAAATTCCTCCGCCAGTATGCTCAGAATCTCGAGTCCATCGGAAAAGGTGTCTGCCAATGTGCCGTCAAAATCGAAGAGCACATATCGGGGAGGGGCTTGAAGAGGGCCCGCAGGGCCAACGCGGCGGCGTCCACCCCTGAGGACAAACCCCGCCAAGCGCTTTACCCGAGAGCGTTTTTTCACGCCGCTGTTTCTTCTGGGAGCACCATGGTGCCCTTGAATTTTGCCTCTTCGGGTTCTAGGCCGAAATTGGCATCCACGAGAGCTTGAATACGGCTTATTTCCTGATCGCTTAGGGGCGTCTGGTCTGGCGCGGAAGCGAACTCAGCGATTTGCTCTTCGTCGTAGATGTTTGGTAGCACACAGGCCGTGCGTTGGTCGCGGAGAAGCCACTGAATGGCGGCTTGACCGAGAGTGCGGCCATCGTGTTCGAGGAATCGAAGTTGTTCGATTTTGCGCACACCATTGATGAGCCACGAGCGCGGCCGATGGCGCCGGTGGTCGTTCTCGGCAAAAACTGTATCCTCGGTGTACTTGCCCTCGAGCATTCCAGAGGAGTGGGGGACACGGATGAGGAACATGGTATTTGTTCCGGAGGCTTCAGCGGCATTTTGGATTGTGCGACCGGGCTCTTGCTCGAGGAGGTTGTAAATATGCTGCACGACGGCTGGCTTGCGGCGGCGGATCGCGAGCACGCCTTCAGCCATCCAGCCGATGGCGGGGCCGAGTGCCGCACCGTAGAACCCAATTTTTCCTTCGGCGCGTAGCTCTTCGAGGGTAGCCCAGACGGCATCGTCTTCAACCTGCTCCATGCGGATATTGTGAAGTTGCATGATGTCGATGCGCTCGGCGCCGAGCCTCTTGAGAGCGGCCTCTGTGGCGGCGCGTAGATTTTTTGGAGAGAAATCCTGAGGGATCTCGCGCTGGCCACGGCGACCATCTCCGTGGTTCACAAAGTCGTAGCCGATCTTGGTGGCAATCACGATGTCATCGAGACGCCCGGCAAATGCTTTTGCGATGAGTTCCTCGCTGCGTCCGTTGCCATAGGTGTCGGCGGCATCAAAAAGTGTGATGCCTTTCTCTCGGGCGCAGTGCATGAGGCGCACGGCTTGGTCATCTGAATAGTCGCCCCACCAACCGGTCGAGAGCGTCCAAAGACCAAAACCCACTTCGCTAACTTGGAGGTCGGAGCCGCAAAATTGACGATATTTCATATGCCTCGATCTTAATTTGCTGGAGCTCAAATGGCGAATCTTTCGTTCAAAGGGAACACCTATTGTGAGAATCTGCTTTTCGTCTGGTCGGTTGCAGTTACATTTCCCTCCCTTATGCAAACAACGCTGATCCTTTTGAAACCCGACTGCATTACTGAACACAAAGCTGGCGAAGTCGTAAAACGGTTCGAAGATGCTGGATTCCAGATCCGTGGATGCAAGATGTTCCAAGCTGATGCGGGGCTCCTGCGCGAGCATTATGCTCACATTGCCGCGAAGCCTTTCTTTCCTGAGGTTGAAGCCTTCATGGGTGCCACGCCCCTCATCGCACTTGCCGTAGCCGGGGAGAATGCTGTGGATCGTGTGCGTGATCTTCTTGGTCCGACCGACTCGACTAAAGCCGCCAAGGGCACGATTCGTGGGGATTTTGGAACGACCATGATGAAGAATATCGCCCACGCATCGGACAGTGCCGAGAGCGCAGCAGTGGAGTTGAAACGTTTCTTTAAGGATGGTGAGCTCTTCGACTACTCGATGACGCTCGCCATGTAAGAGGGGGGGGCGCTTTTTTGCGGCGTCAGTCTCTTCGCGGAACCACTGAAAATTCCTGCTTCAGCTTGGCGATATGGCCAGCAGGAAGGTGGCCACGCCACTGGCTGCCGGGATAAATGATGCTATTGCGGCCAATGAGCGAACCTGGGCTCAATACGCTATTGCAGCCAATTTCTACATGGTCTCCGATGATCGCGCCGAATTTGCGAAGACCTGTCGAGAGTGGGCCATCGGGGGTTTGGATTTTTACTGGAGCTTTGTCGAGGCGAACGTTGGAGAGAATGACACCTGCTCCGAGATGGGCTTCGTATCCGAGGATCGAGTCGCCGACGTAGTTGAAGTGAGGGATTTGGGCTTTGTCAAAGACGAGGCAGTTTTTGAATTCGGAGGAATTTCCAGCGACAACGCCATCGCCAAGGATCACGTTTTCACGAATGTAGCACCCGTTGCGGATCTCGCAGTTTTCTCCAATCCAAGCCGGGCCTTTGATCATAGCGCCCTGTTCAATAACGGTGCCTTTGCCGACGAAGACAGCTCCACTCACAAAAGGTTTGCCGATGAGGCGGCCATGAATACCAGGCTTGAGGCGGAATTGCAGATAGGTGGCAATTTTCGGCAGGGCGTCCCACACATTCTCGGTGTTCTCGAAAAGTGCCCGGTGTTCGCAGTGGCCAAGATCAAAAAATTCGTCGATGGAAAACATAGCGTGTTGGAATTAAGTCAGGATGACAGGATTTGCGGGATTCTCAGGAATGCTTGTAAAAAATTAAAAGTCCAATCCCTGTGTGCCTTTTGGGTCCGCTGTGGTCAATCATTCTCAGCCTCCACCTCGTGGTAGAGGGGTCAGCTTTTGACCTTCTTTGGTGTCTTTCACCACCCAGCCAGCAGCGAGGATTTCGTCCCGGAGCGTGTCGCTGTTTTTCCATTCCTTTGCGGCTCGCGCCGTAGCGCGACGAGCCAGAAGCTCGCTGACGGCAGGAGGAATTGATTCGGCCTCCGCATCGAAACCCAGCACGGAATTCACGCCTTTGAGCCAGTTCAATAAACTCAGAGCTTCGTTGGGCGTCAGCGATGACTCATCCATGCGGCGGTTGGTGGCGCGGATCAGATCAAAGACAACGGCCAATGCGGCTGAGATATTTAAATCATCATCCAAGGCCTCTCCAAAAGCGTCGCCATTTTCAGCGGAACCTTCTGCAGAGGTGGATTGCGCAAGTTCCTGCAGGCGTGTGGTCCATTCATCGAGGCGTTGAAGCGCACTGCGGGCAGCGGCGAGGCCTTCAAAAGTGAAGTTGAGCGGTTCCCGGTATTTTACGGAAATGAGCGCGTATCGAACCTCGCGACCGCTCCAACCTTTTTCCATCAGGTCGCGGAGGGTGAAGAAATTGCCCGCGCTCTTGGCCATTTTTGAGCCTTGCACTTGAAGGTGGCGGCAGTGCATCCAAAGACGCACAAATTTTTTTCCAGTCACGCATTCGCTCTGCGCGATCTCGGCTTCGTGATGGGGAAAAATGTTGTCCTCGCCGCCGCAGTGGATGTCGAGTTCAGGCCCGAGAATGCCGATGGCCATAGCGCTGCATTCGATGTGCCAACCCGGGCGCCCGCGCCCCCATGGGCTTTCCCAACTCACATCGCCATCTGCCTCATCATAGGATTTCCAAAGGGCAAAGTCGCCGACATTTTCCTTCTCGTATTCATCGTTTCGCACCCGAACGCCATCGCGGAGTTCCTCGGTGTTGAAGTGCGCGAGCTTGCCGTAGTCGGCGAATGAACGAATGCGGAAATATACGGATCCATCCTCTGCCCGGTAGGCGTGACCTTTTGCGATGAGGGTCGAGATCATTTCAATCATCCGAGCGATATGCTCAGGGGCCGTCGCCTCGGGAAAATGATCCGCACGTTTGATCCGAAGCGTGTCGAGATCCTCGAAGAATGCCTTCTTGAATGGCGCGGTGAAATCCGCCAACGGAACGCCGCAGGTCCGGCAACCGCGGATCGTTTTGTCATCGACATCGGTGAGGTTCATCACGCGGTCGACCTTCGATCCCCGATATTCGAGATGACGCTGCAGCAAATCCTCAAAAATGTAGGCGCGGAAATTTCCGATGTGCGCGAAATTGTAAACAGTCGGCCCGCAAGTGTAGAGCCGCACCTTCCCCGGTTCGCGAGGGGCGAAATCCTCGATCTGTCGGGTTAGCGTATTGAAAAAACGAAGTGGCATGAGTGGTGAAGTAAAAGCCTAATGGTCCGGAAAATCAATTTCTGGATGCGCAGTTCTTCTTTGCCAGTATCTCGAGCATAGACTCGGCAACCTTTTGTGGAGTAAAATACTTTCGCCATGCTCCTCTAGGGAGCTCATCCGGAGGGGTAAGCCACTTTTGGAGGCCGTTTTTTGAGTATGGGACCCAGACTCCGGTTTGATTGCCTGAACAGATAATAACAGCGGGACTGCCGAGGGCACACGCCATGTGGGCTGTTCCCGTGTCAACGGTCAGGACGAGGCCCGCCTCGGCAATATTTTGTATGAAATCGGGCAGCAGGAGGGGTGGATCGATTGTGATGTTTTTAAGACCGATAGCCTCAATGGCGCGAGCGAAGGTATGAAGCCTTTCGGCTTGATTCGGCGCTGCTGCAATGTGAATGGCTGCATCTGGGTAGTGGCGAAGCAGGAGAAGCAAGGCCTCGGCCCAAGATTCAGCTGGGTAATCTCTGGATGTTGAAGAGCTAAAAGGGCAGAGCAGCCAGTGATTTTTGGAGAAAATCTCGCGAGGCGTTATGAGTGTGGGAAGGATTTCCTCGTCGGAAACTCTGCGTTGAAGGACTTCTTCGGCGACGAGACGGTTTGCCTCAATATCGGTGGGGATTCGTCCCTTGGCTGGGTAGGGTATGAGAGTTGGTTTAAGGTTGGAAAGGACAAAATTTTCTACTGCGGTTCGACGTATGCGAGGGGTTGTAAGAAGGAGGTTTTCGCAAGCGATACGGCGTTTGGCTCGAGGGAGATAGAATGTGATCGTATGCAGATAGGCTCGCATGCTGCGCAGGCAGATGGCGGCATCTGCGCGTAGGGTGAGGAGGCGAAGCCAAGCCGGCAGGCAGTTGATCACATTTACGGTAGCTAGATTGACCAGGCGGCGTTTCTCCCTGAGCGGCAGAGGAATAATTTCTGCCGCAGGAAATTGGGAGCGTGCGAGTGGAGCGACATCCGCTCGGACAGCAAGAACTAGATTTTTCTCACCAAATTCCCGCGCCATAAGGCGAACGCATCCTGTAGCGAGGATGAAGTCACCTACGGCGTCGGGTTTGAGAATGAAAACGCGCAAACGCGACTAAACCGTGTAGGTCGTGGAGGCTGTGGTGCCGCCTTGGCCAGTCCAGTTCGTGTGGAAGAACTCACCGCGAGGTTTGTCCACGCGCTCGTAGGTGTGGGCGCCAAAGAAGTCGCGTTGGGCTTGGAGCAGGTTCGCTGGCAAGACAGCAGAGCGGTAACTGTCGAAGAACGAAAGGGCTGTGCTGAACGCAGGAACCGGAATTCCGCGCTTTGCTGCGATCGCTACGATGTTGCGCCAACCCTTCTGCGACTTTTTGATTTCACCTTTGAAGTAGTCGTCGAGGAGCAGGTTAGTAAGTTTGGGCTTTTTATCAAAAGCGTCTTTGATTTTTCCAAGGAAGCGGGAGCGAATGATGCATCCTCCACGCCACATGAGGGCTATGCCCCCCCAGTTGAGCTTCCATCCATACTCGGCAGCAGCAGCACGCATCAGCATGTAGCCTTGAGCGTAGCTAATGATCTTTGAAGCGTAGAGTGCCTGACGGACCTCTTCAATGAGAGCGGTGCGCCTCTTGGCGTTGCGAGCAGAGGGAATAGCTGGATTCGGGCCCTTGAGTTTACGGGCAGCCTTCACGCGCTCTTCTTTGAGGGCTGACACGCAGCGAGCGTAAACTGCTTCGGCCATAAGGGTAATTGGAACACCCATATCGAGGGAATTGATCACGGTCCACTTCCCGGTACCTTTTTGCCCTGCTGTGTCCAGAATTTTATTTACGAGCGGTGTGCCGTCTGTGTCTTTTTTAGCAAAGATGTCGCGGCTGATCTCGATGAGATAACTGTCGAGGTCGCCCTTGTTCCACTCGGCAAAAACATCGTGGAGTTCCTGTTCGTTCAGGCCTAGCCCATTTTTAAGAATATTGTAGGCTTCGCAAATAAGCTGCATGTCACCGTATTCAATGCCATTATGCACCATTTTTACGTAATGGCCTGCACCCTCTTCACCAACCCAATCGCAGCACGGAGAGCCATTCTCAACCTTGGCGGAGATCGATTGGAAAATGTCTTTCACGTGTGGCCAGGCGGCAGGGGACCCTCCAGGCATAATGCTCGGTCCGCGGCGTGCTCCTTCCTCTCCACCGGAAACTCCTGTGCCAATGAAAAGTAAGCCCTTGGCTTCGAGTTCACGCTGACGTCGATTCGTATCGTCGAAGAGAGAATTGCCACCATCAATAATGATGTCGCCCGGTTCGAGGTAGGGCGTAATCTGCGCGATGAAATCATCCACTGGCTGTCCGGCTTTCACAAGCATCATGACACGCCGAGGGCGTTTAAGTTTTGCAACGAGCTCTTGAATCGAGTGTGCGCCCTGAACATTCGTTCCTTTTGCCTCATTTGCTAAAAATTCGTCCACTTTTGAGGTCGTGCGATTGTAAACAACGACGGTGTAGCCGTGATCATTCATGTTGAGGACGAGGTTCTGGCCCATGACGGCCAATCCGATGAGACCTATGTCTCCCAGTGGTGTGTTGTTTTCCATATTTGTAATTGGGGTTAATTTAGGAGTGCCTGATGCTGGGCGGGAGGCGGATCAGGCTACTCGGGAGAGGAATTTTATTGAAATTTGCTGAAATGTTAAGAAAAAAATCCAATGTGATCCGCGCGGAAATCACTTTGCATGAACGTAAATACAAAAATAATGCAATTAGAGTTTTAAAGTGATTGCGCTTTGAACCTTTTCGAAAATATCGCTGGCGATTTTGAGAGGAGCCCTGGAGGCATCTAGGAGGAGGATGCGTTCTGGGTTGTCGTTGGCCAATGTTAAATAGCCTTTTCTGACGGCTTCAAAAAAATCGTCCGATTCCCGTTCGATACGATCCGGCTTGCGAGCAGATACCTGCATTCGCTCGAGGGAAGATTTCCGGTCCAAATCGAGCAGAAAGGTGAGATCTGGCAGGCATCCTCCCACGGCAAAGGCATTGATGCGCGCGGTGTCATCGGCAGGGATGCGGCGGGCGACACCTTGATAGACCGTCGTGGAGTCTAGAAAGCGGTCGCAGATGACGATCCGACCCGCTGCGAGAGCGGGCAGGATTTTTTCCCGAACGAGCTGGGCTCGGCTCGCGGCAAAGAGGAGCAACTCGGCTTCGGGTGTGAGATTATCGCCCTCGGGGGCATGCTGCAGGAGGTGTCGAATGGATTCGCCAGCTGCAGTGCCGCCCGGTTCGCGGATGAGGAGGGGATCGCAACCGGAGAAGCCAAGGCGCTCAGCAAGGATTTTGATCTGGGTGGACTTTCCGCATGCTTCGGAGCCTTCGAATGTAATGAAGAGACCTTTTTTCGACATTTTGTAAGAAGTCCTTTGATATTCGCGGATTTTCATTTTAGCAAAGCTCGAATGAACTACTGGCTCGTGAAGCAGGAACCTACTGCGTATTCGTGGGAGGAATTTCTCAAGGATGGTAAAACGGCGTGGACTGGAGTGCGGAATTTCCAAGCCAGGAATTTCCTGCGTGCCATGTCGGAAGGCGATCAGGTGCTGTATTACCACAGCGTCACTGGCAAGTGCGTTGTCGGAATTGCGCAAGTAGTCCGGACCGCTTACCCAGATCCTACCTCGCTCGATGGAGATTGGTCGTGTGTGGATTTGAAACCACTTCGCACTTTGAAACACCCCGTGTCGCTTGAGGAAATCAAATCCGAGCCAGCGCTTGCCGAGATCGGTCTATTAAGACAATCTCGCCTGAGCGTGATGGGTCTCACAAAGGCGGCATTTGAAAAAATTGTGCAGATTTCAACACGCTGTTGATGCCCTCGTGCTTTTGAATTTTTTTTGATCCATGTCCATTCCCCATTTCGCCGTTGCCTCGACATTTTCTCCGCGTTTTTTGGCGGTTCTTGCTGAGGCTGATCGCACGGCGAAGGCTTTTGGAGCAAGGCTGAGTGTGCTCCATGCTGGTGAGCGCACTGACGAAAAAAACCTCAGTTTTCAAGAAGCTTTTGCAAACCTGGGTCGGGAAAACGTGGATATTTACTGGTGCGAAGGCGATTCCCCCTCCGAAGCCCTGATTGCCGCCGTGGCGAGAGAGCGCTTTGATTTATTCATTGCCGGCACGATTGCACGTCCGAGCGATCCGAGAAACTTCACGGGAACCATCGTTCGGGAGCTTTTTGCGACAACGCCTTGTGATTTGCTTTTGATTCCAGATCCGCAAGAACCCCCCCCTAGTGCATTGAATGCCTGTCTTTTATTGGAGGCGCACGCCCCTCGTTGGCAAGCTGTCAGGGAGAGGTTGAAAACCTTGCAGCCTTCAAAGATTTCGATCTTGGCGGCAGATAGCCCGCTTGCGCGCGCGCGCACAGCCCTGCTGGGAACTGAAGCCGATGGGACATCTCTGGATGAAATTCGCGAGCAATTGACCGAGATCACTCCCGAGGTGGAGTTGCACCGCATCCAATCCAATACCGGATTCCTCATGTGTGAGGTTGTGCAAGAAATGGCCCCCGATTTTCTTTTTGTCGAATCCAGCTGGAACGATTGCCAGCGTGTCCTTCCTCCTCATTTAGGTTGGCTTGAACAAGTGATTCCGAGCAGGCTTTTTCTTTTTTCCCAGCCTCTGTTGATTCCAACAGGGGATTATTCCTTGCGGTCGGTTTAAGGCGTTTTTGCTTCCAGCATGGAAAACAATCAGACCGCCTCGGTTCTTGCCTCGTGGACTTTTGAACGGATTCCAGCAGTTGGGTTAGCCCTTGCAGCCTTCATTTATTGGAATGGGTGGCGTAGGGTCACTCGGCTTGCTCCAGAGCGATTTCCCGAGTGGCGCCTGCTATCATTTCTCGCTGGATTGCTCGCCATCTATGTGGCAATGGCTTCGCCCCTTGACGCATTTGGAGCGTGGTTGCTCAGCGTGCATATGGTGCAGCACCTTCTCCTGACAATGCTGGCTCCGCCGCTGATTCTCCAGGGCGCTCCGTTTTTGCCGATGCTTTCCGGGTTGCCTCGTGGATTTGTCAGTTCGGGGCTCGGGCCTTTTTTGAATGATCCGTATCTCAAAAAAATCGGCGCCGTGCTCGTTCATCCCTTCTTTGCGGGGCCGCTTTTCATGCTATCGAACCTGGTGTGGCATGTGCCGGCGTTCTACGAACTCGCGTTGAGTTCCTCTTTTTTGCACAAGGCGGAACACGTCTGCTTTCTCTCAACTGCCATGCTCTTCTGGTGGCCGGTTGTTCAGCCATGGCCTTCTCGTTCCGCTGTGCCTCGTTGGGTCATTATCCCGTATCTGCTGATAGTGGATCTTCAAAACACAATACTTTCCGGTTTTTTTACCTTTTATGGGCGCATTCTCTATCCCTCCTATGCATCGGCTCCGAGGGTCACAAGGCTGTCACCGATAGACGACCAGACTTTTGCGGGAACTCTCATGTGGGTGCCGGGTTCGATCGCATTCCTGTTGCCGGCGGCTGTCATCGCGATCAAATACCTAACGGGATCGAAGCTCGCTCGGAGGTCTTCATCCCCTAAGACGCAGTCCAGACCTGCTGCGCCGAGAGAGCGATTTGATCTTCTGCGAGTTCCTGGCATTGGTCCGCTTTTGCGATGGAAGTATTTTAGAGTTTCTCTGCAGGCATTTTTTTTCGGGTTGGCCTTGATGATCGTGCTCGATGGCTTCTTCGGCCCTCAGGTGGCTGCGATGAATCTTGCAGGAGTTCTTCCATGGATCCACTGGAGAGGCCTTGCTGTGCTTGCTCTTTTGGTTGCGGGAAATTTTTTTTGTATGGCGTGTCCCTTTACTTTTGCGCGTGATCTCGGGCGCAAAATTTTCCCAGCTACATCTCATTGGCCCCGCCCGCTTCGATCCAAGTGGCTTTCTATTCTTCTTCTGGTTTTCTTTTTTTGGGCTTACGAGTTTTTTGACCTATGGGAGACTCCATGGTGGACCGCGTGGATCATTGTTTTCTATTTCGTTTCAGCCGTGCTGGTGGATGGCATTTTTAAGGGGGCCAGTTTCTGTAAACACGTTTGTCCGATTGGTCAGTTTCACTTCGTATCCTCACTCGTGTCACCTTTGGAAGTTCGTGTAAGGGATGCGGAAGTCTGTGCAAGTTGTCGCACCCACGATTGCCTCCGTGGCAACGAGACCCAGCGCGGCTGTGAGCTGCATCTCTTCCAACCCGCAAAGTCGGGAAATATGGACTGCACCTTCTGTCTGGATTGTGTGAAGGCTTGCCCCTCAAACAACGTCGGCATTTTGACTATCCCTCCAGGATCCGATTTGCTGCATTCGGGCAAACGCTCTGCGGTGGGAGATTATTCCCGAAGGCTGGACATTGCGGCATTGGTTCTCGTCCTCACCTTTTCGGCGTTTGCCAACGCTGCAGGAATGGTCGCACCGGTTTTGGAGTTCGAGAAAAAATCAGGACTGTCAGCCAGTTTTCTTTTTGTCGGTTTCGTTCTGGTGCTTCCCGCCGTCCTTTCCGGCGCGTGTGCTTGGTTGAGTGTTCGAATTGCCACCTCTCAATTCACGCTGAAGCAGGTTTTATGTGGTATGGCGGTGCTATTTGCTCCACTCGGATTCTCCATGTGGGCGGCCCATTTTTTATTCCACTTTTTGGCCGGAGCACTCACGCCACTGCCCATCATTCAGCGCCTTGCCAAAGAGGTCGGGATCACATCGCTCTCACCGGATTGGAATATCGCATCTCTTGCATTCTCGGGTCTTCCTGCTTTGGAAATTCTGATCCTCAATGCGGGGTGCCTATTCACCCTCTGGCTGCTTTGGAAAAAAACGCTGAATCTTTCCTCATCGCACGCCCTACTTCGGTTTTTGCCTTGGGCTATTCTGGCATGTGGACTTTATGCCATTGGCATCTGGATACTCGTCCAACCGATGGCCATGCGAGGCACGATGATTGCCGGGGGATAAAAGAGGTGCAATTGCCATTGCCTTGATCACTTTGGCGATGATGTCTGGAGCGGGTTCTGTAAAAATTTGCCTACCAAAAATCGGTGCTTTTCAGGAAGACAAAGCGAGCTTAGACAGGGGCATGACGATTGAGAAAATGTCTACACCTTGTTTTACCGTTCTGCGCTTGGCTGGGGAGATAGACCTTCATTCCTCTGAACAATTGAGGGCTAGCTTGAAGTCTTGTCTGGATGAACTCGCTGCTGTGCTTTTACTTGATTTTAAGCGGGTTCTTTATATCGACTCGAGCGGTCTGGCGACTCTCATCGAATACTTCAGGGAATCATCAAAATTTCACGGGAAATTTGCTATTTTTGGACTGGAGAGGAAGGTCGCCGCTCTCTTCGAATTGGTACGCTTGGATCAGCTGTTCGTAATAGCCAAGGATGAGGCGGAAGCACTCGCCAGACTCGGAATTTCGCAATGAATCCTTTGCACGAAGTCAGTGTCCGCATTTCAAAAGCTCCTTACCAGGTTCTGATCGGGCCGGGTCTCATTGCGGCCAGCGGTGAACTGATTTCCTCTGTTTCGAAGCCTTGCCGCTGCGCAGTGGTGACGGATTCCAACGTCGCTCCTCTTTACGCCGAGGCGCTGCAGGCATCGCTTTCACGTGCCGGTTTTCAACCGTTCCTCATTACCATCCCTGCGGGGGAGTCCTCGAAATCGCTTTCGCTGGTTGGATTTATTTGTGATGCGATGATCGAGGCTGGATTAGATCGCTCTTCGCTCCTCGTGGCGCTTGGTGGGGGGGTGGTCGGTGATTTGGCTGGTTTTGCTGCTGCTGTATTTTATCGAGGCATTCCGTATGTCCAGATTCCCACAACCATCGTTTCGCAAGTGGACAGCTCTGTCGGTGGAAAGACTGGGGTCAACGCATCGGGCGGTAAAAATCTCATCGGTTCTTTTCATCAACCACGCCTTGTCATTGCCGATACCGACACGCTGCGAACCCTCCCGGCGCGTGAATTCCAGGAAGGCTTTGCCGAAGTGATCAAGCACGCTGCGATTCGCGATCCCTCGATGCTCGATGCCCTCGACGATCTGCCGCCGCTCATTGCTCGCAATGTTGCCATCAAGGCTGCAATTGTTGCGGAGGACGAGTTTGAGACGAAAGGTCTTCGCGTCTTGTTAAACTTTGGGCACACCATTGGTCATGGCATTGAAGCAGCTGCCGGCTACGGAACCCTCCTTCATGGCGAAGCGATCAGCCTTGGCCTAATAGCTGCTTCCCGCCTTTCGATGCGGAAATCAGGTCTCAGCGTTGAGGATGCGCAGCGGATTTCATCAGCGCTTTCCTTGTACAATCTTCCCATGCGCCTAGATTCCTCCATTTCAAGCGATGCGATTTTTTCGGCTCTGATGAAGGACAAAAAATTTACTGCTGGGGGAATTCGTTTCGTCCTTCTTCGCAGATTGGGAGATGCCTTTGTTTCTCAAGATGTTACAGAATCAGATATTCGTTGGGCAATCGAGGGATTGCGCTAAGGCTTTTCGCATTCAACTCCGAGGCTTGCCCTTTTGTGATCGATAATGAGAGGATATTTCTATGTTCTCTCTTCTTCAAACCATAGCAGCCTGCTTCATTGTCTCCATCACCTTTCTGTGTGCGCAGGGCAGTTCCGTTATGGAAACCTCTGGAATCGTTCTTGTGAAGCCTCAGCCTTGGTCGAAGCCAGCGGACGCCGAAGTGGTTACTTTCACTGCCTACACAGACCGCTCGGCTACGGGATCAGCCGGGGCAGGATATTTTGTCCTTCGCCTTCCCAGTGGAAGGGAATCGCAGATTCCTACGTCCCGTATCGTGAAACTTATCTTGAAGCCGGTGGCGCCGAAAGACGTTATTAACGACGCGCAGCGAGCCAATCTTCAGAAAATCATCGATGAGATGGGTTCGTATTCCAAAGTATTTCCGGCCACCAAAGTGATCCTTGAGGATTACCTCAAGCCCTTGCAGGGGATCGCCTCGCGTTTCGATTCTGGAGAGGTCATGGAAGCCGGGGTTTGGCAGACACGTGAAAAATATCGCCAAGCCTCGATTAATAAAATCGAGTCTCGCCTCCGTCTAGCCATGCTTGAGGCGAAAATCAAAAAGGACTTCGATCTGACTTCTAACGCAGATTTTAATAAACTCTCCGTGTTTGCGAAGGAGGATTCCGCTCTCCAGGCTCGGCTTGTTGTTTTGGAAGCAGATTATGCCAAACTTGTTTCGCGAGAAAACCAAGATGCCATTCTTGCAAAGCTTCAGTCCCCCATGTCTCCTCAAGAAGGAGAACTTCTGATTAACAAACTCAAAGAGTTTCCGGACCCAAGTGCCCGTACCGTGAGCGTCCTGAAACAAGCAGATGTCGCGGCTGGTATCACAGCCGAGATAGATTCTATCAAACTTGCATGGGAACAGTCATGGAATGCGGAATCTCTCGCCAAGGGCACAGTGCCGAGTATTCCTTCGTCTCTCACAGAACGACTTGATGCGATCCCTTCGAAAATCAAAGTTTTCCACGCGGGGCTTCCTCCTGCAGGAATCTGGATTCCGACATCTTCCTTTGACGCTTGCATCGCCGTGAAGGATGCCATGCCATCGATACAAACTGGCTTTAATGAGCGAAATTATAGGTCTGCCTTGCAGGTTTTCACCACACTGAGTCCTGTGGCACGACAAGTCGGGCCCAAAACAGTGGAGGCTCTTGGCGCTCTCCAGTCTTACGCGAACACCGAAATTCAGAAATTTTCCGCACTCGTGGAAGAGGGGAATAGACTTCTTGCCGCACAGGAAAAAAAGCAAGCTGTTGCAAAATTTCGAGAGGCGCTTGTGATCATGCCTGACGAGGATTTGGAGAAACGCATCGCGAGTCTCCAATAGGGCGTCCGCTAGCTTTTTATGGAGGAAAGTATTCCCCAACACTGCCGCATTTCCACCGAGGTGCGTGTCATGTATTTCGACACCGATGCGGGTGGCGTGGTGCACAATATCGTTTACCTTCGCTTCATCGAGACCGCTCGCACCCTCCTCGCCATCCAGATGGGAATGGATTTCGCTGAGATCGAACGCACCGGCATCCATGCCGTCGTGAGTCGCACTGAGATCGATTACAAACGCCCAGCCAAGCTTGGTGATATTCTGCGCGTTGAGGGGCGGGTTGTAGAGTGGAGTGGCGTCCGTTTCTGGGTTGAATTCGAAGTGATCCGACCGTCGGATTCCGCCCTCCTTGTTACATGCCGCCAAGCTCTCGCCTTGGTCCAGATGCCTGCAGGAAAACCTGTCCGCCTTCCTGCGGGCTTCCCCGCAACATTGGCCTTTACTCAAGCGTCATAGCCACAGATTTGGTGGCGTTGACCCGCTGCCCATCCACTGATACTCGTTGTCGATTCTCATGAGCGGATACAAAAACACGATTAATCTCCCGAAGACGGATTTTCCAATGAAGGCCGGGCTGGCCCAGCGCGAACCTGAAATGCTGGCCAAGTGGCAGGAAGAGGGGCTTTACGAAAAAATCCAAGAGCGCCGCAAGGATGCTCCCCTTTACCTCCTGCACGATGGCCCGCCTTTTGCAAATGGTGATGTCCACATGGGCACCGCGCTCAACAAGATCCTCAAGGATTTCGTTGTGAAGAGCCGGACAATGGCCGGATTTCGTGCTCCCTTTGTTCCTGGTTGGGACTGCCACGGCCTTCCGATTGAGTTTCGTGTGGTGAAATCTTCTGCCGGACTCAGCCCCGCCGAAGTGCGCCGCCGATCAGAAGAATACGCCCGCAAATTTATCGATATCCAGCGACGCCAATTCCGACGCCTGGGTGTCCTCGGCGATTGGGATCATCCTTACCTCACCCTGGACCCATCCTACGAGGCCGGGATGATTCGATCCTTTGCGCGCTTTGTTGAAAAAGGTCTCGTCTATCGCAAGAAGAAACCCGTCCTCTGGAGCACTGGCGCACAAACCGCGCTAGCCGAAGCTGAAGTCGAGTATCAGGATAAAACTTCGCCCGCCGCTTACGTCATGTTCCCGTTCGTAAGCGGAGAGCTTGCCGAGAAAGCTTCTATTGTCATCTGGACCACTACGCCCTGGACACTTCCCGCGAACCTCGCCATTGCGGTCAATGCCGGGCACCGATATGCCGTTGCACGTATTCGTTTGGACGGAGATGAAAAAACGCTCGTTCTTGCTGAGGCCCTCCTCGAATCATTTTGTAACTCCACCGCAGCCGAGCTGATCGCTGTTGAAAAAACAATTCCTGGCGCCGAGTTAGATGGTCTTCAGACACTCCACCCTTTTCTTGACCGCAATGCGCCGATTTTTTCCGCCGCATTTGTCACGCTGGATACCGGCACCGGGTGCGTCCACATTGCTCCTGGCCATGGTGAGGACGATTACCATCTAGGAATGGAGCGCGGACTTGACCTTCTATCTCCGGTTGATGACTACGGGCGCTACACCGTGGAATGTGGCTTGCCTGATTTCGTTGGCAAAAATGTGTTTGAAGCGAACGCTGATATCATCGCCCTACTCAAGGCCAAGGGCGCTTTAGCTGGTCAGGGCGCTCACGAGCATTCCTATCCACACTGCTGGCGTTCCAAGACGCCGGTGATCTTCCGCGCCGTCGAGCAGTTTTTCATTCGTATTGAAAACATCCGCGCCAAAGCTCTCGAAGAGGTTGATGCCACCACTTGGCTTCCGCATTGGGGACGCAACCGCATCCGCGGAACAGTAGAGTCCCGACCCGACTGGTGCATTTCGCGCCAACGCACATGGGGTGTTCCACTCCCAGTCTTCTACGATGCCAAAGGCGAGCCTGTCCTCGATCCCGCCGTGATCCGCAAAGTCGCGGATGTTTTCGCCGAGAAGGGGACGAACTTTTGGTTCGAAATGGATGACGCGGCCTGGTGCGATCTGGTGGGATTACCCGTTGGCACGACCCGCCGCAACGACACGCTCGACGTGTGGATGGATTCGGGCTTGAGTCACGAAACCGTCATGCGCCAGCGCCCCGAGCTTGGCTTCCCTGCGGATCTCTACATCGAGGCCACCGATCAACACCGCGGTTGGTTCCAGAGTTCGCTCATGACCTCTGTGGCCTTGAACGATTGCGCTCCCTACCGAGCCGTCCTCACCCACGGATTTGTAATGGATGTGGACACCCGCAAAAAAATCTCGAAGTCCGCCGCAGGTGGCTATCAGAAACCCACGGATGCCGACCATTATGTCAATAAATACGGGGCAGACCTTCTCCGCTTGTGGGTGAGCAGCGTCAATTTTACCGACGATGTTCCGTTCTCGGAGGAAATCTTCACGCGTCTCTCGGATTCCTACCGCCGCGTTCGCAATACGCTGCGCATCTTGCTCGCAAACCTTCATGATTACGATGCCACACAGGCACCAGCCCCCGAGTCGCTCACATTTGTGGATCGTTGGGTCCTCGCACGCCTGCAGGAAGTCGTGACCACGTGTCTGGATGCCTATGAGAAACTCGAGTTCCATCGAGTCTATCACACGATCAATCAATTCTGCGCCGTCGATTTGAGCAGTCTCTATGTGGATATTACCAAGGACCGCCTCTACTGCGACACGGTTGACTCCTCGCGTCGCCGAGCGACCCAGTTTGCCATGCACTCCGTGCTCGACGCACTCACCCGTCTGCTCGCGCCAATCACTGCCTTCACCGCTGAAGAGGCGTGGGGATACTTCCAACCTGGCACATCCGTTCACCTACAGGATTTCCCCAAACCGAATGCCGTTTGGACGAGTCTCAACGCGGTTGAAACCATGGATCAATTGCTGCAAATCCGCAGTCGCATCTCGCAAGCTGTAGAAAAACCGCAGAAGGCCGGCGAGATTGGAAGCGCCCTTGAGGCTCGAGTGAAGCTCTCGGTAAACACCTCTGAAGCGAGTTTGATCTCAGCATTCCAGTCGGAATTGGAAGAGGTCTTCATCTTGAGTGATCTTGAGGTGATCTCCAGCGACGACTCTTCGGTGGAGGTTTCAAAGACTCCGCACGCTCGTTGCGAGCGCTGCTGGCGTCACCGCCCAGAAGTCGGCTCCAGTTCAGGGCATCCAACGCTTTGCACCCGATGTGAAGAAGCGGTCGCCGTCTTGGCATGAAGCTGCTTCTCTTCGTTTCACTTCCGCTTTACGTGTTGGACCAAGTCACAAAGTGGCTCGTACTGCGTTTCATTTCGATCGATGAATTTGTGCCTGTGATCCCCAGCTTTTTCTACCTCGTTCAAGTCCACAACACCGGAGCAGCCTTTGGAATGCTGAAAGACAACAACCTGTTCTTCATGATTCTCGCCTCTGCGGCGCTTGTTCTTCTAGCCATCTTTGCCAGGCGAGGCGCGTTTGTGGATATCTCCACTCGCATGGGGGCCGCGCTCTTGGTTTCAGGCATCGTCGGAAACCTTACTGACCGCATCCTGCATGGATTCGTCATCGACTTCCTCGATGTAATTCTTCCATGGTACGGCCACTGGCCAGCATTCAATATTGCTGATTCCGCAATCTGCGGAGCCGCAGTGCTATTTTTTATCTCAGGCTTTCTCGGCGGCGAAAAAGCGGCTTGATTCAGCGCGACCAGGACGGCTCAGAGACCTTCCCGAGCCCAGTAATTACCGGCGTGCGCCGGCCTTTGAGGGTGTCCAAGAGCATGATGGACGTTCCATCGCTGAAAATGATGTGCCTGGAATCAGCTCCCCATGCGGGATCTTGACCTTCCGCGACGATACGCGCTGCGCCGGTGGCAAGATCCATCACCGCTATGGCAAATCCCCCCTGACGAACAGTGAAGGCAATTTTTTTTCCATCTGGCGACCAACTCGGCTCGGTGCAGTAACTGTGACCTGTCGGCACAAGGCGTCCCACGCCACCTGCTGCACTGATGCGATAAAGCTGTGGACCGCCGCGCTCGTCGGAGGAGTAAATGATCTCGCTGCCATCGGGGGACCATGAAGGAGAGGACTCTACGGAACGGGTGCGAGTAAGACGACGAGCACCGCTGCCGTTTGCGGCCACGATGTAGAGCTCTGGATTGCCATCTTTGCTAAGTGTGCAAGCGATGCGGCTGCCTTCAGGAGCAAAACTCGCCCCCGAGTTTGTGCCGGGGAAATTGAGGATTTTCGAGCGCGCTCCGGAAGCGATGTCCACATTGTAGATGTCGGCGTAGCCACTCTGGTAGCCTGTGTAGGCTAGCTTTGAAGCGTCGGGTGAGATAGTCGGCGCCACGCTGATCGCCTTGTCCTGTGTGATCTGGCGTTGGTTGGCGCCATCGTAATCGGCGGAGTAAATTTCTTTTGCGCCGCTGCGGTTGCTGACAAAAACAATTTTCGAGTTGGCGATGCCATTCCCGCCCGTGAGGGTGTGAACGATGTCGTCCGAGAACTGGTGAGCCGCCGTGCGCGTATTGGCCGAGTAAGTTTTTTGGAGGACAACACTTCCTTGGTTATCAGTCACAGTTCCCTGAAGCGAACCGCCCGATGCGGTTGCCCCCACGCTGAATTTCGCCCGCTCGGGGATGCCGATGGAGAATAGCCCGGAGAGGTCGAGGTCATTGGCAAGAACCTTACCCGCGATGGCCGCATCAGGGCCTGCAAAAGGTTTGATAGAAATATTGAGCGTATCGCTCTTTTTTACGGTGATCGTTGCTTCTTCCTGAGCTTGGAGGAGCATGCCAGAAAGGGCGATGGAGAGCAGACAGGCGAGAGGTCGGATTTTTTTCATAAAGGTTGCTTCTTCTGGCAAACGTGGAGGGTTTTGACAAGTCAGGAACGGAAGCGCCGGCCAAGCGGGAAACTTCCTAAAATCGAGATTTCCTGGGCTTGGCGCTTAGCGAGTTCCAACGCCCGCGCGACGCCGGGGTCGGTTTCCGATCCCTGCACCTCGATGTAGAAGATGTAAGTCTGCGGTTGGCCAGGAATCGGACGCGAGACAATGCGGGTCAGGGTTACGTTTTGTCGTGCAAACGGACCAAGGAATTTGTGAAGGCTACCGCACTGGTTGCGCAAGGTGGCGACGAGTGCCGTGCGATCGGCTGCATCCGAGGCGAGCGGTTTGCACGCAATCGTAAAAAAGTTCGTAACATTGACTTCTTGGCTGTTCGAGGGAGTGGCAAGAATGTCGAGCTTGTAAATGGCAGCGGCGCCGGGCGAGGCAAGAGCCGCCGCACTTGAATCTGCAGCGGCGCGTTCGGAGGCAATCGCCGTACTAGCGACCGGCACCAGAGCTGCTTTGGGGTGGTGGGTTTTCAACCAGTCTGCGTGGTGCTTGATCTGAGTGAAATGCGAATACACCGTTTTCACAGGCTTTCCAGCTGTTCCAATGAGCGCGATCCGAATGTCGAGGGATAGCTCCTCCAAGATAAAAACCGAGCCCGAGTGGCGGATGAGGAGATCAATCGTATCGTAGACTGTGCCGCCGGAAGAATTCTCCACAGGAACAAGACCTAGGGCGGTGGAACCACTCAGGACGCTTTCGAAAACGCCATCAATCGCCCCATGTGGGATCAGATTCGCTTTTTTTCCGAATCGTTGGCGGGCGAGGATTCCCGAGAATGTTCCCTCGGGTCCGAGATAGGCGACTTGGCTCATGGGAGACCACTCAATCACAAAACTCATGCGGCGCGCAAACCCAAGACCAGTCATCTGCCAATAAAAAAGGCTTTCGCCTCTGCGGTTGCTTGCTGTAGCTGGAGCTATGTCAACCCTGTTTTTGCGCTACGCCGCGCGCTGTCTCCCCTGCCTAGCTTTGTTTTTTTTGTCATCCTGCATGAATTTGAATCCTCTTGGACATGACTCCAAGGGACCAATACCACGTCCACCGCGCCCGTTGCCTCACGCAGATGCCCGCTTCGCATGGGGAATTTCCACAGCCAGCTACCAATACGAAGATCCCGCAGTGAAACCGGGTGATGCGGATTACTTTTCCACGGACTGGGACGTTCTTGTCTCCAAGGGCAGCGCTCCTCGGAAGGGTAATGCTTTGTACTCCTGGAGCCACTTTGAAAAAGACCTCGCTGCTTTGAAAAAAACTGGCGTCACCCACTATCGGTTCAGCCTCGAGTGGGCGCGGATTGAGCCTCGCATGGGGGAATTCAACGAAGACGCTCTGGATCGCTATGTCGAAATGGCCAGACGTCTCAAAGCCGCAGGCATCGAACCGGTCGTCTGTCTCTGGCACTTCACGTTCCCCAGCTGGCTCTACGATCAAAAACATCCCAAGGCGTCGAATTGGCTGCATCCCAAAGCCCGCGAACGCTGGCTGGTCTATCTGGACAAGGTGCTTCCGCGCTTGGCTCCCTACACGAATTACTTTGCGCCGCAGAACGAGCCGAACGGCCAGATTACAACGGCCTACATCGCTGGTCAGTGGCCCCCGGCGATGACCCTGGCCTTTGGATCCTATTGGAAGGCGATTGATGCCAGTACGGGAATGTTCCGCGATGCCGCCGCGAGGATTAAAAAGGTGAAGCCGTCTGCAAAGGTTGTATCGGTCGAGGCTCTGCCTTGGTGGGAACGTTCCCCGTTGGATCCCGGCGGGCTTTTTTACAACACGATGATCCATGGAAATATCGACCACCTCGATCGCATCTGGGACGTGTGTGATATCATCGGGATCAATTACTACTATTCCCAAGTCGCCAGCCCGACCTCATTCATTGCTGAAGCCTGGAGGAGGGGACACAACTACACGATGATGGGTTGGCGCGTAGATCCCAACGGGCTCTACAACGAAATCCGGCGTGTCGGCAACCGCTACGGCAAGCCGATGATGATTACAGAAAACGGCATCGCCACTCGAAATGACTCGAAACGAATTTGGTACATGAAAAATCATCTTGCCGCCATAGGTCGAGCCATCGGTGACGGCTACGACGTGCAGGGGTATTTTAGTTGGTCCCTCGCCGACAATTACGAGTGGCACTATGGCTACGAGGCCCTCTTCGGTCTTGCGACGATGGATTCGACAACCTATGACCGCATCCTGAAACCCTCGGCCTACTTTTTCCGCGACACCATTCGCTCAACCAAGACAGCTGCAAGTGTGAGTGGTCTCAAACCCTCGGATTCCTTCAAAAAAATGCCCCGCAAACCATGAATTCAAGCCGTGCGATTTATCCAGGCAGCTTTGATCCTGTCCACTTCGGCCACCTCGATGTGATCCATCGCTCCACGCACCTTTTTTCAAATCTCATCGTCGCTGTGGCTGCGAGTAAATCCAAGGGGCCACTCTTCAGCGTGGAGGAGCGCATGGCCATGCTTCGGGAAGTTCTTGGCGATAACCCTGCGATCACGATCCTTCCCCTGGAAGGCTTGCTCGTGGATTTTGCGAGGGAACAGGGCGTCTATACCGTGATACGCGGTTTACGCGCGGTCTCGGATTTTGAATTCGAATTTCAGATGGCACTCATGAACCGAAAACTCGAGCCACGATTGGAAACAGTCTATCTGACACCCAAGGAAGACTACACCTACCTGAGCTCACGAATTGTAAAGGAAGTCGCTTGCTTTGGGGGCGATGTAAGCCAGCTTGTGCCCACTTCCGCTCAGGCTCGCCTTGCACGGCTTTCCTCTCAGAATCCAGCATAAAGACGCTAGGGCTCGATTTTTCGAATGATCCTCGCCGGCGGGATGCGGAAGCGTTTTTTGAAGGCGCGGGTAAAGTCGCCCGGATAGCGGTAGCCCAGCGAGTGCGCGATTTCCTTCACGCTTGAGCCCGGATTTTTGAGCAATTTCGCCGCTTCGTTCATTTTGAGGTCCAGAAAGGCTTGACCCGTGGAGACTCCGGCTGCCTCGCGAAAGAGTCGGTGGAGTGTCATCGTCGAGACGCCAAGATATTCTGCTAGGGCCTTGGCTGGCGACCGAATGTCTAGGTGACGGCGCATCCAGGCCTCCGCAAGATGGAGGCGTTGGGCATCACGCGATTTCTGGTTGCCAGCAGATCCCGCCGCCCTCTCAAACGCCACATCAATGAAGCTCTGGAGCGCGTGGAGAATCCGAGGCGAGCAGGCATCCGTATGCTGGATTTCTCGTCGGGTGCGAAGGTGAAACTTTTCGATTTCATTCATCGCAGCAGGAGAGCATTTCCTCAACCAACAGGAGTGCCCATGCACAGGAATCTCAAAGGTCGGAGGGCGTGACCAGACCCACACCAGAAGCTTGCAGGAGGCATTGAGTTGATCGCTCCACCCGTACGGCGCGTCGGGGCCTGCGACAATGAGCCCCCCTTTTTCAATGACCTCTTCTCTGGAACCCACAATTAATAAGGGCCTCCCAGACAAGATCGCCATGTAAGTCCAGCCATGATGGAGACGTGGTGGGATCGGCTGCTCTCCATAATGACGGTGCCCCCATGCCAGGTAGAGCAAACCGCCAGGTGCACTGCCTGCAGGAAGCCAGTAGGGCGCCTCTGGACCTGGAAGAAATAACTCGCGACGAGGTTTCATGAAAAATTCAAAGCCTGTTCGCTCGGAACCGACATAGCATTTTATAACACATGGAAAATTTTGCTATGCCAATTTTGTTTCCTTCGATGCTTCTGAACGCTTAGCGTCTTGAAATAATTGACTCAAAAACATGAAAATTCTTCTCACCACGACATCCTTCCAAGACACCCCCGGTCCACACCACGATTTGCTGGCAGGGACAGGATATGAAATCATCCGCGAACGTGGTCCATTGCCGGAGTCGCGCATGTTGGAATTGGCTGGTGACTTTGATGCCTTTCTGTGTGGCGACGATGCGATAACCCGCTCTGTTTTGGAGAAGTCATTGCCGCGTCTCAAAGTCGTTGCGAAGTACGGGATCGGCCTGGATAAAGTGGACGTCGTCGCCGCGACCGACTTAAAGATTCCAGTTACATTTTGTCCGGGAGTGAATCATACCACGGTCGCCGAGCACACCTTTGGGTTGCTCCTAGCCATTTATCGGGACATCGTCGAGCAATCAAACTCCGTCCACGCCGGGAGTTGGAAGCGGCTCACGGGATATGAACTCATGGGCAAGACGATCGGCATCGCCGGTCTGGGTCGCATCGGCAAAGAGGTTGCCATCCGGGCGAGGGCCTTCGGAATGCGGGTATTGGGCTTTGACATTTACTGGGACGAAAATTTTGCCTCCCAGCATGGAGTGGAGCGCGTTGAGAATATCGACGACCTCATATCCCGCAGCGACATCCTCTCGCTTCACATGAACCTCACTCCAGAGACCAAAGGCTTCATCAATGCGGAGCGGTTGAAACTTTGTAAAAGCAACTTCGTCCTACTCAACTGCGCGCGCGGGGAGTTGGTCGATAGCGTCGCGCTGGCTCAAGCGCTCGATGAAAAGCGCATTTTTGGCTATGGCGCCGATGTCCTCGACGAGGAGCCGCCGCCGGCAAACCATCCACTTCTCAAATGCCGTGGTACCGTACTGACCCCTCACATCGGCTCCCGAACCCATGAAAGCGTGGTTCGCCAAGCCAACATGGCGGCTCAAAACATGATCAATGTTCTCAATGGACAGCCTGCACTCGCCCAAGCCAATAAATTATCATGAGCACATCCCAAGAGTATTTTGTCGTCCCGCCAGCACTTCACAATGATCTCGTTAGCCGCGCCTACATCAGCCGTGGCTACACCAACGAGGAAGCCGCTGATGCTTCTCGCTTCTGCCACAGCGCTTCACGTCATGGTATCCGCACGCACAATGCGCTGAAGGCCCTTCACCTCGATGACCTCTTCGGCAGCAAGGTCGGAGGCTGGGTTCCTGCAGCGGAAATCGAAGTCCTGCCCTCCCGATTCGCGGCGGCGGAGATTTGGGATGGCCACAAAAAGCTGGGCCAGGCCGTGGCTTATAAAGCCATGCAGCGATGCATGGAACTTGCCGATCGGTACGGTGTCGGCATGGTGAGTGTGGATAATGCCACTCACTATTTGTGGGGTGGGGGATATGTCATTGATGCCGCCCAGAAAGGCTACATCGCCTACACAAACTGCACTTCCGCGACTTCAGAAGTCGTCCCCTTCGGCGGAAAAACCCCGACCATGGGTACGAACCCTCATTCTTGGGGATTTCCCACCCAGTCTGCGGTGGGCTTCCCCATCGTCATCGACTGGGCGACATCCACAGTGGCCATGGGCCGCGTCCAACAATTCGCCCGCGAGGGCAAGGAACTCGCTCCGGGCTGGGCGGTCGATGCCGAAGGCAAACCCACCACCGATCCGAATAAGGCGGTCGCGCTGCTGCCATTCGGAGCGCACAAGGGTTACGGACTCGGCCTCATTGACGAACTCTACGCCGCATTCATCGGGGGAGGGTTGCCCTCGATTCGCGGCACAAACCGTGGCCCTGCCGGCGAGAAGCGCGGTTCCACATTTTTCTTTCAATGCATCCACCCCGAAGCGATGCATGGTCATGACTACGCACTCGGCCGCTCGCAGGAGGAAAACCTCAAAATGTGCATCGCCGACATCCTCGGTGAAGGCAACGAGGCCTGCATTCTGCCCGGCCAAATCGAGGCCCAATCCGCCAAACTCACCGAGGAACACGGCGGGCTTCTGTTTACCAAAGCCGAGATCGAAGCCTTCTCCCACATCACGGATGAACTTGGCGAACCCGCTTGGAACCCTCAAGATTTTCGCAGTATCACAATCTAATTCATAAACTCTATGTCACTCCCTCTCCGCGATCCATCCACTTGCCTCTACGACCAAATCTCTCTCGGTGAAGTCATGCTTCGCCTCGACCCAGGCGAAGGCCGTATTCGCACGGCACGCCACTTCACCGCATGGGAAGGCGGCGGGGAATACAATACCTCCCGTGGTCTCCGCAAATGCTTCGGTCTCCGCACGGCTGTTTGTACGGCCCTTGTGGATAACGAAGTCGGTCACCTTGTCGAAGATTTCATCATGCAGGGTGGCGTTGACACCGAGTTCATCAAATGGCGTGAGGACGACGGGATCGGCCGCTCGGTGCGCAATGGACTGAACTTCACCGAGCGTGGCTTCGGCATCCGCGGAGCCGTCGGAAATCCCGACCGTGGCAACAGTGCCGCCTCACAACTCAAACCCGGCGACTACGACTGGGATCACATCTTCGGTCAGCTCGGCGCCCGCTGGTTCCACACCGGCGGCATTTTCGCCGCATTATCAGAATCCGCCGCACAGATCACCATCGAAGCTGTCACAGCAGCCAAGAAACACGGCACCATCGTGAGCTACGATCTCAACTATCGCCCCTCGCTCTGGAAATCCATCGGCGGATTGGCAAAAGCCCGCGAAGTGAACCGCGAGATCGCCAAGTTTGTTGATGTGATGATCGGCAACGAGGAGGACTTCACGGCATCCCTCGGCTTCGAGGTGGAAGGTGTGGATCACAACCTCAGCACGATTGAGACCGAGGCCTTCAAGCGCATGATCGAAACGGCGGTGAAAGAGTTTCCCAATTTCAAAGTGGCTGCCACGACACTCCGCCGGGTCATCACTGCCTCGAGAAACGATTGGAGTGCCATTTGCTGGCACGATGGCGCCTTTTACGAAAGCCGGAAATATCCCGAGCTCGACATCCTCGACCGTGTCGGCGGCGGTGACAGCTTCGCCAGCGGTCTCTCCTTCGGATTCCTCTCTCAAAACGACCCACAAGCCGCCGTCGATTTCGGCGCCGCCCATGGTGCCTTGGCTTCCACAACGCCCGGCGACACCTCCATGGCCACACGCCAGGAAGTCGAGAAACTCATGAAGGGCGGCGGCGCCCGCGTGGTGCGCTAAGCGGTCTTCGCCCCCTCCGCGCGGCGAAGACCTCGCCGCGCGACGACTGAGTTATTGAGTGAAGACTCTTGCTCGTCGCGTAATAACGGCATGTTGCAGCGTAAATAAGCTCTGTGGGCTGAGCTGTCAATGCACCTCGCTACGATATGCCTTCGGCAGATTCGACGCAGATCCTGTTTCCGCGTACAGAGCACTAAAAGCATGAAGTAGCACCTGATCGGGAATGTTCGGCAAAAATATCCTCTTCCAATTCAGACCTCACGCTGGTACGGGTCTCAATTAGATCTCAATAATGGCACTCCAAACAGACCCCCAATGAAAACCGCAGCATCCACCCTAATCGCGTCCTTATGTTTGTTCACAGCACTAGCCGGGGAGTTTGATCCTCGTGCCACATTTGGTGTTATGCCAGGTCGCGATCTTGAAAGTGCCATTAAGCGCGCAGGGCAAGCCAATAAGAGGGTATTCCTCGTTTTTTGGAACTCGAAGGAGAAAGGGAACTACCCCGGACTCGAAATGAAGTATTTCGCGGAACGCGAAGAAACCAAGGAACTCCTCAAAGACAACTTCATCTTGGTTCTTCTCGACGGTAAGCACCAAGCTGTGAAGAAATACATCCCCGATGGAAACATTGAAAAAGCTCAATGGGTTTTAATTGGTCCCGACGGCAAAGTTATCAAAAAGGAGGCCGTTTACGGCAATCCCGATGTGGGATTGAAAACCGTGAAGGAATTGATCGCGCTTCCCTAAAGTTGCCGAACGAGCCAGTCGAACAAATCCCTCTGCCCTTCGGACTTTCATCATGCCTCCTGCAGATTCCGGTTCGCAGACAGGAGGAATGCCGAGAGCAAGCGGAACTTTGTAGTTGGGAGCATGTGGCGTATGAATGAAGGACTCACACTCGCCGATTGGAAGGCCACTGCGGAAGCAGCTATGTGGTTTCCATATCGTCGTGCTTTGACGCGATCCTTTGGCAACTTTATTCAGAGTTGCGTGTCTGAGTTTTACCTGCAGCGTTGTCTTTATATCGGATTCGAATCACCTTCAGCAATCGATACTCTTCAGCAATCAGAGCTTGTCTCACTTTATACTTCGTCAGTTTTTGATTATTGGCACTCTGAATCTGACTGGTGGGGAGACCAGTCGCCATCTGTCTGCGAAGTATCTCGTAGGGCCTTCATGAGAGAGAAGGTTTATAGAGTCATCGAAGGAGATCCCGATGCGATTGATTTTCTGTATTTTGACCGGGACATGGATGATGATCGTCTCGACATGCTTCAATCTATGTTGAGCTCGAACACTTCACGCCGCCGCATCAACCCAAAGTTCATGGTTCTTTCAGATATTCAGGAGTTTGACGGACCTTCCCAGATATCATCAATCGCTCTGAGACAAGGTTGGTTTCGTATTCGAGTTGGGGACAGCTATCTTCCTCACAACGAAGATCGGCGACCCGAGACTTTGATTTCTTACATTTTTGTCCCGATATTTTCGCAATGTAGCGCTGTAGTGTCACTGGCTCACAAGCAACGACTTAGCGTTAACACAAACTAATCAAAAACCAACAGCCTGACGTTTAAAGTGGAACTGGGGTATCAGTCGGTTTTCTGGCTTGTTTCATCGGCGACCGAAATTCTCCGTTTTTGAGAAAACAAGACTCAGATCTTGTAAATGAAAGAAAATGAACACTTGTATCTTGATTTTGATCGTTGAAATGGCCTCAAAACCCTTCAGCGATTTTTATGCGGGACAGCGCAGTTTCCGCTTAAAATAAGCCGCCGAGGGAGAAGATCGTTCAACTCTTGAACCTAGGA
>Ga0214921_10000646_pt1 | contig 63104 bp, 39 predicted proteins | sample LL1505_MetaG_FD_177992 | JGI IMG/M metagenome (GOLD analysis project Ga0214921, IMG submission 177992) | Freshwater microbial communities from Lake Lanier, Atlanta, Georgia, United States - LL-1505 | ecosystem: Environmental > Aquatic > Freshwater > Lake | place: USA: Georgia | collected...
GCCGCGTAGGAGCAGGCGAGGGAGTGCTGGAGCCGGGCCTCGGTGAGGGCGTCGATCGCGCTGGTGGCCTCATCCAGAATGATCAGGCGCGGGTCGGCGAGCCAGGCGCGGGCAAAGCAGACGAGTTGGCGCTGGCCGATGGAAAGGCCGCCGCCGCGTTCTCCGACCTCGGTCGCGAGGCCGTTGGGCAGGGAGGCGGGGAGGTCTTCGCAGCCTAGGGCGGCGAGGGCGGCGCGCACGTCAGCTTCGGAGGCTTCGGGCCGGGCAAAGCGGATGTTCTCCAGCACCGAGCCGGTGAAGAGAAAGTTTTGCTGGGTGACTAGACCAAGCTGGCGGTGCAAGGAGCGGCTGGTGATGGAGCGGAGCGAGCGGCCGTCCACGAGGATCTCGCCGGCGTCGGCCGGGTAGAACTTGGTGGCGAGATTGATAATCGAGCTTTTGCCACTCCCGGTATGTCCGACCAGTGCAACGGTCTGGCCGGGGCGAACTTGGAAGGAGATGTCGCGCAGCACGGGTTGGTCGGGCGCGTAGCCGAAGGTCACGTGGCGAAACTCGAGGTCTAGTCCGGGCCCGGCCGGTCCGGAGGAGGTGCGCGCGGAGCCGGGCCGGGGATCGGGTAGGTCGGTGGCCGCAGGGTCGTCGGTCCATTCGGGTTCGCGGTCGATCAGGCGGAAGACGCGCTCGGCGCCAGCCATCGCGACCAGAGCCTGATTGTATTGGTTTCCCAGCACGGTGACGGGACTGAAGAACAGGTTGGCGAAGAAGAAGAACTTGATCAGGGCCTCGACCGACATGTCGCCGTGGAGCGCGCGCCAGCCGCCGAGCAGCAGGAGCGCGGCGACGAAGAACTGGCTGTTGAGCTCCAGAATGGGGTTAAGGGTGGCGGAGGCGCGGGCTAGATTGAGGTTGTGGCGTGAGTGGTCGGCGAGGAGGCGGCGGAAAAGCCCGGCGTTGGTTTCTTCTCGCACGAAGCCCTGGGTCACGCGGATGCCGTTGACCGACTCGGCGAGGGTGGCCGTGACGCGGCTGAAGCTCTCGTGGGCGGCGCGCGAGTAGCGGGAGAGGCGGCCGCGAAAGCGGTTGTTCACGGCCCAGATGACCGGGGCCATTCCGAGCACGACAAGGAACATCACCGGGTCGGTCCAGAGCATCACCGCGGCGGCACCGAGCATTTGGCCCACCTGCACGATGGAGACGAAGAACACGTCTTGGATGCCGGTGCGCAGGGCTTCGATATCAGAGGTCATACGACCGAGCACTCGACCGAGTTTGGTCTGGTGGAAAAACGCCATCGGTTGCCGCTGCACACTGGCGAAGAGGTCGGCGCGGAGGCGGTGCACGACTTGTTCGCCCAGCTCTTGGGCGTAGCGCATGCGGAAGTGAAATAGACCCTCGGTGAGCAGGGCGAGCAGGCCGTAGCCAGCGACTGCGCGCCAGAGTCCGGTGGGGTCTGCGCCGACGCTGAGGCGGGAAATGGCGTCGCTAAAGAGCCAGGTGAGGGCGCTGAACTGGAGGGAGCGGATGGCGGTCAGCGCTACGAGCCAGTTTCGCTTGGTGGCGTGTGGTTGGGTGTAGCTGGCGAGCCTACGGATCAGGCTCCACTCGAGCGGACGCTGGACGGCGTCCTCGGCTTCGTCGGTCGGGCGTGATACGACAGTCAGCGGCCCAAGGGGGCGGGTAGGGCGCGCGGGCGTCACTTGGGGTCCTCCTCGAGATCACGGCTATCGACCAGTTGGAGGGCGGCGACGCGTCGGTAGGGGCCAGGGGCACGGAGCAGTTCCTCGTGGGTGCCGCGCTGCACGATACGACCGTTTTCCAGCACGACGATGAAGTCGGCGCGGCGGAGGGTGCTCACCCGGTGGGCGACGATGAAGGTGGTGCGGTCGCGGATCGCGTTATCCAAGGCGGCGAAGATCTCGTGCTCGGTTTGGGCGTCGATCGCGGCGGTGGGGTCGTCGAGCAGCAGGATGGCGGGTTCGAGCAGCAGGGCGCGGGCTAGCGCGAGGCGCTGGCGTTGGCCGCCGGAGAGGGTGTTGCCCCCTTCGCCGAGCACGGTTTCGTAACCTTGGGGAAGCGCGGTGATAAAATCGTGGGCTTGGGCGATGCGGGCGGCGCGCTCGATTTGTTCGGGGGTGGCCTCGGGGTGGCCGAAGGCAAGGTTGGCGGCGATGGTGTTGGAAAAAAGAAAACTCTCCTGAAACACGATCCCGATGCGCCGGCGCAGATCCTCGACGCGGTAGTCGCGCGCGTCCACGCCGTCGATTAGCACGCGGCCATACTGTGGGTCGAAAAAGCGCGGCACGAGGCTCATCAGGGCGCTTTTGCCGGCGCCGGTCGCACCGAGGACGGCAACGCAGGCGCCGGCGGGCACGTGGAGATCTATGCCGTGCAGCACGAAGGGCGCGCCGTCCGTCGGGCGACCGTAGGCGAAGTCCACTGCCTCGAACTGCACCTCGCCGCGCAGCGCGGGACAGGGCTTTGCTTCTGGGGTATCGGCTACTTCTACTGGTGCGTCGAGGATCTCGAAGACACGGCGCGAGGCGACGAGCGACTGCTGCACGCTGTTTACGATGGTAGCCAGCTGGTTGACTTGGCCGGAGAACTGTTCGAGCAGGCCGGCGAACACCACTAGGCCGGCGCCGAGGGGCAGTTCGCCTCGGGTGACGAGCCAACCTCCGTAGCCGAGTAGAACGAGCAGGTTGACCCGGGTCAGCAGGCCGATGGCGGGTGAGAAGGTGCTTACTCGCCAGAAAATCCCGCGCTGCTGGTCGCGCACGTGGTCATTGCGCGCGGCGAAGGCGGCGCGGTCCTCGTCCTCACGGCCGAAGGCCTTAATCACCTGCGCGCCTTGGATTGATTCGGTGAAATGTTGCACCAGATTCTCTGCCAGCACCCGGTTTTCGGCGTAACGGGGTTGGATCCAGCGCGAAAAAAACACCGAGGCGATCGCCAGCACCGGCGTGGTTGAAAGGCAGGCGATGGTGAGGCTCGGGCTCAGGCTCAACATATAGACGAGGTATACGCTCAAAGAGACCGCCATGATGAAACTCTGGATCAGCACCTGATCGAGGAACATTCGCACGTTTTGCACATCGCCGGTGACGCGGGTGATGATGGAGCCAGTGGTGTTGGCGTCGAAAAAACGAAAACTCAGCCTCTGCAACTTGGCATACAGCTCGGTCCGCAAGTCGACCACCAGGTGGCGTTGCACGAGGATATTGATCGAGATGCTGTAGACGTAATTCAGTCCGGCGCGCATGACGGCCAGGGCCAAGATACAGCCGGCGAAGGTCGCGATCAGTATGATGGGCGGCCAAGAGGCCGGCGGAGAGGGTAGCCCGGCGACGTGGAAAACCGGAACCGTGGCCCCGGGCGTCGCCGCGGCCTCCACGACTGACTTGACGTAATCAATGCCGTGACCCGTGAAGAAAAGACCCGCCAAGCCGAGAAAAAGCAGCACACCCTGCAGCAGCAGCACTTGGAGGCAGCGCACACGGTAACGCCAAGCCAAGCCCATGAGACGCCGCACTAAACGCCAGTCAGAAACCGGGGCGGTTACGATTGGGTGGGGCGCTGACATGGAGCATGATGACCTGCGACCTTGCAGGCTTGCGATCAAGTTTTCAGTTAGGGTTTTTGTCCTTATCCGGGCCTTGGTGCGTGCGTCACCCAAAACACGCAGGCGGCGAAGGGTCCCGCAAGCCGAGGTGCATTGATGGGGTGGTCGGGTTGTCGCAAATTTGTTACGCTCGGACTGAGTTTTGCCCGTTCCTCCGTTTGCATCTCATGCACGATCAAGTTAGGAAGGAGGCTTCATGCATTCCTTTACGCTTCATCTTCCCACCGAGTTGCATTTCGGACCCGACAAGGGCGCAGCCTTCGCTGCCTCTGCCGCTAAGCTCGGCGCGCACGCTTTTGTCGTCACTGGCTCTGGTTCCGTCGCTCGTCTCGGTTACCTCGCTGAGGTCACCGCGTTGCTGACTACCGCCGGGGTGAAAATCACCACTTTCGCCGGCATCGAGCCGAACCCCGAGGCGGAGACAGTCAACCGTGCCGCCGCCGAACTGCGGGCCGCCGGGTGCGACTTCGTGGTCGCGGTGGGCGGAGGTTCCGCGATGGATGCCGCCAAGGCCATCGCGGCTCTCGCAGCCACCCCGGGCGAGGCCGACATCTGGCCTTTCACCCTTGGTGGCGCCAAGGCCTTCCAGCTCCAAGCCGCCCTGCCGCTCGCCTGCGTTGCTACCACTGCCGCCACTGCCTCAGAGGTTACGCCTTACAGCGTCATCTCCCACCGCGCAACCCATGGCAAAAGCGTGCTTGGGCACGATTTTCTCAAGCCTCGTGTCTCCTGGCTTAACCCACGCTTCACCACCGCCGTGCCGGCGCACGTGACCGCCGATGGTGGAGCGGACATCCTCAGTCATGTATTTGAAAACTATTTGATCGGGGGTGACGGCTCTCCGCTGGCTGACCGTCATTCCGAGGGGGTTATGCTTACGGTTATCGAGACCCTGCCGTTCCAACTCGCCGCCCTCACGGACGAGAAACTCCGCGGCGATCTGCTTTGGGCCTCGACGCTCGCGCTGTGCGGTTTTCAGGGGGCCGGCCGCCAGGATGGCGCCTTCCCCCTGCACGCGATCGAGCACAGCATGAGCGGCGTCCGCCCCGAGCTCGCCCATGGCCGCGGCCTCGCCACGCTCTATCCGGCCTACTTCCGCTGGCTGCTTGCCCACGGCCGCGCCACCGCCCGCTTTGCCCAGCTCGGCACGCGGCTGTTCAGCTTAAGCGGCGATGAGTCCGTCCGCGCCCAGGGTTTCATCGCGCACTTCGAGCGTTGGCTGGCCTCGGTTAACCTGCGCCAGTCCGCCGCCTCGCTCGGTTTCACCGCCGCCGACTTTCAGCGCATCGCCGACTACACGGTGAAAACCTACGGCGACGGCCAAGCCATCGATGCGCTCGGCCCGATCACGCGCGCTGACATCGTCGCCATCCTCGGCGACACCTTCCGCCAGGACCAGGCTCTCTAAAACCTTCCTTCCTCCAGCGGCTAGTCTCTTACTCTTCCATCATGAAACTCCTCTCCCCGACACAGCTCGGCTCCCTCTCCATTCCGAATCGCGTGCTTTTCGCTCCGCTCACCCGCGTGCGCGCTGATGCTGAGAACGTCCCCGGCGAGCTGATGGCCGAGTATTACCGCCAGCGTGCCTCCGCCGGCCTCCTTATTGCCGAGGCCACGATGGTTGCGGGCGATGCTCAGGCCTGGCCCCACCAGCCTGGCATCCACTCCTCGGCTCACGTCACCGGTTGGAAGCGCGTAACCGACGCCGTGCATGCCTCCGGCGGGCGCATTTACCTGCAAATCTGGCATCCCGGGCGCGCTACCCACCCCGCACTTAACGCCGGCGTGCAACCGGTCTCGTCCTCCGATAAACCGCTGCGCGGCGATACCATCCACACGCCCGAGGGTAAGCTCGCCTACCCAACGCCTCGACCGCTGCGCAGGGAAGAAATCCCCGGCATCGTAGAGCTTTTCCGCTTAGCCGCCGTCAACGCCCACCTGGCCGGTTTCGATGGCGTGCAGGTTCACGGCGCCCACGGTTATCTCATCGACCAGTTTCTGCGCGATGGCGTGAACGACCGCACGGATGTCTACGGCGGCTCGATCGCGAACCGCGCCCGCTTGCTCTTCGAGGTGGTGGACGCCGCCGCGTCCGTCTTCGGTCTCGGTCGAGTCGGCCTGCGTTTCTCGCCGCTGGTGGGCTTTAATGACATGGTAGACTCCGATCCTGCCGGCCTCGTTGCCCACGTGGCGGCGGAGAGCCAGAAACGCGGGCTTGGGTTTCTCGAGCTCCGCCATGCGAACTACGACCAAGCGGCCGAATACGAGTTGGCCCGGATCGCGCGGAAACACTTCACCGGCGCGCTCGTCCGCAATGGCGGCTTCACCCGTGAAGCCGGTGAGACCGCCATCGTCGATGGCCTGGCCGATGCCATTGCCTACGGGGTGCCCTTCCTGGCCAATCCCGACCTGCCGCGTCGTTTTCTGCTCAACGCCCCGCTGAACCAACCCGATACCAATACGTTTTATCTCCCGGGCGCGACCGCCGGTTACACCGATTACCCTTTTCTGGGGGTTTGAGCGGACTCATTTTCCATCCTTTTCCTTATGACCTCTATTTCTCCCGCCCAACTCACCGCCGCGCTCGACTGGCGCTATGCGACCAAGAAATTCGACCCGACCCGGAAAATCCCCGCCGACGTCTGGGCGGCTCTCGAGCATGCCCTCGTCGTCGCGCCATCCTCTTTCGGCCTCCAGCCCTGGAAATTTATCGTCGTCACGGATCCTGCGGTGCGGGCTAAGTTCTTGCCGGTTTCGTGGGGGCAGGCGCAGGTCGTCGATGCGGCGCACCATGTGGTCTTCGCGCTGCGCAAGGGCGTAGATGTCGCCCATGTGGATAAGTTTCTGGCGCGGCAGATCGAGCTGCGCGGCGGTTCTCTCGAGGCATTGGCGCCCTATCGCGGCATGATGACGGGCTTTGTCGAAAAGATCACCGCCGCCGGGGGTATCGATTTGTGGGCAACCAAGCAGGTTTACATCGCGCTCGGCCAGTTTATGGCGGCGGCGGCCTTGCTCGGGGTGGATGCCTGCCCGATGGAGGGTATCGATCCGGCGGCCTACGATGAGATCTTGGGCCTTACCGGCACCGAATATGCCACCGTGGTTTCCTGTGCCGTCGGCTATCGTGCGGCGGACGACAAATACGCCGCCGCCGCCAAAGTGCGTTTCCCAGTCGCGGACGTGTTGACTCACGTCTGAGCTGTTGACCGGACCGACCCGCCCCTTTGCGTTTTCAGGAACCGCCCGGTGAGGCGGGCGCAACCGGGGCGGGGTTGATCGCCACCAACTCGATCTCCAAGAGCAGAGCGGCTTTGCCGGGGATCTTCCCGCGCTGGCCTTTTTCGCCGTAAGCGAGCCAGTAGGGCAGGGCGACTAGGCGTTTTTCGCCGACTTGCATGCGGTCGAGGGCATCGGTCCAGCCGGGGAGGATATTGGGCTGGCCGATGACAAAATTGTAAGGGCCGCCGTGGTCGGCGGAGGCGTCGATCTTCTCGTCGTTGGCTAGGAAACGCGCGGTGTAATGGATGGCCACGCCTTGGCCTTTTTTGGGCGTGGCGGCGCCGGTGCCGGCTTGGGTAACTATGTAGCGAGCGCCGTTCGGCGTTTCTATCGCGCCGGGGAAGCGTTGGGCAAGGCGGGCGGCGTCGGCCTCAGGCCACTGGTAGGCGACGCCCGCGAGGGCGCGGCGCATGGCGGCGTTGATGGGTTCGCCGGGGTTCTTGCGCATGAGCATACCGCTGCGCACGACGAGTGCGATGGTGCAGAGGATGACCCCGAGGAGGGCGATGTAGAAGGCGCTGCGCATGGCGGAGAAGGGATTGGGTGAGCGGGCGAAGGAAAGGCACTCTGCACAAAAACGCCGCCGGCGCGAGGGCACGGGCGGCGTCGGGCCGGGTCACGGTTTGCCTTAAGGCAGGAAAGAGCAGATGTATTCGCAGAGCCCGGACTCGACCTCGATGGTGAAGCCCGAGTTCGCCGCGACATCAAAGGCGTTACCGGCGGCGTAGGCTGCCGTGGCGGTCTGGTCTTTCAGCGTCACGCGACAGGCGCCGGCGACGATCTCCATGCGCTCGGCGGCGGCGGTGCCGAAGAAGTAGGAGCCGGGGCGGATGAGTCCGAGGGTCTTTTTCGAGCCGTCGACAAACAGCACGGTGTGCGAGACGACGTTGCCGTCGAAGTAGATATTGGCCTTGGTGAGGACGGCGACGCCGTCGAAGCGGGTGGCGATGGAGGACATGGGAAGGCGCAAGGTGGCGGGCCGGCGGGCGGGGCAGAAGCTCAAAGTTGCGGGTGCGCGGTGGGGGGGCTCGCGAACGTTTGCGCAAGGTGGCGATTGCGCGGTGGGGTGCGGGCGGGGCAGGGTGGCGCGATGCGATTGGTTTTTGAACTGCTTGGACCGATTTTTCTCTTGGTGGCGTTGGGCGCGGCCCTGCAACGGGGCGGCTTCTTCGGCGCCGGCGCGATCATCTGCCTGAATCGCCTCTGCTATTGGGTGGCTTTGCCCGGCCTTATCGTCGCCAGCCTGATGCGGGGTGGGCCGGGGGCGGGCATGGGGTGGGCGGCGTGGGAGGGGAATCTGCTCGGCGTGCTTGGCGGGGTCACGGTGGCGCTGGCGGCGGCAGGCTGGGTGGTGGCGGCGGCCTTGCGGCTCGAATGGCGGGCGCGGGGCACGTTTACACAGGCGTTTTTCCGGGGAAATCTGGCCTTCGTCGGCCTGCCGATCTTGCTAAAATTTCCGGGGTTGGCGCCGGAGCGTGTGCTGCTCCTTTTGGCGCCGATGATGATCCTCTACAATCTGCTCGCGGTTGGAGTTTTGGTCGTGAGTTGGCAGGGGGCGGGGCAGGTCTCGTGGCGGACGGTGGTGGCGGAGTGGCTGCGTAACCCCATCCTGTGGGCGAGCGTGCTCGGGGGTGTCGCCTACTCGTGCGGGTGGGTGCTGCCGTCACCCTTTGACGAGACGGCGACTTTGATCGGAAAAATGGCGGTGCCGCTCGCGCTAGTCACCATCGGGGCCGTGTTGACCAGCCTGCCGACGGGGGCGTGGTGCGCATCGGCTTGGGTGGCGATGGCGGGCAAGAATCTCCTTTCGCCTTTGGTCGGCTGGGTGGTGGCGGCGGCACTCGGCATCAGCGGGGTGGAGCGCTTGTTGATTTTGGTGGCGCTGGCCTGTCCTACGGCGGTCGCCTCCTACACCATGGCGGAAGCGATGGGCGGGGATGAGGCGCTGGCGGCGCAGACGGTGGTGGGCAGCACGGTGGGATCGGCGGCGGTGCTGGCGCTGTTGCTGGCTTGGGCTGGGTAGCCGGCTGGTAAAGGGAACCCGGCTATTGCGAGGTCAGGGAACGTTCGCCAGATTGGGTGGTCGAAGCTACCTTCTTCAAAATACCCATGAAAACCTTCCCGTTGGCGATCTTCCCGGTGTTCTGCGGTGCACTACTCTTGTCCGGCTGCGCGACTCATGATGACGGCCGCATTGTCAATCCGCGCCAGCCCGGACCGGCGATTGGCACGGCGGTGGGTGGGGCGACTGGCGCGGTGGTGGGCAACGTCGCTGGCGCGGTGGCCGGCGTAGGCCAAGGTTTTGCGGCCCAAGCGGGAAAGCCCTTCGATAATGATCGCCGGGTGGTGCGTTCTTGGCGCACTGAGACCACCTCGGACGGCCGCACTATTCAGGTGCCGGTCGAGATCGAAGTGGATAAGGATGGCAGGCCGATCGGGGAGGCCCGAGTGGGCGCGCGCTGAGCCTGTCGGCCATCCCTGTGGCCGACTCAGCGGGCGCGTTTACGGGCGGGCTTGGCCTTGGGCGTCCAGACGGCAGTTACGACGGAGGTGAAACCGCCGCGGGCCTTCCATTCGGATACGATTTCGAGGCGGCGGGGCAGGAGAGCGGCACCGAGGTCGTCGCAGATTTTGTTGGTCACGGCCTCGAAGAAGATGCCTTGGTTGCGAAAGGCGTGGAAGTAGAGCTTCAGGGACTTCAGCTCGACACAGGTTTTTTCCGGGGTGTAGCGGAGCGTGATAGTCGCGAAGTCCGGGTGGCCGGTCATCGGGCAGACTGAGGTGAACTCGTGGTGGGTGTGGGCGATGACAAAGTCGCGCTGGGGTGCGGGATTAGGAAAGGTTTCGAGTAGTTTGGCTTCGGACATGTTCCGAGCAAAGCCACGCGCGCCTCGCTGACAAGCCCCTCCGGGTCTTGCCAATATGCGCCGAGGCAGCGTGATTGTTTTCCGACCGCCCTATGTCCGCTACCGACCTTTCCGCCCTTGTGACCCAGATTGCCGTGCGCGCCCGCGCGGCCTCTCTCGCGCTCGCCACCGCTCCCACGGCGCAAAAGGATGCCGCGTTGCGCGCGCTGGCGCGACTGTTGCCGGCGGCCGAGGGGGACTTGCTGGCGGCCAACGCCGTCGACGTAGAGGCGGCGCGCGCGGCCGGTTTGTCGGCCGCGAGTCTGGATCGTCTCACCCTTACGCCTGCGCGGATCGCCCATCTGGCGGAGTCGGTCGCGCAGGTCGCGACCCTGCCCGATCCGGTCGGTCAGGTGCTGGAGGCTTGGACGCGGCCAAACGGCCTGCGCATCCGCCAGGTCCGCGTGCCCATCGGCGTGATCGGCATCATCTACGAGGCGCGGCCCAACGTCACCATCGACTGCGCCGTGCTCTGCCTAAAGTCGGGCAATGCCTGCATCTTGCGCGGCGGGAAGGAGATTTTTAATACCAACACCGCCTTCGCCGCGCTGGTGCAGCGCGCCCTGGCCGAGGCCGGCTTGCCGGCGGACGCGGTGCAGCTCATCCCGACGACCGACCGCGCCGCGCTGAACCACCTGCTTAAGCTCGACACCCTCATCCACTGCATCATTCCGCGCGGCGGCGAGTCGCTGATCCGCTTTGTGGCGGAGAACTCCACCATCCCGGTGATCAAACACTACACCGGGGTGTGTTTCGTCTACGTCGACCGCGCGGCTGATCCCGCCATGGCGGAGGCCATTCTGGTCAACGCCAAGACTCAGCGGCCCGGGGTCTGCAACGCCGCCGAGCAACTGCTGGTCCACGCCGACATCGCCGCGACGGTGTTGCCCCGGCTGGCGGCCGCGCTGGCGGCCCGCGGCGTGACCCTGCGGACCGACGCGGCGGCGGGCGCGATCCTCGCGTCGGCGGCGCCGGCCATCCCGGCCGAGGCGGCGAGCGAGGCCGATTTCCGCGCGGAGTTTCTCGACCTCGTCATTGCGGTGCGGGTGGTGCCCGATCTCGAGGCGGCGGTGGCGATCATCAACCGCGATGGTTCCGGCCACACCGACGTCATCGTGACGGCGGACGAGGCGGCGGCGCGGCGTTTTCAGGCGGCGGTGGACAGCGCGGTGGTGCCGTGGAACGCCAGCACGCGTTTCAACGACGGCTTCGAATTCGGCTTCGGCGCGGAGATCGGCATCAGCACCGACCGGCTGCACGCGCGCGGCCCGATGGGGCTGAAGGAACTCTGCTCCTACAAATACCTCATCGACGGCGACGGCCAGGTGCGGGGCTGAGTTGGTAGGCGCAGAGGTGCCGAGGGCGGGTCTTCCGCCGGAAATATGGTGCAAAATGGGCGAAAATCGAACACATCGTCCATGACCTGATAAGAAAACGGCCATTTTCTTTACATGTCTCGACGACGTGATAAGAAAATGCCTGTTTTCTTGTCATATGACCACTGCGCTTTCTCCCCTCCCGCTGTCGCCGTCCGTAGCCTTGGAGACTCCGGAGGTGCTGCGCCAGCTGGCCCGGTCGCACCGGCAACTGGCCGAACTCAAGGGCGTGGTCGGCACCATCCCCAACGAAAGCATCCTCATCGATACCCTGGCGCTGCAGGAGGCCAAGGACTCCTCGGAAATCGAAAACATTGTCACCACGGAGGATGAGCTTTTTCAAGGTGACGCCGCCACCGCCCAGTTCTCCTCTCTCGCCGCCAAGGAGGTGCATAGCTACGCCGCCGCGCTGAAGCTTGGCTTCGGCCGCGTGCGCGAGCAGCGTTTTCTGCGGCTCGACGATGTGCTCGCCATCCAAGCCACCCTGTTGGAAAGCCGCGTCGGGCTGCGCACTCTTCCCGGCACCGTGTTGCGAAATCAGGAAAGCGGCGCGGTGGTTTATACGCCGCCGCAGGATGGGGATGAGATCGCCCGCCTGATGGGCAACTTTCTGGAGCATTTTCATGCGGACGATGAGACCGCCTGGCTCGATCCGCTCGTGCGCATGGCGGTGCTCCATCACCAGTTTGAGAGCATCCATCCTTTCTACGACGGCAATGGCCGCACCGGGCGCATCCTGAACCTGCTGTATCTCGTGCTCCATGGCCTGCTCGACCTGCCGGTCCTCTACCTCAGCCTCTACATCGTGCGCAACAAGATGGCCTACTATCACCATCTCCAGACGGTGCGCGATACCGGCGAATGGGCGGCCTGGGTGCTCTACATCCTGAAGGCGGTGGAGGAAACCTCGCGGCAGACCATCGCGCAGGTCCACGGCATCCGCGATCTCATGCAGAGCACCAAGCACCGACTGCGCAGTGAACTGCCGCGCCTGTATAGCCAAGACTTGCTCAACAATCTCTTCCGCCATCCTTACACCAAAATCGAGTTCATCGAACGCGATCTCGGCGTCTCGCGCCCGACCGCGGTCCGCTATTTGGAGCAACTCACGCAGGCCAACTTCGTGAAAAAGATGAAGCTCGGCCGCACCAACTTCTACGTCAACGAGCCGCTGTTTAAGCTGTTGTCATCCTGAAATCCGGAACGAAACCGCTACGCCCTCCGCACGTCTTAAACGACGCGGAGGGCTTGCCCGGGGCCGCTTAACCGCCGATGGCCGCGTGGAAGGCGGCCAGGCTGGGCGTGGCTTCGAGCCGGGCGCGGGCCTCGGCGACGCGGGCGGCGGGGGCGAGGCCGGTGTTTTCGGCGAGGAAGAGCAGGTAGGCGGCGATGTTTTTGGCGAAGCCCAGCCGGCCCTCCTCGCTGATCGCGTAGAAGCGGGCGCGCTGGCGGTAACCGGCGGCGGTGTGGTCGCCGAGGGCGGACTTCTCGGCGCGGCCGTCGGCGGCCAGGACGTAGAGGAAGTTGTATTCAAACCAGAACATGTGCTCGGGGCTGGCGGGCAGGGCCTCGATCGCGGCGCGGGCGGAGGCGGCGTCGGCGAAGACGGCAGATTCGACGGCGGGGGCGCCGGATTTGGCGAGGGCGTCGAGGATGAAGGTGCGGGCCATCTTGCGCTCGGTGGCGTCGGCGGCGAAGGCGCCGGCGAGGGCGAGCTCCACGGTGAAGCGATACCAGTCGCGCCAGAGGGCTTGGTCGCCGGCGTCGCGCGAGGCGAAGAGGGCGCGGCCCATCTCGTAGGTGTAGCGGCCGGAGGTCTTGATCTCGAGGCGGGAACCGGTGACGGCGCCCATCACCTGGTAGTTCTCGGCGGACTTGCCGGAGCCGGAGTGAAAACCGATGCCGACCTCGAAGGCGCGGCAGACGGCCCATTGTTTCTCGATCAACGCGCGCAGGGCCACGTTGTCGGGGTAGGGCATGTTTTTCTGGAAACCGAAGGCGGGGGCGACGAAGTGGATCTTCATGCCCAAGGCCTCGCATAGCGCGAGCATGACGGCGGTGGTCTCGGGAGTGGTCAGGCCGGGCAGCTCGTCGATGGACAATTCGCGGAGGTAGGCGCGGCCGACCTCGGTGGTGAAAGCGGCGGCGCGGGCGGCGGCGTATTTTTCATCGCGGCGCTTCATCTTGGCCATCGACGGCCAGACGGATTCGAGCAGGGCGGTGAAGGCGGTTTCGTCGAGCGTGAGACCGGCGGCGGCGACGCGGGCGCGGACCTTGGCCACGAGGGCGTCGTCGATGTCGGCCAGGCGCGCGCGGGTGCCGGCGGCGAGTTCGGGCGAGAGGTCAAAGGTGATGTAGCTGGCGAGCAGGCAGCCGCGCACGAGGGCGTCCTCGCGCACGTCGAATTTGCCGCCGATGGGTTGGTGGTCGGCGTTGAAGGACCAGGCGATGCGGCGGTGGTGGAAGCCGTTCTTTAGCTTCGACAGCACGCAGCCGTGGCTCATGCCCTCGACGCTCTGGCCTTGGTGACCCTCGGGCACGTTGGCGCCGATGAAGGGGAAGGGCACGGTGTCGAGTTTGCCGTCGAGCATGGCGTCGACGTCGTAGACCAGTTCGCGGGGGATGGAGTTCTGGTTGGCGGTCAGGCCGAGGCCGAGCGCGCTCATGGCCCATTCCACGGCGGGCCAGTGGAGGGTGGTGAAGCGTGCGCCGACGCCGAGGGTGCCGCGACCGAGGTTGCCGCCAGCGGAGGGGAAAATGGTGGCGCCGGCGTCGTGGGCGAGGATGTGGTTCTTCAGCGCGAGCAGGTTGGCCCAGCTGGCGGGGAAAAAGGCGGTGCGCGCGCCGACGGTCACGCCGTCGGCGAGGGCGGAAAGATCGGGCGATGCGGCCTCAAGGCGCCAGGCGTGGTCGCCGGTCTTGGCGTCTTCCAGCAGGGTCCAGCGGCCGTGGGCGGTTTCGAAACCGCTGCGGTCCCAGACGGTTAGCGCCTCGCCGGAGAGGAGCTGGGCGCGAAGGGCGGGCCAGTCTAGGCAGAAGTCGGGACTGACGCACGGATTGTCCGCGATGCGGATGGCGTGTTGGAGGAGGAAGGCGTTGAGACGGGAGGACATGGAATGAAGAAACGAGGATGCTTATTTAAGCACACGAGGGGCCTCGGCGGAAGCCTCAACCAGCCAAGGTTCGCCTTTTGCAATCTTGAGTTCGACGTTTTTAAGGGTGATGTCGCGGGTGTGGGCTACGCGCAGGCCGACCGGGGCCTCAATATAGACGTTTTCCATGGTGATGCCAGAGACGGGCTCGTCGGAGAGGCCGATAATGATGCCTGCGGTCTTGGTGCCGCCGGTGGAACGGACGTCGCGGATGGTGATGTTTTTCCAAGCGGGCGTGCGGGGATCGCGGGTGGCGGGCAGGGGGTCGGCGACGCCGGGTTTGGGTGTGGTCTTGTTGGGGTAGAAACTGGTGATCTGGATGGCGACTTCGACGTTGCGCATCGTGAGGTCATGGTAGGTCAGGTTCTCGCACAGGCCGCCGCGGCCGCGGGAGGATTTCAGCCGGATGCCGGCTTCGGTGCCTTCGAAGGTGCAGTGGCGGACGGTGAGATTGCGCACGCCGCCGTAGGTCTCGCTGCCGATGGACATACCGTGGCCGCCGAGGAAGGTGCAGTTTTCAACCACCATGTCCTCGACCGGACCGTGCTCGGGTTTGCCGGATTTGATGGCGATGTTGTCGTCGCCGGTGTCGATCACGCAGCCGGCGATCAACACGCGGCGGCTGGCGGACGGATCGATGCCGTCGGTGTTCGGGGCGGTGTGGGGCGCGCGGACGGTGACGTCGCGGACGGTAACGTCTTCGCAGCGGGAGGGGATGAAGTGGAACTGGGGGGAATTGGTCAGGGTGACGCCCTGGACGAGCACGCGCTTGGCTTTGTCGATGATGAGCAGGCGGGGGCGGCCGATTTCCTCGTTGGCGTCTCCGCGGGCGCGGGCGGCGTCCTTAAAGGCCCGGGCCTCGTTCCACCAAGCCTGGCCGTTGCCGTCGAGGGTGCCTTCGCCGGTGATGGCGATATCGTCCACGCCGGTGGCGGCGATTAGGGGGTTAAATTTGCGATCCTGGATGCGGTAGGCGTCGGGGTTCGTGGAGAAAACGAGGCGCGCGTCTTTCTCCAGGTGGAGGTCGAGCCGGCCGACGAGTTCGAGGTGGCCGGTGTGGTAGTCGCCGGAGGAGACTACAAGGCGTCCGCCGCCGGCGGCGGACACGGCGGCGAAGGCCTTAGTGAAGGCGGCGGTGTCGTCCTGACCGTCGTTCGGCACGGCGCCAAAGTCGTTGATTTGGAAGACGTGGTCGGGGATATTGGGCAGGGCGGGATGGACGTCCGGGGCGGCGTGGAGGGCGGAGGTGGCCACAGCCAGCAGGGCGACAGAATTAAAGCGGCGGAGAAGGGTGATCATACGGTAAAAAAAGGCGCCGCCGCGGGAAGGCGGCGGCGCGGAGTGGTTTATCGGTAGGGCTTTAAACCAAGTTGCTTAGGTTCAGTGAATACAGTGGGGGCTTTTTGTTAGATTCTGTGAGAATCTGCTGGGTAAGCGTTCCGATCAGAAACAATTTATTCCAAGCTGAACCAACGCATCATGGTCAGACGGTTGGCTGGATTATTGTAGTCTGTTTTTGCCCTAGAAAAACCGGATACATGCCCGTCAAGAAACAGAATATTTGTAATGCTACTATGGCGGACCAAGCGGGAGTCCGTGTTGACTTGCATCGGCACCACATGCTGGCCCCAGCCTTGGTCGGGATCGTCCACCGTGTAGGCGTTGTCACCGCCCAAGGAGTGGGACTCTACCATTAGGAGTAGTTGGCTTGGGGTAGTGGCAGCGCTGAGATTGTAACCGCTGAGGGAGGAACCGGCGGACATTCCGAAACTGGTCGGGTCAAGTTTTTTCACCTTGGAGGCGCCTGCGCCCAACGTTGGGCGGCCAAAGGTATAGGAACGAGAACGATACTCCGTGTCCGCCTTGTCCACGATGAAGTCGGAAGGGCAGCGACTCATGACTTCCTGGGACCAAGCCTGCTGGCCGGCTGCGTTTACCATCTTTTTTGATCCAAAATAGTCGGAGTAGATGCCCTGATCGCTGCCGAGGCCGTTCCAAAGAGGGACCACGCCTTTGCGGTCATTAGCCATGAGACGAACGGCTGAGCCCCATTGCCGAAGCTTTGAAACGCACTCTGACTTACGAGCGGTGTCTCGAACCTTGCTCACCGTCGGGATAATGATCGCGGCTAAGATTCCGATGATCGCGATTACGGTCAGGAGCTCGATGAGAGTAAATCCGCGGTAAGTCGCACGAGAGTTTTTAGAATGGCGCATTTTCAAGATGAGTCTGGATAGAAGATGAAACGTGCGGCGGCGTATAAAAAATCGCCGCCGCACGGTAGAGGTTTGCTCAGGGAGCGGATGTCACGCGCAGGCGGGCGAAAAGCCGCTCACCGGACATGGGGACGGTCACGACCACACGATTTGTGTTCACGTCAACCGGGGTAGTGGTGATAGTCACTCCTGCAGTGCCGTTTACGGCTGCAGTCCATGAGGAGAGGTCGGAGGATGTCTGGGCTACGACTGAGAACTGCGCAGTGGCAGCAGTTTTTACATCGTAGGTGAGGGTCAGGTTCGAGCCACTGCGTGCCACGACCGGCGCGGGGGCGGAGGTCGCGGAGAGCGGGTTGCCGCCGAGGGCGAATTCAACCAGGTTTGGCACGCCGTCATTATCGGGGTCTTGCGTCGAACCGTCGTTGACGCCGACGGTCAGACCTTGGCCGGAGACCCAAGTCTGATAGGGGGTCGAAGGCGATCCAACGGTGACCGACACGGTGTTGCTTGAGGTAGAGCCAACCGCGTTGGTTGCGACGACCTTGTAGCTTCCTGTGTCACCGGTGGCGGCAGCTACGACGGTGTAGGTCGCGGCGGTGGCTCCGGAGATGGCCGTGTTGTCTTTATACCACTGATAAGTCGGGTTTGGCGTGCCGGTCGCGGCCGCAGTGAGGGTTAGAGTTGCGCCGGGGTTAATGGTCTGGGCAGAGGGTTGAGCGGTGAAGCTCGGGGCGGCACCAGCGGCTGCGACACCGTAGTCGATCTTAAGGCTGGTCACCGTCATTTCAGGGATGATGGTGGAGTCCAGATTGCGGAAGCCGATGGCCACGGCGTCGAAACTGTTGGTTGTCGTCGAGGGCAGGGCTGCTGCATCGGTCGTGGTAGCCCCGGAGGAGTAGAGGGGCGTGCCGGTGGCGGTCGAACCGGTGAACAGCTTGTAGTCGATGGTGTATTGGTCGGTGCCGCTGCGGGTGATGGTGTAGACCAAGGTATAGACAGTGTTGTCCGTGAAGGTCACCAAGTTGGCGAAACTGGGCACGCTGCCGATCGATACGCCGGCGGGTTCGTTGTGCGCGGAGCCAGTGCTTCCCGGCGGCATGATCAATTCGTTGCCGCGGTTGGTGGTTGCCAGAGTTTGGGGCGGACGGGTTCCGATCGTTGCCGAGGAGCTGTCGACCTGCAGGGATCCGCGGTAGCCAACCCAATTCTGCGTGCCGATGCCCAAGGCGGCTATTGCGGTCGAAGAGGGCGGGGCGACTATGATGTCGGCCGCGGGGTTGCCCCAAAGCGGGAACGGATTTACCCCGCCGGAATTGTAGAGACCAAAGCCAAGCACGCGGAGATTCTTGCCGCTGAAGGTGGTGGTGAGGCGCAAATAGTTGCCGGCGGCGTAGAGGCTGACCGGGGTGCTGCTGAAGCGAGCGGCGGCCTCGACCACGCTGGAGCCGGTGGTGACGGGGAATTTCAGGGTAAGCGGACGGGTCTCGACGACATCCACGGTGGCTGGGTCATCGCCTACAACAGTCGAGGTGTTCACGGCGCGGCTGGCGAGTATCCACCAACTGGTGGAAGTGGACGTGATAGACGCGGTGGAGTCGTTCAACGTCGAGGTGGCGAAGTTGGTCGCGAGGGGGGTGCTCACGTTGGCGAAAGCGACCGTGATGGTGGCGTCGGACGAGGTGGCGGGCGCATTGGCCTCGTTATTGACCTGCACATGGTAGGCGCCTGCGTCGGACACGCTGGCTGATGCGATGGTATAAGACGAGGAGGTCGCTCCAAGGATCTCTTGATTGTCCTTAAACCACTTGTAGGTGCGGGGCAACGAGCCCGAGTAGGAGGCGGTCAGGGTGAAGCTGTTGCCGAAAACCACTGTCGCACTGACGGGATTGGTGGTCACGGCGGGAGGCACGACCGTCACAGTGACGGCTGCGGCCGTGCTGGTTGCCGCGCTTCCGATACCGTTGGATACCACTACAGAGTAGGAGCCAATATCCGCAGTCGTGGCGCTGGCGATCGTGTAGGTCGCGGACGTTGCACCGGCAATGAGTTGATTGCCCGTGCCGGTATCCCGATACCACTGATAAGTCGGCGTTGGGATTCCGGATGCGGTGACCGAGAGGTTGATCGCCGCGCCCACGTTCACGGTCACCGGTTGGGGCTGGGCGCTGATCGAAGGAGCGGCGGTGTTCACAGTCACGGTGGCCGTATTGCTCGTGGCGTTGCCCTGGGTGTTGGTCGCAACCACCTTGTAGGAGCCGGCATTGGCGGTGGTGACGGAGGCCACGGTGTAGGTGGCGGCAGTGGCGCCGGAAATCGGATTGTTGTTAAAGAACCACTGATAAGACGGGGTGGGGGCGCCCGAAGCGGCCGCCACGAGGGTCAAGGAGGTGCCGGCGTCGACGGATTGGGTGGAGGGTTGGGTGGTGAAGACCGGGGCCGCGGCGGCACTGAGGCTCACGGTGGCGACGGTGCTCGTCTCGCTGCCGTATGCGTTGGAGACCTTCACGGTATAGTTACCGGTATCGGCCACGGAAGCGGACGCTATCGAGTAGGTGCTACTGGTTGCACCGGCAATGGCGCTGCCGTCCTTATACCATTGGTAGGTCAGTGTGCCGGTGCCTGCCGCGACCACGCTCATGCTGGAGCTCGAGCCTGGGACGAGGGATTGGGCCGCGGGCTGGGTGGTGATGCGCGCGATGTCGGAGTTGGACGCGGCGACCTTAAGCGCGGTCATCTGAAAACGCGGAACTGCGCTCACGCGGCCGCCGAAAGCGACGGCGTCAAAACTCGAGGTGATCGCGGAAGGTAGCGCGCCTGCTGCGGAGGTGGTGCCGGTGGTCGAGTAGACTACGGTGCCCGCGTTGCTGACCACGAAATTAAAGCCGAGGGCGGTCGCGCTGCTGCGGGTGATGCGATAGGTAAAATCGTAAAGGGTGGTGGCGGTCTCCGCTTTCCAGCCGATTGACGCGGTCGAGTTGGTGACGGTGCCCACGGCAACAGCGGCAGGGGAGCTGTAGGCGCCGGTGCCTACGGAAAGGAGTTCGTAGCTGGCGTAGGCGGTGCCGGTTTGGGCGGGACGGGCGGCAAAGTTGCCCGTTGTGGAGATATCGAGCGACATGGCGCGATAGCCTTTCCAGCCGAAGGTTCCGCCGCCGGGAGCCGTGCCAACGGTGGAGAGACCGTTGTTTAGCAGAGTTGCCAAGGGGTCGACTCCTCCGGAGTTGAAAAGACCGATGGCGATATTTTGTAAGCCGGAAACGTAGAACGAGCCTGACAGTTCGATGTAGTCGTTAGTATTCGCTAGAGCGATAGGAGTCTGGGTGATGCGTCCACAGGCGTTGATGGCTGCCGAGCTAGAGGAAACGCCACTCAGAACCAACCCATAGCCGGTATTTGAAAGCGTTCCAGAGGCTTTATTGTAGGCTCCGCACCACGTCGTGCCCGTTCGGGTGATAACGCTGGGGTTCTGACTGTAGGTGTCGGTTGTAAAGTCAGTCTGGAAAACAGTTGATGCAGCGGCTGACTTTAAGGGAGAGAACCAAGCGAGCGCGGCTAGCAAGGCGGCGCGGAGGGCGATGTTTTTGGGACGAGGTTGCATAAGCGTGGGAAATGTAGGGGCGGAAACTGTCTATTGGGGTGAATGCGAAACGCAGACGCGGCAGCACTGTGATAGCGCGTCGCGGTCGGTGCGGGTTGGGGTTGAGGGGTAGGGTAGTTGATCTGTCCGTATGTAATTTCCCTTCAATTATGCTTCAGCACAAGTTTCTTGGTTGTTCGCATTGTTGAACGAAACTGGGCTGTTTAATATTTAAGCACAACGATGAGCGCATGGGCGGAGTTGAACGAACATCGAGCGAGATGAAACTAGCATCTCCCTTAGGACAGTTCCCCTATTAGCCCTAACATGTCGCGTGCCTGCGCGTCGCTCTCTTCGTGCCCTCCCCTGCTAGTTTTATGCGTTTTACCCTAAATCTTCTGGTCGCATGGTTATTGGCGGTTGCGCCAAGCTTTGCGGTTGTTCCACTCGCGTTTCCCGGTGCGGAGGGCTTCGGCCGTTTTGCCAGCGGAGGACGCGGCGGGGACGTCTATGTCGTCACCAACCTGAACGACTCGGGGCCCGGTTCTCTGCGCGACGCCGTCGCCAACCGATCGGCGACCACGCCTCGAACCGTGATTTTTGCGGTTTCGGGCACGATCTATCTCAACTCCACCCTTCGTATCCTACAGGGTAATCTGACCATCGCCGGCCAAACCGCGCCTGGCGATGGGATTTGTCTGGCTCGCTACCCCATTGACCCCAGCAATTCCAGTAACGTTATCATTCGGTTTTTGCGGTCCCGTCTGGGCGACGTCGCCGGAGTGGAGAACGACGCGTTCTCCTGTCGTTACGCCACCAACATCATCGTCGACCATTGCAGCTTCTCCTGGTCGGTGGACGAGACCTTCAGCGCTTACGACAACACAAATTTCACCCTGCAGTGGTCGTTTATCACCGAGAGTTTGCGCGATTCGGTGCACAGCAAGGGCCCGCACGGATATGGGGGGATATGGGGTGGCTTGGGCGCGAGTTTTCATCACAATCTCATGGCGCATCACGACAGTCGTAACCCCCGCTTCAACGGCGCCCGCACCCACGGCACCGCGGGCGAACTCGTCGACATGCGCAACAACGTCATCTACAATTGGCGGGGCAACTCCACCTATGGCGGCGAGCCCACCGACACCGGCCTGCCGGCTCGCCACAACATGGTGAACAACTACTACCGTCACGGCCCGGCCACGGGAACGGGAACGTCTCGCTACCGCATCCTCAACCCCTCCCCGAACGCGCTCTCCACCGGTTCGATCTACAGCCTGTTTCATGTGCTGGGTAACTACACTTCGGCGAGCTCCACCGTAACCGCCAACAACTGGAGCGGAGGCGTGCAGGGGCCGACTGCCGCGGAGCTGACCGCGATGCGCGTCGACACTCCTTTCGATGTCCCGGCCGTGGTCACGCAACCCGCCGCGGGCGCCTACTCGCTAGTGCTGGCCCATGGCGGCTGCCGTCTCCCGGCGCGCGACTCCATCGACACGCGCATCGCCAACGAGGTGGCAACGGGCACCGTCACCTATTACGGCTCCAAGAACAATTACCCCGGCATCATCGACTCGCAGACCGACGTCGGCGGATGGCCGGCGCTCGCCTCGTTGCCCGCTCCGACCGATACCGACGCCGACGGCATGCCCGACACTTGGGAAATTGCCCGGGGGCTAAATCCCTCCAACCCCTCGGATCGCAATCTCGTGGACGCCTCCACCGGGTATACCCGCCTCGAGACCTATTTGAACGAGCTCGCCGCTCCGGCCTTTCCGCTCCCCGTCATATCCACCCAGCCCAAGTCAGCCTCTCTCGCCCTCGGCGTCGGCTTCACCCTTTCCGTCTCCGCCAATGCTTCCGCCGACACGGGCTCTCTCGCGTATCAATGGTATCGCGACGACGTCGCGCTGACCGGAGCCACCACCGCATCCTACGCGGTTGCCACCGCCGCCGCGACCGACGCCGGATCTTATCGCGTGGCGGTCTCCAACGGCTACGGGACGGTCTCGTCCGCGATCGCCGTTGTCACCTTGGTTGCGCAGCCTCCTGTAATCGTTACACCACCCGCATCGTTGACCGTGGCCACCGGCCAGGGCGCGGCGTTTACCGTCGTTGCCAGCGGCTCTCCGACGCTTACCTACCAATGGTATCGCGGAGCAACCGCCATCACGGGTGCGACGTCCGCCACGTTAACGCTGGCCTCGGTGACATCGGCCGACGCCGGCGACTATTCCGTGGTCGTGACCAACGCCTACGGCTTCGCGACCTCCTCCTCCGCCACGCTCACCGTGTCCGCGCCTTCGGCCGGAAGAGTGTTCGAGACCACGTTCGCGCAGGATACGATTCACGCCGCCCAGCCCGTCGTCACCGCGACGCGCACCAACTGGTATATCATGGCTAACAAGGTCGCCACCAATTCAAACGTCGGTGACGACATATCCACGTCCACGGTCACGGAAACCCGTCCGTTCACCCTCACGCTGAACGCCGGTTCGACCGCCGCCAACTACCAGGCCGCGACCGTCTTCGCCTCAGCCCCGCTCAGCCTCGCCCAGACGGGAAGTTCATTGCGCGTCACCGTGACCCTCAGCACCGCCAACAACATCAATCTTGGCTTCGGTCTCTTCAACTCAGGCGGATCCCTTCCGCACACTACGCATCATTCGGGCACCTCTACGACCACGTTAATTGGTGGCACCACCGGCATTGATGGAGGCGTGCGCAACTGGGCGGGTTACTGCGCCCTGCTAACCCACGGCAGCACGGCCGCTTCGCTGACCACACGTATCGCCCAGACCACTACCGATGGCAGCATCACCAATCGAACCCAGGATCTGGTGGTGCCTGGATCGGCCGGTTCATCGTATGGGCAGCCTGCAGGGATATCCGTCGGCACCGTCACCAACTCGGCGTCTTCCGTCACGCCGGTGAATGACGCGGTATGCACGCTGGTCTACCAGATCTCCCGCACCGATGCCGACCAGTTCACCCTTGCCTACCAACTCTACGATGGCGCCAGCGCTAGCGGCACCCCTCTCTTCAGCGCTTCGGGCGTGACCACCGCCACGGCCGCGCGGCCCTCCGCCGTCGCTTCCGCCTTCGACAGCTTCGCGATCGGGGCTCGAACCACCAATGCCACGGTGCCACGAATCGTCATGACCGCCCTCGCCGTCGACTATACGGCGCCTAGCTCGGATGTCGCGCCGAGCATCACCACGCAGCCGCAGGGCGCGACCGTTGTCCAAGGTGCCAACGCCACCTTCTCGCTTTCCGCCGCAGGCACACCGGCCCCGACCTTCCAATGGCGCAAGAACGGCGTGGCCATTTCCGGTGCGACCTCCGCCAGCTTGAGTTTTACCTCTGCTCAAGTCGCCGATGCCGGCGACTACACCTGCGTCGTAAGTAACTCCGCAGGCTCCGTGGTTTCGGCCGTCGCGACGCTTGTCGTTCAGGTGCCGCCGCAGATTTCGCTCCAGCCCTTGGGCCAGACCGTGGTTCGCGGCTCCGCCTTCACGCTTGCCGCCGGGGCGACCGGTTCCCCCGCGCCGACTTTTCAGTGGTATCGTGGCGGCGTGGTCATTTCCGGGGCTACGGCGGCGTCCTACTCCGTGGCCACCGCGGCCGCGGGCGATGCGGGCAGCTACACCGTGACGGTCACCAACGCCGCCGGTGCGGTGACGAGTTCCGCCGCGGTAGTCACCGTGCTCACGCCCTACCAGGCTTGGGTCCTCGACAATGGACTCGATCTTGCCGGCAACGGCGCGCCCGCCGCCGACGCGGCCGGAGACGGCGTGCCGAATCTGGTGAAGTTCGCGCTGGGTGGCGACCCCGCCGCACCTGGAGCCACCGCCTTGCCCACGCTTTCACGAACCGGTTCGGCGCTCGTTTTCTCCTACGACGTGAAGACGGTCGCGCTGGCGGATTACGCCGTCGTCGCCGAATCCTCGGCGGATCTGGCCAACTGGAGCCCGGCCGTGCACGGCTCGGGCGGCGTGACCATTTCCGCCGCTACGTTGGACGCATCCACCCAGCGCGTGAACGTCACGTTCCCCGGCGCGTCCCCTCGCGCCTTTGTGCGCCTTCGCGTCTCCGCCAAGCCCTGATTTCGTCCGCCCCAGCCCGGGGTTATCGCGGGATTTTCATTCTGGTTTGCGCAACGATGAGACTGGAAAACAGGCGTTTTGCGCAACAATGAGCGCATACGTCATGGTGGCCCGGATACGTAGCTCGGAAATACAGCGGTCAGCCATCTGCGAAATCGCAGCCGTGTCCCTGCACCCCCAGAAAAATGATCGCCTTTAATTGCCAGCCGTTGCTTTGGCCCCGCCTTCGACATCACGAAACCCCATTTCCTTTCCGTTCGCCGCCTCAAACGATTCTTCGCGCTGCGTGGCCACCGCGGCCACTGTCTTTTCGGAAAGCACCATCCGTCATGTGGGTCTCCATGGGGTTTTCCCGGGCTTGGTTTTTTCTTTCGGTCTTAAGTTTTTCTCCAATCGCAAGCGGCGAGGCCGCGCATTTGTTGGCCGCCGAGGCCAGGGCTGACGTTACCAGCATGGATTTGTCCGGCGACTGGAGCTTCGCCTACACTTCTGAGGCTCGCGAAAAGCCGCCTGGGGAGCAGGCGTTTCTCGCCACCATGCCCGTGCCCGGCGCGTGGGACGATACCGTGAACCAGGCCAAAGCCGCCGAGCTGTGGCCCGGCGCGAAGTTCAATCCGCGTTACAAGCCGATCCAATTCCCCTACGCCAGCAAGCCGCCCGACGCCTCGCTGCCCTTTCTTCAAGGCACGGGGTGGTATCGAAAAGCCCTCGACGTTCCCGCGAGCTGGCGCGGCCGCATGGTCACCCTGCGGGTAGGCCAGGTGGTTACGGACGCCACCTTGTTCATCAACGGCCTGGCGGTTCATACCCACAAGGGCCACAACACCGAGTGGGAAGCTCCCGTCGCCGACGCGCTCCGCTATGGCGAGGTCAACGATCTTGTCATCGCCGTATCCAACACCCGCAACGGCGGTGGCTGCCGTTTGCGCGGCTGGGCGGGCTTGACCGGCGGCATCTTCGCCCCGGTTTCGCTCAAGGTCTCGGGCGGACCGGCCAGGGTCGAGTCGCTTTATGTTTACCAGCAACCCTCCGGCGGCTTGCGCTGGAACGTCGCCATCGAAGGGGCCCCGCCCGCCGGCTCCGAGCTGAGATGGCGCGTGCTCGAAGCCGGGGAAACCGTCCTCGAGGGCGTCACCGCCGTGACCGGTGACTCCGTCTCTTGGGATACCACGTCGCAAGGCTTGCAGCCTTGGTCGGATCGCAGCCCCAAGCTCTACCAAATCCAGGTTGCCCTGCTCTCCGCCGGCAAGCCGATCGACGAAACCCGCCAGTCTTTCGGCCTAAGACGTCTCGTGGCCGATGGGCGCACTCTCAAACTCAACGGCACGCCGGTTTACCTGCGCGGCCACTGCGAACATTACTACTTCCCCGAAACCTGCACCCCCGCACTCGACAAGGAAACCTACCTCAAGCAGATCGCCAAACTCAAGGGGCTCGGGTTCAACTGGCTGCGGTTCCACACTTGGATGCCGACCAAGGTCTACATGCAGGCCGCCGACGAACTGGGTATGCTCATCAGCATCGAGGGTCAGGATGGCATGACCTTGGATATGTGGCGCGACATGGTTCGCGCCGGCCGCGTCCACCCCTCGGTCGTCATTTACACCCCGGGCAATGAACAGGTTTTCGACGAGGAAAGCCTCGTGGGAATCGGTCGGATGGCCAAGGAGCAAAAACTCCTCGCGCCCGATGGTCTCTTCAGCCCCAACTCCGGCGAACGCGGCATCATCCGCTCCACCAAGGAAAGCGGCGGCCAAGGGGGCTTCGGTGAAAGCTTCAGCGAAACCCCCGTCCCTCACAGCCCCGCGCGCCTGGCCTTGGTCAACCAGTTCAGCGACCTCTACCAGCCGCACATATGGGGTTTGTTGAGCTACAGCAGCCTCAAGGGCGAATGGCGGGATATTGATCGCCGGCTGCAAATCTTCACCAAACCCGCCCTGGTGCACGAGTCCGGCATCGTGGGTTCGTTCATCGATCTTTCCCTGCGCGATCGCTATGTGAACACCCGCATCCGCACCAGCCTCTTCGACGAGGCCCGCGACCATATGCGCGCCCACGGTGTCCTCGACCGAGCGCCCCTATACTACAAAAACTCGGTCGCGGCCCAGGAACTCATTCGGAAAGACATGATGGAGATGACCCGCCTTTGCCAGTCCCTCGGCGGCTATGAGTTGCTCGGCGCCGTGGATATGCACTGGCACCGCACCGGCTACGATGTGGGCATCATGAACGAGTTCTTTGAACTCAAGCCCGGCATCACCACCGCCGACGTCTTGAGCTACAACGGCGAAAGCGTGCTCCTGATAGACGACCAGCGCGAACGTGTGCTTTCCGTCGGCGACAAGGTGGAGCGCGAACTCAAGGTCTCCTGGTATGGCTCCAAGCCGCTCGACAAGGGCCGGCTCGCCTGGTCGCTCACCAATGGCGACACCGTGGTCGAATCCGGCGGGTGGTTCACCGGCCTAGTGCAGACCGGATCCGTCTCCTCGATCGGGCAGATCAAATTCAACGCCCCCGCCCTCGCCCGACCGGCCAAGCTTCGCCTGAAGGTTTCGCTGGCCGATGCCTCCGGCTCCATCGCCAACGAATGGGAATTCTGGGTTTTTCCGCCCGCGCCGGAAACCCCCGGCTCCCCGCGCGTGCTCGTCACCGACAAACTCGACGCGACCGCCTTGGAGAAACTCGCTTCCGGCGGACGCGTGGTCCTGCTCGGCGGGCAATCCCTGCCTCGCCGAGCGCTTTCCTTCCAGCAAGGCATCGGCGGACGGCCGGAAAACAACTTCGCCACCGCGATCTACAAGCACCCCATCATCGACGGTTTCCCGCACGACGGCTACTTCGACTGGCAATTCTTCCGGATGTGCAACAAGGCCACCTCCGTGGTTTTCGACGGCATCCCGGTTGATTTCCAGCCCGTCATCGAGGTCGTGAACTCCTATAAGCAGATCATTCGCCAAGGAGCTCTCTTCGAGTGGCAGGTGGGTCGGGGACGACTGATCGTCTGCACTTTGAACCTGGAGGCCAGGAACCCGGCCGCCGCCTACCTTCGATCCCTCATCCTCGGCTACGCCGCCGGCCCCGAGCTCGCTGTCGCGCCCAGCCTTGCGCCCGCAGAAATCGCCAAACTCGCGGCCGACTCCGACAAGGGCGTGCGCAAGCTCTCCGTGGATGACGAGGGTTTCGACCCCCGGTCGGTCATTAAAAACTGATCCCTCGCTCGCCCCTTTGCAGCTGCGCGCTAACCGCTCCGCCCCATCGCAATCGCGTGAGGGGAGAAGTCTTTTGGGCTTCCGCAAGCTCAACGATGAGCGCGAATGGCCAATTTGCATCGAAGGGACGCGATTTAATCTAACCGCACCTTATCACCCCATGTTTCCCCAATATGCTTCGCGTTGGTTGCGCCGGCTTCGCGTCGGCCTGTGCCTGATCGCTCTCGCCTATGGTCTGCGCGCCGCACCTGTGGTGGATATTCTTCCACCTCGCTCCGCCGATCCGTCTCTTTCTCTAAGTGGAGAGTGGGACTTCAAATATCTCCCCGGGGAAAATCTCGGGGCCGATGACCGTTTCTTTTCCGGCTCAAGGGCGAAGGATGGTTGGGGGAAAATAAAAGTCCCTGGCCATTGGGAGCTGCAGGGGTTCGCCGAGCCTACCTACAAGAAAATAGCCGAGGGCACGGGCCTCTATTATCGCACCTTCAAAGTTCCTTCGGACTGGATGGACCGACGGGTGCTGCTGCGCTTCGAGGGCGTGCTCTACGGATTCACCGTCTGGGTAAACGGTCGCGAGGTCGGCGAATGGGATAGCAGTTACAATCCCTCTACATTCGACGTGACCGACGCGCTGCGATTCGACGGATCGGAAAATACCTTGGCCTTGAAGGTGCTCACCCAGTCGCGGCAGTCCGAGTTCGACCGCAATGATTGCTGGACCATTTCCGGCATCTACCGCGACGTCATGCTGATTTCCCTGCCACGCCTGCACCTCACCGATTACGGGGTGCGCACCAGCCTGAAGCCCGACAACTCCGCGGCCATTGCTTTCACGGTCGCCGCGACTGGCGGCGAGCGCGTTCGTGGTGTGCTCAAGTCTCCCGACGGCAAGACCGCGCTCGATTTCGAGGTCGCTCTTGATTCGAAAGGGCGTGGCGCGACCCAGCTTTTGCTTCCCAAGCCCGTCTTGTGGACTGCGGAGACGCCATTTCTCTACGGTCTTTCACTCGAACTTTTGGGCGGCTCCTCGGTCCTTCACCGTTACGAGGATCGAATCGGCGTGCGCGAAATCACCGTCGCCGATAGCGTGCTCAAGCTCAACGGCCGCCCGATCAAGCTGCGCGGGATCAACCACCACGACATCTGGCCCGAGCAGGGTAGGGTGGCCACCGAGGCCCTTATGCGTCGAGACCTCGACATGATCCGCGACGCGAACATCAACTTCATTCGCACGTCACATTATCCTCCGCATCCTCGCCTGATCGAGCTTTGCGATGAGATGGGCTTTTATGTCATGTGCGAGGTGCCCTTTGGCTACGGTGACAATAACCTCACCGATCCCACCTTCGCCGAGCCTCTTGTAACCCGCGCCCGTGCCACGGTTAACCGGGATAAAAACCGCCCATCCGTGATCGCTTGGAGCATAGGAAACGAAAACCCGCTCACGGATCTCGGCGTCGCCACCGCCCGTTGGGTAAAAGAGAACGACCCGACTCGCGTTGTATGTTTTCCCACCGTGGGATCCTACTTCCGCGACAACGAGGATAAGTTCGAGCAGTTGCCTCCTTTCATCGACGTCATGTCGCCGCACTATGCCGACCCTGGGCGTATCCGCGAACTGGCGGCCCGTCACAAGCGACCGCTCATCATCACCGAATACGCGCACGCCCTTGGTCTCGCCTCCGACCGAATCAAGGAATGCTGGGAGACCATGCGGGAGCTTCCCAACGTGGCCGGAGGCGCCCTTTGGCTCTTTCAAGACCAAGGCATTTTACGCCGCTCCGAAAAACCGGTGAACCCCTTCGAAAGAACGCAATATGCGTGGAAGGACGCCAACACCTACTACGACACGGCCAAGACGGACGGAGCCGACGGCATCGTCTATTCCGACCGCACTCCCCAGGCCGACTACTGGCAGGTGCAAAAGGTATATTCGCCCGTCCTTGTTGAGCTAAAGGAGGTCAAACCATCTGGTTGGTCGCTGATCGTCGTAAATCGTCACGACTTCCGCTCTCTCCAAGGAATGCATCTCACTTGGAAACTTCAGGATGGCGACAAAGTCCTGAAATCCGCCGAGGTCCCGCTTTCCGCGGCTTCCCACGACAGCGAAACCCTCGAGGTGCCTGCTCGCATTCCCGATGACCCCAAGGGAGTCTACTCGCTCAAAGTCGAGTGCCGCAACGAAGCCGGACGCGTCATTGTCGTCCGTAGTTTCCCGCTTCGAGACCTGAATTCCCCCTTCTTCGCAGACCTTCTGCTCGATTCGCTCGGAACAGGTCGGAATCCGTCAATTGCGCGCGATGGCCGCCTTGTTGAGGTGCGCGGAGTCCGTGGTATCGCGCGTTTGGATACCCAGTCCGGGCGGTTTTCCCTGTTGGATGCCAAAGGCAACGTGATCGTGTCGGATTTACGGCCTCACTTCGGGCGGCGTCTTACGATGGCCGAGGAACTCCGCTCCTCGCGTCGCACCAAGAACAGCCAGATGGATCTCGACCTGCGCGATGGATCCACCGCCGTTTGGGGTCCTGAGAGCGCCGCGATCGCCCCGACAAAGGTTCTGTTCGCCGACTTCTCTCCGGCCCAAGACGGCGCCCGGCTCATCTTGCGGGCAGACTACGAGCGCGGGGAAGACAAGGCCCGGTCACAGATACATGGAGAAATCAGTGTCTTGGTCCGCTCCGACGGTTCGCTCAACGTCGACTACAAGTTCCAGCAAGACGACGCCATCGGGCAGATCGTAGAGGCGGGGCTTGCCATGCTCGCACCTGTATCTGCAACAGAACTACGATGGATCGGGGACGGTCCGTTTCCGGGCTATCCAGGGAAGGAATCGCTCAACGAGTTCGGTTTTTTCCATCTAAACCGCGACGACATTTCATTTAACGGCAACCGTCGACGCGTTGGTCTCCTGTCGCTCACCGATTCAAATGGCACGGGAGTTCTGCTCGCCGGTCAGGCCATGGACGTGGCGCTTGAGAACGACGAGAAGTTCATACGCATAAGCCACAACGCGCTTGTGTCGTCACGCGGCAACAAGGGCAGCAGTCCCGGGCGACGCCTCGACATGTCGGCGATTCGCACGGTCGAGGGTTCGTTCTTTGTCGTCCCGCTGGCGGAAGCCCGTTCTTGGCCCGCTCTGCTTGAGCGTTGGCTTGGCAGCCCCAACACCAAGGTCACGCCGTTCAAGCCTTTCTACCATAGCTACGACCAATAGCCGGGCCCGGGCATGACAACGGCCGGACGGACATGAGTAATACGGGCTGACGCCCGTATAAACTACTCGCCGTCGTTGGTGCAGCGGCGGATCAGGGCAGCGGTTGCCAGCCCTCGGCGCGCACGGTCCATGCGCCGTCCTGGGGGATGCCGGGGTGGGTGCGGCTGGCGCCGTCCCAGCCGCCTAGCATCAGAGCGGCGGCGGAGAGAAATGAGCCATTGGCCGGAAGATAGACGGCGATCTCGCGGCGGGGTTGGCCGGGCCTCTGTTTCTCGTCGCTGCGTTGCGGGCAATGGCCGTTGGGTAGATAGCGATTGTTCGGGCCATCCCGGAGGAGGATGTCGACCGCGACTTCCGGCCGGCCAAGACGGGCGGCGGTCATCGCAATCATCGGGTAGTCCCAGCCCCAGATCTTGGTCTCCCAGTCCCAGTCGCGCAGGACCGCGTCGAGCGTGCGCTGCATGGTTGCGCGATCGACGAAATCCGTCGCGGGCAGCACGCCGAGCGACATCAGCATGCTCGGGTGATCGTGGCGGCTCTCGACATTTTCCCAAGTGTCGGGGTGGGATTCGAGGGCGACGTATTTGCCATCTTTTTCCGGGAGCGGAGAGATGCGGGCGATGATGTCGTCCCAAAGCGGTTCGCGCGCCAGTCCGCGACGTTCTCGCCAAGATTGGGCCACGCCCAGGGCCCAGCGCCAGTAGGCGAGCTCGAAGCCCGGGTTTCGACTGGTGGCCGGATCGTAGATTTCCTGCGCGATCCAAAGGGGCGGGCCGAGCACGTAGCGATCACGCGCCGGATCGAGCCAAAGCATGGAGGCGAGGCAGTCGGCGGTTTCCTGCACGAGTGCCGCATAGCGCTCCAGCGCGTCGCCGCCGGGATCGGAACGCCGGAGCAACTCGGCCAGGTAAACGGGGTGTGGCTGGTTCCAGACGATGAGGGGATTACCGCCCGGGCTTTCGCGCAGGTCGGGTCCGGTCATCTTGGCCCAGCGGGCGCCGCGCAGACCTCGGCCGGTGGCGATGGCGCGGGCCTCAGGCAGACGGTTGGCATACCAATCGAGGTTGCGCGCGAGTAATTCGGGTCTACCCCAGAGCGCGAAGTGCGCCGCGTGCCACCAGATCATCTCGGTGTGGTGTTTCCCATACCAAGTGGCGCAGGTGAGGCCGCTCTCCTGCGGCGGCGATTCGCCCGCCATTTGCACGGCGGTGAGATACTGCGAGAGGACGATGCGGCGTTCGAGTTTCTCCGCCAGCGGACTGGTGCTGCCGGTAAAATCGGCCGCCGCGCTCGTGCGCCAGAAGGACTCCCAGTGGCGCGCGACGCGTTCAAAATCGGGTGACGCGACCGGTTCTGAAACCGCAGTTTGGGAAAAACGAATCGCCAGCGAAAGCACGCTTCGGCCGGGCTCGGCCCGGACAAGAAAGGTATGTGGCGTGCCGGCCGGTTTCGCGGGGTGGTTCAACGCGACCGCGTAATCGAGCCCCGGCACGCGGCGCTGCACGAGATTGGGTGCGACCTGTTCTGATCGGTGCGACTCGGGCGCGGACCAGTCGTAGCCGGGCGTGTTTTTTACGCCCAGGTCATGTCCGCGCGGAAAGGCCAGTCGGAAGCCGAGCGAGCCTGACGCCACAAGGTCGGATTCGAGCCGCAGCAGGACGGTATCCGAATCCGGCAGGCAGGCGGTTGCGACCGTCACCGGGTAGCCGTTCAAGGTATAGCGGCTATGGATGACGCCGCGCCAGAGATCGAGTCGCTGGTCTATGTCGCGGATGTCCTCAGGCGTGATCTCACCGCCGCCGGGTTTGTCCCAATCGAGGGCGATTTGCCCGAGCGGATGGATGCGCGGGTTTTTGCGCAACCATTGTCCGGCCGGGCCGGAGGCGACGGTCGGGTAGCCGCGCACGGTTCCATCGGGATGGACGAAGTCCCGGTTTGCGTCCGCCAGAACGTATCCGGCCGGGTTCTCGTCGCACGCCCACGCCCAACGCGACATGGTTTCCACGGGCACGCCGGCGCGTTGATATTCGGCGGGAAAGGTCTGAAGGCCGGTGACGTCCGCGGTGAAGGCGAAGCCGCCGTTGCCTACGGTGAGGGGCGAGTCGTAATCCAGCCCGCGCAGCCGGGGCGAATGACGTGCCACCAGCGATTCGCGATCAATGCTCGGACCCTTGGAGGAAGTTTGTGCGGCGACAGCCACCAGGGCGGGCAGGGTGAGGAGTGCGGATGAGAGCCAGCGGGAAATAGCCCTCATTTAGGATGATTGGCTGAGTCCGTTTCAAGGGAGGGTGAGGCCGTGGAGGATATCCATGGAATGAAGCGGTCGATCCATTGTCCGCCTTCACCGCTTGTTCCTATGGTAAAGGCGCCGTGGCCGCCGACAGGAACGACCCAAAGCTCATGCGGAGCGCCCGCCAGGACGTAGTTGGCGGCTATGCCTCGGGCGAAGCTCGCCGGTGCGGTTTTGTCGTCCTCGGCGGAGGCGATGAACGCTGGAGGGGCATCGGCCGGTATCGGGTAGTCGGAGGCGTCCTTTTTGTTGGGCCAGGGACTAAGCAGGATGACAAAATCAGGACGACTGCTCTGGCGCTCCACCGGATCGGTGGCGCCGGGAGCGCCGGCGTCATGTCGACTCGCGACGTTTAGTGCGAGGTTGGCGCCCGCGGACCAGCCCACCATGCCGACGCGTCGCGGGTTTATGCCCCATGCGGCGGCGTGGTGCCGAACGAGGCGAACGGCGCGCTGACCGTCCGCGCGCGCGTCCGTCTCCACGTCGGTCGAGGGCGGGCGCACGCGGGATTTTAGTGCGATTATGGCGACGTTGCGCGGCAGGAAAGCGTCTACCGCGCCATCGGCCCCGACGAGGCGAGTCAGGTGGGTGTAACCACCACCCGGGCAGGCGATGATGGCCATGCGGCCTCCTGCAGGCGGGGCGGTGTCGGGCAAATAAACGAGCATGCCGGGTATGCCGACGTTACGCCAACGGCCTGTGCCGTCGTCCGCGCCCGGGGTGGCGTTCTCGATCATGCCGGGCGGATGATCGGACCATAGCGGGAGCTCCAACGGCTCAACCGCCCGCGCCACTCCGGCTAACAGGAGCGTGATGGATGCGTAAACGAGGCCGTAAATACGAGGGGCGAAGGTGTGCATTGCCAAAGGTTCAAAGACGCGGCTCAGCGCACCGGACGCCAGCCGTCGGCGCCGCCGAGTATGGTCTCGACCGTGTAGATCGCGGCCTCGGTTTCGGACAGTTGTTTGGCCCACGGTGCGCGGCGCGAGAGATCGGCGGCGCCGGGTCCGGTGTTCCGATATTCAGCGTAGCGGGCGGTTTTCTCGTTATCGGGTTTACCCCAGTTGTTCCATGCCTCGGGGTGGAGTTGTTCCGGCAACTCGCAGCGCAGGAATGCGGTGGCGGCGTGGGGGCGCCAGGGGCGACCGAGGTAGAAGCCTTTCACGACCTCGGGGCCGGCGGTGATTTTGCAGTCGAGGAAAACGTAGCCGAAGGGCGACGACTCGGGCGTGCTGGCGGCGGTGAGATAGCCGTCTGCCTTGGCGTGAATGTGGCAGCGGTCGAAGACGGAGATGCCGGCGGCGTAGATGAAGTCGACGTGGCCCTCGACGTAGCATTCGGAGAAAAACTGCCTGGCGGCGGGGCCGCCCTTGGGTGAGTCGGCGCGCAGGGTGTCCTGCCAGCCGAGGAATCGGCAGCGGCGAAGCACGGCGCGGTCGCCGGTCACGTAGAAGGCGAGGGCCTGCACCCGCTGCTCGCGCGTGGTGGTGTTTTCGAAGGTGATATTCTCCGCGGTGAAGTCGGAGGCGGTGACGTAGACGGTGGCGCTGTCCGCCGCGGAGAGCGTCTTGCCCTCCGATCCGGGCGCGGGTGTCTTCAAGTTCGTATCCATCGTGATTACGGTGCGCGCGGTCTCGCCGGGTTCGCCGAGCAGCTGGAGGAAGGACTTTCCCGTCGGGACGACGACGTGCTCCTTGTAGACGCCGGACTTCACGAGGATGCGGAAGGGTTTGGAGGCGGTGGCGGTGGAGGGCGCGGCGTCGATCGCGGCCTGCACGGTGGTGTGGGTGCCGGAGCCGTCGAAGGCCACTACGGCGTCGAAGCGTTTTTCCCCGGGGACGGGGCGCGGATCGCGGGGATCCTCGCGGAGCATCGGGGCGAGTGCGGGGACGGCGCGGCGCAGTTCCTCGGCGACGAGGCGGCCGAAAAGCACATAGCCCTCCGCGTTGAGGTGGGTGCCGTCGTATTGTCCGTTTTCCTTGGTCGGGCTGAAGGCGAGGCAACCCTCTTTGCCGAGTTTCTCGCAGAGCGCCTTGCTGCGGTCGTGAAGCTCGACGAGCGGCACGTTTTTCTCGCGGGCGATGCCGCGGACGATTTCGGCGCGGCATTGCAGGCTGGAGTTGATCTTGTGCGGATCGTTTTTGTCGAACTGGCGGCGGACGAGCGAGGTCACGAGCACGGGGGTGGCGCCGGCGGCGCGGGTCTCGTCGATGTAGCGCTCCATGTAGGCGCGGTATTCCTCCTCGGTGGTGGAGCGGCCCGGTTTGCCGGGCTCGTCGTTGTGGCCGAACTGGATGAGGTAGTAGTCGCCCTTGAGCGCGAGGGCTTTCTCCCACGAGCCCTCCTTGATGAAGCTCATGGAGCTGCGGCCGCCGCGGGCGGTGTTGGTGAGTTTCGCCTCTTCGGAAAGAAACTGGCGGAACCCGAGACCCCAGCCGGCGTTGTCGGTGACGGTGGAGTCGCCGACAAGGACGAGGTGCGGCACCGCCCCCAGCGACGAGGCGAAGAAGAACGCGGCGAAGGCTAGGAGCGTAAGACGTGTGTGCCGGGGCATGATGATTGGCGGATTTTGGGGAAAGTGGAAGCGGCGGTCAGGGGAGCAGGGTGAGTTCGCTGCGGGAGACGGCCTCGGTCTTCAGGGGCTCGCCTTGCGCGGCGCGGATGCGGACGCGCTCGAAGCGGAGACCGTCGCAGTTGAGGAGGTCAGCGCCGCGCGCGGCGGAGAGGGAAACGTCGCGCAGGGTGATGTCGCGCAAGGGCATCTCGGGCAGGCCTCGCATGACCAGCGGGGCGCCGCTGCCAACCGAGACGACATCCTCGATGAGGATGTTTCGGAAGATGGGCGTGCCCTCGTTAGGGGCGGGCGTGGCCTCGGCGGCCTTGCCGTTGGCGGAGTAGAAAAAGTTGAAGTCGATGGCGGCGTTTTCGATGCCGGTCATGCGCACGCCGCGGATGTGGATGTTTTCCACCACGCCGCCGCGGCCGCGGACGGTCTTGAAGCGCAGTCCGATGGCGGTGCCGATGAAGGTGCAGTTCCGGACCAGGATGTCGCGCACGCCGCCGGACATCTCGCTGCCGATGGTGAAGCCGCCGTGGCCTTCGTAGACGACGCAGTTCTCGACCAGCACGTTCTCGGTCGGCACGCCGAGGCGACGGCCTGACTCGTCCTTGCCGGACTTTATGCAGAGACCGTCATCGCCGGTGTCTATGATGCAGCCGGTCACGTGGACGCGGCGGCAGGAGTCGATGTCCATGGCGTCGCTGTTCTGGGCCCAGCGGTCGTTGAATATCTTGAGGTCGCGCAGGGTGACGTCCTCGCAAAGCCAGGGATGGAGCGTCCAGTTGGGAGAATTGCGGAAGGTAACTCCCTCGAGCAGCACGCGCCGGCAGTCGAACAGGCGGACCAGGCGGGGTCGGAGGTATAGGCGGTAAGGTTGGTAGGCGGCGATATCGAGGGAACCGGCGGCCTCGAGCGCGTCCGTGGCGGCGGCGCCGTCCATGGCTGCCTGGCTGGGCCACCACTCGGTGCCCTTGGCGTTGAGCACGCCGCCGGATGCGACGAGGGCCTTCCAAAACGGCTCGGTGGTCTTGGCCTTTTTTACCAAGCGCCAGGCGTCGCCGCCGCCGTCGATCACGCCGGAGCCGGTGATGGCTACGTCCTCGAGTTTCTCGCCCGAGATCGGGGACGTGGTCTGGATGAATTTCTCGCCGCGGGCGTCGAACACGCCCAGCGGATAAAGCGAGTGGTCGCGGGAAAACTGGATGAGCGATCCGGCTTCGAGGTGGAGATTTACGCGACTGCGGAGCCGGATGGGGCCGGTGTGCCAGATGCCGGGGGGGACGACGAGCGTGCCGCCGCCACTTTCCTCGAGCGCGGCGAGCGCGCGCTCGAAGGCGGCGGTGTTGAGCGTCTCGCCGTCGGGCACACCCCCGAAATCGGCTAGGTTGGCCCGCGTGGCGGGGATTTGTGGGGTGCTTGGCGCTATCGGCTCGATCGGCGCGGTCAGTGAGGCAAAGCAGGTTTGACTGCTAAAAATTGTCAGGAAGACGAGGATAAGGCGGGTCGGGATCATGCGCGTGGGAGAGGGAGTAAGGGTTAGGTGGATCAATTATTAAGGGGGGCTTGGTCCAAGCTCGCATTGGTCACTTCGGTCAGTTCGAAGCGAGGTCCTTTGGTGATGGTAAGGTTGATGTTTTTGAACGTGAGGTTCTTGGCATCGCTGGCGATGACGCCCCGGGTGGAGCTAATCGTCATGTCCTCGAAGGTGATATCGCGGATGGGCGAGTCCTTCAGGCCGGTGATGCGGATGGCGACGGGCGCGCCGACGGCGGCGACGCGGCTCACGTGGATTTCACGGAAGGTGGGGGGAAAGTTGTCCACCGGCGCGTTGGGGTCTGACGAGTAATCCATGTTCAGAATCACCACCTCGCGCTGCAGGTCGCGGGCGGTTACATCCCGCACCCAAATCTTCTCGACCACGCCGCCGCGCCCGGGGCGGGATTTAATGCGGAGCACGCGATCGGTGCCCGTGAAATCGCAATCGTGCATGAAGACATTTCGAACGGAGCCGGACATCTCACTTCCGATGACGAGGCCGCCGTGGCCACGTTTGCTGGTGCAGTGGCGCATGACCACGTTTTCGGTCGGGCGACCGACGCGGCGACCGTCTTGATCGTAGCCGGATTTCAGGACCACGCAGTCGTCGCCGGTGGAGAAGGTGCAATACTCAATCAGCACGTTACGGCAGGAGTCGGGGTCGAGGCCGTCGTTATTGGGGCCGTCGGTGTCCACGTTCACGCGGCGGACGATGATGTTTTCGGAATAGATTGGATGGATGGTCCAGTTCGGCCCGCCGCCGATGGTGAAGCCCTCGAGCAGGATGTTTTTGCACTCCACTAGGCCGATGAAGCTCGGGCGGATGGCGGCTTCGCGGGTGCCGAAGACGCGTTTTTCAACCGGCAAATTGGTCGCGCCCATGGCGAAGGACTGGCGGGTTTCCCGGCTTTTCCAATCCCACCATGCGGCGGCGTTGCCGTCGAGGCGGCCGGGGCCGGTGATGGCGATGTTTTCGCAGTCGCGGGCGTAGATCAGAGGCGAATAGTTATAGAGTTCGATACCCCCGGAGCGCACGAAGACGGGGGGCAGGTAATCCTCCATCACGTCGCTGAACTTCACCACTGCGCCCTCGGCTAGGTGCAGGTCGATGTAGCTGCGAAGGTGGATGGGGCCGGTTAGCCACACGCCGGAGGGCACGAGCACGCGGCCGCCGCCGGCCTCGGCCAAGGCTTGGATGGCGGCGGCGAAGGCAGCGGTGTTTTTCACTTCGCCGCCCGGTTTCGCACCATGGTCGACGATGTTGACCACGCGATCGGGAAACGCCGGACGCTGGAGAGACGGCATCGAAAACGGGGCGGCGATGGGCGCGATCATTTCGGACGGATCGTAGGCGGCGGGGGCAAGGGCGGGCAGTAGCCCGGTGGCTAAGGCGAGCAGGGCAAGGCGGGCCGCGAGGCGGCCGGGCAGGGAATGCATAGGGGGGTAAGCGGACCGCTGACCAAGGGGAGCCGCAGCTTGATATCATAGCGTCATGATTTTTCGGGCAAGTTAAGGTGGCGTGCGCATCGTTGCGCGCAACGATGTGCGCTTAGTTAGAGGTTGCGCGACGGACGGGGTTGGGGCGCTTGTCTTTATACCCCTTATATGTCCGTTACCCCTGCTTCCCCCGCGCCGGGCCGTTTTCGTTGGACCATTTGTGGTCTGCTTTTCTGCTCGGTTGCGCTCAACTACATCGATCGAAACATCATCGGTATCCTGAAGCAGCCCTTGAGCAACGAGTTGCGCTGGAGTGAGACGGATTACGCGCACATCGCCTCGGCTTTTCAGATGGCGTATGCTTTTGGCTACCTTTTTGGCGGGAGAGTGGTGGATCGGCTCGGGGTAAAGCGGGGGCTGCCGTGGTTTGTCTTTTTGTGGAGTCTGGCGGCGGCGGGGCACGGGTTAGTCAGCCTGATCGCGCCCGAGGTGAAGTTGACCATCGATCTGACTTGGCTGGGAGTCTCCGCGCCGTGGGTGTTGCCGGCTACGGTGCTCGGCTTTATGTCGGCGCGGGTGGCGCTGGGGCTGACGGAGGGCGGAAATTTCCCCGGGGCGATCAAGACCGTGGCGGAGTGGTTTCCGGTCAAGGAGCGCGCTTTGGCGACGGGGGTTTTTAACGCCGGCACCAACGTCGGCGCGATTCTGTGTCCCATCGTGGTGCCGTGGATTTACAGCCATTTGGGCTGGGCCACGACTTTCTACGTCACCGGCGCGCTTGGTCTCGTCTGGCTGGCCTTCTGGTGGTGGCTCTACGAGGCACCGGAGAAACATCCGCGGCTCTCGGCGGCAGAACTCGACTACATCCGTTCCGGTGTGGTTCCGGTGGAAGAGCCTAAGGCGCAGGTGTCGTGGCTCTCCTTGCTGCGTTACCGCGCGGTCTGGGCCTATCTCGGGGCCAGCGTGCTGGCCGGGCCGGTGTGGGGCATCTATATGTTCTACTTCCCCGATTTCATGCAAAAGACCTTTAAGCTGGGCTTGGCGGAGGTCGGCGGGTGGACGGCGGTATTTTATCTTTTCGCCTCGATCGGCGGCGTGGCCGGGGGGTGGCTGTCGGGTCGTTTTCTGGGGCTTGGTTGGTCGGTCAATAAGGCCCGTAAAACCACCCTGCTCATCTGTGCGGCCTCGGTGGTGCCCATCTGTCTCGCGCCCCACGCTCCGTCCGCGCTGGTTGCGGTGCTCATCGTCGGCTTGGCTGGTTCGGCCCACCAAGGCTGGTCGGCAAATCTCTTTAGCGTAGTTTCGGACACCATGCCCAAGCAGGCGATAAGTTCGACGGTCGGACTGGGCGGTTTTGTGTGTTTCATGACCGGCGCAGTCGTGGCCGAGGCCATTGGGGTAGTGCTGCAGAAAACCGGCAGTTATTCGCTGATTTTCGCTGCTGCTTCGCTGCTCTACCTGGTGTCGCTCGCCATCGTGCAGATCTTGGTGCCGCGCATCGGCGTATTCTCGGCCCAGTCCAATCCCGTCTAAGTTATGCGATTTTCCAACCTTCTCGTCCTAGCGGGGCTTCTTTTCGCGGTTGTCCGCGGCCTTGGTGCCGTCGAGATGTGGCGCGATGTCGTCTATGGCGAGGCGGGCGGGGAAACGCTGCGGCTGGATATCGCCAAGCCCGACGGGCAAGGGTCTTTTCCGGTGGTCATTTTGGTGCATGGCGGCGGGTGGTCCTCGGGGGATAAAGCCGGCACGGAAAAACCCGGTGCGGGTGCAGACATCCGGCCCTGGTTTGAGCCGCTCACCCAGGCGGGTTTTTTGTGGGTATCGATCAACTATCGACTGGCGCCGGCGAATCGCTGGCCGGCCTGCCTCGACGATACCCGCACCGCTTTGGCTTGGGTGCGGGCGCACGTGGCGGAGTTCGGCGGGGATCCGGCCCGTATCGCAATCATGGGGCATTCCGCCGGCGGGCACATCGCGCTTTTCGCCGCGGTAGCGGCTGAGGGCGAGGCGACACCGGTGCGTGCGGTGGTGGGGTGCGCAGCGGTGAATGATCTGGTAGCCGACTCCAAGCGGAGGGGCGGGCCGAGCACCTCGTTACAGGCCTTGTTTGGCCTGCCCCCCGAGATGTCGCCGGAGACCCTTGCGCTGCTCGCCGCGCAGTCGCCCATCAACGCCTTGAAAGCGGGTTATCCGCCCACTCTACTCTTGCATGGAGATGCCGATAAGACGGTGACGCTGGATCAATCGATCGCGTTTCGGCAGCGCTTGCTCGCCTTGGGTGGCGATTGCGAACTGCACGTGCTACCCGGCGCGGGGCATCGTCTGGCCGAGTGGTTGGTGGCGGATCCGGCTTGGACGCGGGTATTGACCGAATGGCTGCACGCCAAACTGGGTCCGTCGCAGGCCGCACGCTAAACTCTGTCTCTGATGCCGCGTTTTTTTGCCCTCATGATCGCCACCTCCCTAACCGGTTTAGTGCCTCCAAGCGCCGCGAGTCTTGCTGCGGCTTCGCCTTGGGTGGCGGATCAGGGAGATGGCACCTACCGCAATCCGGTCCTACACGCCGACTACTCGGATCCCGATGCGATTCGGGTTGGTGACGATTACTGGATGACTGCATCGAGTTTTGGTCATGTGCCCGGCTTGCCCATCCTGCACTCGCGGGATTTGGTTAACTGGACGCTGGTTAATCATGCCCTGCCGATGTTGGTCCCGGTGGAACACTTCGCCACGCCACGCCACGGCGCCGGCGTGTGGGCGCCGGCGCTGCGTTATCACGCCGGGCGGTTTTGGATCTTTTATCCGGATCCCGATTTTGGCCTCTACGTTATCACCGCCGAGGATCCACGCGGGGCATGGAGCGCGCCGCATTTGCTGCTGGCGGGGCGTGGCTTGATCGACCCCTGTCCGTTCTGGGATGACGATGGCCGAGCTTGGCTCATTCATGGCTGGGCCAAGAGCCGGTCGGGGATTAACAACCGCCTGACCCTGCATGAGATTAGTCCGGACGGCGCGCGGGTGCTCGACGAGGGCCGCGTGGTGATCGACGGCGACCTCCTGCCAGGCTGGACGACCGTCGAGGGGCCGAAGCTCTACAAGCGCGATGGCTGGTATTATGTTTTCGCGCCGGCGGGTGGCGTGGGCGAGGGTTACCAAGCGGTGTTTCGATCGCGCGAGATCGGCGGGCCTTACGAAAACCGCATCGTGCTCGCGCAAGGCGGCACGCCCGTCAATGGCCCGCACCAAGGCGCTTGGGTGACCACCCCGAGCGGGCAGGACTGGTTTTTCCACTTTCAGGAAATGCCCGCGCACGGCCGGGTGGTGCATTTGCAGCCGATGGTGTGGCAGGCGGACGGCTGGCCCGTCATGGGTGATGACGCGGACGGCGACGGCACGGGCCAGCCGGTGCTGGTGCACGCCAAGCCCGACCTGCCGCCACAACCGGCGCGGGAGCCAGCGACGAGTGATGACTTCGCGTCGGGGCATTTTGGCCGCCAGTGGCAATGGCAGGGTAATCCTGACGTAGATTGGCTCCTCCCTAGCGACCCGCAGGGGGGGCTGCGTCTGCGGGCGGTGCCGGCGGTGGATGCGGGCTCGCTCTGGTCCGCGCCTAACCTCCTCATGCAGAAGTTTCCCGCGCCGGCCTTTGCGGCGGAGACGACCCTGGTGCTCGACCGCTGCGCCGAGGAGGTAAGCGCGGGCCTGATTGTTTTTGGCTACGATTACGGCTGGATCGGACTGCGCGCGCGCGCCGACGGCGGCCAGGATCTTGTCCAGATGCATTGCGCCCGCGCCGATAAAGGTGGGGCCGAAACCCTGGTGGCGATGCTGCCATGGGTAGCCGGCCAAGCGGTTGAGCTTCGGGTCCAGGTCGAGGCCGATCTGGCCTGTCGCTTTTACTTCCGGGCCGCGAACGGCGGCGCCGCGCCCTTTGCCGCGCTGGGCGAGCCTTTCACCGCCAGTTCGAGTCGCTGGGTGGGCGCGAAGTTAGGCGTATTTTGCCGCTCCGCCCCGGGCTCTGCGGGCGTGGCGCACGCCGACTTCGGCGCCTTTTGCGTCGGCCGCTGAGTTTTCGGCGCTGCGCTGCCGCACAAATCGGCAGCGCACTCCCAATGCCCGCTTCATCGCGCCTGTGGCATGGCCTTATTTAGCCGGTAAAACCGAGCTAATGGCGTTGGTTTGAGGTGGGCTTCCTAGAAAGTAGGCAGAGTGAAAAAACCCACAAAAAAATTAGCTCGGGCCATGGCTTACGCGTTTCACGGCTGCGTTTGTGACCTAATCTTCACCCTCGCGTGTTGCTACCCCTCGAAACCCGCCGCGAACCTCTAGGCGCAACGACCCCTCTGGCACCTCTTTTGCTACCGATAGACCATTTAATTTTATGAAATCCAGTCGCACCGCCTTCTCCTCGCCGAGTCGCATTCCGGCCCGCCTCGTCGCCACTCTCGCGCTTGCTCTGGCCGCCGCTAGCTCTGCGCGCGCGGATGATTTCTACTGGGACGCAGATGGATCTAGTTCGTCCACTATTGGCGGCACCGGAACCTGGGACACCAGCTCCTCGCTCTGGCGCTCCTCCACCAGCACCGGCACCTTGGGGGCGTGGTCAAACAGCGGCTCCAACAACGACGCGCTTTTGCAGGGCACCGCCGGCACCTTGACTTTGAGTTCGGGCATTCGCGTTAACGACATTAGCTCCGCCCCTTCTTTCGGCACCTCCTATACCATCGCTGGCAGCACCAGCAACCTCACCCTTGGCGGTGCATCCCAATCCGTGCTCGATGTCGCCAGCAGCAGCACACTGGCTATCACTTCCGGTCTCGCGGGCTTGAATGGCCTTACCAAGAGCAGCGCCGGCACCCTTATCCTTGACGGCGCAGCTGGCACTAACGGCCTTGTCGGCGGAATCACTGTCAACGGCGGCACGCTTCAAGCTGGCTCCGCGACCAACAGCGGCGCCAGTCAGGCACTCCGCTCCAACGCCGTCAACCTCGCTGCCGGCACCAGCCTCACGACCGCAGGAAGCAGCATTGACCTGCGTGTTGGTGCCCTCAGCGGCAGCGGCTCAGTCACGCCGGCGACCGGCGGTGCGATCAATAATCACGCGCTGCAAGACGCTACCTTTTCCGGCGCGGTCACGACGACCGGCGGTTTGAACCTGCGCGGTGGCGGCGGCACGACCCAGACCTTCAACGGCAACTTGACCGGACTCACAGGCACCGTCGGCGTTAACAGCGGTGCTACACTAAAGTTAAGCGGGACAGGAGACAGCACGAGTGGAGTCCTCGGTTCCGTTTCCTTGGCCACTCGCGGTGGCACGATAGTGTTGGACAATTCTGCTGGAAACACGTCGTCGTCGGCAGGCCGCCTCTCCGACAGCGCGGCGATCTCATTCACGGGCGGCAGCATCTCCCTCATCGGCAACAGCTCAGGCACCTCCGAGACGGTCGGCGCTCCGGCTTTCGTCCAAGGGTATAACACAATTAGCGTGACGAATAATGGCGGAACGGGTGCGCAGCTTGCTTTTACGCGCACAGCAGGTTCCTGGCGCGATGTGTCGTCAGGAATGGTGATCAACTTCGTAGGAGCAGGAACGGGAACGCTCGGCTCATCTGGCAACAATCCGCGTATCACCTCGACGGGCGCTCCTATCACCGTCACTGGTGGTTCAAGTGCACCTTTGGGAATGTTCGCTAACACGGCGACTGGGGCAACCGTTGGCTGGGCGACTGTGAACGGAACCGAGTGGGCCGGTTACGGTGCAAACGGCGTGGTTGCTTTGACCCCAAATGCTACTCCGACTACTGCTACCAATCTCGCATCACTAACTGCCACGAGTATGGCCGTTTTCAGTCCCACTGGAACAGTAACCGCTTCCGGGGGAGTCAATACAGGCACATTGAAAATCACGCCGAACGGCGGCACCACGCTAGCGATGGGATCGAATGCCCTCACGACATCGGCTCTCATGCTCGCGGGAACGACGGATTTCGCAATCACAGGCACCTCAAATCTAGCCAGTAGTGCCCACAAGTATGTTTATGTGTCGGATGCGAACACCACCTTGACGATGAGTCAGAACATGGGTGGTTCGAATCAGGGTTTCACTAAGGCTGGCCTTGGTTTCCTGAGCCTGAATGGCACGACGCTTTCCTTTACTACCGTCAATAATATCAATCTCGCCAGCGGTGTATTGCGCGGAACGGCTGCTGCGCTAGGCGGTGCTACGGCGGCCGGCGGAGCGTTCAGCAACATCAATTTCCGCGGCGGCGTTCTGGAACTAAGCGGCGGCATGACCTTCGTTCGCGCCATTGATCTTGCTGGCACAGTAAGCGGCGGCGGCGTGTCCTTTGACGGCGGCTCGGATCGCGGCGACGGAGGCTTCTCTGCCATCGGCGGGAATGCCACCGTGACGCTCGTTACAGCCATCGGCGGCTCAACCGCCGCTTCCTTGGTCTGGAATGACAATCTATTCCTTTCCAACGGCTACGCGCTCACTATGGGTTCCACGAAGGCCGACAGCCGGGTTGATCTCACCAACGACATCGGGCTCGATAGCGGCCTATCTACAACCAACTACTTCGCCCGCGAAGTCCGCGTGGCCGACAACACCGGCTCCACGACCGACGTTGCCCGCCTCTCCGGCGTCATCTCCGGTTCCGCGAATGCTGATTTGCTCAAGACCGGGGCTGGCGTTCTGGAACTCACGGGAACAAACACCTACTCGGGCAACACGCTCATCCAGCAGGGCACGCTCATTGCCACGAACGGCGCGGCCATTGCCAACACCTCGGCGGTCGTCCTTTCGGACACCGCTGGAGCAACGTTCCAGTTAAGCAACAACGAGACGATCGGTGCACTCTCTGGCGGCGGCACCACCGGCGGCAACGTGACCCTTCAGGCTAATACGCTGACTGTAGGCGATCAGCGCGACAGCACCTTTGGCGGCGTCATCAGCAGCAGCGGCTCCCCCACCTCTTCTCTCGTAAAACAAGGAATCGGCACCCTCACTCTTACCGGCGCCAACACCTACACAGGCAACACCACCATCTCCGCCGGCACCCTCGCCCTTGGCTCGGCGGGCACACTTGCCAGCAGTCCGGTCATCACGGTGGGTTCGACCGGCTCCACCGGCACCGTGCTCGACCTCACGGCGAAATCTGCGTTTAGCTTTGCCGGCACACAGACGGTCAAGGGTATCGGCACGATCAACATTGGCGCGAGCAAGACGGTGACCATCGCCGGCACCCTCGCCCCCGGCAACTCCATCGGCACCAACACGGTTACGGGAAATCTGGCACTCACCGGCACGCTCCAGTCCGAACTCGGCACCTCCGGTGCGACCGCCTCGGCTGGCGTTTCGGACCGCACCGACGTCTCCGGAAACCTCAATCTGACCGGCAGCACCCTCCAGCTCGTTAACAACTCCGGTGCCAACAGCCAAGGCTCCGCCGGCGCCGGTGCTTATCGCCTCGCCACCTACGGCGGCAGCCTCACGGGCACTTTTAGCACGATCACCAATCCGCTCAGCGCCACCCTGCACGAGGTCGTATCCTACGGATCCGGAAATGTTGACCTCGCCCTTTATCGCCTGGCGACCGCCACGGCACCCACGAGTTCGGTGAATCTGGGCAATGTGCGCGTCGGCGACGCCCTCACGGGCACCGCCTCGATCACCAATTCGGCCTCTAGCGACGGCTTCTCCGAACAGTTGAAAGCAACTGTCACGGGCAGTGGCACCGGCTTCACGGCCGTGGCCGGCGGCTCCAGCGGCACGGTCAACTACTCGCTCGCGACCAGCGCGGCAGGCGTCCAAAGCGGCAACGCTTCGGTGGTGCTCAAGTCCACGGGGGCGGGCACCTATGCAGACACGACCCTCAGCACGACCGCCGTTTCCCTGAGCGGGGCAGCCTACAACCCCGCCTCTGCCGCCGCCAGCCAGACGGTTAACATTAAGACCCGCGTTGACGTGGCGGGCACAGCCAGTGTGAGCCTCGCAAACACGGGGGCCGCCTCCGCCACCTACCAAGAGACCCTTGGCACCACTGGGTTCTCGGGAATCACGGACGGTTTCACCGCCACAGGCTCCGCCACAGGTATCGCCGGCGGCGCTTCGGGCAGCGGCACGCTTTCCGTGGGTGGCACCTTCTCCTCATCGGGCACTTACAGTGGCTCGGCGACCCTCGGGTTACAAACCCAGGCGGTAAACTCCAGCGGACTCGGTAACCTCGCCATCACCGGCCAGACCGTGAACATCAACGTCACGGCCTACGACCTCGCCAGCCCGAGCTTTACCAAGACCAGCGGCGTTGGGAGCTTTGGCGGGCTAAGCCTTGATTTCGGCACGGTTTCAATCGGCACCACCTACACCGCAACCTTCGATCTCGCCAATGCGTCCGGAGCTTTCCGCGATTACTTGGGAGGGACCTTCACCTACACCGGCGCGGGTTCGATCTCCAGCACGGCCGCCGATGTCACGAGCCTCGCCGCAGGTTCCTCGACTGCATTCACCGTCACGTTCAATCCGACCACGGTGGGCACTTACACTGGCACGATCCGTTTCACCGGCCTGAGTAAGCAAACCGACTTGGCCGACGTCCAACTTGCGGCCCAGAACATTGCGATCACTGGCACTGCCATCCCCGAGCCCTCCGCCTATGCTGCGCTGGTAGGAGTTGGTGTGATCGGCGCCGCCCTGTATCGCCGCCGCCGCCTAAAAGCCGCCTAAATGCCTTCCCACCTGGGTCCGGTATGATCCGTAGACCCAGGTGACGAGTAGTCTAGGGAACATTTTTAGTGAAGGCCCAGCCAGCAAAGGGGTCGCTCTCTCTGCCCAAGGTTTTAATGAAGGCAAAGGAAAGCCTTTTACGGCAGCCGATGTGCGCTACACCGCGAGCAAGGATGGCCGCACCCTCTACGTCATCGTCATGGGCGTGCCCACGGAGGCACTACGGCTCGAGGCTCTTGGCCGTTCCTCATCGGCCGTGACCATCACTGGAGCCCACTTGCTGGGGGCTAAGGCAAGCCTTGCTTGGCGGCAACTAGATGAGGCTTTGGTCATCGAGCCCTCAGTGGAAGCCCCTGCCATTGCCGGCACCCTTGTCGTCAAGCTTACCCTTTAAACAGGTAGTCTCCGGAGACCGGTATCACCGGAAACTACCGTGCGACCGGATTCCAACCGTCGGGGCCAGCAAGCGCGGCTTCGGGGGTGAGCGCGGCGGCATCGATGGCGGTTAGTGTGTGCGCCCAGGGGGCGCGCGTAGCCGGGGAGGCCCCGGGGCCGGTGTTGGCGAACTCGGCGTAGAAGGTCGTCTTTTCCGCGCCGGGTTTGTTCCAGTTGTGCCAGCCCTCGGCGCGGATGTTCCCAGCCAGTTCGGTGCGGATGAAGACCGTTTTGGCAAAATCTCGCCAGGGCCGGCCGAGGTAGACGCCCTTCACTACCTCGGGGCCCGTGGTGACGCGGCCGTCGGCGAAAACAAAGCCGTGGGCCGTGCCCTCGGGGGTGCTTGCGGCGGTGATATAGCCGTCGCGAAGGCAGTGGATGTGGCAGCGAGAAAAGAACGCGGTGGCGGCGCCGAAGATGAAGTCCACGTGGCCTTCGATGTAGCAGTCCTCGAAGTAGTGGCGGCCTCGGTTGAGGAGCAGGGTATCCTGCCAGCCGAGGAAGCGGCAGCGGCGGAAAATGAGGCGATCGCCGTCGGCGCGCAGGGCGAGGGCCTGGCCGACGGGGCCAGCGGTATTGGCGAGGGTGACGTCCTCCCAAATCATGCCGTCGCCGTCGATTTGCACGGTGGGGGTGTAGAAGGTGCCGAGGGGCTTGCCGTCGGGGCCGGGGAGATTCGCATGCAGATCGAAGGTGATCGTGGTGGTGGCGGCGTCCGAACCGCGCACGAGGATGCGGCCGCGCTCACGTTGCACGTAGATGCGTTCGCGGTAGGTGCCGGGTTTTACCTCAATAACCCAGCGTGGGTCGTCCGCGCCGGTGCGCATGGGGGCCTTTGAGATAGCTTCCTGGAGCGAAGTGTAGTCGCCGGAGCCGTCGGCGGCGACGGTGGCGTCGGGCGCGGAGGCGAAGGCGCTGAGAGCTAGAGCGAACAGCGCGGCGAACCAGCTATAACGCAGGCGGAAGGCAGAGGGCATGGGGGCGGGCTTAGGGCTTGGACTTGGCTGGTTTTTTCGTGCCGGTGGCCTTGGTTACCGGGGCGGCGGCTTTTTCGAGGCGTTTTTGCCACTTGGGGTATTGGCTCTCGAGCAGCGAGCTGGGACTGGTGGTGTAGTAGCCGTAGCCGACGCGGCGTTCACGCTCGATGTCGGCGAGGGCGTAGTGGACGACCTTGTCGCGGCCCATGAAGAGGGGGCGGTCAGTCCCTAGCTCATAGAAGCGGGCCCAGATGGACGGGGCGGAGGGGTCGGGGACGACACGGCGGTCTTTTTTGCCGTCGGCGTCCTTGAAGGTTTCGTAGCGCAGGCCGGTGATCTTCACCTTCGAGAACCAATTCACCGCGCCCTCGATGGCGGCGCGGACTTCGGGCGAGGGGGTTTCGATGCCGATAAGGAACCGCACGATGCCCACGCTTTCGCCGCCGGAGAGGGTGGGCGGCTCGAAATTGCGGGCCCAGGCGGGCGCTAAAGTGGTCTCGTCGTGCTGGGCGCACCAGGCGGTCAGGTGGCCCTCGGCATTACGAACCTGGGTGCGCAGGATACAATCGATGCCCTTGGCCACGGCAGCGGTGGCGCGATTGCGGCGGGCCTCGTCGACGAAGGTGTAGGGTGGCTCGCCCCGTGCGGCTTGGCGCAGGAATTCGAGCACGTTCACCATGGCGTTATCGTTGTAGGTGATGTGAGTGTAGTAGCCCTTTTGCAGGGGGAAATACTGGGGCCAGCCGCCGTTTTCGTATTGGGCGGCAAGCAGGTAATCGAACCCACGCTCGAAAGCGGTGCGGGTGCGGTCGTCGGGGGCGGCGGCGAGCACGCGCGCAAGAAAACGCAACGGGGTGGTGGTGGCGTTGTTATCGATTGTGGCGGCGCGGTGGTCCATGCGCGCGTCCTCGAGAAACTCTTCGGTGGGCGGGTCGGAGAAGTCGGTGTTCTTCGGCCAGCCTCCGACCGGGGTCTGGTAGAGTAGCACGCTGTCGGCGAGGGTGCGGGCGGCGGCGGTGGCATACCACCCGTCGGGTTGGGCCAGGGCGGTTTTCCAACCGACCTCGGCGGCGGGGAGAACCGACGAGGCGAGTAACAGCAGGGGTAGGAGTGTTCGGAGCGAGCGCATGGTGGGGAGGGGTTGGCCCGTGCCAGGGAGAAGGGGGATTGTTTACAGATCCTTGATCGGTTCGTAGCGGGGCACCAAAGCCTTCATGATGGCCCAGCCGATCAGGTAGGCCACGGCGCAGATGGAGAAGATGATGAAGTAGCCGGCCTCCTTGCCTTTGAAGCCCATGAATACCATCTGGGTGTCGGCGGCGTGGTCGAAGAGTTTGCCCGAGCCCTTGTTGATCAGGAACGAGCCGACGCCGCCCGCCATGCCGCCTATGCCGGTGACGGTGGCGATGGCCTTGCGGGGAAACATGTCACCCACAGTGGAAAAAATGTTCGCGGACCAAGCTTGGTGCGCGGCGCCGGCAATGCCGATGATCACGATCGGAAACCAATAACTGTAGTGCCCGAGGGGCTGGGCGAAGAGCGCAAGCAGCGGGATGAAAGCGAAGATCAACATGGCCTTCATGCGGCCGTCGTAGGGGCTCATGCCCTTCTTGCCGACGAAGTAGGAGGGCAGCCAACCGCCGTAGATCGAGAACAGGGTGATCGAGTAGAGGACGAAGATGGCCAGTTTGCCAACGGTGTCGGACGACTTGATGTGGTAGACGGAGCTCAGGTAGGCGGGGGTCCAGAAGAGGAAGAACCACCACACGCCGTCGGTCATGAATTTGCCGACGGCAAAGGCCCAGGTCTGACGATAGCGCAGCAGGGCGAAGAAACTGATTTTGTCCGAGCCGTTATCAGGCGAGTTGATCGCCTCTTCGGCGCGGTCCTGACGGATGTAGGCAAGCTCCGCGGGGTTCACTCGCGCGGTGTCCTCGGGGCGGTGATAAATCAGCAGCCAGAAGCCGATCCAGATGAAGCCGAGTGCGCCAATGATGAGAAACGAGGCTTCCCAGCCCCAGGCGGCGGCGATGGTGGGGATCAGGAGGGGCGCGGACAGGGCGCCGACGGTGGCGCCGGCGTTGAAGATGCTGGTGGCGAAGGCGCGGTCTTTTTTCGGGAAATATTCCGCCGTAGTCTTGATGGCGGCCGGGAAGTTGCCGGCCTCGCCCACGGCGAGGATAAAGCGAGCGAAGATAAACAGCCCCACGCTCACCTCCGCGACGCGGGCGACATCCGTGATGTGCCCGAGGGCCTCCTTGGCGCCTTCAAAGCCGACCATCCATTGCCCCGTGAGAATGCCCGAGCTGGCGATGCCGCAAAAGGCGTGTAGACAGGCGCCCACCGACCAGATGCCAATGGCCCAGTTGAAGCCACGCTTGGTGCCCATCCAGTCGATGAAGCGACCGGCGAAGAGCATGCTGATCGCGTAGAAAATAGAAAAGTAGCCGGCGATGTTGCCGTATTGGGCGTCGGACCAGTGGAACTCGGGGGAAATAAAATCCTTCCACGTCAAAGAAAGCACTTGGCGATCCAGATAGTTGATGGTCGTGGCGAAGAATAGCATCGCGCAAATCGACCAACGGTAACCGGTCATCTTCGGGGCGGAATCGGAGGAAGCAGGCATGGGGTGAAGTAGGGGTTGGGTTAGGGTTTTGCGCCGACGGAGTTTTTGCCCGGCTTCAGGTTGGCCGGGGTGAGAGTGACGTTTTGAAAAGATATTTTTCCAACCCCTTGCACAACCTCCGGCTGAGTCAGGCCTTTGAACTCGGAGTCGTGGATACGGATATCGTCCACGATCGCTCCGGGGAAGCCCCGTGCGTAGAGCACGCGGGGGGCGGCGGTGGCAGTCACGCGGTCGAGTTGCACGTTGCGCACGATCGGTTGGTAGGGGCCTTTGGCGCCCTCCTCGTAGAGCAGGTCGATGGTGATCACGGCCTCGACGACCTTGCCGATGGTCACGTCGCGCATGAAGACGTTTTCCAGCACGCCGCCGCGCACGGCGTTGTTTTTGAAACGCAGGGCTCGGTCGAGGTCGGGGCTGTCCATGGTGCAGTTTTCCACAAAGACGTTGCGGATGCCGGCGGAGCATTCGGAGCCGAGCACCACGCCGCCGTGCCCATCCTTCATGGTGCAGCCGCGCACGATGAGGTTTTCGGAGGCGATGGGCACGCGGCGACCGTCGCCGTTGCGGCCGGATTTGATCGCTATGCAGTCGTCGCCGCTGTCGAAGAGGCAGTTCTCGATCAGCACGTCGCGGGAGGACTCGGGGTCGCAGCCGTCGTTGTTGCTACCGTGGGAGCGGATGGTGAGGCCACGCACGGTGACATTAGTCGAAAAGGTTGGGTGAATGACCCACATCGGGGAGCGCAGGAGGGTGACGCCCTCGATCAGCACGTTGGTGCAGCGGTAGGGTTGGACGAAGTTGGGGCGGAGGTAGCTGCCTTCACCAAAGATGCGTTGTTCGACGGGGGTATCGGTCTCGGCGAGCGCGACGAGACGGTCGCGGGCGATTTTTTGTTTCTGGGCGGCGCCCTGGCCCTTTTTGTTCCAGCTCCACCAATCGTCAAGGGTGGCGCCACCGTCGAGGGTGCCCTCGCCGGTGACGGCGATGTTGGTCTGCTCGAAGGCGTAAATGAGGGCGGAGTAGTTCATCAACTCCACGCCTTCCCAGCGGGTGCGGACGATGGGGTAATCGGCTGGATTGGTGGAGAAGAGCAGGGTCGCGTCTTTGGTGACGTGGAGGTTTACGTTGCTCTTTAGATGGATCGCACCGGTGCGCCAGACGCCTGGGGGAACGACGACGCGGCCGCCGCCGGCCTGGTGGGCGCGGTTGATGGCGGCGGCGATGGCCACGGTATTGGCGATGGGCGTCACGTCTTCACCGGGTTTGGCGCCGAAGTCGGTGATGGGGAAGTCGCGGGCGGGGAAGGTCGGCGCCTGGATGCGGGCGAGAACCTTATCGTAATCCTGCCAGCCGCGGGCCTGGAAACCGGGGCCGGCTTGGTCGGCGAGGGAGCGCGCGGCCGGGGCGCGGAGGATTTTCTCCAGCTCGGCACCGGTCGAGATGAAGGGGCCGACGCCCTTGTGGTCGTTCACGATGATGGGTTCGCTGATGTAGTAGGCGAAGGAGCCGTCGCGGGGGTGGTTGTTCTTGCCCATGCCGCCGAGGCCGGCGACTTCGCAGCACTGGATCAGGTTGATGGCTCCGTCGGGCTCGGTGCGGACGAGGGTCTGGATCATGCCGGCGTAGCCCTTGAGCAGGGCGGGCAGGTATTTTTCGCGGGAAAGGTAGCCGCGAGCGATGCCCTTGGCTAGGGCGTAGTTAAACATGGCGGTGGCGGTGCCCTCGAGGTAGTTGCCCTCGCGGGCGCCTTGGTCGGTGACCTGCCACCAGCAACCGGAGACGGGATCCTGCCAGCGCACGAGGCCGGTGGCGGTGTGGTCGAGGATCTCGGTGATTTTTTCCACATCAGGGTGGGTGACGGGCAGGTATTCCAGGCAGTCCACGAGGGCCATGGCATACCAGCCGACGGAGCGGCTCCAGAAGCTGGGGGAGAGGCCGGTGGTCTGGTCGGCCCAGGGTTGGGCGCGGGCTTCGTCCCAAGCGTGGTGGTGGAGTTGTTTATCGGCGTTCCATCCGTGGCGGTCCATCAGGATGAGCTGTTTGGCGACGTCGTCGAAGAGGGCGGGTTCGTTAAAGGTCTGGGCGTAGTGGGCGAGGAAAGGTGCGCCCATAAATAGGCCGTCGAGCCACATTTGGTGCGGGTAGCGCTGCTTATGCCAGAAACCGCCTTCGCTGGTTCGAGGGTGGGAGCGCATCTGGTCCCGCAGGGTCTCAATGGCGGTGCGCAGGGCGGGGGTGTGGTCGCCCTTTTCCCACGCTAAGACGAGGACCTTGCCCGGGGCGATGAGGTCGATGTTGAACTCGTCTTTCCGGTAGCCGGCGATAGAGCCGTCAGTGCCGATAAACGAAGTGGCGGTGCGCACGCCGTAGGCTCCATAGGAGGGATCCCCCGTCTGTTCGGAGAGCCGCATCAGGGACAGGCCGACGAGCGGGGCGGTGTAGGACCACTTGGCCTTGGGGTTGGCGTCGAAAAACATCCGCTCGCCCTGGCGGGCCATTTCGGAGCGGGCCATGCGCACGGACCATTCGAGCGGGGTGGCGTCGCCAAATTTCTGGATCGGGGCGGCGGACGGGGTGGCGGCCGATAAAAGGCAGCAGGCTAGGACGAGGGGGGCGAGAAGACGGGCTAGGGGTAGCATGGGCAAGGCGTGGTAAGATTTCAGTTTAAAGGGTTGAGAGTCGGACGGTGATCGGTGAGCGGGCGCGGGCAGACTCACTGGCCACGTAGGCGAGCCAAGCGGCTTGATCGGCGAATTGGCCGGAGCGGTCCCAACCGGCGCCGGCGAGGTAGCGGAGGGGCTGCCCGGGGGTGGCTTTGGCAAGGACGAGGGAGTTACGGGCGTCTTCGGCGAAGCCGGCGAAGGCGGCTGGGTCTACCACCACGATGGCGGTGCCAAGGGCGCCGTTGGTTTTCTGGATGATCCACTGGGCAAGGTTGCCGGCGTCGGCGTCGGGGGTGAGCTTGACAACCGCATCCTGTTTGGGGTCCGCGGGAGTTTTGTTCAGGCCGATGGCGATGGTGAGTTCGGTGGGTTTGCCTTCGGTGGGTTTGCCGGTGGCGGCGAAGGTGCTCTCGATCCGGTCGAGGTTGTGGCCGGCGTCCACGGTGAAACGTTTCACCTCGGAGACGAATACACCCTCGGCGGCCCACGTATCATAAGTGAGCTCGAAGACGGCGCGGACGGGGCCGTTGGTGAGGATGCGGGCGGCTTTGTAGTTGGAGGAAACGTAGAGGCGGCCGTCGGCCCAGACGCCGGTGCCTCCGCAGCCGCGGGTGGTGGCCACGCCATACATATCCATGCCTTCGCCTTCGTCGTGGTGGTAGTGGTCGTGGCCTTTGTTATACCACCGATCGACGATCGGGTAGTTGACGCGCTTGCACCAGAGGTCGAGGCCGCTGGTGACTAGCACTTCCTTTACCGTGCCGGTGGCGCCCGGGGCGGCGAGGGCGGGGCCGTAGGTGCGGTGGGCGAGGCGGTCGTTTTCCCAAGCGAAGTCGTCGAGGCGTTCCGGGACTGGTCGGGCGAAGGCCTTGATGGGGAAGGGTGGCGAGACGGTCTCGGTGGCTTCGACGGTGAAGGTCGCGGATTGTTCGCCCGGGGCGAAGTCGTGTTGGAAAATCAATTCGCCGTAGGCGATGCCGACGCGCTCAGGATCCTTGGCCTGGGGGGCGACGTTGGTCACTTGGTAGGGCAGGATTTGGCCGGAGGCGTCGCGCACTGCGATTTTTTGGATGAGGGCGTGGGGCAGGGCCTTGTTCACCTCGGTCCAGGGCACGGTGATGGTCTCGGAAGGGCGGGCGATGGTCAGAGAGTGGGTGACGGTGACGACAAGTTTATCGCCGGCCAGGCAGGGCAGGGTTAACAGGGCGACCGCCGTCAAGGCAGCCAACAGGGGGCGGGGTAGCAGGGGCATGGGGTGGGGGAGGAAGAGGTCTAAATGTCTAAGGTCGCAGGCCGAAAGTCGTCGGAGGCGTGGACGTGCGGCTTTCAGACTTTCGACGTTGGACGGTTTGAGGGTTTTTCAGCGGGCGAGCCAACCGCCATCGACGGCGAGGATGTGGCCGTGGACGTAATCGGAGGCGCGGGAGGCGAGGAAAACGGTCGCGCCGGCGAGGTCGGCGGACTGGCCCCAACGAGAGGCGGGGATGCGGTCGAGGATGGCTTGATTGCGCACGGGGTCGGCGCGCAGCTGGGCGGTGTTGTCGGTCGCCATGTAGCCCGGGGCGATGGCGTTGACGTTGATGCCCTTGGCGGCGAGTTCGTTGGCCATCAGGCGGGTGAGGCCGGCGAGGGCGCTTTTCGAAGCGGTGTAGGAGGCGACGCGCACCCCGCCTTGGAAGGAGAGCATGGAGGCGGTGTGGATGATCTTGCCGCCGCGACTGGCGGCGATCCAAGCGGAGGCCACGCGCTGACTGAGGCGGAAGGGGGCGGTGAGGTTGGTTTCGAGCACTTCGTCCCAGTCAGTGAGCGAGAACTCGGTGAAATTGGCTCGCCGGATGGTGCCGCCATTGTTGACCAAGATATCCGGTAACGGGAGCGAGTCGCCTAGGGCGGCGCACAGGCGCTCGATCGAAGGGCGGCTGGCTTGATCGGCGGAAAAGGTGAATGCGCGCCGGCCGGCGGCCTCGACGAGTTTAGCGGTGGCGGAAAGATCGCCGCGGGCGACGAGGATCACGTCGGCGCCGGCTTGGGCGAGGGCTTCGGCCATGGTGGCGCCTAGGCCGCGGGAGGCGCCGGTGACGAGAGCGGTTTGGCCATCCAAGCGAAAAAGATCGAGGATCATGGAATTGGGGAAAGTCGAAGGTCGAGAAGTCGAAGGGTCGAAGGTCGAACGTCGCCACCTGCGCGCGGACCGCGCCGCACTCGACGTTGGACTTTTAGACTTGGGGCATGTGACGGATTGCTTGGGGTCGGCGTCAGCGCAGTTCGGCGACGGGGGCGGGGTCCATGTCGGCGAACTCCTGATTCTCGCCGCCCATGCCCCAGACGAACGAATATTTGGCGGTGCCGGCGCCGCTATGGATGGACCAAGGGGCGGAGAGCACCGCCTCGCCGTCGCGGACCACGAGGTGGCGGGTTTCCTGCGGTTGGCCCATGAAGTGGAACACGGCGTGGGCGGGCTGAACGTCGAAGTAGAGGTAGACCTCGGAGCGGCGCAGGTGGGTGTGGGGCGGCATGGTGTTCCAGATGCTGCCGGAGGCCATGCGGGTGACGCCCATGACGACTTGGCAGGTGGGGAAGGCGCCCGCGTGGATGAGTTTGGTGAGGCGGCGTTCGTTGGCGGTTTCGGGTGCGCCCAGCGCGGTGGTGTCGGCGGTCGCGAAGGCAACGTGCCGGGTCGGGTAGGCGGCGTGGGCGGGGTAGCTGAGGAGCCAGAACTTCGCCGGGGCGGAGGGGGAGACGGAGGCGAAGGTGACGGAGCGGGCGCCCCGGCCGAGATAGAGGGCATCGAGCGGCGCGAGGGCGTGAACCACGCCGTCCACCGTGACTTGGCCGGGGCCGCCGATGTTAACGATACCGGCTTCGCGGCGCTCGAGGAAGAACCCAGCGCGCAGGTCAGGGGGATTAGGCAGGAGCAGGGGCGTCTCGGCGGGCATGATGCCGGCGGCCACGGTGCGGTCGGTTTCCCACCAGGCGAGCTCGATGCGGCCGAGTTGAAAAAGCTCGGGGAGCAGGTGCTCGGCGCGGAGCTGGGCGGTGTTGAAGCCGGCGGTCTCGGCGGCGGAGTGGGCAAAGATTTTTTTCATGGAAAAAGCGAAATACTCGGCGGAAGGACGATCTTGTCCACAAAAGGCGCAGAAGGTGCCGAAATGTTCAACAAACTATGCGTGCTCAGGGCATGGGCCGGAGACCCTCGGCGCGGATTTCCCATTTGCCGTCTTTCGGAAAGCCGGGGGTGGGGCCGGCGGGAGCTCCGTCCCAACCGCCAGCCATCAAACCTGCGGCGCAGAGAAAGGCGGAGTTCACCGGCAGGTAGGCGACGGCGCCGTCGGGGTCCTTGGGGCGGCGGACGTAGCCGCTGGGCATAAAGCGGGCGGGGGCGGAGGTGTTGGTAACGATGTCGATCGCGGTGGCGGGTTCGCCGAGGCGGGCGGCGGTGAGAGCGCCTTGGCCTATCTGCCAGCTCAGCCAGCGGTCGAGGCCGTTCCGTTCGTTGATCAAATGGAAGGTGCGGCGAGCGGTGGCGACGTCGACCTTCGAGGTGGCCGGGAGGTAGCCGAGCGCGAGGAGCATGGAGGTGGGGATGCCGCGTTTACCGGGCGCGAAGATATCCTCTACGCCCTCGATCTCGAGGTAGAGCGGGCCGTCCGGGCCGGGCGTGGTGGGCAGGGGGGCGAGGTGTGCAATAACGTCAGCCCAGAGCGGTTCGGGTGGGAGGCCGAGGCGTTCGCGCCATTGCTGGGCAAGGGCGAGGCCGTAGTGCCAAAAGGCGACCTCGAAGGTTGGGTTGCGAACGAGTTCGGGGTGGGTGCTTTCGGTGACGTTTTTTAGCGGCGGGCCGAGGTGGTAGATGCCGGTGTCGGGGTCGCGGTGGGCGAAGGAGGCGAGGAAGTTCGCCGATTCAAAAACCAGGTCGTGGTAGAGCGCGAGGGTGGCGGGGGTGGGTTTGGCGCGATAGACTAACTCGGCGAGGTAGATGGGGTTGGGCTGGTTCCAGATAATGTAGGGGTTGATGCCGCCGGGGGAGGGGCGGCCGTCGAGGCCGGACATCTTGGGCCAGCGCACGCCGGTGAAGCCCTCGGCCCGGGCCTGGGCGACGCCGAGCGGCAGGATGCGGCGATACCAAGCGAGGCCTTTTTCGAGAAGATCGACGTGGCCCCATTGGTAGAACTGGGCGGCGTGGAGAAAGTAGACTTCGGAGTTGTGTTTGCCGAACCAGCTCAGGTGCTGAAGGCCGGTCTCGGCGGGCGGGAAGGCGCCGGCGTAGTTCACACGCATCAGGTAGAGCGAGAGCAGGATGCGGCGCTCGAGCTCCTTGGCGCGCGGATCGGTGGCGGTGGAGAGATCGACGAGGCCGCCTTCGGTCCAGTAGGTGCGCCAGGCTTCGGCCGAGGAGGCCCGCGTGGTGGTAAAACTTTCGGCGGGCGCGGGGTTGGTCGCGTCGGCAAAGGCGCAAGTGAAGGCGAGGGTATCGCCCTCGGTCGCGCGCAGGCGGAAGTCGTGCGGGGCGGCCTCGACGAGGGTGGCCGGCGAGGTCCAGCGCAGGTCCGTCGTGTAGCGGGTGGTGTCGCTCACGCGGTCGAGGCGGGCGCGATCGGGCGCGATAGGGTTCAGGGTGGTCGTGTGTTTATCCGGTTGTTCCCAGATGAACGGCGGTTTGTGGGCGATGGAGGTGCGGTAGGCGTAGGGGAAACGCAGCCGCACTTGGAGGTCGCCGCGGGCGATGAGCGGGGAGCGGGCCTCGACCCCTACGACGGCGGCGGAACCGTGGGCGGTGGTGAGGACCTCGAGTGGTTCGCCGCGCACGAGCAGGCGACTGGTCACGACCCCGGTCCAGAGGTCGAGAGTCTGGTCGACGCCGGCGATGTCTTCAGTGCGGAGGGGTTCGCCGAAAAGGGTGAACGATAACTGGCCAAGCGGCATCGGCTGGGGGTTTTCGCGGAAGTAGCGCCCGGCGGGGGTGTTTTGGCGGATCGGGTAGAGGATTTTGCGCCCGTGGAAATCGATGGGGCCGGAGGCGTCGGCGAGGGTGTAGCCCTCGGTATTGGAAAACTCATGCCAGGACCAGGTGGCGCGGGTTTCGAGGGGGAGGCCGTTGTCGAGGTAGATGCGTTCAAGACCTTGGAGGCCGGTGACGTCCACGGTAAGGGCGAAGTCGCCATTACCGATCGTCAGGGCGCTTTCGGGATCGATCCGGGTGTTGTGGACGTTGTGGCGGGTAACCACGGCCTGACGGTCGATAGGCGCCGCGCCTCCGGCTGTCATCACGGCGAGGGCAAGGATCGGGGCGAGTAGCAGGCGGAGCATGAAGGGGGAAGGGTGCTGCGAACGGTCACGAACCAAGAAAATTTGACGTGACTGGGTAGGTTACGCGCGAAGAAAGAATCGCTCGACTGTGCGGTTACGGTCACCTGTGCGCACGGCAAGGACGTTCAGACAGTATGAACTGGCTCTGGTTCCTGCCTTTAGTTTTCAACGGGATCCAAGAATACGGCTGGATACATCAGGGTAAGACGGGATTATTTGAGCGGGGTATGGTAGAGGCCTTCTGGGCGGCGTAGTGCGGGTATTGTTTTACATTTTTATTACAATAGTAACGTGTTGGGTCAAAGGTGACTCCACACTGGCAAATGCCTAGTCCGCGGTAGATGTCATTTGTATTGCATTATTTTGCATAATCTAAGGCTTTATTTTAGTTTACCCGTTATTGTAAGGTTTAATCGTATCTTCCTCACCCTTCTGGGTTTTTCCAACCACAACCAACATGATCACCGTTATCCCTTCACGCTCCTCGGGCCTTAATTGGGGTGGGCCTCGGGCCCGGGCTAGGGCAGTGTGGTTTGCTGCGGCGGGTGCGCTGGGATTTCTGGGGTCGGGAGCGTCGTTGATCGCCTTTCCGCCTGCCCCTCATTATTCGATTTATGGCGATGTGCGGGATGAGTTTGGATACTTGATTCCTCCGGGTGCCGGAACGGTGGTCTTTTACTTTGGCGGCAAAGAAGTCGCCCGCTACCCCCTCATAGGCGCGAGCGGGTCGAGCTACACTTACCAGATCCGCATGCGGCTGGATATGTTGCGGAGCGGAACGAGTGCGTATTCATCGGCAACTGTTTCTGCCGGTGCGGTTTACACTCTAGCTGTGGATATTGGCGGGGTGCTTTATTATCCGATCGAAGTGAAGACCCCTCCCACCGTCGGCAATCCCGCCGATCGGCGCCGGCTAGATCTTACGCTCGGCGCGGATTCCGATCTGGATAGTCTGCCGGATGCTTGGGAAGAATTGCAGCTCTACCGTGCGGGCCTGCCTACCACCAATCTGGCCTTGGTCACTCCTTCGGGCGATCTCGATGGTGACGGCATAAAAAACCTGACCGAATACATCGCCGGCACCTACGCCGCCGACTCAACCGAAACCTTCTACCTCAAGATTACTCGCGCGACTGAGACCCAGTCGGATTTCGAGTTTTTTACCATCACCAGCAAGGTTTACCAACTGGAAAAGAGCACCGACCTGCAGACCTGGACGCCGGCGGCATTTACCGCTGGCACTTCGACTGTGCCCGCTAGCGCCTACACCGCCACCGGTGTGGGTATAGTCAACGGCTCCATCCCACGCGACGCCACCGAGGCGAAAACCTTCTACCGCCTCAACGTCCGATGAAACGTCCTTGCTTCCTTCTAGGCGCCTTCCTTTTGGCGCTCTCCCCGCTCTGCGCCCAATGGTATTCTAAGACCTACTCGCTTGCGGCGGGCTGGAACGGCATCTGGTTGCAAGGTGACGCGTCCTATACGACCGTGGCGGAGCTTTTCGCGTCGAATACCAACATCACCGAGGTGTGGCGCTGGAATCCCAACCCCGACAAGGTCCAGTTTTCCGACAGTCCTTCCACGCCGACGACCAACAGCGAGGAGTGGACCGTTTGGAAGCGCAATGATGCCACCGAGCAGGTTTTGCAGCGCATGGTCGCCAACTCGGCCTACCTGATCAATAATTCCGGTTCCTCCGCCACGAGTATCACGATCAAGCAGCAGGCGCGTTCTCCGGCCAACACCTGGTTGATCTCCGGTTCGAATTTCATGGGCTTCCCATCCGCTGGAACCAGTTCATCTTGGCCGGTTTTGAGTAATTATTTCGCCAGCTTTATCAACGGCAGCACCACCGGCCTGCCTAGCGGCACCAAGATTTACAAATACATTGGCGGCCCCTTGAGCTCCTCCAACCCCCTCCAGGTCGTCAACACCACCGAGCGGCTCGATCCGGACAAGGCTTACTGGATCAACCTCGCCACCGTGAGCAGCTTCACCGGCGCCGTCGAATACGAGGTGCCCGGCTCGGGTGGGCTCCTCTTTGGCCGCACGTTTTCCGCGCTGACCGTGGGCGTGACGAATCGCTCCACCAGCAGTGTCACCCTTACCATCTCGCTCGATAGCTCTGAGGCTGCCCCTACCGGGCAACCCGCCATCCGCGGCGCAGTGCCTCTCACCAAGCGGGTATTCAACAGCACAACCAACAGCTACGACGAGACGCCGGTGCCCTCCACCGGTTCTGCGCCGGCCTACACCGTGACCTTGGCGGCCGGCGGGCGCGCCAACCTCGATTTCGGCGTTAACCGTGCAACCCTTTCGACGACATCATCTGATTTCTACGCTTCCATTCTGCGTATCAAGGACTCCGCCGGGCTAACCGACGTCCGCTTGCCGGTCAGCGTGCAACCGGCTACGGCCGCTGGGCTTTGGATCGGGCAAGTCAATGTTTCTCAAGTCGTAAGCACCCAGCAGGGCTCTGGCTCCTACACCACCCGGCCTTTCCCGCTCTATGTCCTCATGCATCTAGATAGCGCTGGAAACGCCCGACTGCTCCGCCAGGCCTTTTCCGGGCGCCTTGTTACGTCTGGTAATCCGCTCGGTCTCGCCGTCACCGAAGCCCGTGTGCTTGGGGCGAGTGCTTCGGATGTGAAGCCGATGCGTTTTTACATGCCTATGATGCCGGCGGGTTCACCGACTATCACGGCCACTGTCAGTCCGGCCACTTTTTTGGCCGGTTCCTCGGTGCTTTGGAATATCACCCACAGTTACAACGATCCGGTGAATCCCTTCATTCATACCTATCATCCTGACCACGATAATCTTGATGCACGCTTCAAGACAAATCTTGGTGCGGGCAAGGAGAGCTACACCGTCGTGCGCGCCTGCACGTTTAGCTTCACCTCGAGCCCACCTGATGGGTCCAAAGTCTCCGGCTGGGGCACCACCGTGCTCGGTGGAAATTATTCCGAGACCCTGACCGGCTTGAATAAAGTCACCCTTTCCGTCTCCGGCACCTTCGCCATGCGCCGCATCTCCGAGATCGCGGACCTCGACCTGACTACCCCCTAATCAATTTTTAAACAATCGTTATTAAAATCTTATGAAATCGAAACTCCTCGCTGCATTCCTTTCGCTGTTCGGCGTCACCGCAGGGCTGGCCCAGACCGCCACCGTGCCTGCATTGTTGAGCTACCAAGGCCGCGTCACCGATTCCGCCGGTAACCTCATCGGCGCCTCAACCCCCGCTAACCGGGCGGTGAAGTTCCAGCTCTACAATGCCTCGTCCGGCGGCACGCCCGTTTGGGCCGAGACCCAGACGGTCACCATCTCTGGCGGCGAGTTCAGCGTGCTGATCGGTAATGGCACCGGCATCTCCGGCCTCACCGGCCCCAGCTCGCCTGCGCCTACCCCTTACAAGAAACTGCCTGATATCCTCAATGCTTCGACCAACACCGCCGGAGTCAGCTTCTACCTCGGCGTGACCGTCGATGACGGCAACCCCAGCACCACCGACGCCGAGATCTCCCCCCGCCAGCAACTTGTGGCCGGCGCCTACGCCCTTCGCGCCACCGTCGCCGAGTCGGTCGCCTCTGGCGCCGTCACCACCGCGATGATCGCCGATTCCAATATCACGACTGGTAAGATTGCCGATGCAGGCGTTACCAGTGCCAAGATCGCTGATTCAACTATCGCCACGGCTGACCTTGCCAACAACGCAGTGACGGCTGCCAAGATCGATACCGGCTCGATCGGTCTCTGGAGCGTTAACGGCGGCAGCGTTTACCGTAGTTCGGGCAACGTGGGCGTAGGCACTTCCGCCCCGAATGCACCTTTGCATGTCACGGCTACCGGTAGCACTTCGCCCGATAGCAACGGCCTCTACGTTTTTAATCC
>Ga0214921_10000647_pt1 | contig 63082 bp, 61 predicted proteins | sample LL1505_MetaG_FD_177992 | JGI IMG/M metagenome (GOLD analysis project Ga0214921, IMG submission 177992) | Freshwater microbial communities from Lake Lanier, Atlanta, Georgia, United States - LL-1505 | ecosystem: Environmental > Aquatic > Freshwater > Lake | place: USA: Georgia | collected...
CGTCCTCGCGCTTTGCATGCAGGAGTCCGCTGAGGGTAAAAATAAGTCGACCGTGTGGCTTTCCTTGGTGGATGAGTTTTTCGCCCGCTTTGGCGGATGCAAAAGATCCGACGCTGCTTAGTATCGCACGATCTCTCTCACTCAGGCTTTCGATCGGACCGCTGGGAGGAAGGATCTTTGTAGTTAAAGACATCCATTCCATGAACCAACTTTGAGGCGCCAGGTCAAGAAGAGGCGGTAACCGCAAGAATCCCGCAAGCTGCCTCCTCATTTACGAAAGGGTTGAGTCAATAGTCGGAGGTAGGGGGGGAAATGGCGGTGAGGGAGGGATTCGTGGAACTGGGGGTCATGAGCAACGCATTCTTTTGGGTTTGAGTTGGGACGCCTTTTTGCGTGAGATATTCGGAAAGCGTGGCTGTGATTTCCTTCGCGGTGCGGGAGGTATCTTTCGTCAAGCCTGTCATGGACGATGCCCAAACAATCGGAAGAACGACATTCAAAGGATCGGTCTGCAGGATCAAAGCACCTGGACCGGGCTCGACGTTCCAGAAGACAAGTGCTTGCTCCTGGTAGTGCGCGTCCTCCTGCCCAGCAAGGAGCACTTCAAGGACTTTATGGCATCACCGGAAAAAACTCCAACCAGCATTCTCCAAGGCGGGGCAAGTCTTGGAAAAATCGGGCCATTGCCGGACTGCTTGTTTCCTTTCAGACCGCGTGCCTTGAATAAAGCCGGAAACGGATGTTTAAAATTCCTTCAGCGCCAGTGCCGCCAACAAGCGCCCCGTTTGGCCATGCTCTTTTCGATAGGAGTAATACTTTTGCAAATTGGACGCGGTACAAGTGCCGCAGTCGTGGATTTCTCGAACTCCCGCTTCGGCAGCCTGTGAGAGGATGTCCGCAGCAAAATCGACTTCGTAATTCGGTGGACGGATGCAGGGGGAGACTTGCACGATGAGATCTTTTGCATCCGCTCCAGTCGCCTCGCAGAGTGCTGCAATTGTTTTGGGAACGATGCCCAGTTCGGTTCCTTTCCGGCCAGAGTGTGCGAGCGCGATTCCCCGGCCATGGCGGTCGGCGACAAAGACGGCTGCGCAGTCCGCCACATAGATACCAAGGCAGAGATTAGATTCCGTGGTGACAAGGGCATCGCAGTCCGGAACTGGAAAGGTATCAGAGCCGGATATTCGCTTAACCTTCGCGCTATGAATCTGGCTCGCCTTTGCTAGCCGCATCTCCTCAAAACCAAGCGCATCCAAGGCCTCCCGCTGGATTCCAACCAGACGCTGCAAAGCAGTTTCGCGGTCAGTTTTGACGTCCAACCCTGGCGCGCGTTGCAAAAAAACGGCCCGGACTCTGGGAAGCGCATCCAAAGCAGGGAACGTTTCGAAAGGAATCGTCGAAAGGCTCTTCATATCCCCGCCTCCTCTGAGCCCTCGGTGTCCTCTGTGGTTAACTTCAGGAATCCTGAGCCGCTCACGCGTTTGGCTCGGAAAAAATCGCGCAGAAGCCCAGCGCATTCCTCAGCAAGAATACCCGAGGTGATGAGGCAGCGGTGATTGAGCTGCGGCATTTGGAGAATGTTCACCAATCCCCCAGCCCCCCCGCCCCGAGGGTCTGGACAGCCAAAAATAACGCGGCGAAGTCTTGTGTGAACAACGGCTCCGGCGCACATGGGGCAAGGTTCCTTGGTGACGTAGAGATCGCAGTCGGTGAGGCGCCAGTCCTCCAACGCCGCTTCAGCTTGAGTGATGGCGAGCATTTCCGCATGGGCGGTAGCATCTTTGAGCATCTCGACCTGGTTCCACGCCCGGGCAATGATTTCGCCCTCGCGCACGATGATTGCACCGCACGGCACCTCATCGGCAGCGTACGCGCGGCGGGCCTGTCTGAGCGCCTCACGCATGAAGTATTCGTCGCTGGCAAATTCCATAACATCAAGGTATGTCATTTCCATGCCTCCACGCAAAACCATCGTTGCTCCGTCCCTTTTAGCTTGTGACTTCAGCCGCCTCGGTGTGGAGGTGGAACGAGTCACCCAAGCCGGCGCGGATTGGATTCACTGCGACGTGATGGATGGCCATTTTGTGGATAATATTTCGTTCGGCCCTGCCTTTGTGGAAGCGGCTTCGCGCCACACGCGCCTGCCGCTTGATGTGCACCTGATGATCGAAAGCCCCTACCACTATCTCCCTCGTTTTCTTCCTCTCGCGAGTTCGATCACATCGCATGTCGAGGCCAACCATGATGTCTCGAAAACCCTCGCAGCCGTGCGCGATGCCGGACTTCTGGCCGGACTCGCCGTCAGCCCACCGACACCTGTTGAAATGGTGAAGCCCTTCCTTGGGCAGTTTGATATTCTTTTGATTATGACCGTGAACCCCGGCTTTGGCGGTCAACCATTCCTGACCTCAATGCTGGACAAAGTCGCCGAAGCGGCGGCTTGGCGTGCGGCAGGAGCATTTGATTTCCACATCGAGGTTGATGGCGGCATCAATGTCAAAACCGCAGCTGAGGCAGTTCGCAGCGGAGCGAACCTGCTCGTCGCGGGAACATCGGTGTTCCGTGCGCAGGACGCCGCCGAGGAAATCCAGATGCTAAAAAATGTCTGAGACTTCCGCTCCAAAACCCCGCCGCCAAGTATTGAGGCTCGCTCTGGCACTTGGCGTTCTGGTTGGTGGTGCGATTTGGATTATAGCTGGAATGGAGTCTCCCAAAAAAGATGACGCCGCTTGGTTTGGAAAAAACTTAGAACCGCTGCGGGCCGCATATTCGTTCGAGCTCACCGACCAGAATGGCGAACCGTTCCGCTTGGAGGATCAGCGCGGAAGTTTGGTTTTGCTGAATTTTGGTTTCACTTGCTGCCCGAACATCTGCCCGGCTTCGCTGGCCAACCTCGCCGCCGCCCGCCGCGCACTGCCAGAGGAGGCAAGGGATCGGGTGCGCGTGGTTTTTGTGAGCGTGGATGAGCGGGACGACATTTCCGACCTCAAAAAATACATGCCGATGTTCGATGAAAAATTCACCGGCCTCACAGGAACGCCCGAGGCAATTGGCAACACGGCGCGGGCTTACGGTGCCTTTTACCGGAGGGATTCCAAAGGACCTCAAGGCAAGGAGGATTATTTAATCGACCACTCGACTAGCACCTACTTGATCGATCCCAAGGGAAACCTGCGCTTGGTCTATAAGATGGATCAGCTTGCGAATGCAGAGGCTCTGGCGGCCGATATGGTGCGCGTGCTGGGTTTGCCGCAGCGGAAGGATTGACCACAGAGAGCACACAGAGAGCACAGAGGAGATGGATAGGCCGTTTTTTTTACAAAACCCCTTGGATACTGGGCTTAGATGGAAATCCCGAGTCCAGTTCGGCGCGGGGATGCTTTGCGCACTGACACTCTCGGCGTGTGGTCCGACTCCAGATTCTACCGTCGATACGACACCGCTGACTGGTCGGGATATTTACCTGACGCGCTGCACGGCATGCCATCAGGTCGATGGCGGAGGCATTTCGGGAAATTGCCCGCCTTTTCAGGGTTCGCCGCGTCTTGCCGGGCCTTCTGAGGAATTGATTCGCCTTCTACTGCTCGGCCAGCGTGGACCGTTGGAACGCGATGGAAAAATCTACAAGGGCATCATGCCCTCATGGCGCGCAGATTTGACCGATGAGCAAACGGCAGAGGTCATAAATTACATCCTGGCCACTTGGAGTCCGCAGTCTCGCAAGTTGTTTGCAGAGGAAGTTGCCAAAGTGCGCGCGGAAACTGCGAATTCCAAATTGCTTTCAGGAGCGCAATAAAAAACCCCTTCCGCCATAATCGGAAGGGGTTTTTGTTCAGATTTTGTTAGGCGATCTTAAAACGCGAAGGTAACTTTGCCACCGCCCCAGAATGTGCTGGGCTGGGTTGTGCCCCAGAGGTTTTCGAAGGCGTAGCTGTAGGCTCCGTATCCGGAGATTGTGATGACGTCGTTGACTTTAACAGGAACGGCAACACCGAATTCGAGGTTGTTAGCACCATCAAACTCTTCGCCATCGGCGTTCTCTGTGTTGTATCCGAAGTTCAATCCAAAAGCGACCCATGGATCGATGGAAACAACGTCCTTGATAACTGGAATGCTGCCAGAGACTCGGAGATCGAGGTAGCTGCTGGCCATTTCAACGAGACCATTTCCGCTGGCTGTGTCATTGTCTGGACCAAGATTGAAATAATATTTAGCCGAAGGCGTCAACGTCATGAAACCGAGGTCAATTGCGTAAGCAACCGAGGCGTTCAGTTCGTTGGCATAGAGGTTAGAGCCATTTGGATAAACCAAGTAGAATGTGTAACCGAGACCAACAGAGAGGTCTCCAAAGGTGTGGACATAGTTAGCATAGGCATCAAATTCCTTGTAGGAGGTGCCTTGGCCAAGACCAAAAGCGTTCCATCCACCGAGGGTCAGAAAGTCGTTGTCGGAGATGTTCCATGTGAAGCTAGCATCAGTCCAGTAAAGGCTGGAGCCGTAGCCTCCAGAGCGAAGAACGTTGGTGCCACGGAACATGTAAAGACTATCCCAACCAGTGCTGAGAGCGGCGTTATACCATGAGGAATCTTCCTCTTCGACCACCACGGTCTCTTTGAAGGTTTTACCAGTTCCAGCGAAGAGCGGAGTGGCAGCAAAGGCCACAAGGCTCGTAAGAGCAACAATCGATTTGTTTAATTTCATTTTTGTTTGGTTGTTTGTTGTTTGTTTCTTCTCGCGGGAGCCACCTTGCGGATGATCCCGAGATAACCTGCTTGATGCAGAGGTTAAACCTGCTTAAGCACTATCTGTGCCAAGCTGTATCTCATTGAAAACTTGGGTCAAAACTTTTTTTGAACTTTTTTTGAACAGAAACGCGCAGCAAGGTGTCGCAATTTGATCTGCGGCAGGCAATGACTGAGAAAATGTCACTCCGCGACGATGTGAATATCTTCGGGTTGGATACTTGCGAAGACCTGATCGCCTTCGTGGAAATCTTCTCCGGGGGTGCCGTCATTGGCGAGAATCGCTCCGAGTTCGAGTCCACTGGTGGTGACGAGACTGAATTCGTTCATGGCACCTTTGAAGGTTTCCATCGCAATTCGACAAGGAAAGCAGTTTACGCTACTGGAAGCAGTGCGGTGGAGGCGGATTTTTTCGGGACGCAGAGAGAGAAGAAGCCTAGAGATTAGCTTGGTGTCGGGTTGGTTGATTTTTAGTTCCAACCCGCCCTCGACTCGGCAGAGAAGTTTTCCCGAATCGGACTGCAGGATTTCCGCTTCGACGATGTTTGTATCTCCGATGAACGAGGCCACAAAGCGGGTAGCGGGTTTGTAGTAGATTTCGTTCACGGTAGCGATTTGCTCAATCCGGCCTGCATTGATGACTGCAACGCGGTCGCTCATGGTGAGAGCCTCCTCTTGGTCATGGGTCACATAAATGAAGGTGATTCCAAGTTTTTTTTGGAGCTGCTTGAGTTCCACACGCATTTGGGTGCGGAGCTTGGCATCGAGTGCGCTGAGAGGTTCATCGAGGAGGAGGACCTTCGGTTCACAGACGATCGCGCGGGCCAGGGCGACGCGTTGGCGCTGACCACCGGACATCTGCGCCGGCTTGCGGTCCACATAATCAGTGAGCGAGGTCATTTGTACGACGTGTTCGACGCGACGAGTAATATCTGCGGGAGCAACCCGTTTCATTCGCAGCCCGAATGCGATATTCTCGTAAATGCTCAGGTGGGGAAAGAGCGCGTAATTTTGGAAAACCTGATTCACGTCACGTCGGTAGGGTGGATCCATCGTCACGTCCTTGCCGTCGATGAAAATTTGTCCTGAAGTCGGCGTGTCGAATCCGCTGATGAGGCGCAGGCAGGTCGTCTTGCCGCACCCCGAGGGGCCAAGGAATGTCATGAACTCACCGGCCTTGATTTCAAAACTCGCATCCCCCAAGGCTTCGTGAGTTCCAAAGCGCTTCGTCACGTGTCGGAGTTCAACCATCGCTGGCACTTTTAGAAGAAATCAATCGCCGCAGGCGGCGGGGCCTCGATGGAGGGTTGTTCGATGGGGGCGGTCTGGGATTTGACGGGCTCGGCTCGGCGGATTTCCACCTCTCCCGGTATCGCGGCTGGAGGGGCACTGGCATTTGCAGAGGCGGGAGGCATGTTCACAGGCACAGCTTTGGCGACGGGTATGTCATTATCGTTTTCGGATTCGGCACCAGGACGAACGGATCGGTAAATGTCATTGAACCCGACAAGCGGCGGCGAGGTGACAGCAACGGGTCGGATTTTGGTAAGATCAATCGCAGTAGCCGCGCGCGGCCAGTCAACGTCGTCGAATTCCTTCGCATAGGTGCGTACTCCCCCGCCGTGGATGTCGCAGGGGATCGTGGGCAACTGTTTCTCAGTGGCCAATTCCTTGTAGGTGTTGCCATCGCCTGCGCGTCCGCCCATGACCGGATCGGTGAGCTTGACCGAGCAACGTGGTGTGGCGAGGAGCCCGGAGGAACGGCAGATTTCGACTTCTTGAATACCCGATGGACGCTCGACCGTGCGGGGCGGATAGCTTTGAACAGACGCGTTCATGATTTGGCTCCAGATGGGGAGGGCGAGATCCTTACCAAATGCGCCTCGGTAGATTTTGGTGGGCTTGTCAAAGCCGACCCACACACCGCAGGTGACAGCGTTCGTGTAGCCAATAAAATAGGTATCAGTGAATCCATAGGCCGTGCCTGATTTTCCAGCGACCGGGAATGGACCGAGGCCGAATTTTTTTTGACCGAGGGAACCAACGCCACGTTGCATGAAATCGCTCAAAACCGAATGCGTTTCATAGGCAGCCGCTGGCGAAATGGCGCGATAGCGTTTGCGGGGAGCTTTAAAAATCGTCTCACCATTGGATTCGCTGATCGTCTGAATGATGTAGAGATCCGCTGGACGCTGGCCAATATTGGGAAACATGGTGTAAGCGAGCACCAACTCATCCAAACTGAGTTCGCTACTTCCAAGAAACGCGTTTGAGTAGTCTCGGAGTGGAGATGTCACGCCGGCAGCTGCAGCGGTTTTTTTGACAGCATCCAAGCCAACCTGCATTCCAAGGCGCACCGTAGCTGCGTTCTTGCCTTTGACAAGCGCATCGCGGGTCGTCATGGGCCCCTCGTATTCGTTTTCTTCGATCTCGACGCCCCACTCGCCGAGGAGACCCGCCTCGCCACCGACCATCACGTAGCGATTGTCTAAGCAGGCGTCCTGAACAATCTCACCGGGGAAAATTCCGGAGTCGTAGGCCGATGCGAAAACAAGAGGTGTGAATGCCGTGCCAACGGGACGTGTTCCTTGGAGGGCGCGGTTGTATTCACTATGCCGGAAATCGCGTCCCCCAGTGAGGGCGAGAATTCCGCCTGCTGTGTTTTCCACAACGAGAGCCGCCCCTTGGAGGTATTTAGGCTCAGGCATTTTGACCGACATGTTGCCACGATTGATCGCATCTTCGATTTTCTTAGTAGCAGCCCGATATTGCTCGAAGGTCGGGTGATTATAGCCCGGTTGTTGCTCGACTTTTAACAAAACCTCCCGCGTTGCTAGATCCGCAGCTTTTTGAAGGTCGGCATCCAATGTCGTGTCGATGCGGTACCCACCGTTCATGGCGCGCTCAAAGCCCAGCGCTTTGATGACTTGCTGGCGGATCAGCTCGATGGCGTAGCTGACTTTAAAGGGATTTGTGCGCTGCACTGTTCCAAGCGGGGAGGCGCATTCCTCGTCGTATTGTTTGCGTGTGATGAATCCCAATTCGCGCATGCGGCCGAGAACAAAGTTGCGAGATTCGGTGGAGTCTTTGGGATTGTTAAAGGGAGAGAGAGCTTGGGGGCTCTTGAGGAGACCGGCGAGTGTGGCGCACTGGCCGAGCGACATATCGATTGCATTTTTACCGAAGTACCCTTGGGCGGCGGCCTCTGCACCGTAGAAACCGCTGCCGAAATAGACGCGGTTCAAATAATGCCCCATGATTTCCTTTTTGCTGAAGTTCTTTTCGATGCGCCAAGAGAGATAAAGTTCCACCAACTTGCGCTCGTAGGTGCGCTCGCGCAGCTCGAAGGAATTGCGGGCGAGTTGTTGTGTCACCGTACTGGCACCTTGGGCGATGCGGCCCTTGCGGTAGTTTGTGAGAGCGGCGCGGAAGATACCCATATAGTCAACACCGTCGTGGTCATAAAAGCGGTTGTCCTCGGCAGCAATCACCGCCTTCACAAGCAAAGCCGGCAAGCGGTCGTAGGGGACGGGTTGCCGGTTTTGAATGAAGAGCTTTCCGAACTCGCGGCCCTTGCGATCGAAAAGGACCGAAGCCGACTCCATCTGGCTGACCTGTTTGAGGTCGAACTCTTCAGCCCTCGCCTCGTATTTTTGTGTGAGTACGCCAAAAGTGATCCACGCCGTCAGAACACCGGCGGCAAAAATTGCAAGCGGCACCCAGACGATTTTACGGGCGTAGAGTGGTTTTTTATCCACCACCGCCTGTTTTTCCCAACTGTAATATTCTTTGCTTATGACGGGGAATCTTCCATGTCGCTGAGCGGAGATCAAGAACGCTGATGCAGCATCTTATGTTAGCGATCGCAGTAAACGCAGGAAAAAGTCGGCGCCCAATTCCAGATCGGCAACGCGAATGAATTCATCTGCGGTGTGAGCCTGAGCGATGGAGCCGGGACCGATGGCCACCGCAGGGCACCCATGCGAGGCAAAAACAGCCGCATCACAAAACCAAGGCGCTCCGACCAAGCCGGCCCCCAAAGACTGGAGGCGTTGGATCAACGGATGCGAGGGGTCTGTGTGAAGCGGCTCCGATCGTTGAAGGTCGATTTCGATGTGAGGATCATGCTGCCTCAAAAGATTGATGACAAACTCGGGATCCACTCCTGGGATGGTGCGGATATCCACCGCTGCCTCGCAAAAATCAGGAACGATATTCACCTTCGACCCGCCACGAATCGTTCCCACGCTGAGCGTCGAGGTCCCAAGGAGCGAGTGGGAACTTTCTGCCAACTTCGGAATCACCTCGCTACGCAGGAGCTCGATCGCTTGCATCATTTGGTAGATGGCATTTTCTCCCGCCTCGGGCTGGGAGGCATGGACAGCTCGGCCATGGGTGCGCATTTGCAGCCAAGAGCAACCCTTGTGAGTATGAACCACATTCAGAGAGGTCGGCTCACCAGCCATCACAAAATCAAACTTTTCTTCCGACGCGAGAGCCTTCGCGCCGAACTGGCCGGCTTCTTCGCCCACGAGCCCGGCAAACCAGATTTCGAAAGAGGATTCGGCAAGAGTCTCCCGCGCCTCGCGAAGAGCCCAGAGCATCGCAGCAGCGGTGCCTTTTGTGTCGGAGGCTCCTCGTCCAAGAAGATTTCCATCCCGCACGTCGCCACTGAATGGATCTATCGTCATACCGGCGACACTCACAGTATCCAAATGCGGCGCGAAGAGAATCCGGCGTCCATTAGCGCGGCGATTGGGGAAATACCCAACGACATTGGGTCGGCCGGGCAGAACTTCGCGGAGCGAAACCTCAGCCCCACAGCCTCTCAAAAAGTCCGCCACCCATGAAGCACAGGCTGCCTCACCGGTCTTGTCAGTGCCAGGATCTCCACCATCTGGATTCACACTAGGAATGCGGATGAGAGCCGAGGCGATTTCGACAGCGTCTTTCATTTTTTAAAATACCAGTCCACAAATTTTGGAATGCCATCACGGATTTTTGTCTGAGGATTATAGCCCAGAAACTCGCGTGCTTTTGTGATGTCCGCCGCAGTGAGTGGCATATCTCCTTGCTGCTCCGGCATGCGTTCGATCTGGGCCTTCTTGCCAAGAGCGCTCTCGATTTCCGTAATGAGTTCAGAAAGGGTGGTCGTCTGGTTTTCCCCAAGGTTAAAAATGTCGAAAAGAGACCCCTCGTAGCGCAATGCCCCCATCACACCCTGCACAATGTCGTCAATGTAGGTATAGTCGCGGCGGGTAGAGCCATCCCCGAATTGCAGGATGGGTTTTCCTCGGTGGATTGCATCGGTGAATTTGTGAATCGCCAGATCGGGACGCTGGCCTGGCCCGTAAACCGTAAAAAACCGGAGACACACAACACGCATTTTGTAGAGATGAGCATAATTTCCACAAAGTTGCTCTCCCGCGAGCTTCGTCGCCGCGTATGGGCTCAGAGTCTGGGGGAGGGCCAGGTCTTCGGTGAATGGAACTTTTTTGGCAAGCCCGTAAACCGAGGAACTGGAGGCAAACACAAACCTTTCCACCCCCTGCTCCCTAGCCGCCTCCAGCAGGTTGTGCGTGCCCGTGATGTTTGTGTCGATGTAAAGCTGGGGATCTCTCAACGAAGGCCGCACTCCGGCACGCGCAGCCAAGTGGATGACCGTGTCAAAAGACCCGCGGCCCATCGCACTTTGTATGAACCCTCGATTCCGGATGTCGCCCTCAGCGACCGTAATCTCGCCGCCCAGCGAAGTAATGTTGGAGCGTTTGATGGCGGGATCATAGAAGTCATTGAAATCATCAAGCGCTGTTACCGCATGACCCTCCCGCAAGAGCTGCTGGCACACATGCGAGCCAATGAAGCCGGCCCCACCGGTCACCAAAATTTTCATTCGCAGAATGTAGTTTCAGCGTGCCAGAGCCATCAAGCCCATTCACCTTAAAATTCGTTCTTGCGTTTGACTCAATATTCTCTATGTTCGGCAATCCTTTGCTCGGGTGGTGAAATGGCAGACACGTGCGTTTGAGGGGCGCATGCCGCAAGGCATGGGGGTTCGAGTCCCCCCCCGAGCAGTTTTTTCTGAATTAAAAATTCTTCAGTAGTTCCCTGAGGATCGCTTTTCAAACTACCGCATTGATCTGCAGAGAGGGTGAGAATTAGATATTTCGAGCGACTCGGAAACCTATGACGGTGTATCGGCTGTCGGGACTGCGACTAACTCGATAAGCTACGACGCCTTGACCATCGACCTGCATCCAGCTTCCTCCGCGTATGCGACAAGCGGCGCCTGTTTCATCCTTGTCCCAGCACCATTCCCAGACGTTGCCGCTCATATCGTGGATTCCAAGTTCATTTGGTTTTTTTTGTCCAACAGGGTGAGCCCCTCCATTCGAATTTTTTTCGTGCCAAGCGACCTTGTCTGGGTTGTCGCTGCCGCTGAATTGAAATCCCTGACTCAAGGGGCCGCCTCGTGCCGCCCATTCCCACTCGATCTGGGCGGGTAGCCGATAGCCTTCCGCCGCAGGATTCATTTCAACCAACGTGGAGCCGTCCGGGCCGTATTCTCCATTGAGATAGATTTTTCCGTTAATGCTGTAGGCTGGCTTGAGACCCTCCATCATGCTTTTTGCATTGCACCACTTTACGGCATCATACCAACTCACGTGGGTGATAGGATGGCGGCTGCCATTCCCCTCTCCGCTTTCGATTTTAAATCCATGGCCCATCGACCAGATTCGGACCCTCTCCCATTCCAGTTGAGTGACCGGATATTTTCCAATGCGAAAGGCTTCCACTTTGATTCCTGCAAATTGCGATTCAGCCGGCATGGAACCGCCTCCAACTTGCGCCATGGCCGTGAGGTCAAATGGACCTCCTGAGCCCTCTCCAAAGGCCACAAGAAGACGCCGACGCTCCCCAAGTTTTTCGACTCCCAATGCCTTTAAATCCTGGTCAGTGAGAGTTTCTATGATGTCGTCCGTGACACCCTGTTTCTCGAAGAAGGGCATTAAGTTGTCGAGGTGTTCCCTTTCGAGGATCAGGTGGATGTTCGTTGTCATGATGGCTCAATATTCCCGAGTTGTTCGGCCTTGTAAGTAGGGTGATCTACTCGGATCAAGCCGATGCGGCAGCCCCCTATTTCGCACGGGGGAGACTTGTATTTTGGGCGAGACGAAGCCCGATGACCCCGCTGCATTCATTTGGCAGGCTGCTCGAGCGATATCCGAATGTGAATTGGCCAATATGGTGCTTCCATGTGCCGCCACGAATCCGGCGCTGGGAGCCGCTGGCATCGGAATCCCAGCACCAGTCAAAAAAATCGCCACTCATATTGGAGAGCCCAAGCGCATCGGGTTTTGATCGCGTTCGATTCGTATCAGTCAGATCAACAATGGGTGACATCGCGCCCTCGCGTGCAGCCCACTCCCACTCCGACTCGGTGGGCAAACGGAAGCCGGTCGCATTTTTATCCCAGGCAATCGCCGAGGCCCCGTCGGGACCCAGATCTCCAGCCCGGTAAGCTCGGCCATGAAAGAAATACGCGGGAGAAAGCCCCTGACGCTCACTCGTTGCATTGCACCACTTCACTGCATCATACCAGCTCATGCAGACCACTCGATTTCCTGCGGACCTTTTATCTTGACCGTGGATTTTATATCCCATGGCAAGGCTCCAAATTCTCACCGTATCCCACTCGTTTTGGCGCACGGAATGCCTACCGATCTTAAAACCGGCGACTTCTGTGCCGGCCAACTCGGAGTCGTCGGGCAACCTTCCACCCATCGTCTGCGACATGATGGTCAAATTTCCAGCTTCAGCCTGAAAGGCACGGAGCAATCGCCGCCTCTCACCAAGCCTTCCGATGCCTAAATCCTGCAAATCCTGATCGCTAATCCGCTCGAGCAGATCATCTGTGATAGCTTGATCGGTGAGGATTGTTTCCAATTTTTCCAATCTCTCCCCTTCAAGTGCCGAGTGGATTTTTACTTCCATAAAGTAAGATACCTCAACGTGAAGGCCGTGATGACGTAGGTGATGTCCCCATACGAGCGCGCCTTGTATCCGCAACGATGTATGGTATTTGACACCGATGTAGTTTCTGCTTTCGATGCCAAGCGATTTCTGTAGGTTTTATCGAATGTGGTTCCCCTCGCTCTCACTCGTCGCATTGTTTTTTCTGACACTTTTTACTGCCTTGGCGCAGAGCTCGGATTTTGACTCGAGCAAGGCGGCTCAAATTCTGCAGGAACTCGATCAATTGGAGACCAAGCAGAAGGAAATCCTTCGCTCCAGCAGGATGAAAGCCATCACAATTTTGCAAGGGGCTTTGCATAACTCCTCAAGTGCAACTCGACTCTACGAAAATGCTGTCGAGAAATTGAAATTCCAAGGCCTCAAGGGTGAGGCGCAGGCATTCGATGACTGGAAAAAGAAGAACGCAAATTTACTTGGTTCCAAAGAAATGGAAAACGCGCTGCGGTTGCATTTACGCTATTTAGTGCTGAGTTTGGAGCGCGGAGGTACCGAGAAGGGTGAGGATTTTGCAAATCCATCGCTCACCTATGCCGTGGAACTCGAAAACGTGCTCCTTGAGCAAGCAAAGACAGGAAACCTATCGCCTGAAATCAAGTCGCTTCTTGAACGCTCGATTGCGGAGAGCATTTTTACGAAGTCCATGGCCCTCTCAAATTGGCTGCCCAAGGACAAAGACTGGGAGATGAAACCGGGGGACTTCGATGGAATTCTGGAAAAAAATGTCCGCCCTTTTTTCAGAGCACTAAAAAATCCGGTACTCATTCAAACTTGGGATATGCAAATGAAATTCCAAGCAGAGCGCATCACACGCGGACGCCTCGAACATGAGGCAGACTCCTACAATTCTGTTACCCTGCCAAAAGTGGTTTTCTCACGCGCCAACGACATGCTGATCCTTGGGCAAAACGATCAGGGCTGCGCACAGATTCTTCAACTCATCCGGACGCACGCGGAACATCAAGACTTCCCGCAGTGGGTTTCCCGTGTTCGCGAAATCCTCAATTCGAATAAGGAGAACTGATTTTTTAAGAAAGCCAGAGCGGCGGGGTTAAGATCCGCAACCGCCACTTCCACAACCGCAGGAATGTGAACTTGGTGCAGGCTCGAACTCTTCGATCGAATCAATGCAGATGGTTTCGATAGTAATTTGCTGAAGGGAGAGCTGGTCTTTAGCTTGGCTTAGGAATCCCAGCGTGAGCGGATCGGGTTGATGGCGGGTGCGGAGCTGGATTTCGATCGGCTTACCAACAAATTGAGGAAACGACTCGGCCAACTCGCCGTCGAGGATGAATGAGGCGTAGGCATTGAGTTTTTCTTGAAGCTGGAGGATATGGGCTTCCTCCCCCGTCCATGGGCGGGTCTCGTACATGGCGAGGACAAGAGCATCACGGCGCTTATCATGAGCAAAAGCATCAAGGACGGCAGGATGTTCAAGCCCCATAGGGCGACGGGCGGTGGTGGATCGAGTGCTCAAAGCGGATGTGTTTTTTTGACGGAATTTCTAGAATGAATGGGCGAATGGGTGGTTTCAGGCGGTTTTAGGGAACCACTGGTAGAGCATGAAGTAAACGAGGACGCCGGTGACGGAGACATAGAACCAGAGCGGGAATGTCCACCGAGCCCAGGCGCGGTGTGTTTCAAAACGGCCTTTGATGGCGTGCGTCATGGTCACCAAAATGAGAGGAACGATGGCGATGGCCAAAATGATGTGGGAGATGAGCATGCTGTAATAGAAGGTGCGCCAGAAGCCTTCGCCGCCGAAGGGGGTGTGGACGCCTCGGACTAAAATCTTGTGGAGCACGTAGGTAATGAGGAAAACGCAGGAAACGGAGAAAGCGGCTAGCATGCAGTTGCGGTGCGCAATTTTTCGCTCACTTTTGATGAAGATGAAACCGGCTGCGAGAAGGACAGTGGAAATGGCGTTGAGGCTGGCGTTGAGAGCCGGCAGATCGGAAACGCTCATGGCACCTTATTGCTGCGATCGAGTTTGCGGCAAGTATCCGCGATATAGTAGGTGAGACCCGAAAGGATAAGACCCACGATTGCGAGCATCCCAACCACCCCCCAAGAGAGGGCGATACCTGCGGTGACGGTTTGGGGTTCGTCGGGTCCACCAGCGCCGGGTTGCCGACAACCCACGCATGCGGTGGCTTCAGGCAGGCGGGTCAAAAAAAAGCAAACGAACAAAGCGATGAGGTGTTTCATTTTATTGATGACGGATTTTTTAACCATGGGATCAGTTTTTTTTGGTCGCCGTGGAACCTTCGCGCAGGAGTTCGCCAATGTCCACCATGAGCTTTTGGACGACTTCGGGATCGAGCCCGTCTTGGTATCCGCGCAGCCAGCCGTCGGCATCCACAAGCACGATGCGCGTCGAGTGGGCTGGCGTGCCGCTAGGTTCCTTGGCAATAGGTTGGAGGAGTCCGGTGACGACAATTTTTTGAATGGCGTCGGGCGTGCCAGTGAGAAACTTCCAAGAGGCGGGGTCGGCGCCTTGTTGCTCACCAAAGGCTTTGAGAATCTCCGGAGTGTCGTATTCGGGATCGACGGTGAAGGTAACGAGTTGCACATTGCCTCGCGCCTTCTTGAGCTTAGTATTGAGTTCTTGCATCCGGAGCACGGTGATCGGGCACGGGCCTTTGCAGCGGGTAAAGATGAAATTTGCGGCCCAAATTTTCCCCTTGAGATCGTCGAGCGTGATGGGTTTCCCAGTTTGGTCAGTGAGTTGGAATCCGGGAACCTTGGAAATTTTCTCAAGGTTTGATGGGAGAGCCGGCGGGTGGGTGGATTTGAGGCTCAAGTAGGCGAGGCCTATGAGGCCCGCCGCCACGAGAAATGCCACGATCCATCCGATGCGCGGTATTCCGGGCCGCGCGGGGATTTCAGACATAGTAGAGCAGCGTCAGAACGAACAGCCAGACGACATCCACAAAGTGCCAGTAGAGGGCGACGTTATTAAGCGCGATGTGGCGGGTCGGTGTGAAGCAGCGGGTAAAGAGTTGGCGGAGAAAACACCAAAAAATGAGCAGAACGCCGATAGCCACATGAAGGCCGTGGAAGCCCGTGATGACAAAAAAGGTGGAGCCAAAAACGCCGCCTGTGTTGAACCAGAGTCCTTCGTGGTGAAGATGCAACCACTCGTAGCATTGGAGGCCGACGAACAGGGAACCAAGTGCGATCGTCACGAAAAGCCAGCCGAGGCCAGATTTTCCTTTTAGAACCGCAACTTCACCCATGTGGAATGTGCAACTGCTCGCAATGAGAAAGACAGTATTGATCGAGGTGAGCAAAAGCGGGAGATGGGCGATATCATGACTCGGCGGCCAAGCGTGGCCTGCCTGCCAAGGGAAGCCATTCTGCGACCAGCGGAGGATAAAATAAGCGCCAAGAAGCCCAGCAAAGAGCATGCCTTCAGAAATCAGAAACATGATCATGCCAAATTTGGCTGTGGCTGGCGGTGCGCCGTGGTGCTCCTGGGAATCGTGGGTGAGGACTGCTGTGGACATGGATATAGTTGGATTTATTTAGAAAAGAGTCACGGGTGGGTCATAGGCCCGCGAAGGTTCATGAGTATCAGAACAAGTGCGGATAGGGAAATAGCAAAAAGCCAGAGAAGAATCATAACAATCGCATTTCGAGAGAGACCTTTTTTCATCTTTGCGTGGCTACCAGAAGGCCGAGGAGAAGCGGCAGGTAGATGATGGAGGAAAAGAAAAGATTCCGTGCAGCTGCCCGACTGCGCTGCATCATGAAACGCAGCGCAAAGGCCGTAAAAGCCAAGCCGAGAGCAAGAGCTCCAAAAAAGTAGATGGGGGAATTGAATCCCAGAATTGATGGCAAGAGGGTCACAGGAATGAGAAAGAGGGAATAGAGAAGAGCTTGGCGCGAGGTGACGCTGCCCTCGGGGTCGTTGGCAGAGAGCATCACAAAACCTCCATCGGCATAGTCGTCTTTATACATCCAAGCAATGGCTAAGAAATGTGGCATCTGCCAAAACCAGAGCGTAGCAAAGAGGAGGCACCCTTCGGTATTGTACTGGCCTCGAGCGGCAACCCAACCAATCAGAGGCGGTAAGGCTCCGGGTATAGCGCCAACAAGCGTGTTCAGCGAGCTGATGCGCTTCATGGGCGTGTAAACCAGGATGTAAATCGCAATGGTGGCAAAAGCGAGGAAGGCAGCGCGAGGATTCGCAAAAAGTGCGAGGATGGCGACACCGCTTAGAGAAAAAAACAAGCCAAAGAGGAGAGCATCTTGCGGTTGCATGCGGCGGGCGGGCAGCGGACGGTCCCGTGTTCTCTTCATGCGGCTGTCAATATCGCGTTCCCACCATTGGTTGAGAGCTGCTGCTCCCGCTGCGGAGAGCGCAGTTCCAAGAAGCGTGGCAACAAGTAAAACCCAGTCAAACGGCCCTTGCCAACCCAGCAGGAAGCCAACAAGCGTGGTGATCAGAACCAATAAAGAAAGCCGGGCCTTCACCAGTTCAAGGACATCATCGAGCATGGCGTTCTTTCGTTCCTGCGGAAGGATAGCGGCGCTCTTCATGCGGTGCGGGCGAAGTTCAAAACTGGGGGTTGATCGGGAATGACAAATCGTCCCGCTTCCACTCCGCGCCAGAGGCGGAATGAGAACACAACGCCCACGATGAGGGATAACGCCCCAAGCGCCATATGGGTGGTTGCAACATCGGCGGCTTTATCGGACCAGATTGTCCAAGCTCCCAGGAACACCTGAGCGCAAATCATCAGAAGCCACACACCTGCCCACAAACGCGCTGAGCGGGCGATGGGGTTGGTGAAGGCACGCCATGCCGCAGCGACAACAGCAAGCAGGATTGCAACGCCCACCCCCCGGTGAGCCATCTGAATCCAGACGTATGCCGCCGTGGTGGGCATTTTATTATCGGCAACACGCGCCGAATTGATCGCAGCGATTGAAGCCGCCGAGGTATCGGGAAGGATTTTTCCGTAGGCCAAGGGAAAGTCAGAAATTGCCAAGCCTGCATGCTCATGCCTCATGGTTGCGCCAAGGCTGAGTTGTAAAAAGATGAGACCAGTGGCTCCGACAACAAGCTTTTTTAAAACAGGATCGGGTAGGAAAACATCCCACGCTCGGCGTAAGAAAATCGGGCTTGTCGCGAGTGTCAGAATACCCAGCAAACAGAAAAATGATTGCGCCAGCATGGCATGGAAAATTCCGATCTCGTCTTTGAAAAGCGCCACTCGAAGACCACCTAATAAACCTTGGATACAGACAGCGATGAAAGCAATGATACCAAGATTTCTCACCCAGCGACGCGGCTCCAAGAGCAGAAGCCCTACAGCGAGGATGATTGTCATGAGCCCGACTCCCGAGGCAATGAGTCGGTGGCTGTGTTCGTAAAAAACTCCGCCTACCCAGCCCGAGAGAGGGAAGAGGAACATGTTGTAGCCATAGGTGGTCGGCCAGTCAGGCACAGACATGCCTACCCCCTTGGAGGTCACGATCCCTCCGCTACAAAGCAGAAGGAATGTTGTGGCCAGCGTGATGCAAGCCCAAGCGTGAATGGCAAGCCGACGCAAATTCACGGATGTGTGTGATCCATCCATGAGCAATCAGCCTAATGAGATTCGAGGCGCGCGCTTGCAGGCGCGGACTCGGTCTGGGGAAGATAGTCCTTCTCGATACCAGGGACGCTGTATTCATAGGGACCATGAAAAACGACTGGTGTTTTGTCAAAATTGCCGTGTCCGGGAGGCGATGGCACCGTCCACTCTAGAGTGTTGGCATGCCATGGATTATTCGGGGCTTTTTTACCATTTCGGAGACTGATCACAACATTCCAAAGAAAGACGAAGGTGGTAAATCCGAGCCCGATGGCTCCGATGGTGCAAAGTTGATTGAGGGGCTGAAGTTGGCGCAAATGCTCATAGACCGTGGGGTCTGCGATGCGGCGCATCATTCCGCCGAGGCCCAAATTGTGCATCGGGAAGAAAGTGAGGTTGAAGAACACAAGTGTGAGGAAGAAGTGAGCCTTGCCGAGCGACTCATTGAGCATGCGTCCAAACATTTTGGGGAACCAGAAGTAGATTGCTCCAAAGATGGCGAAGATACTTCCGCCGAAGAGCACGTAGTGGAAGTGGGCTACGATGAAATACGTGTGGTGAACAAAAAGATCGACGGGTGTGGAGGCCATGAAAATGCCACTCAATCCGCCAATGACAAACATGGAAACAAAGGCCAATGCAAAACACATGGCAGTTGTGAATTCAATCGAACCACGCCAAATCGTGCCCATCCAATTGAAAGTTTTGATAGCTGAGGGCACCGCAATCACCATGGTGGATACCGAGAACGCGGCGCTGAGAGTCAGACTCATGCCGCTGACAAACATGTGGTGCCCCCACACGATGAAGCCAAGAAACCCGATAGCAATCATGGCGTAGACCATTGCCTTGTAACCAAAAATCGGCTTGCGTGAGAAGACGGCTAGAATTTCCGAGGTCAGGCCCATGGCAGGCAGGATCATGATATAGACCTCCGGGTGCCCAAAGAACCAGAAGAGGTGCTGCCAAAGGAGAGGCTGCCCGCCACCTTGGGGAGAAAAGAAACTCGTACCCATGTTCAAATCTGCGAAGAGCATCGCGGCGGCGGCGGAGAGAACCGGCACGGCCAAAATAAGCAGGATCGCCGTGATGAAAAGCGACCAGACAGGTAGCGGCATACGGAACATCGTCATGCCAGGCGCACGCATGTTGACAATGGTGGTGATGTAGTTTGTTGCTCCGGCGATTGAGGACAAACCATTGATAAAAATTGCCGCTCCCCAGAGGCTTTGACCGATCGGGGTACCATTGTAGGCAGCGACAGCACTGAGCGGTGCGTAAGCCGTCCAACCAGTGCCCGGCGCACCGCCTGGGGCGAAAAATGCACCCAGAAGGAGCAGCCCAGACAGGACGTAGAGCCAATAGCTTAGCTCATTCAAAAGCGGGAAGGCCATGTCACCAGCGCCAATTTGAAGCGGGATTAGATAATTGCCGAAGGCCCCGATCAGGAGGGGCATCACGACAAAGAAAACCATGATAGTCGCATGCATCGTGACGAGCATGTTGTAACCGCCCGGAATGATGGAGCCGTCAACGGCAACGGTTGCTGGAAGAAGACGGCCGATTAAAGGAACTTCCGCACCAGGAAAGCCAAGTTGCCAGCGAACTCCCAAGGCGAGAGCGCCACCGAGGAAAAGGAAAGCGAGGGCAGTCCAGAGATATTGAAGACCGATCATCTTGTGATCGTAGGTCCAAAGATATTTATGGAAAAAGCTAGTTGGGTGCTCGGAATGAGCGTGGGGAGTGGACTCTTGAACGGGTGCGTCGATGGTAGTGGCTGACATTTTCAAAAATGAGGTTTCAAATCTACAGGGTCACTAAAAATTAAAAGTTGCCGTCTGAACATGAAAAATTTCAACGATCAGGTTTGTTTCGTAATTTATTACGCTCCGGACCATCCAGTCGTTGCGTTTTCTAAGAGAAAGCTGCGCAGGGATCACACAGGGCCCCCGCGCGAAAATTTGGGGTGATTTCGAGATCAAGAGAGCTGCGGTGTCCGGCGGCGAGGTGGTGCGCGGCCGCAAAAGCTATCATTAGAGCATTGTCAGTAAGCAAGCCAGCGGGCGGAAAGTGAATTTCCAAACCCAACTCGGCGGCGCGCTGGATGGCCCGAGAGCGCAAAGAGGAGTTGGCACTCACGCCACCACTCAGGCTCACAACTTGCCGGTTATTCTGCTTCGCTGCTTTGAAAAGTTTTGCAAGGAGAACATCCGTAACGGCTGCTTGAAAAGAGGCGCAGAGGTCGGGCAGGCCGTCAATTTCCGGAGGGCGATTTTTTTCAAGAAAAATCCGGACGGCCGTTTTCAGACCACTGAAGCTGAAGTCGAGATCCCCCGAATCAATCATCCCACGTGGAAAATCGAATCGCGAGGGGTTGCCTGACTTTGCCAGGCGATCGATCTCGATTCCGCCCGGGTAGCCAAGGCCGAGAAGTTTGGCGACTTTATCGAACGCCTCACCGGCAGCGTCATCAAGTGTGCGGCCAAGGAGGCGATACTGCCCAAAGCCCTCCACATCCAACAGCAGCGTATGCCCCCCACTCACGACCATCGCCGTGTGCGGCGGGATTTTTTCGCAGCCGAAAAATGGCGAGAGGAGATGCCCTTCGATGTGGTTGATCGCGAGAAAAGGTTTCCCAGCCCCGATACAGAGTCCCTTGGCAGCGGCTGCACCAACAAGGAGAGCCGAGGCCAACCCAGGGCCGGTTGTCGCCGCAATCGCATCGAGGTCTCGGATTTTTAGACCTGCGTTCTCAAGCGCCTGATCAATGACCAGGGGAGCAGAAACGAGATGATTCCGTGATGCCACTTCAGGAACGACACCCCCAAATTGAGAGTGGATTTCCGCTTGGCTGAAAATTTCGTGAGCCAAAATCCCATCGAAGTCTCTTAGAACAGCGGCCGCCGTCTCATCACACGACGTCTCAATGGCAAGAAGTATAGGCATTACTTTTTGGCGTTTTGATTTTTGACGTGCTGCAACGAGCCGAGCAGGGCATCCACCGCCCGCTCGAGCTGGGGATCCCAGATTGAGGCTTCCAGAGTGGCGGGGTCCTCACGTTTGCGACGTGAGCGGAGGAGGTCTGCTTCTTCCTCGTGAGTGAGAGTGGCTCGGATGTGGGGACTGACCCCATGCTCGTGGATGAGCTTGCGGCCCGGGGTAAAATACTTTGCGGTGGTGAGGCGTGCGGCGGAGCCATCTGGTAGCGAGACGATGCTCTGAACGGAGCCCTTACCAAAGGTGGTTTCGCCAACAATGAGTGCACGGTCCAAATCCTTGAGTGCGCCCGCAACAATTTCAGAGCCGCTGGCGCTCGCATAATTGGTCAACACAACGAGGGGATACTTGCGATAGGAAGCAGCTTTTCCAGAGGTTCTGTATTCGCGCGAAGCAGCGCGGCCTTCTGTTGAAACAACGAGTGTGTTCGGGGGGAGAAACTGGCCGCAAACATCCACCGCACTTCCGAGAAGCCCCCCGGGATTGTGCCGCAGGTCGAGGATCAAAGCATCCATTCCCTGAGCCTCCAATTTGTCAAGCGCGGCACCTAATTCCGCGGCAGTGGGCTCGTTGAACTGAGTGATGCGTGCGTAGCCGATGCGTGCCTGAGCGGGGTCGCGCCGGGGAAGAATGCAGGCATCCTTGATGCTTGCCACCTTGATGACCTCGCGGGCGATTTCATAATCCTTCACCTCGCCGGTGGATGGGCGTCTGAGCGTGAGACTCACTTTTTCGCCGGGGTTACCTCGGAGTTTTTCGACGGCATCGTTGAGGGCCAAGTTATCGGTGTTTTCACCGTTGATTTTTAAAATTTGGTCACCTGGCAGGATTCCGGCTTTGAAGCCCGGGCTGTCTTCCATGGGGTTGATGACAGTGAGGATGCCGGATTTCTGAGTGACAACCACACCGAGGCCGCCGAATTCGCTACGGGTGTCCTCCTGCATGCTTTTGAAGCTTTTGGGCTCCATGAACTGGCTGTGTGGGTCGAGATGATCGAGCATGCCACGAAGGGCGCTGTAGGTGAGTTCTTTGTAATCAATTTTTGTCTCATCCACATAATCCTGCCGAATGAGCTGTATGGTGCGAGCCAGAAGCTGGAGTTGTTCGTAGGGTGATTCTTCATTCTTTGAGGGCGTGCCTGCTGTCGAGGCCTCGCGGGCTTGCACCGTGAGGCTAAGGGCAAGGAAGACAGAAAAAATGAGTCGGCGCATGAAGGCTATATTAGCACGGCGCGGGGCTTTACCAAACCGAGAAAGCTCATGGAAAGTGGAATCAAAAACAATCCCAAGCGTGGGATTGGGGTAGGTAATCAGGGAGCCGCGGACTGTTCTCCCAAAGTTTGTGGAAAACCGGTGTGGCGGACCCAGACATCGGCGGAACGATCCAACTCCACTCGGCAGAAACGGCACGACCGGCCTTCATTTCGCGCGCGGCAAACTCCATGAATTCGGAGGACGCGCGGTGGTGGTCCACAATACGCACACCGGCCTCCTCAAAGGAAAAAATGACAGCGGCATTGAGTTCGACGAGCGCCCGGTCTTTCCAGAGAGAATCCATCCCACAATCTATGCCCATTTTTTCCGCTACGGACGGAAGCATGTCATAGCGGGCTTCGTCACCCAAATCCCGCGAGCCGATTTCGGTTCCCATATACCATCCATTGAATGGTGCGGCCGGAAAATCGAGTCCTCCGAGACGCAGGCGCATATCCGAAAGAATGGGAACGGCGTACCATTTCAATCCCAAATCAGGGAACCACGGCAGGCTCGGGTGCTTCAAAGAAACTTCCAAGGCATGAGTGTGGGGGGGGGGAAAAAGCACAGGCTCACAACCGCGTTTTTGGATGATGAGAGGGAGGAGATCAAAACGGGTCCCCTCAGCTCTCCAGCCTAGGGCAAGGGCCTGGCGGGTGAATGGCACATTTTTCGGGTCACCGAGGATGGTACCGTCGGGCTGTTCGTAGCCGGCGTAGCTGAGGAGCTGGTGATTCCAGATTCTCACGGCGGAACCCTCGCTCGCCGCTGGAGCAAAAACCGTAAGGAATGGCTGAATTTTTCCCGCGTTTGTCGCGGTGTCGAGATGCTCGAGGAGGGCTCGATATACCTCGGCAGGCTCAGAAATGTGCCGCAGGTCGCGGACTTTGAGGGAAGGCCAGAACAGACGACCGATGCAGCGCGCATTGTTTCTCCAAGCCATGCGGGCACCATGCTCGAGCTCATCAAATGTTGGAATCCAGCTTCCTGTGGAGGCAAGTTCCTCGCGCACGGCCTGAGCACGTTGTGCCTGCATGGCGGAATCGATTTTTTTCTCGAGGGCAAAAGCCTCAAGAAAGTCGAGTGCCTCGCGGGTGGAATCACCGGCTACCACTCGATGACAGAGCTGGCATAGGTGAGACCGCCACCGAAAACGACGAGCAGAATCGGGTCACCTTTCTGGAATCGACCGATACGCGCCGCTTCATCCAGAGCGATGGCAACTGCCGCAGCGGAGGTGTTGCCGTATTTGTCGAGATTGATGTGAAAGCGGTCCATCGTGAGGTCCATGCGGTCCGCCATGGCCTCAATAATCCGGATGTTTGCTTGATGCGGGATCACGCATTGGATGTCCTGCGCAGTGAGCCCACAGCGGTCGAGGACGATATTTGCGGCACGCATCATGGAAGTCACAGCCTGCTTGAATGTTTCGCGTCCATTCATTTGGAGGGTGTTGAGTTTGTCGTCCACATTTTCGCGGGTGATCGGCTTGGCGCAACCGCCACCTGGCATGTGGAGGATGTCTCCATAGTTCCCATCACTGCCCATATACGTTGTGACGACACCTTTTGAGCTGGGACGGTGTCGAAGGATGGCGGCTCCGGCTCCATCCCCGAAGAGCACACAGGTGTTGCGATCCTCCCAGTTGACGATGCTGCTGAGCTTATCGGCACCGATGACAAGCACGGTTTCGCAGGCGTGGTTTGAGATAAATTGGTTGGCGATTTCCACGCAATAAAGGAAGCCGGAGCAGGCGGCATTCACATCCATGCACGTCGCATTTTTCGCCCCGATGTGACGCTGAACCTGACAAGCGGTTGATGGAAAAAACATGTCCGGAGTGATTGTGGCCACGAGGATCATATCAATTTCCTCTGGGGTCACACCGGCATTTTCCATAGCTGCTTGGGCGGCTTTTGCAGCCATGTGACTGGTGAATTCGTTTTCTGCTGCGATGCGGCGCTCGTAGATACCAGTCCGCTCAACGATCCACTGATGGTTTGTCTCCACCATGGCTTCGAGGTCCGAATTGGTCATGACACGCTCTGGCACGTAGCTGCCGGTACCAATGATAGAGGCGCTGCGGTTAGACCGAGGCTGGGTGTCGCGAAGGGAGTTTTTCATGAATTGGTTTCATCGCCTCGACGATGCGGTTGTTGATTTGAAGTTCGACTGCCATGCGGGCGGCGCGAATGGCATTGCGCAGAGCGAGAGAGGAGGAGTTGCCATGTGCCTTGATGCAAATTCCATTAACTCCTAGCAAGGGGGTGCCGCCATATTCGTCGGTACTCGTCCTTTTTTTCACCGCCTTGAATGCCCCTTGAGAGAGAAGAGCGCCAAGCATCCGAAGCGGGTTTTTTTGGATTTCCTCCTTGATCCACGAGACCATTGATTTGGCGAGTCCCTCAACGGTTTTCAGAAAAATATTCCCGGTGAATCCATCGCAGACGACGACTTCCACGGGCTTTTTAAAAATGCCATGTCCTTCGACATTTCCTGCAAAGTTCACGGGCGCCTCGCTAAGCAATTGGTGACACTCTCGACAAAAATCGGTTCCCTTACCCGGTTCGGTACCGATATTGAGCAGGCCGACACGCGCCTCGGTTGTCCCAACGATGGCCTTGTAATAAACAGCCCCCATCACAGCAAATCCCACGATGTGCCGGGGACTCGGGTCGATATTCGCTCCGCCATCAATCAGGAGAAAAACCCCGCCATCAGCAGGAATGAGCACGCCAAGAGCAGCGCGCTCTATGCCCGGCAAGGTACGAAGTTTGATGGTCGAAGCCGCCACAAGGGCACCCGTGTGCCCAGCGGAGACCACTGCGTCGGCATCGCCGGTTTTGACAAGATCAACCGCCCGACTCACGGACGAGTCCTTCTTTCTCCGAACGCTATCAAGCCCGCTATCGGTCATGTCCACGACTTGTGAGGCATGGAGGCAGGAGTAGCGGGACTGGATATCAACTGTGGCGTGCTTCGCGAGTTCAGCGCGAACTTTGGACTCGTCACCGACGAAAATAATCTCCACGTCGGGAAAATCGCGCAGTGCTTGGATGGCTCCCGCTATGGGATTTTGCGGGGCATAATCCCCTCCCATGGCGTCGAGGGCAATTTTCATCCGGAGAAAATCCGAGACTCTGAACTACTCAGCGCCGATTGTTAGGACCTGGCGTTTGTTATAATATCCGCAGGACGGGCAGGCGACGTGACCGGGAACGGATGCGCTGCATTGAGGGCATTTGGCGAGCTTAGGGGCTTGCCAGCGGTTTGCTGCCTTGCGCGTGCGAAGGCGCATTTTTGAGGTTTTGCGTTTGGGAACTCCCATAATTTTACTTGTGTTTTGGTTTTAGCTTGTCCAGCGCGTCCCATGCCGGCACGGACTTTCCGACCGGCTGCCCAAAGGCAACTCGGGAGTCATCGCGACGCGCGGGGCATTGCTTTTCACCGCCGCTGTCGCACTTGGGGTGCGCGGGCAGGGCAAGATGCATATCCTCCCTCACCTCGGGGGTCAAGTCAATCAACTCCGCTTTTGGTAAATCTATTTGCATCGAAAATGGATCAATGACCAGATCCCATTCGAAATCCTCCAGGCAATTGACGCATTGCATTTTCCCCCGAAGGGACAGGCTCCCTGTGGCAAAGAGTCCTCCCCCGCTCAGACCCACGTCGAGAGCGTAATGGAGTGGAGAGACGGGAGTGAAGCCCCCCTGCTCGAGTTCGAGTGGAGAAGCGCTTTCCTCGCCCGCCACAGCTAATGTGTCCCCTTCCGGAATGTGATGAAGGTGCACTTTCATAATTTAAGAAAGTAGCAGCACCGAAGAACTCGGTCAATGCAGGCAAGTTGGCTGTAGAGGGTTAGTTTTTATGGATGACCAAGCAGCGGGGCTCGGTCATTTCCTCCATCGCGTAGCGTAGCCCTTCACGACCGGAGCCACTTTCCTTGACTCCACCGTAGGGCATATTTTCCACGCGGAATGTAGGGACTTGGTTAATCAGGACGCCTCCGACTTCAAGCTCCTCAAAGGCGTGGATGGCTTTTTGAAGATTGCTTGTGAAAACCCCCGCTTGGAGTCCGAACCGAGAGTCATTAACCATCGCGAGGGCTTCTTCATAAGTACCGTAATGCTGGAGCACAGCGAGCGGGGCAAAGGCCTCTTCGCAGAGCACGGGCGAATCGGAAGGTACATTTTCGAGCAGTATGGGACCGAGGACAGATCGGCTTGAGGCATTCAGTGGAGTGAGGAGTGAGGCTCCTGCCGCAGTCGCCTCTTCGACCCATTCGACGATCTTATCTCGGGCGGCAACATTAATCATCGGGCCGACAAGGGTCGAGCGCTCGGAGGGATCCCCGGTTTGGATTTTTTCCTGAATGAAGGAGACAAGAGCGCCTCGGAAGTGGGTAAAAATCTCACGATGCACGAGGATTCGTTGCACGCTGATGCATGATTGGCCGGCAAATCCGTAGGCAGCCGCAGCAATTTTTGGGATGGCGTCGTGCCAATCGGAGTCGGGTTCCACGATGACGGCGGCATTTCCGCCAAGTTCGAGGGCGGTTTTTAATTTGGCGGCTCGGCCCTTGAGGCTCCAGCCAACATCCACGCTGCCGGTGAAGCTAAGCATTTTCACTCTTGGATCGGAGAGCAGCGGAGGAATGAGGTCGTGAGAGAAAGGCAGGACGTTGATTTGCCCCGCTGGCACTCCGGCTTCGTGCAGGACTTCAGCGAGCAGGAGAGCCGAGAGAGGGGTTTTTAATGCGGGTTTCAGCAGCATCGTGTTTCCCGTGGCGATGCAGGGAGCCACTTTATGGGCAACGAGATTGAGCGGGAAATTGAAGGGCGTGATACCAAGGATCACGCCCAACGGGAAGCGTTGCACTAAGCCAAAGTGGCCGAAGCCGGGTGCGCTGGCATCCATATTGACGCCATGCCCCCCATCGCCCAAGGCGAGTGCAGCTGCGAAACGGAAAGTCAGGCAGGCGCGGTCCACTTCAGCTTCGGCAAAGGTCACAGGTTTTCCTGCCTCTGCAACGATGACGTCAACGAACTGCTGACGCCGATCGGAGATGATCTGAGCGATTTTTTCCAAAGTCGCTGCACGGACTGAGCTGGAAAGTTTTCGCGTTTTCCGAAAGGCCTCGTGGGCGCTTGCAACGGCAGATTCGACATCTGGCGAGCCAGCCATGCAAACATTGGCGAGCATTTCGCCAGACCAAGGGTTGTGGATTGGCTCGTAGGCTTGAGTCTCCACCCAGCACCCGTCCAAGTAGAAAGGTTTCATGATATTTTAAATGCGCTCGACTTCCCGTTTCTCGACAAAAGTTGGCAGACCCTCGCGGGAAAAGCAGTTCATGAGTTCTTCGGGATCGAGCGCTTCGGGCATCATAACGCCACGCTCGGTGATTTTTCCAGTAGCAAGCAAGCGGGCCGTGATGGCAGGAGGGATTCCCGTCTGCACAAGAGTGAGCGAATAGCCATATTTCTCGTAAGTGTCGCGGTGGCTATCCATCGAATACACAAAATACTCCACGCGTTTGCGGTCCTTAGTTCCTCGAACCTCGGTGCCCACGCAGGAGTAGCCCTCCACCGTCGCCCCGAGCTGTGCAGGCTTGGGCAGGTGGGCACTGGCTACGCGCACTGGAGAAACCTCTACGCCATCGACTCGTATTTTTTTCCAGGTGTCGAGATTCAGGAGTTGAAGGCTCTTGGAAATATTCACCACTTTATCTGGAATGCTGTATTTGAAAACCGAGTAGCGGACACCTTTCTCCACAAAGGGGGGGTGAATACCTAAACTCACGCCCTCCTCGTGCGCGACGGCATAGGTTTTTTGAAGTCCAATCGGCTCCGGAAAACGAACCCATTCGATTTCAGTCTCCAACGGCTTTCCGCTCACGACACGCCCATCCTTCACATAATAAGGCGGCGCTCCGAGTTCCTCAAAAAATGTCTCCGGCGAGAAGAGCACGGCAAAGCGGTAGCCTCGTACTTCCGCGTTGTCGGCATCCAATACGCGGATACTTGAGGCCGTATCCAAGCGATCCATCGCCCAGCGGGCGTAAACATTCACTGCCCCGGGATCCATACCCATGCACAAGATTCCAGCAAGTCCCCGATCGAGGAATGGTTGGTTGAACTTTTCGATTTCGGCTTCGAAGGAATTCTTCCCCGGCTTTTTCACACCAGGAGCAGAGTAGATATCCGCCGCCATGTCGATGTAGTGGGACCCTGCACGAAGGCAGGCCTCGAGTACGGAGTAGTTCGTCTGGCACACGCAAGCATTGCAGGTCACCGTGACCTCGTGCTCACGCATGAGCGCCGCAAGTGCATCCGTATGCATGGCATTTGTTTGCACCACCAGAAAACGGCTCTTGGGGGTTTTGGATGCCAACTGGTTAGCAAAAATAGGATCCATATCCGCCAAGATGATCCGGTCAAAACAGTCATATTCATGAAGTTTTTGGCCGATGACCGAACCCACCCCTCCAATTCCTATAACCATTGCATTTGCCATATAAAAAATTGAGCGCTGAATGCACTCCCTTTAGCCAACATAGTTCAAATTCCTTCTTAAGCAACTTGGCAAAGAGGCTGGTTATCGGTGCTTTCCTCACCAATACTTTGCAGTCGCATCCACCATGCAGCCCTTTTCAAAACTCACGCTCATGACAAGCTCCTTATCTCTAACTTCACCATCCTCAGCCTCTGCGTCGCCAGCAGCCAATATCATCAAAAGGTGGGTGGACGCCATAAACTCAGGTCAAGCAGAGGATGCGGCAGCTCTTTAATCTGAGGACGCGATGTTGCTCCCCACCTTTTCCACGCACGCCCTAGACTCTGAGGCGGATCGCTTGGATTATTTCAAAACTCTCGCTTCCAGACAGGGGCCGAGCGTTTCATTGCATGAAAAGACACTGCGCGTAAGGACTTTATACTCCCACCTTCAAATCGTGAGCGGAATCTACCGATTCTCCTTTGAGATTGATGGCGAGCCGCTGACGTTTGAAGCAAGGTTTACTTGGGTGATGGATTTTTCCCAGGAGCGACCGATCCAGCACCACCATTCCTCACAACTTCCCAGAACGCTAGGGTGAGCGAAGCGGGTTCCCCGCCAAGCCGATACTTATCTATGATAACGGGACTCGATCTGATTCTTGCTTATCTCAGTGTCTTTGTGCCTCTGTGAGAGGCTTCTTCACTTCGCTTCAGCAATCAACTGCCTTAGCACGAACGGTAAGATGCCGCCATGGCGGTAGTAGTCGACTTCGATGGGGGTATCGATGCGGAGTTTGACCGTTTGTTCCAACTTGGTGCCGTCTTTGCGGGTGATGGTGAGGGTGACATCTTGGCGGGGTTGGATGCTGTCGCTAAGACCGGTGATATCGTAGGTTTCGGTGCCGTCGAGGTTGAGCGATTGCGCGCTGACGCCTTCGGGGAATTGGAGCGGGAGGACGCCCATGCCGACGAGGTTCGAGCGGTGGATGCGTTCGAAGCTTTGGGCAACGACGGCTTTGACTCCGAGGAGGCGGGTGCCTTTGGCGGCCCAGTCGCGGCTGGAGCCGGTGCCGTATTCTTGTCCGGCGAAAACGATAAGCGGGGTGCCGGCGGCTTGGTATGCCATGCAGGCGTCGTAGATGCTCATTTGCTCGCCGGTCGGTTGTTGGATCGTGAGGCCGCCTTCCACGCGCGTGCCATCGGCTTTCGCGGGGATCATGAGGTTTTTGATGCGGACATTGGCGAAGGTGCCGCGGGTCATGACGCGGTCATTGCCACGGCGGCTGCCGTAGCTGTTGAAATCCACCGCTTCGATGCCATTTTCGACGAGATATTTTCCAGCGGGTGAGCTGGCTTTGATCGCACCTGCAGGCGAGATGTGGTCGGTCGTGACCGAGTCGCCGAAGATGCCCATGGGGCGCGCGCCTGTGATGTCTGAGATCGTTCCGGCGGACATGCCGAAGTTCTCGAAGAAAGGCGGCTCTTGGATGTAGGTGCTCGTGGCATCCCAATCGTAGATCTGGCCGACGCTGGATGGCACTTCGTTCCACTTGGGATTCTGGTCTGCGAAGCCGGTGTAGAGTTTTTGGAAAATCTCAGGCTTGAGAGCGGCCTGCATTTCATTGCGGATTTCCTCGAGGCTTGGCCAGATGTCTTTCAGGAAAACATCTACGCCCGCGCTGTCCTTGGCGATGGGTTCTTTGGTGAGGTCGATGTCCACGCGGCCGGCGAGCGCGTAGGCGACGACGAGCGGGGGCGACATGAGGAAATTGGCTCGGATGTTTTGGTGAATGCGGGCCTCGAAGTTGCGGTTGCCCGAGAGGACAGCGGCGGTGACGAGGTCGTTCTCGACGATGGCGCTTTCGATCTCGGGAGCGAGCGGGCCGGAGTTGCCGATGCAGGTTGTGCAGCCGTAACCGACAATTTGGAAGCCGAGCTGGTCGAGGTAGGGCTGGAGGCCAGTGGTCTCAAGGTAATCTTTTACAACGCGGGAGCCGGGAGCAAGCGAGGTCTTGACGGCGGGGTCGACGCGGAGGCCGCGGCTGGCGGCTTTTTTCGCGAGGAGGCCGGCGCCGATCATCACGCTCGGGTTGCTGGTGTTTGTGCAGCTTGTGATGGCAGCAATGAGAACCGAGCCGTTGCGGAGGTGGAGGTCGCCTGTAGTGTGGGCAGCGGTGATGGCGTCCGGTGTTGGGCGGTCATTGACCATTTCAGCCTCATCGGCGCTTTGCGAGCCGTTGCGTTTGACGGCAGCCGTCTTGGAGAGGTCGTTCGCGGCCTTGCCGTAGCCGCCTTCGGCGACGGATTTCGTGAGCAGGCTGGTGAAGGTATTTTTGAGATCGGGGACATTGATGCGGTCCTGCGGGCGCTTGGGACCTGCCACGCCAGGCTGGACGGTCGAGAGGTCGAGGTCGATATCGACGCTGTATTCGATGTCGCCTTTTTTCGGCATACCAAAGAGGTTTTGGGCCTTGAAGTAATTCTCAAACGCGCGGCATTGTTCCGGAGTGCGTCCGGTGGCGGCGAGGTAGTTGACGGATTCGGCATCAACAGGGAAGAAGCCCATGGTGGCGCCATATTCCGGGGCCATGTTTGCGATCGTTGCGCGGTCGGTGAGCGGGAGGCTGACAGCACCCTCGCCATAGAATTCGACAAATTTTCCAACCACCTTCGCGGCGCGGAGGAGCTGGGTGACATGAAGGGCGAGATCGGTCGCTGTGACGCCCTCGCGGAGTTTATTGGTGAGGTTCACACCCACGACTTCGGGGGTCAGGAAATACACGGGCTGACCGAGCATTCCCGCCTCGGCTTCGATTCCGCCCACACCCCAGCCGACGACGCCGAGACCGTTGATCATGGTCGTGTGCGAATCGGTGCCGACGAGTGTGTCGGGGTAATAGAGGTCGCCGGCGCTGAGCACGCCTTTCGCGAGATACTCGAGGTTCACTTGGTGCACGATGCCAATGCCGGGAGGCACGACGCCGAATGTCTTGAATGCCTGCTGGCCCCATTTGAGGAACTGGTAGCGCTCGCGGTTGCGCTTGAATTCCATGTCGAGGTTGAGCTGGAGGGCTTGCGCCGAGCCGTAGAAATCAACTTGCACCGAGTGGTCCACGACGAGATCAACAGGCACGAGGGGCTCGATGATGGCAGGGTTGCCGCCGAGACCTTTAACCGCAGTGCGCATGGCCGCAAGATCGACCAAGAGAGGCACGCCAGTGAAGTCCTGAAGCACAATGCGAGCGACGACAAAGGGAATTTCCTCCTGCGCGGGCGCCTTGGCATTCCAATTTGCAAGCGTCTCGACATCACGCGCCTGGACTTTTTTCCCATCGCAGTTGCGGAGCACGGACTCGAGAACGATGCGGATGCTGACGGGGAGTTTGGAGATCGGGCCCACTCCTGCTTCTTCGAGTGCTGGGAGCGAATGGAGGTAAGCTGGGGCGTTAGTGCCAGAGTCAAAGGGGCGGAGCGTGTTGAATGACGTGATCATAGGGAATACTTGTTTAAATCAGAATTCGAGGCCACTCGGCAATAGCGATTGCTCATGTGGCGCTTAAAGAGTTGACCGCTTTGCAGCAGGGTAATCCGTGAGCGACTAGGCTTTTTTGAGAGCCTCAGTTTCCAGAACCTCGCGGCGCACGCTCTTGCCACGCAATTTTGAGGCCCAGAGAACGACCGGCGCTGCTATGTAGATCGACGAGTAGGTGCCGACAATAATGCCGATCAAAATAGCAAAGGAGAAGTCGCGCAAGACGGCACCTCCGAAGAAATACAGGGCGCCAACGGAGAGAAGCGTGGTGCCGCCTGTGAGGACAGTGCGACTCAATGTCTCATTGATGCTGATGTTCATGAGTGCCTGCACCGTACCGCCCTCGCCATTCTTGAGGCCTTCGCGGATACGGTCATAGACAACGATCGTGTCGTTGATCGAATATCCCGCGATGGTCAGGATAGCTCCGACCATCACTAGCGAGAGCTCCCCACCGATGAGTGAAAAGATGCCGACGGTGATAATTACGTCGTGCAGGAGTGCAACAAGAGCGCCCAGAGCGAAGGAAAATTCAAAGCGTAGGGTCACATAAAAAAGAATACCGAGCATACCGAGCCCAAGCGCAATGAGGGCGCTCTTGGCAAACTCCAAGCCGATCTGAGGCCCCACAGTATCTTGGCCAAAAGCGACGATGCCGCTATCCGGAAAAACGGCGCGAAGCTTGGCCAAGATGGCGTCAGAAGTTCCCTGCGTGCTGCGGAAGGTAAGCATTTCCTTGGTGCCTTCGCGTTCAAATTGGATCACCACTCCAGAGTCGTTCAGGGCATTGCGGGCCTCGGCAATAGTTACCGGCTTCGCAGAATCCACGATCAGCAGGTCGCCTCCACGGAAATCGATGCCAAAATTTTTCTCTCCACGAATGGCGAAGATGGCAACAGAACCGCCGATAAAAATGAGCGAGATGACGAGTGCAAGCCAACGCTTGCCCAAAAAATCAAAAGTACGCTTTGGCACGAGGTCGAGCATCGTGATTTTTGCAAGACCAAATTTGTCCACCATCCAACGAAATCCCGTGCGCGTGAAGAGCAACGCAGAGAACATCGAGGCAATAATGCCAAGCGTGAGCGTGACAGCGAATCCCTTCACCGAACCAGTGGCCTGCCAGAAAAGGATGATCGCGGTGATCAAGGTCGTGGCATTGGCGTCAAAAATTGCGCTGAATGCCTTATCATAGGCTCCTGTGAGGGCTGTGGCGAGGGATTTTCCAGCAGCCATCTCCTCGCGGAGGCGCTCGTAAATGAGCACGTTGGCATCCACGGCCATGCCGATGGTGAGAATAATACCTGCGATACCTGGCAATGTGAGAGTGAAGTTGAACATCGCCATGGCTCCAAGGAGCAAGAGGATATTCAAGAGAAGACCAATCACAGCAATGAGGCCTGCAAAGCGGTAATAAATGAGCGTGGCAAACATCACCAAGATGAGTCCAGAGACGCCCGCCATGACCCCGCTTCGAATGGAGTCAGCGCCCAAAGTCGGCGAGACACTGCGCGTTTCCTCGATCTGAACGGGCACTCGCAGGGGGTTCTCCAAGGCGCTGGCGAGATCGCGGGCTTCCTTGTCATCGAATTTGCCTGTGATCTGGGCCCTACCACCGAAGTGGTCGCTCTGCAGGACAGGTGCGGAAATGACCTCTCCATCGAGGATGATCGCCATCTGACGGCCTTTATTCTGCCGGGCCACTTCATCAAAGATCTTGGCTCCTTCGGAGTTCAACTCGAGGGAAACTCCATAGCCCTGCTGATCGAAGTACGCAAATGCGCGGGTCACGTATTCACCGGTCATGGCAGCGCGGCGTTTCACGAGAATTTGTGTGGACTCGGTCTTGTCCTTGCCAAGGCGGTAGGTTTTGAGAACGAACGAGGGATCCATGACCTCCTCACCTTTCTGGATGCGATCGACACGGCCGGCGCCACCTTCATCCACAATGGCAAACTCCAATTTTGCCACACGCTGAAGCTGGGATTTTGCCTCTTCGATCTGCTGTGTGTCCAGACCTGCGATCTGCACAAGGATGCGATCCTTGCCTTGGGGAGTGATGACCGGTTCGCTCACGCCATATTGGTCCACGCGCTTGCGAATGACCTCCACCGCTTGGTCAAGCAAGTCGGGGGTGATACCTCGTTCCGTTTGGGGAATGAGACGGATCAGGAATGACGTGCCACCCTGCAGGTCCAAACCCAACCGGATTTTTTTATCCGGCGGGGTGATTTGCTGGATGCAGAAGGCTGCAAGCAGGACGCTGAGAACAAGACCCAGCCAACGTTTACGGGATGGGAGGTCGCTGGCAAAATACCAGCCGAAGAGGACGAGAAGAAGCAGGCCAAAGCAGAAAGTGAGGACAGGTGACATCGAATGGAGCAGGGAAGCAGGCCTCTCGGCCCAATGTTAAAAAAATCAGGAACCAGCGGATTCTTTATCAGCAGTTTTCTCGACGGCCGCAACAGCTGCACGGTCGAATTCCACCTTCACGTTATCCGCAATTTTAATAATGAGAGTCTTTTCCTTAACATTTGCTACGACGCCGTGGATACCGGCATTGGTCACAACTTGGTCGCCTGTTTTTATGGACTCCACAAGCTTGGCATGGTCTTTGGCCTTCTTTTGCTGCGGACGGATGAGCAGGAAGTAGAAGATGACGAAGATAAAAATCAACGGCATCATGGAAATGAACATGTTTGGCTGGGATTGCGCCGGAGCGGCCTGAGCGAAAAGAGAAAGAGTGGCAAGTGTCATAATGAAACGTCGCAGAATATAAGTCTGGCCATCCTTGGCAAGACTGATTGAGCCGGCCGAGATGCCCGTGAGATTTCAGACCAGCCAAAGCCAGACGAGCAGAAGGGAGCGTCCGGTCCATGCGACCGTTCGAATCCAGTTCGATGCGACGAGCCTGCGATGAGCCTGGCTATTCCAACCAGATAGGAGCGTGCGGTGGATCGGGACTTGGAAGAGGAAAGTCGAAGCCCATATTACCACAATGAGTATTCCGCTTATTAGAAATATATTGCATCGTATTCCCTCCAAAAAAAGCAATGCAAAACTGGATAATTCGACCAGCATGAGAGGCACGACCACCCAGCCCGTACGATCGCAGTGTTCCTTTTCATGCGATGCAAAATTTTCATGGTTGAAAGATGCCATCATCGGATAATGCACGATTTGGACAAACCAGATGAGACCGGTCATGGCCAAGGTGCTCGAAAGGTGGGTCGCTATAAGGAGGCTTGGGCTCACTGGCTACTTGCCGAGAATAATAGCGATCGACCACTCCTTGGCCTCGTAGCTTTTCTGGGAAGGCAGGAGGACTTCGCTGCCCAAATCACAGATATCATCTGGAGCTGGGAGGCTTGTATCGGCAAAACGATGCCATTGGAGGGTCTTCGGAAGAATGGGAAGACCGAAAGTGATCGGCTGATAAAACATATTGCAGACGACATAAATGAAGTGGTGCTTCCCTCCAAGAGCCTGGCCATGCCGACCGCAAAGCATGAAGGCGAGTGTCCGGCTGCTTGACGACCAATCCGGATGCCAAGGCAGGACTCCATGCCAACTGATATCCGGATAGCCACTGCCGATTTGATCCAGTTCGCTTAAAAAATCAGGCTGACGGAGGGGTGGATTTGCTTTGCGAAAGGCAATGAGGGATTTCGTGAAGCGAAGCATTTCCTCGCCGAAAGCGTCGGGCTTCCAATTCAGCCAGTTCCAGTCGGTATCATGACAATAGGCATTGTTGTTGCCGCGCTGCGTGCGCCCACTCTCATCGCCCATGTAGATCATTGGCACGCCCTGGCTCACCATGAGAAGGGCCATCGCATTTTTGCATTGGCGCAGACGCAGCGTATTGACGGCTGGGTCGTCGGTTTCGCCCTCGGAGCCGCAGTTCCAACTCTGGTTGTCATTGGAACCGTCCTGATTGCTTTCGCCATTTGCCAGATTGTGTTTGCCGTTGTAGGAAAAAAGGTCCCGCAGGGTGAAGCCATCGTGGCATGTTATGAAATTGACGCTCGCCGTGGGTTTGCGGCCCGCTGCGGCGTAAAGGTCGGGAGATCCCAAAATACGCTGCACCATTTCGCCAACTTGGCCGAGATCACCTTTAAGAAACCGACGCGCACAATCGCGATATTTGCCATTCCATTCCATCCAACGCCCGTAGCTTGGAAAATTTCCGACCTGATAGAGTCCTCCCGCGTCCCACGCCTCGGCAACGAGTTTGCAGTCTGCCAGCACGGGGTCGTGCGCAAGGAATTCCAGCAGCGGAGGGTTCGCCAGCGGATTGCCTTGGCTGTCGCGGCCGAGGATCGAAGCCAGATCAAAACGAAAGCCGTCAATGTGATACTCGGAGGCCCAGTAACGAAGGCAGTTGATCACAAATTCGCGCACTGCAGGGTAGTTGCAGTTCACCGTGTTTCCACAACCCGAGTAGTTCGCAAAAGCCCCCTTCTCATCGAGGATATACCAAGTTTTGTTGTCAATGCCTCGAAACGAAAAAACCGGCCCGTCCGCTCCGCCCTCTGCCGTGTGGTTGAAGACGACATCCAGCATGACTTCGATGCCAGTGCCATGAAGCGCGCGCACCATTTCCTTCATTTCGGAGACCTGCCTGCTCTCGGGCGCAGAGGCTGCGTAACTGGCCTTCGGCGCAAAGAACCCCACCGTGCTGTAGCCCCAGTAATTACAGAGAGTCTCGCCGTTGGTAGGGTTGGTCCGCAGGTTTTCCGTTTCGTCGAATTCAAAAACGGGCATCAGCTCCACGCAATTGATACCCAGGTTGGCGAGGTCCTTCACTTTTTCCGTGAGGCCAGCAAACGTACCGGGGTTTTTAACCTTCGAGGATTTGTGTCGCGTGAAGCCACGCAAGTGCATTTCGTAAATGATGAGCTCGCTCACCGGCACCCTCGTGCTTCCATTCGGCTCGAGTTGACCCACACCGACAGGCACACGCGAACGAAAAATCGGCTTGTGAGAGGCTTGAGGCGGAGCCATCCACTCCTCGCGGCCCACGATTTCGCGAGCATGTGGATCGAGGAGAATCTTCGAGGCGTCAAAATAATGCCCGTCTCGAGCACTCGAGGGACCATCCATCCGAAAGCCGTATTCGAGATTCTCGTAATCCAAATTGTGCACGACCATCGCCCACACGTGACCAAGGCGATAGTTTTTTGGAAAAGGGATTTCCTCCATCGGCTTATTTTGACCGGGCTGAAAGAGCACCAATGTGCAACCGGTCGCGTTCGCGCTGAAGATCGAAAAATTCACACCACCGGGAACTGGACTCACCCCGAAAGGAAGAAGGTGACCGCAGCTCACGCGGTGAGCCCCGATCTGTTGAGAAGATTCCCTAAGCGATTTCATCGTGCGCGGATCGTAATTTCGATTACCGAAATCGCAAGCATGGTATCGGCCCATCCATCCTTGTTCATTCGACAAAGTTGTGAGTACATTTTTTACGCTTGCGGAGATTGTCTCCTGTCGGAAGATACACGCTTGTTCAAACAGCCTTGCCGGCGTGGCGAAATGGCAGACGCAAGGGACTTAAAATCCCTTATTCCGAAAGGAGTGTGCGGGTTCGAGTCCCGCCGCCGGCACATACAGATAAAGCGTCCTTCCCCCGATTTCCAACAACGTCGTCTCGATTGATAAAAGCTGGGAATCAGAACGAGACAGAGATTTCGTCTTTGTATCCCGCAGAGGCTCGCTCGTCGAGCAGCCTTGGCACTCTTTGTTTGCGAAGCTCCTCAGATCGCGTTGGAAACAATATTGTTTTCTGCCATGCTTTGTCTTGCGATCCAATCAGCTGCCATGGCAATGAGGTGGGTGGCGGAGGCTGCATGGAGTTTGTCTTTGATATGGGCGCGGTGGGTTTCGATCGTCTTCGGGCTTAGGTTCAGGCGCTTGGCGATCTCCTGAGTAGAAACGCCCTCACCGATGAGTTTGAAGACCTCAAACTCGCGTGGGCTCAGGGCATCAGGACCGGATTGCTTTTGTTTGGAACGATGGGAAAGAAATTCCAGCAACTGCCCGGATACGGCCTCGCTCACAGAGATTCGGCCGCTCAGGACGGTGTGGACGGCGTCGAGCACCTTTTCACCCCTCTCGCTTTTCATGATGTATCCACGCGCGCCAATCTCGAGAGCGCGCCTTGCATAGATGGACTCGGCGTGCATCGAGAGGACAAGCACAGGGATTTGCGGGCAGCGGGCTTGGAGATCCTGCACGAGTTCGAAGCCGCTCCGCCCGGGGAGGGAGACGTCGGTAATTACGAGGGATGGGCTCAGGCGAATTGCTGCGTCGAGGGCCTCACCAACATTTCCCGCCTCACCACAAACTTCTAGTTTTGAATCGCTGCTGATGAGCAGATTAATTCCCATCCGCGTCATCGGATGGTCTTCGACGAGAAGAATTCGTTGCTTCGGAGTTTTTTTTTTCATTGTGGAAAGTTGCAGGTTACGCAAACTCCGCCAGATCTCGAGCTCTCGATAGCGATAGAGCCTTCGAGCACATCGGCACGGTGGCGCATGATTTTCATACCCATCCCATTGCCACGCGCTGGAGGCGCAACATTTTCTGGGATGCCAGAGCCATTATCAGTAATGGAGAGGAGACCTTGCTTCAGATTCAAGTTGACACAAATCTCGCTGGCTTTGCCGTGCTTGATGGCATTTTGGATCGCTTCCTGTGCGATGCGGAAGAGGTTCATGGCTTTTTCAATTTCAAGCCGCCGGGATTTGCCTTGGCATTTTACCGTGCAGTTGATCTGAAAAAGAGAACTGGTATTTGCGGCAAGTTCCTCAAGGGCGATGGGCAAGTTGCCATCCTCAAGATCCAGCGGAGCGAGACCTCTGGAGAGGAGGCGCACATGGTGAACAGCCCTCTCGATGGCACCGCTCAGACTATTCAACTGATCGCGCAGAACCGTGCCTTTCCTCCGCTTTTTGGATATGGCCTCTAGGGAGAAACGGACGCCGGAGAGTTCTTGACACACGCCATCGTGGAGGTCCTGGCCGACGCGGCGGTGCTCACGCTCGCTGATATTAATGATTTCTCGTTCCAAGAGCATGCGGGCGAGAATCTCGCGCTGCAATTTCTGGTTTGAAGACTCCAACTCGGCAGTACGCTCTTGGATTCTCTCCTCCAACCCGGCATTGAGCATTTGCATTTCCTGCTCGGCCAACTCCCGAGCCGTAACATTATTTGCCACCCAGAGGATGGACTTGGCTTTCCCGTCGAAATCGAGAAGCGCCGAGAGATGACACTCGCAAAAAAGCAGTGAGCCATTCCGCGTGATGGCGCGGAATTTTACGAAGTCGCTGACAATCCATCCCTGCTGCAAGCGATTCAGGAGCAAAAGAAATCCCTTGCGATCATCGTGATGGACCAACTCCAAGCAACTCTTATTTTTTTTACGCATCTCCAACCGCGTCCACCCAAACATTTGCTCTGCTTCTCCATTCCAGGTCAGACACCTGCCAGCGGGATCCCACTCCATGACGGCGAGCGGGGTGTTGTTCATATGATACGAGAGGCGCTGAGCAAGTTCTTTAAGTTGGTGTTCACTTTGTCGCATCCCAGTGATGTCGCGCACGGTGGCAATCATAGCCGGTTTGCCATTTCCGAAAGCGGTATCGCGAGCAGTGCGGATATGAAGGTTTTTGACAGCCCCCCCGAGTTCGAGCTGCACTTCCCGATCCACCAATTGGCCCTTTGTGAGGGTATCTTCCACAACTTCCTCCCATAAAACGGCGCAGTGCGGCGGCATTCCTATCTCATCGCACGTCTTTCCAAAAAACTTCTCCGCCTCGATACCTGTGAGATCGCGAATCCGAGAATTCACGTATAAAAAACGATTCTCAGCATCCATGCGTAAGACAATATCCGGCATCTGCTCAGCAAGGATACGAAATTGCATCTCATTGCACATATGACACTTAATATTCGTCTGAGGACTAGTGAGAAGATGGTGCATAATAGATTAAGCCTTTACCGAAATGGCGGCTTTCATTCACAGGACAAGCCAGAAGGACGTCAAGGGCAGACTCTGTCGGGAAATCAGCAATATAGAGGCTCAGGCTTTTCCTGATGCCGAGGTGCTTCACTCCGGACGCGAGCCTCGTGCAGTCGGGCACGCAGGTGGGCACCAAAATTTTCAATAATGTCGAAGGCGCTTTCAAACCGATCCAAGGAGGAGGCTGCGCCAGGACGCCATTCCTCCATCGGAATGCGAACGTCGGCGGGAAGTGCTCGGGCCGGCATGAGGAGCGGGATATCGCGCAGAGGAGCGCATTCTTCTGAACCCAAAGGGGGGTGACAGAAGAAGTCAATGCCTACCGGAGAAGCCTTTTGGCGGAGCCAGGAGGCGAAGGAGATCGCTCCCGGGGTGACATGGTCTCCCAGCAGAGTGAAGAGAGCGGAGCCGGAGGTGGCACGTTGGCTGAGCCACTCATCCACCCATACCGGCATGTGTGCAGGCTGATCCTCGCTGCCAGATGACGAAACAATCACCACATCTGCCCGCGCAGCGGCAGAGGCCGAGGGAGCACGATTTTCCGAGGCTCCGAGAGTGCTCATTTTCCAAACATTGATCTCGAGGGCTGAATCGTTCGAAATTTCGCTCCGTAGAATCTCGCAAGCACGCAGAGCGCGGGCGGCGGAAACAACGTTTTCATAGATGATCACGATGCGAAACGGTCGACTGGAAGAGTCGCTGAGGGCTGCGATGTCGGAGACTTGGTCGATGAGTGGGTCCATGGCTGTGGTGGTTTTTTGTGGTTTGTATTTGTGGTTTAAAATGCCGGCGGCACTTGCCTCGGCAGGGATGCAGATATTTCATTCCGCGCCGCCGAGCGCGATAGGGTGATCACCTCATGGTGTAGAGAGCTCGTTTGGAACTACGTCTGGAGCCTATGCAAAACCAAATTCATCCGCACCCCGCAGCCTCTCAGTTGGAGATGTTCGATATTGTTCCCGACCGCCCGCTCCCGCCGGTGCAATCGGAAGATGAATCCCTCGCACAGTGGCTCCGCAACCAATCGGAGGAGAAACTCCGCGAGCTTCTGGAAGCCCTTTCGGAATTCTATGGAGAGCAGCGCTCATGAGCTCGCCTGCAAATTCCACTGAAAAGTTGCGCGATCCCATCGCGCCAGAGGTCACCTTCATCCATCCGCGCAAAAAAAAGACCAGCCGTGCAGAGCGCGTGGTGAGCGAACTCTTTGCAAGGGCGGATATCGAAATCAACGGAGATCGCCCATGCGATATCAAGGTGCATGACGAACGCTTCTACCATCGCGTACTCAAAGACGGCACGCTGGGCTTCGGAGAATCGTACATGAAGGGCTGGTGGGACTGCGACGACATCGAGGAAATGTGTGCACGGGCAATCCATGGCCGGATTGAAACCTCGATCCGCCCGAGCTTGGTGGCGCTTGTGGAAGTCGCCTTCTCACTTTTATTAAACCTCCAAAGCAAGTCGCGCTCGCGCGTGGTGGCCCAACAACACTACGACCTCGGAAATGATTTTTTTGGAGCGATGCTGGATCCCTCGATGCAGTATTCGTGCGCTTATTTCCATGGCACAACCGATCTGGCGGCCGCGCAGGAACTCAAGATGGAGCTCATCTGCAAAAAACTCGCCCTCCAACCCGGCATGCGCCTCTTGGATATCGGGTGCGGCTGGGGCGGGCTTGCAAAATTTGCAGCCGAGAACCATGGCTGCGAAGTCGTCGGCGTCACGATCTCCGAGGAGCAAAAACAATACGCCGACGCGCACTGCAGAGGCCTGCCTGTGGAAATTCGCCTCCAAGACTACCGCGATATCAAAGGCCAATTCGATGCCATTGCGAGCGTCGGAATGCTCGAGCACGTAGGTCCCAAAAATTACAGACGATATATGGATGTTTCGAGCCATTGTCTCAAACCGGGCGGTCTTTTTCTCTGCCACACCATCACAGCCAACGAGCCCGGTATAGCGTGCGACCGATTCATATCCCGCTACATCTTTGCAAACTCGGCGATCCCTACCGCCGCTCAGGTCCTGCAGGCCGCGGAGCCGTTTTTTGTGAATGAAGATATGCACAACCTCGGTCCTTACTACGTGCCAACCCTGAGGGCGTGGGAGGCGGGATTCATGCGTTCGCGTGCTGAATTTCGCCAACGCTACGGCGAGGAGTTTGTGAGAATGTGGAGACTCTACCTGTTAAGCAGCTCGGGAGCATTTCGTGCAAGAAGCCTGCAGGTATTTCAATTCCTCTTCTCAGCCGGCGGCATCGAGACAGCTCGCCCACTCAGAATCACATAAACGTTTTCCTTGAACTTCAGAATACAAATACATATATTGGAACATATTATGAATTTCAACTCACTGCAGATCAACGGACTTTCACCAGATTCGCCAGTGGCCCGCTGGGTGAAGCAAATCTCCGACGTCACCCAGCCCGATGCCATCCACTGGTGCGATGGTTCGGAATCCGAAGACCTCACCATGCGTCAAGCGATCGTGTCCTCGGGCGCCGGCGTATGGCTCAACGCCGAAAAGCGACCAAATTCCCTACTCGTCCGCAGTGACCCTCGCGACGTAGCCCGAGTCGAAGAGCGCACATTTATCTGCTCGCAATCCAGGAAAGACGCCGGCCCAACAAATAATTGGGAGCATCCGGAGCAGATGAAAACTCGCCTGAACGGCCTTTTCGCAGGCTGTATGCACGGGCGCACCCTCTACGTCATCCCCTTTAGCATGGGTCCCGTCGGCTCTCCCATCGCTCAATATGGAATTGAAATTTCCGACAGCCCCTACGTCGTAGCAAACATGCGAATCATGACCCGGCTGAGCACGGCGGTATATGCGGAAATCGAAAAATCCGGCGTGTTCGTAAAATGTCTGCACTCGGTCGGCCTCCCACTCGGCCCCAGTGAGCAAGATGTGAAATGGCCCTGCAACCCAGAGAATACCTACATCACACACTTCCCCGAGGAGCGCCTCATCATGAGCTTCGGCTCCGGCTATGGCGGCAATGCTCTGCTCGGGAAAAAATGTTTCGCCCTCCGCATCGCATCCGCCATGGCCCGCGATGAAGGCTGGATGGCCGAACATATGCTCGTCCTTGGAGTGAAATCCCCCGATGGCCAGAAAACCTATGTCACAGCCGCTTTCCCCAGCGCCTGCGGAAAGACAAATTTCGCCATGATGGTCCCACCCCTGGATATGCAGAAGGAGGGCTGGAAAATCAGCTGCGTGGGCGACGATATCGCTTGGATCAAACCCGGACCCGATGGATACCTGAGGGCCATCAACCCAGAAGCAGGATTTTTTGGCGTTGCTCCGGGAACCTCCACCGCAAGCAACCCCGTGGCGATGGACTCCATAAAGCGAGACACAATTTTTACCAACGTCGCCCTCACCGACGATGGAGACGTCTGGTGGGAGGGCATGACAAAAGAAGCACCAGGCCACCTTGTTGATTGGCTCGGCAGGGATTGGGGGCCGGGACAAACCGACGGCAATGGCAAGCCCATCCTGAGTAGCCACCCAAACAGCCGCTTCACCGCTCCGGCACGGAACTGCCCGCTCATCGACAGCGATTGGGAAAACCCCGCCGGCGTGCCCGTGAGTGCTATGATTTTTGGGGGCCGCCGCTCCTCCACGATGCCGCTCATTTTTCAAGCGTTCAACTGGGTCCACGGCGTGTATTTGGGAGCCACAATGGGATCGGAGACCACAGCGGCCGCGGCCGGAGCCGTTGGCCAAGTGCGACGCGACCCGATGGCCATGCTGCCCTTCTGCGGCTACAACATGGGCGATTACTTCGCCCACTGGCTCGAAATGCGCAAACAAATCAAATACGTGCCGCGCATTTTCCATGTAAACTGGTTCCGCAAGGACTCCGCCGGAAAATTCCTCTGGCCAGGATTTGGCGAAAACACGCGCATCCTACGCTGGATGGTTGAACGCTCCCGAGGCGGAGCCCACGCGCTCGAAACCGCCATCGGCTGGTTGCCGGATTACTCGGACATCCACATGAACGGCCTTGAATCCACGGTGACTCCGGAAATCTTCGCCGAAAACCAAAAAATCGACACCGCCGAGTGGCATCGCGAACTCCTGCTCCAAGACGAACTCTTCATCAAACTCTACAGCCAACTCCCGAAGGAAATCATCTTCCAACGAGAGTTGCTCATGGCACGCCTCTGAGACCGAGTCTTTGCAATAGCTGGTCTAGGGCTGGGAACGAAGGCGTTCCGCTTCGCCGATCAATCCAACCTTCGCGTCGTAATCCCAGCACACCATTTGCCCCGCTTGAGGATACGCGGCGGCAGGAGCCCGCATTTTTCGAGCGCAGCAGCGACCTCAGCCGCTTGATGTAAAAGCACACCGGAAAAAATAAAACGTCCACCGGGCCGGAGTTTTTTTACCAAGCCCGCGGCCGATGCAATGAGAAGCTCACTGTAGAGATTCGCCAAAACGACATCCGCTTTTGCAAAGGACCCGACACGCCGCGAATCCGCCACGGAAAAGCGAACGATGTGGCACTCGTTGGCCGTGGCATTTTCCTGGGAGACTCGAATACATACGGGATCAAAATCGAAAGCTTCCACGGCAGAGGCTCCAAGTTTTTCTGCCGCGATGGCCAGGATTCCAGTCCCCGTGCCGACATCGAGCGCCTTCCAACCAATGGGAAGCTCGGGAACTAGATCACAGAGCAATCGCAAACATGTCGCCGTGGTCGCATGATCGCCAGTGCCGAATGCCATGCCAGCAGGAATGAAAAGATCACGCCCGGTATTTGCTGCCTCGCGGAATGTTTCCTCATGCGAATGAATCCGCAAACGCCCCCGAATCGAAAGCGGCGCACGGGCCTTACCACCAGTCCCAAACTCCTTCGTGAGCTGTGTCGTTTTCCCTCCAAAATCCCTCGCAAGCGTCTCGACAGTCTTCCTGTCGCCGAAAACCTGGATTTTTAAGGCGCTGGATCCAGGCTGCGTGAGCATGACCAAATGCTCGGGGTCGATATGAGAAAGCCTCGCATACCAATCCTCTTCCATCCTTTGCGTGCTCAAGCGGATCCAACGATACATTGCCATGTGTGGATTAAAGCCTTTCGAAATGTCGGATGTCATCTCCCTTCTTTTGCTTGCCTCGAAGGGGGCATCGTCCGATAAGTTGTCGCTTTGTAAATGTCCCTAACCGGGGATTTTTCGAGAGGACTTTTAAACATGAGCGAAACGGCAACACCAGTGGCTATGGTCAACGTGCAGATTGACGGGGAATGGAAGCAATTCCCGAAAGGAACGCGCGTGATCGAGGCCTGCATGCAGAGCGGCAAATTCATTCCGCATTACTGCTACCACCCAAAACTCAGCTCGCCCGGCAACTGCCGCATGTGTCTCGTGGAGACAGGCCGTCCGAAGATGACCCCCGATCGCCAACCCGTGCTGGATGCCAATGGCAAGCCAGAGATCGGCTGGGGCCCGAAGCCTGAGATTTGCTGCGCGATGGAAGTCGCCGAGGGCATGGGTGTTCGCACCTCCTCGCCGCTCGTTGAAGAATGCCGCAAGGGCGTGATGGAATTTTTGCTCATCAACCATCCCCTCGATTGCCCGATCTGCGATCAGGCGGGCGAGTGCCGGTTGCAGGAATTTTCCGTGGAGTTCGGCAAAGGCGAATCCCGTTTTATTGAGGAAAAGGTGAAAAAGCCGAAGCGCGTGGACCTCGGCGAGCGCATCGTGCTCGACGACGAACGCTGCATCATGTGCTCGCGCTGCATCCGCTTCATGAAGGAAATCGCCCACGATGATGTGCTCGGCTTCCTCAACCGAGGCAGCTACACCACCCTGTCGGTGTATCCGGGCAAAAAGCTCGATAATAACTACTCGCTGAATACGGTGGATATCTGCCCCGTGGGCGCCCTCACCAGCAAAGACTTCCGCTTCAAGATGCGTGTCTGGTTTTTGAAGGAAACCAAGAGCATCGACGTGAATTGCGGCATGGGTACAAATATCCTGATCTCAAGCCGAGAGAATACCGTCCACCGCATCACTCCCCGCGAAAACGATTTCGTAAACTCCTGCTGGATGCCCGACAGCCATCGCTTGAATTTCCACTATCTCCAGAGCGATTCCCGCCTCACAGCTCCGATTGTGAAAGGCGAGGAAGCCCCAGCCCATTGGACACGCGCCATCGCCGCCGCAGCAGAGCAACTCAAAGGTCGCGATCCAGCCAAAACCGCCATGATCGCCTCCGCGCGCATGACGAACGAGGAACTCTTTCTCGCACGCCGACTCGCTGCAGGGCTGAAAATCGAAAACTTCGACGTCTTGCCGCGCCCTCAGAAAGGTGACGGATTTCTCATCTCAGACGATGGAAATCCGAACACCACAGGAGCCAAGCTCCTCGGCATGGCCACAGGAAAACTCCCCGCCATCGCGGCAGGTGTGGCCTCCGGCCAAATCACAGGCCTCATCGTGCTCGGAGAGGATGCTGTGGATTGCGGCATTTCCGATGAGCAGCTCAAAAATCTCGAGACACTCGTGGTTTCGGGCATCCTAGCCAATTCCACCACGCGCCGCGCGACAGTTGTTCTCCCAACCAGCGCCTGGGCGGAAAAACGTGGCTCGATGATCAATATCAAAGGCCGCTTGCAGCGCCTCAATCAAGCCATACAACCTCCAGCCGAAGCCCGCGACGATTGGGAACTCCTTCGCGATCTCATCCAGGCCACCGGCGGTTCCAATGGCATCTACACGATCGAAGAGGTTTTCAAGCTCATGGCGTCTGAGATTTCTGCACTAAAAGGCCTTACAATAAGCCGAATCGGGGACCTTGGAACGCAACTCACGCTCAACTCCTGAGCATGCGCCGCATCGCTTTTTTGGTTCTAACCGCTCTAGCCCTTGCTGGGTGCGGGACAACTGAGACACCCGCTCAACGTTCGATCCGACGCGAAACCCAGATCGAGTGGCTGGGCAACCAGTGCTACCGCATTACTTCATCCATCGGCACAACGATTCTTACCAACCCCTACGCGTCGAAAACAGCTGGCCGAACTCTCCCCTCGCCGCTCAAAAGTGACATCGTCCTGATTACCTCCGAGCGCTCGGACTTCAACAACGTGAACGCGCTCGACAACGAGCCATCCATCCTGCGCGGAGGCGTTGGCATCGGCGTGAACAACGTGACAGGCATCAGAATTCTGGGCGTGCCAGCCTATAAGAATCCCGACATGCCATCCTCAGACGGCATGAATATGATCTTCACTTGGACAATGGATGGCATGCGTTTCTGCTACGCTGGTGTCCTTCTTCGTCCACTGGATTCATACCAGCTTTCACAAATCGGTGGGGTTGATGTTTTATTCTTCTCACCCGATGCGCTGCCAACCGAGGCCCGCACCCAAGTCATCGCTCAACTCCGGCCCCGTCTAGTCATTCCGACAGGCTCGCAGGCTTGGACCAGTGGGGAGCTCCGAAAATCAAATGGGCCGAAATTCCGGTTCACTCGCGAAATGCTCCCGCTGCAAACAACCACTCTCGTTTGCACTCCGTGACAAAGCGCATCCTCATTACGGGCTCTGGAGGGCGTGAACATGCCTTGGCATGGAAGCTCAGCCAGTCTCCCAATGTTGAAAAAATCTACATCGCCCCAGGCAATGCCGGCACAGCCCGCATCGGTGAAAATGTATCCATCGCCGCCGAAGATATTTCGAGCCTCCTGACCTTCGCGAAAACAAATGCCATCGACTTCACCGTAGTCGGCCCAGACGACGCGTTGGCAGCTGGCGTGGTGGATGCCTTTGAAGATGCAGGCATGAGAATTTTTGGCCCACGCAAGGCTGCCGCTCGACTTGAGTCATCAAAGGCCTTTGCGAAAGATTTCATGGTCCGCCATGAGATTCCCACAGCGGACTACCGGGAGTTCACCGACTCTGCGGCTGCGCGAGACTACTGCCGCAGCGCAAAATACCCGCTCGTGGTGAAGGCCGACGGACTCGCACTCGGCAAGGGCGTGATCATTGCCGCCAATTTCCACGATGCCGATGCCGCTCTCCGCCTTTGCATGGAGGAGCGGGCTTTTGGAGATGCAGGCAGCCGAGTCGTGATCGAAGAATTTCTCGAAGGCGTCGAATGCTCGATCCACGCGCTTGTGGACGGCTCGGGCTACCTTCTATTCCCCGATTGCCGTGATCACAAAAAAGCCCACGACGGCGACCAGGGTCCCAACACAGGCGGCATGGGAACGATCAGCCCTTCCGGCTCTGTGGATGACATTCTGAATAACCGCATCCGTACAGAGATTCTTGACCGCTTCATTGTGGGCATCAAAAAAGACGGACTCGACTTCCGAGGCATGCTCTTTCCGGGGCTTATGCTCACGGCATCTGGCCCAAAAGTTCTGGAATTCAACTGCCGCTGGGGCGATCCAGAGACCCAAGTACTGATGCGACGCCTGGAGTCGGACCTCCTTCCTCTCTTGGAATCCACTGCAGCAGGTGCACTCGGCACCCAATCACCCGCTTGGGACATAAAGCCTGCTGTCTGTGTCATCCTCGCCTCGGGGGGCTATCCCGCCTCCTATGCGAAAGGCAAAACCATTAGAGGGCTCGCCGATGCCGCCGAACTGGAAAGCATCGAAATTTTCCACGCCGGGACAAAAACTTTAGGCGATGCCATTTTGACCAACGGCGGCCGCGTTCTGGGAGTCACCGCCAAGTCCCCCACGCTCGAAGCCTCACGCAGCCTTGCTTACCAAGCTGCAGACAAGATTTCGTTCGATGGCGTCCAGCGCCGGAACGACATCGGTGCCCGCCCCCGAAACCCATGAAATTTCTGCCCCTTGTTCTTTTAGCCGCTCTAGCAGGAACCACTCTAGCCGAGGAGCCACCCGCTCCCAAAACCACTCCGACCCCTGTTCCGACACTGACAGAGAACGTGGACTCCTTGGATGAGTCGCAAATCCAGAAGGCCATCGAAGCGATGGAGGCGAACTACCTCTCACCAGAGGCGCTCGACAGTACCTCCCGCCAGAAGGCACTTTTGGAGGGGCTTCTCCAACGCCTCGGTACAGGAGCCGAATTGAATCAACCAAGTCAGGCGAATTCAAAGCCCGTTCCCTTTCTGGCTGAAATTCTCGATGGGCGCATTGGCTATATTCGTCCGGGGGCCATGGATCCCGCCGCGCTCAAACAGACAGACTCCGCTATTGGCAACTTCGCTGATAAAAGCATTCCCGCTCTCATTCTCGACCTGCGTGGTGTCCCAAGCGGAACGGAATTCGATATGGCGGCTGATTTCGCACGGAGATTTTGTCCGAAGGGAAAAATCCTTTTCACCATCGAAAAACCCAACGCCAAACAGGAACGAATCCTCACCGCCGATCGGGATGCCGTTTTCCAGGGGATTCTTGTGGTGTTGACTGATGCCGGCACAGCGGGCGCAGCCGAAGCCCTTGCAGCCACCCTGCGAGCCAACTCGGACGCTATGATTGTCGGCTGGAAGACCGCAGGTAGCGCAGTGGAATTTTCAGAATTTCCAATCGGTGGAGGCAAGACGATCCACCTCGCCGTATCCCGCGTGTCGCTACCAGGCACGGGAGCCATTTTCCCCACCGGGGTAAAACCCGATATCGAAGTCGGGCTACCAGCTGAAACACAGAAGAAAATTTTCGAACTCACAAAAGAAAAGGGCATAAGCCAGTTTGTTTTCGATGTGGAACGCCCCCGAATGAACGAGGCCGCGTTAGTCGCTAACACAAACCCCGAGATCGCCGAAAACTCAGAATCCGAAGGACAAGGTGAGGAACTCCGCGACACCGTCCTTCAACGCGCCGTGGATCTCATCACCGCCATTTCCTTTTACAAAAAGTAGGCTCCAGCCTACAGGGACACTCTACGGTTTTTTGTTCGTGGCCTTGTGTGTGGCCGTAACGGTTAGAGCCAAGCCACCTCGCGCGGCAAACGCTCCACACACCGTCATGCTCTCGGGAGCGCACACGGCGACGAGATCGTCCAAAATCCGGTTCACAATCTGCTCGTTGAAGGACGGCGTATTCCGAAATGACGCCAGATAGTACTTGAGCGATTTCGTCTCAACGCAACGCTCAGCAGGCACATACTCAATCACGATCTCAGCGTAATCCGGTTGGCCGGTCACAGGACAGAGCGAGGAAAAATCTTCTGTATCCACTCGAATCACATAACCACGACTGGGGTGGCTATTAGGAAATGTCTCCAAAATTTCCACCGACGGCACCTGCGGCAATGCGGATGCGCTGCCAAGAAGACTGAGAGATTTTGGCGATTTCGATTTGACGGATTTCTTACTCATTTCAAAAGCTTGGCAGGCTCAGCGATTGGATTCCATCGCTAACTTTTGCTTCAAGAAAAGAGGGAAACTCGCCACTATTTGGGAACACCCGAAGTTTACAAGGAATCCAAAAATGAAATTAATCGTTCAGCCGGATCAAGGCCCCACCCCCGTTATCGAGTTTATCCGCTCTGCAAAGACGACGCTTATCTTGAAACAGTTCACCTTAACCCACCCTGGAATCCTTGAGGCACTGCTTGAATCCAAGCGCTCGGGAGTCAATGTGCGCGTCATGTTGAACGCTAAGCGTTCCGGAGGTGACCGGGCAAATGACGACTCATTTGCCGCATTGGACCAAGGCGGCGTTGCCGTTCGCTGGTCAAATCCAAACTTCTACGTCACGCATGAAAAATCCATGGTTGCCGATGGTACGCGTGCGATGGTCGCCACCTACAACCTCTGCGAAAAGTATTTCACACTCACGAGAGACTACGGCTTGGTTTTTGAAAATTCCACACAGGCCGCGCAGATCACCGAGTGCTTTGAAGCCGATTGGAACAGGGTGGAATGGGTTCCATCGAGCGATACCGGCCTGATCTGGAGCAACTCCGGCTCCCGGCTGGCGGTTGCGAAGTTCATTGATTCCGCCAAGGAATCGCTTCTCGTTCAGCACCCAAAATTCGTAGACGCTTCCGTCCTCGACCGCATCATCGACGCCTCTTCACGCGGCGTGAAAGTGCGCGTGCTCTGCGGCGGGCGCCATGGCATCAGCGATGGCGACATTCTCGATACCTTCTCCTCGCTGCGCGTCATGAGCCGCTCGGGCGTAAAGGTCCATAAACAAAAAAACCTGCGTGTTCATGCAAAGCTCCTGATCGCAGACAGCAAGCGTGCCCTTCTGGGCTCGATGAATCTGGACCGCTCCGCTTTTGATCTCCGTCGGGAACTCGGCATGACAACCGACGACCGCCAAGTTGTCGCTGAGTTGATCAATGTTTTCCATTTCGACTGGGATTTATCCCACCGCTACGACGCGCCAGATCCGCTCGATGCCTCGCAGCACCATGAGACCGACTTCCCTCACGACCACGAGCTCCGACATGAATGACTCCACGGCAGCGAAACCCTCGCTGATCGAACTAGCCCTCACCTTCAATCACATTTCGCTCGCTTCCTTCGGAGGGGGCCTCTCTGCGTGGTCACGCGAGGTCGTTGTGGTGGAAAAAAAATGGATGAGCGAGGAGGAGTTTTTAAGCATTCTCACCATGTGCCGAATTTTGCCGGGGGCAAATCAGGTGAACGTAGCGATTTTTGTCGGAGCAAAATTCCTTGGCTTGCCAGGCGCCGTTGCTGCCGTTTTCGGACTCACTTTTTTACCGGCTGTACTCATCCTGCTCATGGGAGCCGCCTATTTTAAATACAACCATATCCCCGCGCTCCAGAGCGCCCTCAAGGGAGCAGCCGCTGGAGCGATCGCACTCACCTTTTCGATGGCCTTCAAAACCGGCCAGAAATGCATGCTTGGAGCCATCCCATTCGTTCTTTTTGCTGCCACATTCGTTCTGAATGGCATTCTTCGCTGGCCGCTCTTCGGAGTCCTTGCGCTCACTGGTCCACTCGCACTGCTATGGGCATGGCCAAAATCCCCAAACAAATGAAAGACGAAGGCTCCAACCTCATTCACGTCCTCATCCTCTTCAGCTCGCTTTCGCTTCTCTCCATCGGCGGCGGCAATACGGTAATCCCTGAAATGCACCGCAAGGCGGTGGATACCTACTCTTGGATGAACGGAAACCAGTTCGCAGATCTCTTTGCGATCTCCCAAGCAGCTCCCGGTCCGAGCATCCTCCTTGTTACCCTCGTTGGCTATAAGGCTGCCGGCATCGTTGGCGCGATCCTTGCCACAGTTGCCATGATCCTTCCCGCCGGCATTCTCGTCTATCTCGTGAGCCGACTCTGGGGACGCTCGGCTAATTCGCCCCTGCGATTAGCCATTGAGCGGGGATTCGCCCCACTCACTGTTGGCCTCGTTCTCGCCAGCGGCTGGGTCATGAGCAAATCCGCTGATCACGACTGGCGCGCTTGGATTCTCACTTCCATTTGCACCGTCCTTTGCACCACTACCAAAACCAACCCCATCCTCATCGTGGGCGGCGCCGCCCTCATAGGCTGGCTCGGCTGGGTTTGACCATTCCCCTCCCCGACCAAACCAAAAATTTGAACGATCATCGAAATTTTTGGTTCGTCAGTCACCTGCGTGCGGAAAGTTTGGATTGCGAATTCGCGTGAAAAATTTTCCCCCTTTCCTGCAACCCCCTGTTTAAGGCAACCTCCCAAGAATGCTCAATTACATCTGGCTTGGCTTGATTTTGCTGGCGATGCTTCTCGGGGGCTTTGAGGGGAAACTGCAGGAGGTGACAGGTGCTGCCTTCGAGGCCTGCAAGGCAGCCGTGATGACGATTGCGCTGCCGCTTGCGGGCGTGATGGCTCTCTGGCTCGGCCTGATGAAAATTGCGGAAAAGTCGGGCCTCGTGAATCTTCTTGCCCGCTCGCTCCGCCCGCTTTTGATCTGGCTTTTCCCTGAGGTGCCAGCGAACCACCCGGCCATGGGGTCGATGGTGATGAACATGGCTGCCAACATGCTGGGACTCAGCAATGCCGCAACGCCGCTCGGCCTGCGGGCCATGCAAGATCTTGAAAAACTCAACTCCCGCCCAGGCACGGCCACGAATGCCATGTGCACTTTTTTAGCGATCAACACGAGCTCGATTCAACTCATCCCGGCCACGACCGTGGCCATCTTGGCTGCTGCAGGATCAAAGAGCCCCACAGCCATCATCGGGACCACATTTTTTGCCACCTGCTGCTCGACCATTGCAGCCATCCTTGCCGTAAAAACCTTCGAGCGACTGCCAATGTATGCCCTGCCAAAAGTCGAAAACTCGACTGCGCCCGAAGATCTCGCGTCGGTTGAAAATTCAGAGACCTTCGAGAAACCAAAATGGTGGGGAACGCTCATCCTGCTCGCATTCGCTGGATGTTTTCTGATTTTTGGTTGGCAATTCATACAAGCTCAAACTGCAACACGTGGCCCTTTGGTGAATCTTGTGGACACCGTCTCATATCTCGCAATCCCGTTCCTTCTCGCGTTCTTTCCTCTCTATGGGGCACTCAGCGGGGTGAAGGTTTATGAAGAATTCGTGGAAGGTGCCAAAGAAGGCATTCAAGTTTCTCTCCGTATTATTCCCTATCTCGTGGCCATCATAGCCTCAGTGGCTATGTTCCGCGCAGCGGGGGGTATCGATGTCATCACCCGCATCATCGGCCCAGTTTTGAATTCGGTTCAGTTCCCGACAGAGCTCCTCCCGCTTGTCCTCATACGCCCGCTGAGCGGCAGCGGAGCAAATGGTCTTTTCGCCGAACTGGTGCAAGCTCACGGCCCAGACAGCCTCATCGCCCGCATGGGAGCCACTGTGCTTGGCAGCAGCGAGACCACATTCTATGTCCTCGCTGTTTACTTCGGCTCCGTCGCAATCCGCCGGACAAGACACGCCGTCCCCGCCGGCCTTGTTGCAGACCTCTTCGGTGTTGCGGCCTCGATCGTCATCTGCCGCCTGGTCTTTGGAGCTCCCGTATAGACATCGCTCCTCTGATTCATCCAAAATTTGAATCAGGATAAGAATCTGACCGTAGTTGCTTTTCCTCCAGAGGAAGCTATACGACAGAGTAGCAAATTGACTTATGAACTCACCTACCACAATGCCGGTTAGCGAACTCCCAGCCGAAATTCGCGGAGCTTTCCTGGTTCGCACCTACAGCCATCTTGCTCTGGCCATCGCACTCTTCGTTGGAATTGAGGTCTGGTTTTTCCAAAGCGGGATCGCAACGACCATTGTGAAGGCCTTCGAGAGCGTCTCTTGGCTAATTGTGCTGGGAGGATTCATGCTTCTCTCTTGGCTGGCCACATTTCTAGCCAATCCTTCGATTTCACGACCACTGCAATATGTCGGGCTGGTGTTGTATGTTTTCCTGCAAGCCGTCATCACCGTTCCTCTTCTCTACATTGCAAACCAGACGGCCCCGGGCGTGATTGGCAGCGCAGCGCAGGCCACGCTCGGCGGCTTCTTTTTGCTGACGGCTGTCGTGGTGACAACAAGAAAGGATTTTTCCTTCCTGCGAACATTCCTCATCTGGGGCGGCCTCTTAGGCCTTGTCGCCATCGTGTGTGCGGTGCTTTTCCAATTCAACCTCGGCACATGGTTTTCGGTGGGGATGGTCGTACTTGCCGGAGCTTCGATTCTCTACACGACTTCTTCCATCATGCGGGACTACCCTGAAAATGCCGACCTGGCCGCCGCGATCCAGCTATTCGCCGCTGTGGCGATGATGTTTTGGTATGTGCTGCGCCTCTTCATGGGATCTCGTCGCTAAGTGGGTAAGAACTCTCCGCTGCGATGCTGAACGTCGCGTTGAAGATGTTGTTTCGCGACAGCGCGAAATACGCGATGCTTGTTTGCGGGTTGGCTTTTTGCTCGCTGTTGATGTGTCAGCAATCCTCAGTGTTCTGTGGGCTGATGATGTGGACAACCGCGACTGTGCGTAATATTGGCGCGCCGGTGTGGGTGGTGGATGCGAAAGTCGAGCAGGCGAACGAAGTGATCCCTATGCGGCAGATCGAGGTCGATCGCGTGCGGAGCGTGAAGGGCGTGGCTTGGGCCGTGCCCCTCTATATCGGCATCGAGCAGGCACGCCTTGGTGACGGGTCTTTTCAAAATGTGCAAGTCGTTGGACTCGACACAGGCACGCTCACCGGTCGACCGATGGATATGAAAGCCGGCCGCATCGAGGATCTGCGACTGCCGGACTCGGTGGTGGTCGATCAGGTCGCGGTGGAAAAATTCCGCCGCAAGGGCATCATAATCGAGCTGGGGACGACATTTGAGATCAATGACAAATCCGCCCGCGTTGTTGGCATCTGCCATGTGAGCCGGAGTTTTCTTGGGCAGCCTTATATTTACACGACCTACGATCGGGCGCTGGAATACGCGAAGCCTTCCCGCAAACAGCTCAGCTATGTGCTGGCGGCACCGATGCCCGGAATCTCCGCCGGAGAACTGGCGGCGCGCATCGACAAGCTCGATGGATTGCGAGCGATCGAGAGCGATGACCTCTTTTGGATGACGATTCGCTGGTACATCAAAAACACGGGTATTCCGATTTCCTTCGGAACCGTGGTGCTCCTCGGCCTGATCGTCGGCGTGGCGATCGCGGGACAGACATTCTACCTTTTCGTCCACGACAACCTGCGTTTCCTGGCCGCCTTCAAAGCGATGGGTGCCCGCAATTCGACGCTCGCCGCCATGGTTCTGGCGCAGGCGTTTTCCGTGGGATTCATCGGCTATGGCATCGGCGTGGGATTAGCCGCTTGGTTCGGAAATACAGTGCTCGCCAAGGAGGCGCCACCCTTTTTCATGCCTTGGCAAGTGCCGGCATTCGTGGCGTGCGTGATCATTTTCATTTGCTCCTTCTCCGCCCTCATCGGCCTCACAAAAGTCATGCGCCTCGAACCGGCGGTCGTCTTCCGATGAGCAACAAAATTGCAGTCCGTGTCGAGAATGTCGTGAAGAGCTTCACCGGCGGCGACTCCCGCGTTTTTGCGCTCAAGGGTGCCAGCTTGGAGGCAAGATTTGGCGAGATTCTCATGATCGTCGGTCCTTCGGGCTGCGGAAAAACAACGCTCCTGAGCGTGATCTGTGGCACGCTGAAGTTCGAGGAAGGCCAAATCACCGTCTTTGACAAGGACCTCGGAACAATGCGTAACGGTGAGATAACCCGCTTCCGCCGCGAGAATATCGGCTTTATTTTCCAACAGTTCAATCTCATCCCCACACTCACAGCGGTGGAAAATGTCTCGATCCCCCTCATCCTGCAGGGGAAATCCAGGACCGAAGCGGAAAAGCGGGCACGCGCCGTCCTTGAGCGAGTCGGCTTGGGAGAGAGATTCAAATCCTATCCCAACCAACTCTCTGGCGGACAGCAGCAGCGAGTGGCCATTTCCCGCGCGCTTGTGCACGAACCCCGCCTGATCATTTGCGACGAGCCCACGGCCGCCCTCGACTCGGTAAGCGGACACAAAACACTGGAACTCCTGAAAGCCAGCGCACTCCAACCCGACCGTTGCGTCATCATTGTCACACACGACAGCCGGATTTATGAATTTGCCGATCGGATCGTTCAGATGGACGATGGACACGTGGTCGGTCATTTCAACGACCATACCCAACTCAATCATGCCTAAGCGTCTCACTTTCTATCTCGCACTCGCAGGGATCATCGCCGTCACACTGCTTGTCTTCCGCCTGCGTCAGAGCGGCCCTGTGCCTCAGCCTCTGGTTCCACCTCCTCAATCTCCTTATGCCGACTCGATCGGCGGGCGAGGCCTTGTTGAGAGTGTGAATGAGAACGTGCGCATCGCACCTGCCACCTCGGCACTGATTCGGGATGTTACCGTAAAGGTTGGTTCTCGGGTGTCCAAAGACGATGTCCTTTTCGCCATGGACGATCGCGAGGCGCGCTCCGCCGTACAAGTTGCGCAAGCCCAGGTAGCCGTTCTCGAGGCTCAGGTTGCCACATCAAAAACAATCGTTGCCGACCGTCGCGACCAACTCGACCGCACCACGCGTCTCCGCCAAAAAAACGTCTCGAGCGAGGATGAAGCCAAGCGCAACCTCTTCGCTTGGCAAGTCGCCGACCACCAACTCCAAAGTACTCTCGCTGATTTAGATCTGGCCCGCGCACGCCTAGCCGACGCCATCGTGCGCCTCGAGCAGCTTACTATCCGCGCTCCACGCGATGGCACCGTGCTCCAAGTCAATATTCGTCCTGGCGAATACGTGATGGTGAATGCAGCAGAGCCGGCCGTTCTTCTTGGGGACATTTCCCAGCTCCAACTCCGCGTCGATGTGGATGAATCCGATGCCCCATCAATCCGCGAAGGATGCGCCGGCGTTGCTTTTCTCAAGGGCTCTAGGGACAAGTCCGTTCCACTCGAATTTGTCCGTATCGATCCCTATATTCTTCCCAAAAAATCCCTCTCTGGGGAAAGCACCGAACGCGTGGACACTCGCGTCCTTCAAGTCATATTCCGCTTTAAGAATCCCGAGTTCCCAGTTTATGTTGGACAACAGATGGATGTGTTTATTAAGCAATAGTCTGTAGATTAATCACCATCAAGGTTGACGCGGTTCTCAAACAGAAGGTGGCTCTGCTCTAACTGGGAGCGAGTGGATGAGAGACATGTGGGAGCACCCCACTTGCTTCAATCTCAACTTCGCGTTCCATGCCGAGAAGCTCGAGAAGCACTTTCACTCTGGCCTGCGCAGGAAGAACTTGTGTAACAAGCGCTTTTATTCCACTGAATGGTCCGCTGAGAACCTGCACTTCACTGCCCAATTCAATAGGAGAATGGATTTCCACGATCTCCTCTTGAACGACTGCCTCACGAAGAGTTCGAATGATGTCATCGCCAACAACAGCAGCGACGCCCCCAAATTTTACGATTTGAGAAACGCCATGGCAGGATCCAACGTGTCGGTGCTGGCTCCTGTAATTGAAACGTGAGAAAAGGTAACCAGGAAACATGGCTTCCGTGACGCGTACCCGACCGCTGCTCCGCGCACGATCAAAACGGAGCATCGGACAAAATACCTCTACTCCAAGGTCTCTGATAATACTACGCTTAGCCGCAGATTCTTGACGAGGTTTGCACTTGATACAAAACCAATGGGGCTCGTCATTGTCGAATTCAGCCATCGAATTGTTCCGTACTTAAGCCATCTCACCAGAAGCTTTGTGGGACTTCGACTCTATCCCCCGGCTTGAGGCGAATATCTTTCTCGGGATCTTTCCGAACCTCCTTAACATTCACAATGGTCACTTTCCCGTCGCGGAGGAGCCGGACTTTTCCTTGGTCTGCGAATTCGGTGAAGCCACCCGAGGCACTGATCGCTCCGAGCAAGGTGAGATCTGCCGTGAAAGGAACGCGCTGCGGAGCCTTCACCTCACCGCCGGTGTTCACAAAACGGGCCAAGTTAGGAACAGTAAGTGTGATTGATGGGTTTGTGTAAATTTTTTGCGAGATGTAACTTGTCTCTATAGCGCGTTGCACTTCCGACTGTGTTGCTTGTGCAGCGCGAACCTTACCAATGTGTGGCAAATTTACAAATCCATCTCCATCAATCGTATAAGTTCCAGAAACCTGCTGAACTTCCTCTGGGGGCACTCCCCCAAGACGGAGTTCAAGCGTGTCTCCAGAACGAAGGACCGCGTCTTGGGCAAATAATGCGATAGGAACAGAGGCAAGAGCAATTGCTCCAACGAAAAATTTAATATTCACCGGGATTAGATTGGGTTTTTACAGCTACACCAGAGGGCGTTTTAACTGCTTTCACGGGTTTATTTGATTCGTCTTGTGGCGTACCGTAGTAACCATAATAGCTTGTATAGTATTCATAAGACTGGTCATGACGCACATCAACGTTGTTGAGAACAACTCCTAGTGTCGTGCCACCCACATTGTCGATAGACTGTTTAACGCGCTGCAGCATGGCCTTGGGAAACCGCCTGTGCTGGACGACGATAATTGTCAGGTCCATTTCACTGGAAAGCACGGACGCATCGCTGACTCCGAGAATCGGCGGGGAATCAAAGAAAACAATGTCGAACCGGCTCTTCGCATCCTGAATCAAATCCAACATTCGCTGGGAATTGAGAATTCCCACGGCATCCCTTGGAAGCAGACCACTTGGTAGAAAGAAGAGGTTCTCAATTTTTGTCGTCTGTACAACATCCTCCAAATCAGATTTTTTAGTGAGATAATCGCTCAGGCCCACTGTATTTTCAGAACCGAAAAGTCGGTGCTGCGATGGGCGTCTCAGATCTGCATCAACGACAAGTGTGGTGTAGCCACCTTTGGCAAATGTGTAGGCCAAATTATTAAGAGTTGTGGATTTGCCTTCGCCGGCACCTCCACTCACAACTGTTATCGAACTCGCCGTAGGAGATTTACGATTGAACTCAATATTGGTGCGCATGATACGGTAGGCCTCCGCATCGGGATTGTCATCGGTTCCCCGAATCAACAAAGAAATGCCCTTAGGGATCACGGCCAGGACTGGAACCTTCATAACTGATTCCAAATCGTCTAAAGTTTTTACACTCGTATCGAGATACTCAATGAAAAATGCCAAACCAACTCCAAAACCAAGACCCACTACCACTCCAAGAATCATGTTTAACAAAACGCGGGGTCGTGAAGGATAGCCCGCAGGTTCAGCGCGCTCCCAGATGACTGTGGGATCCTGAGGCATGGTGCGCTGCATCGTTTCGGTTGAGAGACGCATCTCGGCAGCTTCAAGGATTTTTTTGGCTTGGATGTAATTATTCTTTGCCTCGTAATAACCAGAAGCGCGAGTTTTTGAAGTTTGTTGTTTAGCTTGAGATTCACCGAGACGCTTTTCGAGTTCTTTGATCGATTCTTCACCGATGCGGATATTTGCTTCCATGCTGGCGCGAAGGGATGCAATTTGCGAAGTCAGCTGCGCGGACATAACTTCCTTTTTGGCTCGGATGGATTTCACTGTCGGATGGTTACTTCCGAGACCGCTGTTAAGCATACGTGCTTCCTCGGAGGCCACTTCTTGGTATTGTGGCAACATCTGGATAATCGTAGGATCAGCCACATCAAGCGTGCTGATGCTTCGCATGATCTGGTCATCGGAGAGTTTACTGATCTGTTCGTATTTGGCTCTGAGTGTGGAAACCCTAAGTCTTTCTGAGCTGACTTGTTGTTCGACGGAGAGAAGAACCTCGTTGGCTGCCTGCATCGGATCTACTACGCTATCGGGGTTCAGGTCTTGAATTTCGTTTTCGATTCGAATTTTTTGAGCCTCGGCTCGCAATTCATCAACCCGGCGGCTCTGTTTGGAAACCTCATCCTTGAGTTGTACGAGAGAGCGATTGACTGTTCCCTGCTGCTCGCCAATTCGACGTCGCTGATATTCTTCGGCAATACGATTAGCGATTTCGGAGGCCTCATTTCTATCCTGATCGAGCACGCTAATTTGGATCAGTTCGGTATTGCGGATTTCCCGAACATCAATCATTTTTCTCAGCCGAAAAAGAGCCTGTTCCTTCCCAATGATCCCATAGAGTTTCTTCCACTCCTGCTCGAGACCAAGGGCCTCAATCACAGGGTACAGAATTTCCTTACGCTGAATGATTTCGAATTGGGTTGTGATAAAACGCGGATCAAAACCTCCGCCACCTGAGCGCTCGTCAAACACCTTCATGTAGGTGTCGTTTTGATTGATCTGCATCGTCACGCTGGACTCATACTGCTTGGGCAAAAAGTAAGTTACAACCCCGGTCGTGATTACGACCAGTAAGAACACCAAAATAATCAGCGGGAAACGAATGCGTATAACACGCCAGTAATCAAGAAAGTGAAGTTGGATTTCGTTGGCGTCTTGCATCGTGGATCAATTTTTTCTTTGGTTATCGTACTTGCTCGAGAATGAGCATACGCCATAGGACTGCACCTTGCACCAATGAATCAGCTACCCCTGAATCTCCCAGTGAACAACGCAAATCTATTTTTTTAATCAAGATGAAATACTTTGATTAAAAACTAGAAAACTACATTCAATCCAAGGAATGCGACGTTGCGTGTGTAGCTGAGTTGTTCCGATGAAGGAGCTGCGTCAACTGTACGTGTGTAGCCGCCTTGCAGAATCAGATTTTTGTTAACTTTGAAGTTTGCGCCGACGGAAAATTCCACGACGTTTTCATAAAAATCAGAACTTTGGACTTGTTTATCAAATTGGTTGTAGAAGTTATTTTGATAATTCGCACCAAGGTTTAGTGAGAGCTTGGGCGTGAGTCCTTGCACAACATTGAGTCCGATTCGGAAGGTGTTGCGGGTTGCACTGCCATTTAGGCCTGAAGCCTCCGTACCATAGCGAAGATTCATGCTGATGCTGGAAAGTTTTTGATACTCGTACATTCCATTGAGTTCTGCGTAGGGGCCAAAGTAATCAGGATTGTCGTTATCGGAGTTGTAAAGACGCAGCTCGGCACCACCACGGGCGGTAACCTTGAATTTAGGGCCAAAGACTTGGTCAACACCAAGCAGGAAGAATTGGCCGAGGTTGTCTAATGGGGCACTGTAGTAATTAACAGGATTCACACGGTATTCTAAAACCGCTGTAGATTTTGGCACAACAAGCCACCTGAAGGATTGGCTCACTGTTTGTTCGATACGACCTTGGTCGTCATTCAAAGAACTTTCAACGTAGAGAAATGGGGTGAAGTTATATTTCGTATCAGTTGAAAATTTCTCAGACCACTGGTAGCTCCCTCCAATTGTGGTAGAGGAAAACATGTAGTCGCCATTGTTTCGCGCGCTTGTTCCCGCAACCTCCAAGTCCGGCTGGGCTAGGTAAGCCGTATTGGTCGAGAAATTGAGTGTGAGGCGTTGGTTAAGCTTGTAGACACCTTGGAGATTCAGCGCTCCAGTAAAGTCGTTTTTAGTTCCAGGACGTGTGTAATAGTAAGTAACACCGCCGTTGAGGGCCGAAGATAACTGAAGACGAGAGTTCTCCATCTTATATTCGATACCACCTGCCAAATTTGTGTAGAAGCTGGAGTCGCGATTTGTTTCCGTTGTGAAAAGGTTGTCGTCAAACCCCTCACGAACAGCTGCAGAAAGGGTGTAGGGTTTTTTCTCGAAAGACCCGCCCGAATCATCCGGCGGCGACTGCACTAAAGCAGACGCGTTGTCATCAACTGCTTGTCCTTCCAATTGCGGAAAATCGGCGGGAGCCGGAGTCCCATAGAATTCTTCGGCAGACTGCTGGGCAGTGGCCATCAGAGGAGCGAGAGCTACACAAGCGATTAGGGAAACGGTTTTCTTATGCATTTATAAATTAAAAGTTACAAAACGGGACGTTCTAGAAGGTTTTAATTGGATGGATTTGGAGGAGTTGGGACAGGAGTTGGCGTTGGGCTTGGCGTTGGGCTTGGCGTTGGGCTTGGCGTTGGGCTTGGCGTTGGGCTTGGCGTTGGGCTTGGGCTTGGG
>Ga0214921_10000648_pt1 | contig 63075 bp, 60 predicted proteins | sample LL1505_MetaG_FD_177992 | JGI IMG/M metagenome (GOLD analysis project Ga0214921, IMG submission 177992) | Freshwater microbial communities from Lake Lanier, Atlanta, Georgia, United States - LL-1505 | ecosystem: Environmental > Aquatic > Freshwater > Lake | place: USA: Georgia | collected...
ATACTTACAGATGAAAAAAAAAAATATATCGTAAGAACATTTTGGTCTTCTTTTAAGCGAGAATATCGATCTTATGAAGAATATCCAAGTTATTTATTTATTACAAAATCTAAATTTTATCCTGATGCTGTAACTTTTAATGATGAAATTGAAAATATAAAAAAAAATTCTGATGAAACAAATCCTGAAAATAAAGAAACAAGTTTTTTACACGCTCAAATAGAGTTATTATATTTTTATATTTCTTTAAATAATGAAAAACAAATAGTTTCATTAGACAGTCATTATAATAATATTATGATACTACTAAATTACAATATTGCATTAATAGATAATAAACAATATTTAAAAGTAAATTTGGAAAATTCCCAATATATAAATGATGTTGTTATATATTATTTTATAAATTTGTTAATAAATACATACAATAGTCTATACTATATATTATTGAATGCATTAAATACGAATCAAAAACAAAAAACGAAAAATATTATATATTTATTATTTTGTGAATTTTATGCAAATACACAACGTGATTCTCTACCTTTGAAATCAGATAGTGTCGATGAATTATATCTTATTGAATTGTTAAAAAATCCATTTGAAGAAGACAAAGATAAGGAATATAATAAATTTGATTATATATTATCAAATATGCCAGATATACCTATAAATGAAACAAATTGGATTATTGATAATATAATAAATGAATTATTAAATAGAAAAAGAAACCATCAGGAAGAAGGAGGTAAAAAACGCACTAAAAAACGCACTAAAAAACGTAACCAGTCAAACCGACAAAGAAAAAAACAACAAATAAAAAAACAAAAACGAAAACGATCACGAAAGTTAATGGTATGATATTACATATGAAACAAACAAACAAATCCATCGGTTTCAGTAACTACAACAGCAACAGCAACAGCAACATCCACCGTTTCATATGAAGATGCACATACAATTGCATTGAATGAAGCAACAACAATAGCAACAAATTTAGCAAACAATGATGCAAATGTAATTTCACAAACCGTAAATTACGTAAATCAATATAGTGTAGGCAAAACAGGTCCAACAGGTGCCACTGGTGTTACAGGAGCAACAGGAGCAACAGGCGATACAGGTTCAAAAGGCGATACAGGTTCAAAAGGCGATACAGGTGCTCAAGGTGTAACAGGAACAGCAGGAGCAACCGGTCCAGCAGGAACCCAAGGTGTAACCGGACCAGCAGGAGCCCAAGGTGCAACCGGTCCAACAGGAACAGCAGGAGCCCAAGGTGCAACAGGAGCAACAGGTGCAACAGGTCCTACAGGAACTTTTGGTCTAACAGGTATTAATTATTCTAATTATATTTATTGGAATCAAACTGGAAATACAGGAGCATTTTTAGTTGAAACAGGTGATACAGTACATATAGGTACTAATGCAGGTCAATATGGACAAACAGGTGGTGCAATAGCAATTGGTAATAATGCAGGTTACAATGGACAACAAGCCAATGCAATAGCAATTGGTTATCAAGCAGGTTCCACTGGACAAGGGCAAAACGCAATAGCAATTGGTTATCAAGCAGGTTCCACTGGACAAGCCCCTAATAGTATTGTTATAAATGCAGGAAATACAGGGATAAACGGTCTTACCGGAAACGCATTTTATGTAGCACCTATACGTCGTGAAACAGGAAGCGCACCACCACCAATACTACCGGGAAATACTGGTGCAACTGGACCGTTTGCTTTATATTATAATGCCAATACTAATGAAATATATTATTTTAAACCTTAATACATAATAACAAAACAAATAACTCTGAATTTAATTAATATACAAAAAATATGAAACGGTTTATATTTCATATTTTTATTCAACAACCTATATCATTACCACCCGATACCAAATCATAACAATAATACCCATTTGACGATAATCCACTATTCACACCAAATGTCCCCATTCCAGAACCATTTTTTTCATTTCCTTCATACAAAACAACATCATCCTCATCAGGAATAAAAGCCCCAATCTGATTCCTTTTCACACCACCACATCCCTGACCACCAAGCAATTTTTTTATAGCACTTTCTGGATAAGCAGTTTGTAAAATCCTCATATCAAAACTCGCATCGACCCACTCTTTGGATCTAGGATCATGATGAATATAGTCCAAATACTTCTGCTTTGTTTCATCCGACCAATTCCACTTACCATTCGCCAAAAATTCCATGACCTCGGATTTACTAATATATTTTTGCATCATATTAACATCAAATATATAAGCCGGATTCAATGTAGATTGTAAATTCAAAAACTGTTTAACCACATGATCACCCCATCCATATCCCCACTTTTCAGCTATCCCATCACTATAACCACTTCCGCTACCTCCGCTACCTCCTCTACCCCCGCTACCCCCACCAAAACTCAAATTATCATAAATATCTACACCATTATTTGTGTAACCTTCTTTCCCTGTCATGTTAAATAAACCTCCCAAAATAATCAAAGTAATCACTAATAAAAAACATAGTCCAATAATACTAAATAATCGAATATATATGATTTTCTTTTTCATATCATATATATAACATCTAAAAAAATACTTATCTACCACTAGATCCAAATCCACCGTCGCCTCTACTACTCGTCATGCCCAAACCACTCTCCTTTTCAACCAGCTCAACATAAATAGGACACATAGTAGGAGCACATATTTGCACGAGTCTATCCATATAATTAATTTTAAACTCTTGACATCGACAATCAAACATACCGATAATATTTCCACTGTAACCAGAATCAATAACACCTACAGAATTCGCCAAACGCAATGGTGTTTTACTTAAACTAGAACGTGGAAATAACATATAACCAGTAACATATTCTGAACCATCTTTATATACCATACTAGCAGAACATTTCACCTTGAAATCAATTTTATTCACTATAGGAAGACCCTCACAAACACATCCATGTACATTCGGAAAAAACAAATCAAATCCAGAATCGAAAAAAGGCTCATGTTCCGAAAAAACCTTTGCATTATGCATAAAAATGTGTTCCATGTAAGATTTTTTTAGATCAAAATTATCACCATCAATACATACCTTTAAAAACATAAACGATCCATATTTTTCACATAGTTTATTCATAACGTTGTCGTTACCAAATTCAGACATACTTTTACTACTATTATACTTTTACCTAATATCATCATGTAATCTTTAGATTACTTTTACATATTTAATAAAAAATACCTACCTACCTACCTACCTACCTACCTACCTACCTACCTAACCAGGAACAGCGGTATCATTTTTATCAGACGTGTACCATACAGGAGGTGCAACATAAGTATCATTTGTTGTATTACATCCACCATTTACAACAAAAGGAAATGGTTTATTTTTACCTTTTGGTAATGCGCACCCACGTTGCATATAAGTAGTATATTGACTAGAATTAATTGGATTTTTAGTATATTTTGTATAAGGTGCATTACGAACCATACTATTAAATTTAAATCGAGCCGTTGTTGTATAACAATCAGTAGGTCCATGATTTACAATATTACATGCATACGTAACCGAGTTATTAACATCAATTTTACATGAATTAGCATTTGTAACATTTTGTATATATGTTCCTTGACTAACCGTATCCGTTTGATTTCCAGTATAATTAGGTTGAACCCAATAGTTTGGATACTGACCACTATTAATCCATCTATATTTTGTATGCGTAGCCTGATAAGGTGAAACAGAGGATGGTTTTATGTATTTGTATTGATCGCCTAAAACAATAACACGATTCACATTATAAACAAAATCACGGTTGTAATATTTATTGCAACAACCACCTGATCCAAATGCATTCACGCCATGAAAAGGAGTTCCATTTCTCGACATTGCCATACTTTGTCCTACATAACCAACATTTCTATTTCCACCTACTAATGAAAATCCAGAATTACCCTGAGCACCAACAACATCACCCTTACCAAATGGCCCACGATTCAACCAAAATCCACCAGGAGGCTTACCAGAAACATTCGAACCATATAAAATAACAGATTTTTTTTTAAAAGTTGCAATTGACATATATGAAATAGTTTATATATATATATATATATCACATACATTTTATTATCTAATCTACCTACAATCCCACTACTTGTCCTAATAAAACTAAATCCATAATAATATTCTTTTTGAATGATCATTATGCAAACAACGAATAAGAAACCAATAAAGTTTTGTATTGTAAATTGCTGACAATGTTTGAACGCCACCGTAATCACCTACGCTAAAACAAATATTTTTATGAAACATGCAATAAATAATCAATGAAGCTAAATGATAATACGTAGCCGAATAAACAATCCTAAATGGTAATTGATTGATATTTTTTATTTCAGGACAAATAAATAAATTCATATCACCGCCACCGCCACCGCCACCGCCACCGCCACCGCCTCCGCCTCCGCCTTCTAATATCGCAGTTTTCTCTCGAAAAGGAACAGTAAAATGTACAATTTTCTCTTCCATCTTAATTAAATGTTCGATTCCCAAATAAATAAAATTATGATTGTCTACAACATAAACATTGTCTAATGAAAAACAATAAAATCCCCAGCCATAACTAGCAAATAATATAACCTGACGAGAAAGACTATCAGCCATAAACACAGCTTGGTCATATGATATTCCTCCATCTTCACCATAACCATTTCCATAACCACATCTATCTACGATCCTTGTTAAAAAAACTCGTAAAGAACAAAAATCTTCCTTCGCATAAAAAAAAGCACTATTATGTTCTTTATTTGCCGTAAATCCTATAAACCCCTCCAATTTAGATAATAATTTAAAAAAAAATCGCTCTTCACCCCCATTCCCACCCCCACCCGTAAATTTTATATTATATTTTTTATCATTATATAAATCTTTTGTAATTTTTACTCTAGAGCTACCAACTCTGTCAAAATCATCACCATTTATTTTTGTATTCATTTTATTGAATAAACATCATGTATTTAATTTCTAACATATGCAAATAATAATTGATCAGTAATTATATTTGGATTTATTCGGAGTCAATTTCCAAAACCACGGAAAATCATAAATTACTTTAATATCTTTACCTGATGACAACCTTTCAATTGCTTTACTAGAATTCTCATTATCAAACCACCTATTAAAATGAATAAACACAACCTTATAAACATCCCCATTATTATTTTTGTTAATGATATCAATGTGTGATATCTCACCTAACCCAATATCATTTAAAACATGTTTTATATTCTCCTTTGTTACATGATTCATAACGCGAGATATACATAGACTAAGATTCGAGTTTTTTGTTTGTGTTTCACAAATATTACGCATATTACTCATATTACTCATATTTTTAATAAATTAAAGTTTTGTATATTTTTATTGTAATATCAACCAGAACCAAGATAAAAACCAAATCAATTTTTTTACTTTTACCATGAAAACTATTCGTAAAATATATAAAACCCAAAAAAACAATATAAAAACACCCACATAATTAATAAGACCAGCTTTAGCTCAGTTTGGTAGAGCAATTGACTGTAGAGGTAAAACACAATCTGATTGTGATCAATTGGTCGCTGGTTCGAATCCAGCAAGCTGGAAACAATATACAAATCAAAATCCAGAAATATATTTTATGTATTTCATAAAATATATCATACCAATACAATAATTGCATTTCAAAGACCGATTAATTTAATTATCTAAAATATATAAAGCGTCACCCCATCCATGAATTGTCATATTAGTCAAAACTCGTTTAAAATTATATTGGGATAAAAAATTATCAATATCAGTAATTAATCCACAATTTTTATATAATTCTTTTTCATTAACTTCTAAATATAATGCTTTCGCATATTTGATAGAGTTAGTAGCACCTTTTAATGCCATAAGTTCTGCGCCTTGAATATCAAAATTCCAAAAATTATATTTAGACGCGTCAATATTATTTCTTTCAAAAAAAGTATCAATTGTAATACTTTTTTGTTTTATTTTATCTACATATACAACCCATGGATGTTCTTGTGAATGAGTTCCGAATTCTAATACACTTGAAGATTGAACGTTATTTGAAATATTAAATATAATTTCTTCATCGTTTTTATCTGTTATCACGGCATTATAGACGTTTGGTATTCCTTTATTTGTCGCTTCAGTAACTTTTGAAGGAATAGCATCAATCCATACAACATCTTCGGGTTTTAATCCTAAATCATTGTAAAATTGTAATTCTTCACACTCGTGTGCGCCTATATGAAAACAACCATTAATATTTATTTTCTTTGATAATAAAATTTTGTTAATTTCTTCAAAACTAATAAGCATTTTATATTTGTATATTTGTATTATAATATTTAATGTTAAACGCAAATACACCTAACGTGAAAATGTGTAATTATTCGTAATTTAAAATGACAATATTTATGATAGGCAAAATACGTTTGTAATATAAAATTAAATTCTTAAACTATTACATAAAAATGTTTAATAATTGTGATTCCAAAACAAATGGAGAAGAAAAATTTTTTATAGATATAAAAGATAAAATAAATGTTATTTTTGATGTAGGGTGTCGTCAAGATAGTGAATTTATCAATTTTAATGGAGAAGTTCATTACTTTGACCCTATAAATGTTTTTATAGAAAATTTAAAAAATCAAAAAAATATAAATAAAAAATCATATTTCAATAATTTTGGGTTGGGTAATGAAAACAATGAAATTTATTATTATCCTTTATATGAATCGTTTTATGATAGAACTAATAGTTGTGGAATGAGTAATGATTCTGATAAAATTTTATTATATATTAAAAAAGGAAAGGACTATGTTATTAATAACAATATTCAAACTATAGATTTTCTTAAAATAGATACAGAAGGTTTCGAATTGAATGTTTTAACAGGATTTGAGAATTTTTTAGAAAATATTAAAATAATACAGTTTGAATATGGTGAAACATTTTTGGATAATAATACAAAATTGATTGATGTAATAAACTATTTAGAAAATAAGAATTTTTATAAATTTTCATATTTAACTAATAATGGTCCTATACTTATAACAGACTTTAATGATCATTACCAATATTGTAATATAGTTTGTATAAATAAAAATAGCGACTTTGTCCCATTTTAAATCTTCAATAGATAGTGTAAATATACATAATAGCAACGATAATGATTTTGTAAGTATTCAATTGGTATATTAGAAAATATATAGATACTTAAACTAGTAAAGCCGAAACATTATCATCATTATCACAGCAAACATTCAAACGATTTTGAAAAGGATCCAACAAATTATCTATAAATGGATTTAATTTCAACGGATTCACTACCTCCCCTCTTGTATCTTTTTTGAACCATGTAAATTCTAAACAATAATATATCCAATATTTTTTACGAATTTCAGCATTGTTTATTTCTTGGTGAAACATTTGATCAATGATAGAAAAGGCGGATTTCAATAATAAAATCTCCTTTATCAAATCTTTTTTGATAGAAAATAAACGTATATATTTTGCTTCATCATTTGCATCCACATAACCCATATCATTTGCACTGCCCATAATTCGCCGACGATTCATATAACGTATCTCATTTTTAATATTTTTTAAACTTGTAATAATTTTTTTGCGATAATCATCTATTTTTTTTATGATTGAAAATATATTGGTATTATAAACAATTGGATACCGCATACGAATATCTCTCGGAATAATAAACTGATTCATTTCCTTTATTTCTGATATTTTTTTTTCAACCTCGTATAATTTTTTTGTCATTTCTTGTTCCAAATCTTTTTTGTAACTGTTTATTTTGACTTTCAATGCATTTTTCTCCTCCAAGGATACATGTGTTTTATATAAACTCTTTTCCATTTCACAATCACGAAATAATAAAATAGATCCGGATGTAAATATAACAGAACTTTGCAATTTATCATATTGATGAGCCGATGTTTTATGCGCTTCAGATGCTGCATCCAATTTAAAGTAATTCACCAAAGACAATAAAAAAGCAATAAATGCATTGATGGCAGATATTAACATATATCCCCATCCATAATTAGAAACAATAGAGGCTAAAACTGTTACACATGTAGATAATAAAATAGCTGGCATCATTAATTTATTTAATCGCTGATCACAATAATGTTTCGATTCCATGTATATAAGTTTTTGTCCCTTTAGATAACTTGCCAGTATATCAAGTGCGGATGAATATTTGTGATTGATATCTGAATAATATTTATCGATTTTGCTCTCAACATTTCTGTAATTCAATTTTTTATACCTATTTAGATTAATATAATTATTATCGTTTCTCCTGTCAGTACCATTTTCATTTTGAATACTATCACTGTCGCTGTCTGAAATATCACTATTACTTTCAGACATATGCGATACATCTATAATACATTTGTCATGGTTTTTTTTATCAAGACGTTTGTTGTTTTTTAAAATATTGAATGTATTTTTCAATAAATGAATATTGATGATACTTTCATCCGAAATATCATTTACTTCATTTAACTCTCTCAAATTATTTGAAGATTCAATATTTATCAAATCCATTCAATCTGTTTATATATTATTTATATAATCTTATTAGAATATATAATACATATAAAAAAATGCCAAATGCACCTTGGAAAGGATGGAAAAATGAAAAACCTGGATTTCATCAAAAAACAATGATGTTAAAAAGATGCGGTAAAAAATGCTTTTTAGGAAAAGGTACATCCTTCCCTATTTGTAAAAAAAACACATGCAAAGTTTCCAAAAAAGGAGTATATGCTGCATATGTACGTTCAAGACAATACAGAAAATCAAAAAAAAATAGAAATGTTACCAAAAAAGCGAGAAAACTTTTGAATAAAATGTAAAAAATAAAAAATTGATATTATTAGATTACCAAAATCATCTCAACAAATACCAATTACAATCCTATAATCCAATAATTAAAATAGATTATATTATATAATTTATCCATCTAATAAATTATATATCTTCTCTCTATCTGTCTGTCTATCTGTCTATCAGATCAATATGAATATATTTAATAATAAATACAATAACGAAAATGAAAAAGAAGATGATTGGGGGTGGTTTATTCGATTAGATTTGGATACTACCACATCAACCGTTCAAACCACAACATATAAAAAAGTAAATCACATATGTAAATCATTACAAACAATTGAAGAAAATCAAGAATATTATGAACCAATAAACAACAATAACACAAAATCAATCAAACTAAACACAAAGAAAACAAAATATGATTTTTTCAAAAATTTACTATTTTATGGATTATTCTATAATTATATATATTTGGATTACGGTTATAAATGTATCAATCTATTTTCATGCTATAAACATAAAACATGCAATTAAAAATAAAATTGAATCATGTACATCTATTGTATGATTTACTCTAGTAAAATAATCAACAACAAAATGTCACCATATGAAAAAAGAGAAACAATACAATGCATTGTGTATATCATTTTTATTATCATATTTATGAAACTAACATTGAATGCGTATAGAATGCTAGAATATTATGAGTCACTAGATAATTTACAATTAACAAAATAACATAACATAACATAACACAAATAAAAAATTCAAAAAAACTTCAATCTTCTATATAATAAATAATTGTTTATTCCACAACATGTATTTCCAAATAATTCACCTTTTGGATCAATTGTATAATTTTCATAAAATGGTGTATTTAAATTCGGATCAATAGTAGTAGGATATACACCACGAGGAAATGTTTCTATAACCGTAACCCCTTCCAAGTCTTCTTTTGTAATTAAATTAATATTTAATTTTGTATAATCAATGTCATCATTATAAATGCAACACTTAGTATTACATTTATTACGATAACAAAATTTTTTTCCACGTATTCTACAATTTTGACATGATGAATTAAAATTAAAATCATTAGCTAAATTGAATTTATTTTTATTAGTTTGAAGAATAGTACTAATAGATTTGTTTTTAATATAATCACTTGCATATAATTGAGGTTTCATTTTACCAAATGTTGGTTTCGCAGGTATGCAATTTGAATTAGACATGAATACAAAAGACACAAATAACAACAAATAACAATAAATAACAACAAATAACAACAAATAACAATTGTTAATATTATATATGATTATAATTTTTTTTATAAATTATAATCATAAAATGACAGATTATATATCATAAACAGTTTGAAACGATAAACAAAAACTAAAATCCATATTATTTAAATTCAATACTCTACCATATTCATCCAATAATTGAACATTTATTTTTTGAATATCGACTGGACCAAAATATTGTCTAGGGTAACTTATAACCGATAAATTATTCTGACTTGATGTGGTATTAAAACTACCAGGCTGTAAGGATATTCTTGCCAATATATTTTTATTCAATATGGAATTTGTAAAAGCACTGTAAAATCCATTATTAACATTGTTATTATAATCATCTATTACTAAGAATACATATTTTGGACCAGCTAAATTAATTAATCCCTCAGAAACATATGCGAAATTGTTTTCATAAGCACCATTTCTAAATCCCAACATCCACCCTAATTTTAAAGGTAAAGGTGTATCATCTGGATTTTCATCTACATTTAAATCAAATCGTAGAGAGAAATTAAATAATTCATCGTCCTTATTTACTCCCTTATTATCATTCAAATAACTAGAATTTATTCCTACAATGGTCTGTCCTGACCCACTAAACCCTAGTATCAGTGATTCGGATGTTGATATAGTAGTAATATTATTAGTAAAATAAATATATTTCAAATATTTTTTGTCTTTAAATACAACGCTTATATAATTATTTATATATTGAATTAGATCAGCAAATGTATAATTTCCAGTGGGTATAACAACCGTTCCCACCTCGAGTATTTCTCCAACATTTACAATAATAGTAAAAAAATTGTTTCCCATTTGTTTTGATATATTCATAAATGAATTAGGAATTTCAAAAGCCGTCATTTCCATTGTTAGTATAGATGATAACTTAATAGGTAAATCAAGTTGAAAATTGGTAGATGAACTCCCATAATAATTATCTCTAAATCGAGTATCTATATTCAGGGTATTACGAATAGTAGTTTGTTTAATAGGATTTATCGTACCTTTAACAAAATTATTTACATATGCGTTAGCATAATGATGTGTATTTTGCTCTTGAACAACATGATATCCACCAGATTCAAATACATTTATCGGTTTTAATTTAAAATCAGCATTATAGACATCTTCTAAAACTTCTATATCATTTTTAAAAGTTTCGTGAATGGACGATAATATAACATTTTTGGCATTTTCTATAAAAGAAAAAATTTGTGCTTTTTTATCTTCTGGAATGGAAATATTCATAATCATATTTTTTTTCATTGTAAATTCCTTTTCATCTAAAAGATCTTTATTATAAACAGAAGGTAATTCAAATAGATCTTCCAATTCTTTTTTATTATAGTTATTAATGTTGAGATCAAAATTCATTCTTTTTACTACTATTATACAATAATACAATAAATAGTTTTATATTTTTTACCCTTTTACCCTTTTTACCCTTTTTACCCTTTTTATAACCACCACCAAAACACCAAAAACCACATCCAACCAGTAAAAACAAACAACAACAACAACAAACAACAAACAACAAACAACAAACAACAAACAACAAACAACAAACAAAAAAGGGATTTTTGTGTGTTTATTTAATTAAAATTACAAATATAAATACAAAACCTATCTATCTAACAAATTACACGTGAGAACATATCATCACTGCTATCATCATCACTGTCGCTACTACATTCAATTAAATCAGGAATATCATCATCACTAATAAATGCGGTATTTAATCGATCATCTTCTTGATCTACAATTCCATTATCTGTATCATTATCATCATCATTTTTCCACAATGTGTGAGTTCTGGTAGATACAGAACTCACTTTGTTAGCGATACAAATGCTCTTTAATTCTAAATCAGCAATTTGATTTCTCATGATATCCATTTCGGATTGTTGATCCGCGATTTTCTTTTCCATTTCACTAATCATGACAGCCAACTGATGAATATTCAATTTTGTTTTTGGAATAGGATTTTTATTGGGTAATAATAACCAAAAACTGTTAGAATTGCTTTGAGATAGAGAATAATAAAATTTGTAAGATCCCTTGTTTGTAATATCCCAAAATGCAATTGAAGCGTTATTCGAATTGTACCAATTATTTACATGAATAAATGCGTGACAAACATTTGTCTTTTCTGGAATTTCGACAAAATCAACACGTGATACATTACAAATATTGTAATAATCAAATGTACTGATAACATCTTTTTCAGTGAAACGTGAATCGACGAATGGAATATAAATACTGGTCATTGGTGACATATTTGACATGTTTGATATGTTTGATATTTTATATTTAAAAATACAAATTAGTAAAATACAAGAATGGCCGAAAATAGTAAAATAAAGCCGAAATAATAAATTATTATAAAGTTGTTAATTGTTAATTGTTAATTGTTAATTGTTGTTAAATACCGTAACCAAACAACAATAAATCGTAATCAATTTTTTTTATATAACACCAAAATCACAAATCACTTAAATTTTTTAATTTACAATCGTTTTACAATCGTTTTCTTTGCCCTAAATAACCTGCTGCAGTTCTACCCACCATTCCGTACGCACTATGTGGTTTATAAATATAATTCTTACTATAAGTATAACATAATGTATTATTGCAATTGTTATACTGTGCATTATATGGTAACAATGTAGTGTCAAACATGGTTTTAAAATATCCAGAACGATTATTTAAATTGGATGGATATGCAATTTGAGGAGAAGAATTAAAATATAGAATAGATAAACTTGACATTTCTTTTATAATACGTAATGAAAAAATATTTATTTTCCACAAGAACTGCATCCAGAGTTTTTAATATTACTTATTTTATCAATCATAGATCCTTGTCCAAATGCTTTTTTAGATCCACCAATACTTCCTACGCCGTTAAGGACACCAACAGTTGTAGTGGGACCAACCGATCCAATCGGTTGAACTTGCATATTACTATAATATGTAGGTCTTGCATTTACTGACAAAACCATATTCATTTTTTTTGTGCTAGTGCTAAATGGCATTGTATATACTTATAAATATATTTTATTTAATTTTATTTATAATAAATTTTCAAAAATATCAAATTCTAAACAAACTAACCCTAACCCTAACCATAACCCTAACCCTAATATACCAGTTATATGTATCTACTAAATATTACTCAATCCAGTAACATTATCATATTTTAATGAGCATTCTCGTAAAACACCATCTTCATCATAATATTTTACTGACAATACATTTTCGTTTGCACATGATTCTACACATTTGCAATTATCACCATTGTCAGTTTTAATCTCTTTATCTGAATATATATCATAATAATTCAATTTCATTTGTTTTTTCTCCTCGTTATGATGAAATTCTACTAAATATTCTGTATTACTATCATGAATGTTTTCAATAATAGTTCCATTTATCAACAAATTATCATACATAAAATAAACTTTATCATGTATGTTATAAACGTGTTTGTATATACTATTTTTATAAGGATCGACCAATACAACATTTGTATCTAAATAAACACTTTTTTGAATAGCATCATTATCATTTGAAGGAGTTAGAGGACAATTACATCCATTAATAATATTCAATTTTGTTGTTTTACCACCGTAAATAGGGAATGCTCTATTAAATACGTAATTTTTCAAGCCAAATCCAAAATCGTAAGGAATAGTTCCACGTCTTAAAACAGATTTGCCTTTTAGTCTATTTAAATAACGATCATATGAATTATGTTTAATATCGCATCCAACTCCACCAGGCGACATAGCACCAGGTTGTAATCTTGTAATTGTATTTCTTGTACTACTAGAATGATATGTAGTACCAGTAGCATTCGATTTTTGTACGCTTGGAATAGCACGATCACTCATTTGATTCCAATTAACTTTATGTAAGGCATTTTCTGGTTTTTGGTAAGCAGACAAAGATCCTAAATTCATAGTGTATAAAGATGATGGAACACGCACAGTGTTTTGTATTATTTTTTGTCGTTGATATTGATTTGCAGGAGTGTTGGATGTTAAATTTGTATCACAACTACTGCAACGATAATAATTTTTTGGATAATTATCATATAACGATAAACAATTATAATTGTTAGTAATTAAATCTGTTCTAGAAAGTTCCAGTTCCATTGTCTTCTTTACCTAATGTATTATTTTTACTATAATTAGTATATATTATTTTTATTAACACTGGACAATAACATATATCAATAAAATTGATCTTATTTTATTGTTTTTATTTATGATTAAATCAATTAACAAGATAACAACATAACAACATAACAACATAATAACATAACAATGTCGTCCGCAATTCAATTTCAGAATTTATACGGATATCAAATAGCTAATATATTAGAAAAAGAAATGCGAAAACAAAGCAAAAAAAACGACATAGATTATCGTTACAATAACAACAGTCACTTTATTTGTAATAATTGTCATAAAACATACAAGAATAAATTACATTATGACAAGCATTGTTTGTTATGCGAACTTTCAAAAGAGAACACGATAGAATCAGAAACAGCGCATCCGGTAGATACAAAAATAAATGACTGTTTATTAATAGAACTATTAAAAGATTTATTAATAAAGTACAATAAATTATCCAATGAAATGAGTGAAATAAAAAAATGGATGTCAAAAGAAAAAAAACAAATAAATATACTCGATTGGTTAAACCATCACAACCCGGTTGAATTTCAAGCTATTACATCATTTGATGGATTTATAAATAATTTTATGATATCAGAAGAATATATCAAAAAAATTACAACCAATAACATACTCGACGTTTATTTATATTCAATAGAAGATTTATTTTCAAATGACATACATACACAAGATGTAACAAGTTCTACAACAAATCCCATAATATCATCATCCTATATGCCTATTTGTTGTTTTAATCAAAAAGCAAATGTATTTTATATATACACTGAAATAATCAACAAATCCTCATCAACCGAATTTCATTGGAGAGAAGCCACTAACGAAGATTTACTTCGAATTTTTAATAAAATAAAAAATAAATTAATAACAGAATTATGCAAATGGAATGAATTTCAACAAAATCGAATAGCAGAAACAAACCCAAACCACAATCAATACAACAATTCAAAAGAAAAATTGGATGAAATATTCAATAAATCAATATTAAAATTAATGACAGATTTATCCAACAACAGTATATTTCAAAAATTAAAAAACAAATTATATCATAAATTAAAAACAGACATCAAACAATATGTCGAGTATGAATTCAAATTTACTCCGACAAATTAAAAGTCGTCTTAAATTCATTGGGTTCCATAACACTAACACCTACTTTTTCAGCCTGTAAAACTTTGCCCGTTTTATCATCTTTATCTTTTGTTACTACCACAAATGTATTTTTACTTACACTACTACCTATTTTACCGCCCAATTTTTTTATCATTTTTTCCAAATTATCATCTCTAAATCCAGTAAATACAACTGTTTTACCATACAATGGGTGATTAATATCCACGTCAACCTTCCCATTTCCCTCACCCTCCCCCATACCATTACCATCCGATTCAAGTTTATATTCCAATCCACATTCTTTCAAAAATCCAACAAACATTCCAATCTTTGAAACAAATAATTCAGCTGTTTTTTCTGCAATTCCCTTTACCTTTTTAACCATTTCTATTTTTTTATTCAACTCATCGTTACTTGTCTCCGATCCAACTTCATTCAAAATATTCGGATACATTTCCATGATAGGCTCTATTTTTTTTTCACTGATTCCTCTTCCAAAAATATTAGAGGATGCCATCAAAGTAATCAATGTCGCTTCTTTCAGCTTGGTCTGAATACTATCATGAATTTTATTTGCCAATTTTCCTTTGAAACCTTCTACTTTCAAGAAATCATCCACAGACATTTTAATAATCTTTGAAACACTATCATACCCAGCAGATATAATACGTTCAACATTTCCGGATTTTAATCCATCTACACCAATTCCTTTGAAAAAACCAGTAATGTTTTTCTCTCGAACAGTAGGATCATTTTCAACATTTTCAAGAATAATATCAATATGAGTATCATTCCATTTATAAGATTCCTCTGGCATTTTCGCCTTTTCTGCTGGTTGCGTAACACTTTTAATATGAGGAATCACATCACCGCTTCGAATAATTTCTATAACCGCACCAATACCTATTTTATTTTGTTCAATAAATGCACCGTTAAATCCTGTAGCATAATTTATTTCTACGCCACCTAATTTAATGGGTTCTATTCTTACACGTGGTTTCAAATATCCGTCTTTACTAGGTGTCCATATTACATCAATCACTCTTGATTCAGCAATTTGATCGGATAAAACCATTTTGAAAGCAAATGAATGTTCTGGGTTGCCCGTTTTTCTAGGATATATTTTATCATCCGTTACAATAACACCATCAATTTCATAATCATATGTATTACGCCATTCAATCAAATAATTCGACAACATTTCATTTGTCACATCTTTCTCTCGTGTAAATAAAACAACATCAGTATTCATTTTGGTTAAACGTTCCATCTGTTCATATGGTTTATATTCTGGTTTTATAAATTCATACGCAACAAAATGAACATCCTTTATTTTTTCATCCACGGAAATACGGTTAATGATTCCAGATACCAAATTTCTAGCGTTGGCGAATTTTCCTTTATATTTCATGTCAAATATATTTTTCGGAATAATAAATTCACCACGAATTGCCAATCCTTTTTCTTTTGGTAGTCGTAAATAAGGTATAAAATGACTCACATCTTGACCAATTTTGCCATCTCCGCGGGTATATAATTTGGGTTTCTCTCCTTCTGTTACGTAGAGACCACTTACACCGTCTAATTTGCAAGATAATACATAAGGCCCCTTATATTTTTGTTTCCAACTTTCCAACTCATTCGTATCAGGTTTTCTTTTATCCATCGAACCCATAGAATATGGTAATACTGCTTTGTTCTTTTCAACTGATACAGGTGCTCCAATATCTTTTAATATTGGATTATTAGGATATTTCATTTCCATGTAATCATGAATAATATCATATTCATTATCTGTCATAATAGGTTCCATATTTCTATATGCATTATTTGTATAATCCAAAACATCTTGCAGTTGTTTTTCAGAAAGAGATTCCACGACGCTAATACCATTTTTCTTGAATCTCTCCACCACATCTATAACAAAATCCTTATCGAGTTCAACCGTGTTCCCCACCACTACTTCATTAACTAGCATTTTTGATTTTCTAGTTTGCGTCTTTTTTTTAGGAACTAGTTTTTTTTCAGCAAGTGCAACATGACCTTCAATTGTTATTTTTTTGGGTTCTTGTTTTTTCATTTCAAATACTGATATATCATTCATGTTATCAACACCAACACCAACACCAACACCAATTTTTTTATTACTATTATGCATTAAAATATCAGAAACAGAACCAATACCAACATCAAAACCTACAACTGAACGTCCATCAATTCTCTCCACAGGAGTTTTATATTGTAATCCTAAAAAGTCAAATATATCTTTCTCATCCTTAAAATCATGATCAACTAACCCGCCTTTTTTCTTGTCCTGAAATTTATACATTCCATGTTCATTCATTGTATAACCTTTTTGAACAGCAACATGTCTCATAGCAGTATTAAAGTATTTACTACCCGTAAAATACAATACTGCAAATGGATATTCTTTTTCTGTAGAGTACAAGAAATCAACACGACGAAATTCCATACCAGGTAATTGTGTTATCACCAAAGATTTGGTTGGACCTCTCGAGAGAATCTCGACTACCACCTTCTCCTCCAATAATTTATCAATAAATTTATCAAAAACACTACTATTTTTTGAAGTGATGATAACATCAATATCTCCAGAGGATTGAGCGCCTCTTCTGTAACTACCTACTATTTCAAATTTTGCCCCATCCGCAGAACCAACACCAACACTACCAATAGCATAATCAAATGCCTTGCCAAAATAAACAGCATATTTATCGATTTCACTTCTGGGAATACGTTTTTGTATATCTTCATAATATTTCAAACCAATAATTTGTTTATCATTTAATAATTCAATTTGATTTTCTTTCAACTGTTGAATTGTGGTAACACCCTTTTCTACTAATTCTTTTGCTTTTTTTGGTCCGACACCATAGATTTGCGTAAATATATTGACAGGATTGTTTTTCTCTCGTTCAATAACCTTCAATGTACCTGTTTCTACATACTCTTTGAATTTTTCCATAATTGTAGCACCTATACCAGGTTTTCCTTTTAATTGTTCCACGTTTGTAATATCGTCTAAATAATTGACAACTGTTTCTTCTGCCTTTTTATATGCACGGGCTCTATGAACTTCACCTTGTGACATCATAATGTTATAAAGTTGTTCTAAAATGTCAATAAACTCTTCATTATATCGATGTGGCAAAGCAACCCCAACATCAACCCCAACCCCAACAATTTTCTCTCCATTAGGCATTTGATCTGTTAATTTCATGTTTATTTTTTCTAGTGATAGTGGTATAGATACAGGTTCTTCTTGGGATAATTTTATATTGCTTTTTGGAACAACTTCTTCTTCTTCAACAACTATAATAGGTTTTTTTCTTATTTTTCTTGTTTTTCTTGTTTTGGTACCCTCAATTTCTAATTTGACCTTTTTTTGAGTAATTTTTTTAGCTGTTGTTTCTGCCTTTACCTCTTTCTTTGCTTCTGCCTTTACCTCTTTCTTTGCTTCTGTCTTTACCTCTTTCTTTGCTTCTGCCTTTACCTCTTTCTTTGCTTGTTTCTTTGTAGATTTTTTAAACAAATTCTTCAACTTTTTTTTCAAGTTAAAATTTTTTATTCTTGTATTTGCTGATTTAATAGAAGAATTGGATGACGATGATATGGAATGAGATACTGTAGATATTGATAACGGTTTAGTTTTATGTTGTTGTTGTTGTGAAATTGATCTGGTGGAAGAATCCGAAATCGTTTTCATTTTTTTATTTTTTATGGTTTTATTCATTTTATATTTAATTTATAAAATAAATTATAAAACATGTTGTTTATTTATTTATTGGTGTATGGTAAGGGTCCAGGACCAGCAAAACGAAATAATTTGTTCATATTTGCTGGAGATTGACCTCTATTTGCACCAGAAATATTAATATTTGAATTTGAAAACATCAATTTTTTTGATTTTATTTTTTGCATACGAAGTTTTTCATTTCGATCATTAATTAGCTTTATTAAAACCGCTTTTTTATAATCTTCGCGACTAATTTGTCCAGATAATAATAAATTTTTTAACTCGGAAACATCATCCATAGGTTGATCATTTTGTTTATATTTTTGAAAATATTTATTATAAATATAACTATTGTTGTTCATTGTATTCGCGCTTATATTTGAAACAGGACGAGGTACTTGTTGTTGTCTTTGTAGTGGTGGTTGTTGTCGGTGATTCAATAATTGTGGTGGTTCTACCATATCCCCATAATTGTTACCTATAGAATCATCTTTAATCATACATAGATTACCATTTTGAACACGCATACACATTGAAGCCAACATATCATCGTATGTTAGTGGTTTATTATTGTTAAATTTGTCATAATTCTCTCCAGATCCAGATGGGTAATAATTATCATCAATTTGAAATGAAATGGATTCATTCTGATTAACATTATTTAAATTCTGATTTTTTGGCATATTTTATTATATAATTATAATGTATAAAATAAAACAAATAGTTTTACTAATATGAATATGAATAATAATTATAAAATTAAAAATATAGGAAAAACAAAAACATTGATATATAATGGTACAAAATCACCAAAAAAGAATGATATAGAATGGTCGATAGATTATGATAATAAAAATGGTGTTGATCTAAATGTTAATATGGATAATAATGGTGATAAGAGTCATTATCATCAATATTTAACTAATTCTGAATTAGAAGAATTACTAAAAATACCAGTAGTAGATAAGTCTATACATCAAAGATTATTAGAAGACTTTGATCCATATACCACAACCAACTTCAACAACAACAGCAACAGCAATAACCTAGATTTAATAACATATCCTCGGACAGAACCACAATATTCATACCCGTACCCATACTCAGATAAAATGCAAAATGATATAATGCAGTATAATCAATTACCTATTATTTTTCAAAGATCTTCAGAATTAACTAAAAAATCACGACCCAAGGTGATCAAAATAAAAATATATACAAAAAAACATAAAAAACACAATAGTCGCAGTAGAAGTAGAAGTAGTAGTAGTCGTAGTCGCAGTAGAAGTAGTAGTAGTCGTAGTCGCAGTAGAAGTAGTCGCACAAATAACACCAGTAAAACCACGTAATTTTAAACATTTGCTAATATTATTTTTTCATTGTCTGAGTGACTTCTCTCGCGTTTAAATTTATTGTATATTATAACACATGATTTGTCAATTTGTTTAAGGTAATATTTAGATGCATAAATCAACTTACATATAATTTCATCTTCATATATACATTCAATATTTATTCCATAAATCTTTTTTACCGATTTAATAAAATTGGCACAATCGAAAATATTTTCATCATTAAATGCCACTACAATTATGTAGTGGTTTCTTGGGAATTTATGTGTATTTTCATACTCACAATTATAATAATAATAGTGATCACAATTGTAGTCTAGAGCTAAATTAGTAATTTCCGATTTGAGATCTGACACGTTATTATGCTTTGTCAAATCAAACGAAATTTCTATATTATAACCCATATATAAATTCTAAACATTATAAAATAGTCAAAAAATTTATAATGTTTTCGAATATTTTTTAGAAAATACAAAATACAAAATACAAAATATAAAATACAAAATACAAAATACAAAATACAAAATACAAAATATAAAATATAAAATAATAGTATTAAAACGTAATAATAGCAAAGTAACAAACAACGATATGAATTATAAATTTTTAAAATTTGGAGGTATAAATAAATCCGTAACCAATAACTATACAATGAATAATTTTTGCAATAGTGATAATCTGACAGTTCCTAATATATTAGGAAATACACTATCAAAAATAATTAGTATAAGTAATTTGGATATTAGTAATAATTCAATTGTTAATATATCAGGAATTTATTTTTATAATGGAGGATTTATTCTAGAAAATATTGATGCATTTGATAACGTATCCGTTACAGGTAATTTAACTGTAGGTAACAATGCGATTTTAAACAATGTGATTGCACAAAATGTAGAAGTAAATTCTTTAACTGTAGATAGTTTGACTTTTGGTAGTATTCCATATAAACAAACAACACCATTTTATCCCTTGCATGAAACAAATACAGAAATAGATCAACCCAGTATATACTTTATAAATAATTATGGTCAAATTTTGAATATGCTTAATGGTGCTGTACCAGGTCCTACAGGACCTACTGGAGCTGCTGGTCCCAGAGGACCTACTGGAGCTATTGGTCCCAGAGGACCTACTGGACCTAATGGAGCTACCGGATCTACAGGAGCTACAGGACCTACTGGAGCTACCGGATCTACTGGACCTACGGGACCCACAGGACCGAGAGGACCTACTGGACCTACGGGCTCAACGGGATCTACAGGACCTACTGGACCTACGGGATCAACCGGACCTACGGGACCGACAGGACCTACTGGAGCTACCGGATATACAGGACCTACAGGACCTACTGGAGCTACCGGATATACAGGACCTACAGGACCTACTGGACCTACTGGACCTACTGGACCTACAGGACATACAGGACCTACTGGAGATACGGGACATACAGGACCTACAGGATCTAGTATTTGGTCAATTGGAACAACGGGATCAACTGGAATATTCTATAATGGAAATGTGGGTATTAATAAAACCATACCTATTTATTCATTGGATGTTTCGGGAAGTGTAAATATCAAGACACCACCACCACCACAACCAGTAACCAATTATTTATATACAAGTAATACAGATGTTCATGGATATACATATTATGTCTTTGGAAACACTAGTAACACTGGTACCACTGGCACGATTCAATTTTCAAGTCCTACTATTGTTAATTATTTGGTTGTAGGAGGTGGCGGTGGCGGAAATCCTAATAGTCCATCATCATCATCTCCTAGTGGTGGTGGCGGGGGTGGTGTTACTGGAGGATCTTTTACAGCAGGACAAAATACAACTTATAATATTAGTGTTGGCGTTGGTGGTCCTCCAAATCAAAATTATCCAAATTGTGTAGGTGGATCATCCTCTATAATTGGTGGTGCAATAAACATAATTGCATACGGTGGAAATACTGGAACTGGTAATGGAACAACAGGTGGCTATCCTGGAGGTGGATCAAATACAACTGGTTATGGTGGAAATTTCATTGGAAATGGTAGTACCGGGTTTTACAATTCTTTTTATTATGATTCAATTACAAATTCTATTCAAACTGGAAATTGGTATTATGGTTCTGGTGGTGGTGGTGGTAGTCAAGGTATTAGTGGTGGTGGTGGTGGTGGGGGTGGTAATCAAGCAACAACCCAAAGTGGTGGTGGAACAGGTGGATGTTCTCCACGTGGCGGTGGTGGTATTTATAATGGAAATTTATCTAACAGTGGAGGAATAGCGGGAATGAATTTATTTGGAGGAGGTGGTGGTGGTGGCCAGGGTGGTGGAGAATATGGTGGTTCAGGTGTCGTAATATTGTGGTTTCAAACACCATCCAATATTTCTCTAACAGCAAATGGAATCATTCAGGCACAAGGGTTTTACGCAACATCGGACTACAGAATTAAAGAAAATCTAATTCCGTTGGATGAATATCCAGATCCTCAATACTACACAGTTGATAATCTGCAACCGTTAATTTATAAAAATAAATTAACAAATCAAACAAATATGGGTTTAATCGCTCATCAAATACAAGATATTTTTCCTTTTTTAGTTTTAGGAAATAAAGATGATACATCGTACCAATCAATTAATTATATTGGATTAATACCGTTATTAATTTATGAATTAAAAAAATTAAAACAGGAGTGTTTGCAACAAGAAAAAGAATTGAACTATTTCTCAATATAAAAACAAAAAACAATAATATAAAACAATAGTATAAATATATGATTTATGAGTAGTTTTAGAAGATTAGGTGGTATCAATTACGCATCAAAGAAAAATATAGTAAGAAATAATGTGTCGAATACAAAAAATCTCAATATAATAAATTTAATTGGAGACGATAAAAATGAACATAATTCAAGAATATTATCAGACAGTCATTTAGATATTAGTAACAATTCAATAATAAACGTTAATGCTATTTATTTTTCAAACGGAAATAGTATTCAAGGAACAACCAATAATTTTACGAATATGATTGTAAATAATGAATTAAGTGTTGGAGGTGATACCAATTTAAATAATGCGATGATGAAATCCTTGGTAATAAATAATAATTTATCTATTCAAAATTCTATTGTTTTTTCTGGTGATAAATTGAATATTCAAAATAATCCGTTTTATCAATTAAAACCGAGTGTAGCGGGAACATATTCATATCCAACACATATTGAATACAATACTTTTGGACAAATAACTGCTATACAATCGGGATCAACTGGTTTTGCTTACGGAGTTACTGGTCCAACAGGACATGTTGGAAATATTGGACCGACTGGTCCTACTGGAGACACAGGTGAATCTGGATCAACTGGTTTAACTGGACAAACTGGACCTAGTGGACCTACTGGACCTACTGGATCTACTGGACCTACTGGACCTACTGGATACACAGGCTACACCGGATACACAGGCTACACTGGACCCACTGGACCGACAGGATCTACCGGTCCTACTGGACCTACTGGATATACTGGATACACCGGGTACACAGGCTACACTGGACCCACTGGAATAACAGGAAATACGGGTCCAACAGGTCCAACAGGCTCAACGGGCTCAACGGGAGTCACTGGATCAACTGGAGCTACTGGAGACACAGGAAAAAAAGGACCATATGGACCGACTGGAAAATATAATGATTATTGGTTACCAATTCCTCCTCCATATAATACAACTATACATTACGAAGGAAATGTGGGTATTTTTAATTCATCGCCTCAGTTTTCATTAGATATTTTGGGTAATGTAAATATTAATACATCAACCGGATCTTCACCATTTATTTCTTTAATTGCAAATGGAATTATTCAAGCAAGTCAATTTGATTCATATTCTGACTACAGAATAAAAGAAAATCCAATTCCTATCAATCAATATTCACATAATCTTACAATCGATAATTTAAAACCATATTTATACCATAATAAATTAACAAACCAAATGAATTTGGGTTTAATAGCACATGAAGTTCAGGAATTTTTTCCTTTTTTAGTGAAAGGAAATAAAGATGATTTAACACATCAATCAATCAATTATATTGGATTAATACCTTTATTAATTCACGAAATAAATGAATTAAAAATGCGATATGATAAAATAGAAAACATTGTGTAATAAAACATTCAGAACATTCAGAATATTCAAGTAAATTTATTATATAGAACATATAATATACGTATTATATGAGTTTTAGAAAATTTGGTGGTATCCAAAATAATGCATCGAATAATATTATTAGAAATCATTATTCGAATATAAATAATTATACTATTTCAAATTATATTGGTGAAATTAATTCAAAAATAGATGTATATTGTAACATTGATTTGAGTAATAATTCAATTATAAATGTGAATAAAATTTATTTTACAGACGGTACAATACTATCAGGATTAAATGATACTTTTCAAACATTAAATATATCAAATAATTTAGAAGTTCAAGGTCTTAGTAGTTTAAATAATTTAAAAATATCAGCCCCCCTTGTAGTATCCAGTGTAACTGTTTCAAATTTATCATTTTCATCTTCGTCACAAATACAATCAACTCCTTTTTACGAGTTAGATCCATCATTAAATGGTATATATACTGGTCCTGTATCTGTAACTGTGAATACATTTGGACAAATTACGTCTATAACAGATGGTGGAATCATTGGTGATACAGGTCCTACGGGTCCAACTGGACCCTCGATTAGAGGAGCAATAGGACCAACTGGATCTACTGGATCTAAAGGAGCTATTGGAGTTATTGGACTCATTGGAGTCATAGGACAAATAGGATATAGTGGTCCATCCGGACCCATTGGACAAACCGGAGCCACAGGACCCACTGGAACTACGGGCTCAACGGGACCTACGGGATATACTGGTCCTACAGGACCTACTGGACCTACTGGATATACTGGACCTACCGGATATACCGGACCTACCGGATATACTGGAGTTACAGGACCTACTGGACATACCGGACCTACAGGACATACAGGACATACTGGACATACTGGACCTACCGGATATACTGGACCTACTGGACCTACTGGATTAACTGGACCAAATAGTTATTGGTCATATAGCAATGGAATAACCGGTATATATTATAATAATGGAAATGTGGGAATTAACACTACAACACCTCAATACTCATTGGATATAAGTGGTAATATGAATATTTATACTCTACTACCACCAGTAGTAACCAATTATTTATATACAACAGGTTTAAGTGGCTATACATATTATGTTTTTGGAAATACTGCTAATGTTGGTACCACTGGCACGATTCAATTTTCAAGTCCTACTACTGTTAATTATCTGGTTGTAGGTGGAGGAGGTGGTGGAAATGCAAATTCCACAACCAATCCTACAGGAGGAGGAGGAGGAGGCGTAGAAACTGGTGCATTTATATGTCAATCCGTAACATACAATATCACGGTTGGCGCTGGTAGTAATGGAAGTCAAAATTATCCAAATTGTGTAGGCGGATCATCCTCTATAATTGATGGATCTACAAATATAATTGCTCATGGTGGAAATACGGGAACGACCACTGCAACAGGTGGTAATCCAGGTGGAGGTTATAATACGACCGGATATGGTGGTAATTTTATTAATTTTGCTGGTCAGGATGGAGATGCTGGGTTTGATACTTTTAATTTAAATACACCATTTTACTATGATTCTATTTCACAATCTATAGTATTTTCCAGTTGGTATTATGGTTCGGGTGGTGGTGGAAGTTTTCAAACTGTACAGTCAGGTGGTGGTGGTGGTAATCCAAACACACCCTCAGGTAACCAAGGGTGTTATTCATATGGTGGAGGTGGTATTGCTGGTAACAATACTAGTGACACCGTAGGAGTAAACGGAATGAATTTATTTGGTGGAGGAGGAGGTGGAGGAGGTGGTGGAGGAGGTCCAGGTGGTTCAGGTGTTGTAATATTGTGGTATCAAACCATACCAACAAGTCCATCCCTAACAGCAAATGGTATTATTCAAGCAACACAATTCAATACCACATCGGATTATAGAATTAAAGAAAATCCTATTCCATTAGAACAAACACCGAATTACAAAATCGATAATTTAACGTCTTATGTCTACAAAAATAAAATGTCAAACCAGTTAAACATTGGGTTAATCGCTCATGAAGTTCAAGAATATTTCCCTTTTTTAGTTTCTGGAAATAAAGATGATCCTGTGTATCAATCCGTCAATTATATCGGATTCATCCCACTATTAATACACGAAATAAAATTATTAAAAGAACGATCCAAAAGAAACAAAGATAAAATTGAAACATATAAGAAAAAATTGATTACATAATATAAATCACATATACCACATACACTACACCATATCAATAAAAACACAAAATGGAAACTTCAAAACTATTGCCTACTCTTTCTAAAATAAACGCGCATCCGCGTGATAAAAACATTGAATTTTATGAACCTACACATAAATACACTATATTATCCGATGCGGATTCAAATTATACGTCTGTAACTACATGGAATCATTCCCATTTTCCACATTTTGATTCGGATAAAATAATCGAAAAAATGATGAAAGGTAAAAATTGGAACTCAACGCATAAATATTGGGGAATGACAGCAGAAGAAATAAAGAAAAAATGGTCCGACAATGGTGCTTCTGTTTCTTCATCAGGAACAGATATGCATTTTCAGATAGAATGTTTTATGAATAATTATGTAATCGACGAAAAATTACATAATTATACACATGATGATTTATTAAGTCAATATTCCCCAACCACAGACCAACCACCTACACTAGAATGGCGATATTTTCTGGAATTTGTAAAAGACCATCCATCCTTTCGCCCTTATAGAACAGAATGGACTATTTATGATGAAGACTTAAAATTAGCGGGTTCAATCGATATGGTTTATGAAAATCCAGATGGTTCGCTTATGATTTATGATTGGAAACGATGTAAAGATATATCTACCATTAACAAATTTAACAAATATGCTGTTACACCTTGTATATGCCAGTATCCTGATTCTAATTTTTGGCATTATGCTCTTCAATTAAATACATACAAAGCGATTTTAGAATCAAAATATGGTAAAAAAGTAACAAAATTGTGTTTAGTGCGTTTGCATCCAGATTCAGAAGAACAAACATATGAATTAATAGAATTACCAGATTTATCGAATGATATCAAAACACTCTTTGAATTAAGAAAACGTGAGTTGTTTAATGAAAAACAAAAATACATAAACGAAAAATTATATCTCAATTATAAAGTTTGTTTGTAATCAACAAAACTGCAAAACGATTTAAAAATTAAATGATATATACCTACATAACAACCCGTAACATATACTACATAATGGATGTATTTCATATTTTCTATAAAAATATACCAGTATTTTTATCGATTCAAGTATTGATAACATTTTTCTTTTTGTATAAATCAATCCTAACCATGTCAAAAAATAATATTATTACGTTTGATTTTCAACATGAAACTGAAAATGCAACTACAAATGCAATAGAAAAAAAACCTATAAAATATGATGATAAATACAAAAATGAATATTTAAAATTGGATTTCAGACAATTGACTAGTAGCGAAAAAGAAAGTTTAAAAAATAATTTCGTAATGGAGACAACCCCACTAGGTAATGTGATAATGTATTATAATAATGATAAAAATGGGTTTGTTTATTATAGTGATAGTACAATGCCATATCGATTTTTAGAAACTGTAGCTAGGAAATATATAACAACCTTTCAATGTAAAGATACTAGTATTTATCTTGATGAAATTGATGAAATTGATGAAATTGATGAAAAAATACCACTAGAAAAATGTAAAGAAATTCCATCTGATTTGCAAGGTAATAAAATGACTGGTAGCAATACTACAAATAAAAACAAAAATGTATTTGCAAAATTTAAAAATTATAATCATCCAAACTCGATACCATCTACAAGTATGATTGCAAAAAAGAATCCAAATAAAAACACAACACAATCAATAAAAGAAGTAAAAGAAAATAAAAATAAATACATATCGGAGGGTAAAATAATAAATTTTTCTTTTATCAAAAAAATAGATAAAAAACAAATAATAAAACGATTGAATATGACATTTGCAGAATTTAAAAAAATGCAACAGGAATCTAAAAATAAAACCTCATTATAATACAATAACATTACAAAAATGAAATCAAATAAAAAAACAAAAAAAAGAAGAACTCAATATTATAGAACCAGACAATATAAAAATATATATAATAAAACAAAAAATAAAAAGCAATATGGCGGTAATGATCCAAATAGTCTAATTAACCACGTGAATAATAAATTATACGAATTAAATAACAATATACAAAATGTGCAAATGAATACTTCATCTAATCCGGATTCTCAATTACCAGGTGATGGTGTTGTTGAAGATGTAAAAAATTCGGGTGATACTAATACTCCTATTGGTAGAGCAATTGAAAAAACTTTTGGTACAGATGATACCGATGAAGCAGGTCAATCCGATCAATCCGCCCAACCAGCTCAACCGGATCAGCTTCAAAAATATTTAGAATATATTCAAGCAAATCCAACTTTTATACAATCCACATTATCCAATGTAGTAGTTAAACCAACAGCTTATTTAATACGTGAATTGGGTAGTTTGTTAAATATAGAAATGAATAATCCTGATAAATTAAAAACACAATTAGATGAGATGGCGAATTCAATACAAGATCCAGTAGAGAGAAATAAAGTACTAAATTATAACGCTCAAGTTTTAGCAGTTTATTTGAGTGCATCAAAACCATCAATCGACATTATTTCAGGTATATTTTCACAAGAAGTTAGTCAAATATTGAGTGATATAATTTACAATATGTCAATGTCTGTTCAAAATATGATTCCGGGACTAGGTTTGCTTAATGATATTCCTCAAATGTTAATCTCTATTGTACAAGCGATGACAACATTAGCTCAACTTACTAGTACGGGAGCTACATCTACGCAACAAAACATACAAGAATTAAATAAATCTATTATGAATGAAGTAGATGTTAAAAATAAATTAGTAATAGAACAAAAAAAACAAGCAGAGATTTTAGAAAAACAAAACAATTTGGTAGAATTTATTTTAGAGAAACCCGAAATTATCAATTCTTATATACAATATTTGAATAAACTCAAAAATGAAAATATTACTATAAATGATATTATTCCTAATTCGGAAACAAACATGACAGGTGGTAAAATAAAAACACAACTCCAGACCAGAACAACCATATCGAATAAAGATCATGACATTATATTGAATGCAATAAAAGAGTCGTTAAGTGAATATAATAAGAATCAATCAAAATAAAATTGAAAAATATTAATAGAGATATACTATATATAATTATATCAATGATGAATTCAAATAAAAACTATTTATTCGAGAGCCAATTTGAAGAAGTGGTCCAAAATTCTCCTGATGAATTGAGAGAAATAATCAAATCTTATTTTAAAAGCATGACCGAGATGCAAAAAAAATCATTCCTGATTGCAAAAGATCATTTGGGTACATCCTTTAATATATTTAAAAGTAATGGGTTTGTTAATTTCGAAAAGCAATTCCAAACAAAATAAAGAGTGAAATAATAAATAACCCAAAAAATATAACAATGTTATCCATGTCAGGTAGTAGTAGTGTAGTAGAGTAGAGTAGTATTGATTATTATACTTATAATAATATTGTTTTTTATTATTGTTTTTATTGCATATAAGTTATGAATGCGATAATATTATTTGCGTCTATCTGAATATTACTACTGTTCATCATTTTTGTCAAGCTTGTATCTATTTTATAACCGTTAGACATCAAAAATGAAAATAAATCTGGTATTTCATTGGCAGTCATAAAACAATAATTATTTCTGCAAGTACCAGCACCACCAATCCCACCAATCCCACGCAATGATAATAATGCGTAACCACATTTATTTCCATAGTCTCCATAGTCTCCATAGCCATTCAAATGAGTAAATCCACTTAATTTTTTATGCGAAAAATTCACTTGTCTTACTATTTTTCCGAGAGGCCCTTTTGGAAAAAGATTAATAGTAATGATATTACCGTATTCACAACCAAATAAATAGGGTCTGCTACTTAATAAATAACTATTACTATTTGTAATCATATTTGTTTAATATAATATAAATATATTTATACTATATTTACAAAATAATGAAAATACTATCAGATGAATCACAAAAACGATATAATATATTGTCATTAAAACCAATTGATGGAGAGAAAATATACGTACAACACTCATCATCCAAAAATACAACCATGTTAAAATTGGATAAACATTTAGAAAAGGAGTTATATATCAATAATAAAATAGAGGATATACCATGTTACCATTTATATTTTCATACGATACACGCTAAAACCAAATCCCAACTATCTTATGTAACATCAAGATCGATAACACCAAGACAAAAAAAAGAAGAAATACCTTTAGAATATTGGGAAAGGGTATTTCCATCTAACAAAAACCATGACACTAACCCTAAATCAAACCCATTTATACTAATAGAAACTTCCTCTAATTTGACAAATTCGACATCCATCAGCACATATGATGAATGGTTGTATAAATTTGACAATAAAAAAGAATTATTATCAAATTTATTTAATATTTGTTTTTTTGTATTGGATGGAATGCAAATATTAAAAAACCACGATATTTTGTTATTGAATTTTTCAAAATCAAATCTATGTTTTAATCAGTTTGGGAAACCATTTATATGTCAATTAAACAACTGTATAGAAAAATCGGGTTTAAATAATGTTTCAGACTATGTAAATACAAGCGCACCCATTGAGATGGCCGTTTTCGATTATCTAAAAAAAAACACACATATCCATAGTTTATCAAATAATCAAATAGATGAAATTGTTAAAAAATATACTGATACTCATATAATCATTTCAAATATATCAATTCATATGAAAGAGAAATATTACGAAGATAGTGTAAAATATTTACAAGTATTAACAAATAAACCATTTTCATATATATCGGAATTTCTTCTAAAATATGTTGATTCTTGGGATAATTATGGATTTCATATATTTTATTTAAAAGAAATTTTGTTGAATAACACATCTACAATGTCATTTATAACGGATGATTCTAAAGTATTTTGGAAAGGATTCATTGATATTTTTATGAAAAATATATTATGTAATCCAAACGAACGACATAATATACAAGAAAGTAAAAATGGAATAGAAAATTATTTATATACTAAAATGAAACATCTTGACGTTTAACGTCTTTTTGAATAATTACTTCTCTTTTTACTACCTTTTGCTTTTTTACCAGATTTGTTTTTTCTAGTTTTTCTACGTTTTTTCTCTGGTGATGATGATGATGATGATGGTGATGGTGATATTTCACATTCAATTTTTGCACCCTTCTTTTTTCTATCACTAGCAATACTCATAGCCTCTTTGTATGATTTACCAGTTTCTTTTGCTATTTTTTTTATGTATTCTATCCATGCATTTGCCATTATCTTGGTATATACTATAATATAATATTATATTATTTAATAAAAAAATTGAAATAAAATTTGTTATAATATAAAAAAAACTATATATCATAACAGCAAATAGCATAAAATGGTTAAAAATGTTAAAGGTGGTAGTGGTCATAAAAGTCAAGCTCGTAAAAATGTAGTTTCGTCAGCAGAAAAAAATAGTCATCGCCTCAGATTGGTAGAAGAAGACGGTGAAATATATGCACAAGTTTCTAAAGATTTTGGTAATGGAATGTGTGAAGTAATATGTAATGATAATATAAAACGTCTATGTATTATTCGAGGTAAATACAGAGGCAGAGGAAAACGCGACAATGAAATTCGTGTAAGGAGTATTATTATGGTTGGTTTGAGAGAATGGGAAACTCATTTTGAAAATTCAAAAAAATTAGAAAAATGTGATTTATTGGAAGTTTATTCAGATTACGACGTAGAGAGATTAAAAAAATCAGCAGATATAACATGGTCAATTTTCGATATGGATGATACTGCGAATCAATATGCAACTGACGATATTGTTCATTTTTCAGATAATACAGAGGATGAATATAAAAAATTAGTAGAAGATGATATTAAAGCTAAAAACAGCGGTAATATAAATGATGATGAAGATGATGATGGTTGCCATGAAACAGAAGAAAATATCGATTTTGATGATATATAATACTAAGCTAAACGGCTATAAACTGTTATATCATTTTAAATATACTCTTAGTGACAAGGTGGGGTCAAAAATTGGAACATAATTTATATCTAATGTAAAAAATATAAAAATTATACGTGTAAATAATATATGTATTTATATATATTATTTTTTTTATTTTTCACAGGAACAACATTATGTGCAAATTTGAGTAAAATTACACAAGAAAGAATAAAATATATCATTCAGCATCCAGGAACTACGTATGAAATGCGTGAGCAAATAAATACTATATTATTTACTAGTTATAAAGATTGGGCAACTACCAAAGCTATTCATTTCAAACGTTTGCATAAATGTAATCATATCAAAACAGATGAAATGATATCCTATTCCTTATTTGGTTTATATCAAGGGATAAAACGATATAATGGAAATAATACATTCATAACATATGTCGATTTTTATATCAAAAATGAATTACAACAATGTATTTCGAAATTATTACCAATTAATGCATTACCGAAAACGTATGTCAAAAAAAAGAAAACACAAGAAGAATATAGAAAAATGAAAAACATATATTTGAAACCAATATATATTGGGTTTGATCATTATTTGATGGAAAATACAATATACAATTCTATATATTCGAATAAAAACACGCGGTTAGAAACCGAAGATGACACAAATTTGAAAATAGAAATATGGAAAAAAATTAGGGAATTACCGCCATTCCAAATGAGAATAATGTATTATAAATATTCAAGTGATTTTGAGATGCTACGTTCAAATCGTGAAATTGCGGAAATAATGGGATATTCAACCCAAACAATTCGTATAAATTTATTGGATATTAAAAACAAATTACTACCATTTATTACTGGTAATCGTAATTAAAAATACAAATGATAAACAAAGTCATAACATGCGATATCATTATGATATAACGATATATCATAAACAATTTAAATATAACAAAATATTACTTGTAATATACTACTTTATATAACTATGAATACATTTAAGAAATTTACAAATGCAACCTTGAACCAAAATAGAAAAAAAAATATATTATCCAAATCAATAAATATTGATTCTATACATGATTTTCCATCATTAAATAATATAACAAAAATGGAAAATGAAACAAATTTTAATTTTATAGATGCAACAAAGAAAAAAGTAGAAGAAAAAAAACAATTAGATGATACAGGTTTATGTACAATTTATTATGACAAAATATTAAAAAAAACAATAACACGTAACTTCCCCCAAAAAATGTATGATGATAGTAGTGATGACGATAGTAGTGATAGTAGTGACGATGACACCACTTCCAAAATTTACATACAGCAAAACAATAATGTTCAATATCCAGAATTACATAATGGTATGAATATAGCAATAAAAAGTATCATGGAGAGAAGGGACAAGTTTATAGATCAATATGGTGTAGATGAATATATTCGGGATTATTTACCAAAGGATTCACCTTATTTGTATTCAAGATATTATTATAGAAATAAATATATGAATTATCATAAAAAGAAGGTTAATATTATAAATAATGATGTAATATATGATAGAAATGAAAATTATTTAACACAATATGATGATATAGAAGTAGACATCGATTCTGAATTATTAAATGTGGATGATATAGATGACATTGAAGATGAAGATGATATTTAATAGATTGTATCTCGTGCGCCGTATATATCTATACTGAGATATATATTGTATAAATTAAAAATACAATATGTATAAATTAGACAAATAAATTATATAATTATTTAAACTTACATTATGGAGGATGATTTTAATTTTCAAGAATTAGATACCTCTTGGATCCATGATTTTGAAAAAGAGGATGGTTTATATAAGGATTTTTATTTGGAGGATTTGTATTTTATTAATTTGTATTATGTTTATTTAAACGAATCCAATTCAATTGAAAAAGTAAAAAAAGATAAATATTTTTTTAATGAATTTCATACCAATATTGTACCAAAAGAAGAACTATTTAAAATAATAGTTAAAAACAAAAATAAAACCACTGAAAAATATAAATTGAATTGTTTATTTAAATACAATTGTACAGTTGATCCTTACAATATAATTGCATTTTTAAAAAATAAAATACCATTAACACTTGATCCAAATAACTCTTATTTGGCACCGATAACAAGTATAGAAAATGTTCAATTTAAAAAAACGATTATGATGTTTCAAGATTTAAACAGTATATCTATTATATATAAAAAATTATCCAACACTATCACCAATACCGCTACAAATAACAAAACAAAACGATTACATATAAAAAAACACACTAGAAGAACGAACCGATTATATAATTAATATATATTCATATTAGTATTTTGATGAGTATTCTTATCTTTTTTCTCTAATGCACGTATTTTTATAAATGGTAATATTTCATTATTTAACAACAAGTTATATAGTGTATCGTTATGAAAATAAATATTTTTATTAATATTACACGGTAACTTTGCTATTTTTAAAAAACAATCACTGTCGTTTGCATATATAGTATTTAATTCTAATTCTATTTTATTAATTACATCCTTATATCCATATATTTCAAATTTATGACTATTAAAATAATCTATTAATTTATGAATTGCATTATATTTAATAGCATATAAGTAACTTTGATAATGATATTTAATTTCGCTACTATCATTATACGCATATAATTCTTTGTTCATTTTAATTGTCATATTATAAAAATGTGTAATTGATTTTTTAATAATAATCGAATCATTAATTAAAACAACAGCATCATATTCTTTGCTCAATGATTCGTCCGTTTCTATGATATTTAACGCGTGAATATATTTACCTATATCAATATATTTATCATTTGGTATTTCAATGTATTTTATTATTTTATTATTAGGAGTATTTATAACTGATTTAGTGGTAATATATCGTTTTAATTTATTACTATATTTTTCATTGGAACTATTGATAATAATAATATCATTATTAGGAAATATCAAATATGGAATGTTATTTATTATGGCGTTATACTTTAATAATGTGTTTGTATGACATGCTACAATAGTAACTATTTTTTTATTATTTGGGTTATTTGCTATAGAATGATTTGATATTATTTTTTTATAATTTTTAATAAATAAAGTTAGATCTGAGTTATGTATATTATTATTACTTCGATATTTATCAATAAAATTCATTAATACTTCTATTACTATTATTATGATAATAATATTATGATAATAATATAATAATAAAAATTGAACACAAATAACTAAATGAGTATTAATGAACAAATAGTTTGAAAAATAAACAATTTATGAATGAATTCAGAAAAAATAACAATAGCATCTACAAGATTTAACAATGATACATGGAACGAAAATATGAATTACAGAAATAAAATACATCACAACGGTTGTATTTATGGGTGTCCGCAAAGTATTTCTATTAAAATACCAGACGAATCTTTATTATACATATTTGAAATGAATAATTCATTAAATCGTATTGAAGGTATAGGTTTGATAAAAAATAAAATACATTATGATAATTACTACAAAATATATTCTGATGGAAATTATAATCGATTTGTTTATAAATCGAATTATAGAATAAATAGGGATTATTTAGATTCGAACTATCCAGATATTTTACGTCTTTTTGAATTAATATTATTTAAAGGTAAAACTCACTTAAAAAGAGGTTTTGGCATTACAAAAGTTCCTGAAAAATTAATAGATAAATATTATTCACATATATATCGAGATAAAGAAGAAGATTTCAACAATTATTCAGAAAATAATAAAATAGATAATATAAAAAGAAGATTAAAAACAATATTCAAAAATTATAATAATAGCAAATAAAATATAGTAATGTCAAATGAAAATGTGAATTTAGAAATAGATGATTATTCTATTACAGATATGTTAACCATTTTAGAATTAATAGATCAAGACATCATCGACAATATTGATGAGGATAATATAATGAAATCAATAACAAATAACGATATTATAAAAAAAACAGATTATTATATAGAAAAATTTAAAAATGAATACGATGAAGATATGGCAAGTTTTTTTGAGGAAATACAATATAGATTGACAGCCGCAAAAAAAAAATATCATTCTGATGATAATAACTCAATGAAAAAAAATGTTTTAACACCTCCCATTAATTTAAAAACCGATAGTAGATACATTGTAACGCCAAATTTATTATTTGATGGAGGAGACAGTGATGTTCCTGTAATAAATGAAAAAACGCAAGATGTAACAAATACATTTATTCCTAGCGTAGTAAAAGGGACTACTAATCCATTGCTTACAAATACTTTTACTACTTTTATGAGTATTGATAGTAAATATAGACAATATACAAGTAGTAATTCCAATACAGATTTTATATTAGATTTATCAGAACCATTGAAAAAATTATTGTCGCTTCAATTATATTCTTATCAGATACCGTTTTCGTGGTATATTATTGATTCAAGTATTGGTAATACTTGTTTTTGGATAGAAGATTTGTCTACAAATACCATAGTAAATATATCAATTGATTCCGGTAATTATACACCCACTTCATTAACAACAGAATTAAATTCAAAAATAGTAGAAGCGGGTTTTGTATTTGGTTCAACAACCAAACCTTTTTATTATAAAGAGACTCAAACCAAAATTATTTTCAATTTGTATGGAGGAACCTATCAAGTAGATGGCAAAGAAAAATTCACTATAAATGAAAATACTCGAATCATTTTTTTTGATTTTAATTTTACATTAGAATGTAATTCTCCTAATTGTGGCATTAAATTACCTAATTATTTAAATGAAACATTAGGTTGGATATTAGGTTTTAGATCGCCTTTTATATATGTAAATCCAAAAGGAAATGTGCCTTCTGCTGTATTAGATTTAAATGGTACGCGATATTTAATAATAGTTATAGACGATTATAATCAAAATCATGTAAATAATAATTTAATTTCTATAACAGAATATGATAATAATCTTAAATTACCATCTTATTATAATAGAAGTCTAACTTATTCGTGTAATAATCCCGTGAATAATAGTAATTTATTATTCAAAAATATAAATTTAAACGAAAATATTAACGCTGATAATATTATTTTAGATAAATTAGATATAAATTATAGCAAAACACAACATATATTGCCTAGTGCGCCAAGAACATTAACACAATCAGAAATTTATACTGCTAGTGAAATTATTAAAAATAACAAGAAAAATGGTCGTTATTTTTCGAAAGCGCCTACAAATTCAGATAGTTTTGCAATTATTCCAATAAAATCTTCCAATAATCCTAATAACAATGGAGTTACTATTGTAGAATTTAGTGGTTCATTAGCAGCAAATAAGAGGACTTACTGGGGTCCTGTACATATTCAGCGAATGCATATTAGACTATTAGATGATCGAGGAAATACATTAAATTTGAATGACGTTCATTGGTCTTTTATTATCCAGGCAACCTGTTTGTATGAATATTGACATATTTTTAATATACTGAAATATACATTTAATATTTACATATTATAAAATGAACAAATCAAACTTAAAAAATTATGATTACGGAAACAAATTATTGTTTTTGTTATCTATTGTTTTTTTGTATGATAAAAAAACGTATCTAGTATTTTATGTTGTAGGTGCTGTATTAAATTATATATTAAACTGCATTTTAAAACTGGTATTTAAACATCCGAGACCGAATGAAAATATGAAATTGTTTCAACACGAAATGAATAGACGTCAAACAGTAGATTGGAGTGAATATGAACGGTTTGGAATGCCTTCTGGACATTCTCAAGAAACCGCGTTTTCTTTTATATACATAATGATGGTTTTACAAAATAAAAAAATAACTTTCTTATATTTGATCATTATGCTATTTACCATGTTTCAACGTATTTATACACAACGTCATTTCTTTTTACAAGTATTCGTAGGAGGTAGTATTGGATTATGTACGGGATATTTTTCATATTATTTAGCATCAAAGTATATTCGTCGCCATTAAAAGTTATAATATTTCATTAGTATATAATTAACTATTATATACTAATCGTATTAACAAAACAATCGTATTGAAATGGGTGCAGGAATATTACCAACAACCATTCACAACAACAAATTGTATTTTTTATTTGGGAAAGAGAATAAATTCGCGGATACTCCTGGTTGGGCTGAATTTGGTGGTGGTTCAGAGGGAAAAGAGACCCATTTAAATACAGCTATTCGTGAAGGAACAGAAGAATTGACAGGATTTTTAGGTAGCTCCACCGAGTTGGAGAGAAAAATGAAGAAAACAGGAACATTCAATATAGACTGGAATACATATCGAAGCCATATTTTACCTATGGAATATGACGAACTACTACCATTTTATTATAATAACAATCAGCGATTTTTACAAAAACGATTGGATCCAAATGTTATAAAAAAATCGAAAATATTTGAGAAAGCAGAGATCCGTTGGTTTTCTATTGACGAAATAAAGAAACGCAAGGTCCCTTTCAGAAGTTATTATTACAATATTGCTGATTTGATTATTAAAAACGAATTAGCAATAAATAAATTTGTTAGGTCAAAGTTGAACAAATCAAAAACATATAGACACAAAACAAGGAGAATAACAAAAAGCAAATCTAAAACACAGAAAAGAAAAATGTTTTCCTTTTTGTTTTAGAATATATTTATATAGTTTATTCTGATTTACATAATTCTTTTCCAAAATATTCTTTCTCTGTTCTAGTACCTTCTATAACTGTTCTTGGATATAATTGCATATCGTTAACAATTGTTTGAAATATTTCTGGTTGTAATGGTAAATCAAGTTTTTTAACATATTCATTAAATGCCAGACTATCTTTTACTAGACATGGTCCAGATGGGCCTCTCATTTTTTCATTACAGCGCATGTATTTATCATCTAATTCATTTCTATAAAGTAATGAATTTAATACACTGTCATATTCTACATTATTATGTTTGCATACTTCATAAAAACCATTTGCAAACAATATTCTATATGTATTATATACATTTTGCATGTATTTTGTTAATTCTGCTTCAATTGGTGAAACCATTTTAAAATTATCACTTATTTTTTCGTGAATATTTTTTATAACTGAAAATGCATTTTCAGAATTAGTTCCAACTAAACATATTTTATTATTGAACATAAAATCTTCATACGCACATCTTTCTCTTAAAAATTCTGGACAGAAGCAAATATTATCATTATTATATTTATCGATCATTTTTTTAGTGGTTCCTGGTGTAATTGTACTTTTAATACAAATAACACCATTATATTTTAATTGATCTAATTTATCCAAGACGTCTATCAATATAGATAAATCACATTCATTTTTCTCATTAGGAAGTGTTGGAACAGATATAAAAACTGCGTCAGTATCCAAAATATCTTCTAATTTACTTTCTCTAAATTTGGGATCATAATAAACCATGTCATTCCCTATATTTTTTAAACCTTGATATATGGCTTCACCTACCATTCCTCTGCCAATTGAGCCAATTTTCATTGTTGTTTATAAAATATACATATATTAAAAAATATAAATGTATATTTTATATATATTTCAGTATAAATAGTAAATTTATTTTATTTGTTTTATATACCACCAATTTCTATTTGTTTTTCAATCCATGGTATAATTTCATCAAGTGCAACTTCAAGAGAAGTTGTGCATTCAACTCCTAATATTTCTTTTGCTTTATTAACATCAGGAACTCTTTTTTGAACATCATATGTAAAAGGAACATCACATTCATATTTAAACTCCTCATCTGGTTTAATTTTATCCCAAATTACTTTTGCGAGTTCTAAAACTGTATGACCTACTGGTGTTGAAATATTAAAATCATCATTTAAAGCTTTTGGATTTACAATGCATTCATAAAATCCATTAGCTAAATCCCCAGCGTAAGTATAATGTCTTATTTGTTCTCCTTCTCCTAATATTCTAAGTGGATATTGTCCCTTTAAAATTTTTTGGACTAAATCTGGAACAACATGACTCATTGCAAGCTTAATATTACCAGAATAACATTCTGTTTCCAATTTGGCTCTCTTTTCACCTGTTCCAACTGCATTGAATGGACGAATGATAGTATATGGCAATTTATGTTGTTCCCATGCACCTTGAGCCCAATATTCTACAGATAATTTTTGAAATCCATATGTACTTAACGGTGGAGGAACTAATCTCACATCTGTCTCTTTACTAGGCCATCTATCGGTTGATTCAAATACCATACTAGACGATACGACAACAATCTTTTCAAAATGATCAGTGTTTTGATGAGCGTAAATACATGCATCAAATGCAGCAGCAGTAATTAATTCATTTTCTCTCAATAAAAAATAAGCTAATTCATGAAACATAGATATTCCTCCTATAATTGCTGCACCAGAAACTAATATGTTTATTTTGTTATCTACGATAAGTTTTTGCAATCCTTCTGTATCTTTTGCATCCATCTCTGAAAAATGAAAATTGGGATGATCATCATATGTCTTACTCATTTTACCGTATTTCCAAAAATTGTCGATTCCCCATACATGATGTCCTTCATCTAACAATTTATTTATAGCATAACCAGCTATAAATCCATGACTACCAGTCCAGAGTATATTCTTTGGCATTTTGATATTGATATTATATTATTACTAAATATATTATTATTGAAATTATTACTTACTTATTATCTCTATTAAATAAAACATTTTACTAATTAAAAAATATGGAAAATTTTTGTCAATTAGTTCATCATGTGGTACAGTTCCAAACCATACACCTGTAAAGAATGGAATATAACATATAGCATCATATATGTCATTCTCATATTCTTCAAATGAATAATTTGTAATTCCAAATTCTTGTAATTTCATATAATAATAATATTTCGTTAAATAGAATATCGAATTTATGTTATTAATATTAAAGCTTTCAATTATAAAAAAAATTAAATCTTGAACTCCTTTACCTATAGCACAATGTTGCCAATCAATAAAATAAGGTTCATAATTATTTTCTACGTCATAAAAAATATTGGGGGATTTAATGTCACCGTGAATAAATGTGAGATTATCGCCCATCGAAAAACGTTTTTGAATATTATCAAAATTATTAAAGATTTCGTCGCATTTACTAATTTGAAATTTATTTAAAACGGGATACCATTTATTAGTGAATTTCTCTCTTCTTTCATTAATAAAGTCAGATAAAAATGGAGAAAAAATTTCATCTGTGCTACCTTTTAATTTGGGAAACATTTGCTTTAAGTTTTTATTCCAAAAAAAACTATGCATATCTGCCATTCTATCTATTATTTTTAACGTCACATCTATACTTTCTACATTTAAATTTAAGTTTATTTTATATTTTTTTTCAATTAAATTTTCCAATACAATACCACAATTATTAAATTTATCATTTTTAATTAAATTAAAAAATATAGGAATATTAATATTTATTTTACTTGATATATCTGTATAAAAATAATATTCTCTTTCATATAAACATAGTTTTTTTGCCATTAATGATAAATCATTTTCTTGGTCATTTTCATATTTTAAAATCTGCGAATATACAGTATTATCATTAGTTATAATTTTAAATCCCAACACATCTGCTATAAATCCACCCTTCAAATATTGATTATTTAAATCAATTTGTGCTACGTCACGAATAGTAGTGTTATTTTTAATCATATTTAATAAAAATTGCTTATGTTTATCTTCATTGTTTATTAAATCATTTATGTTAACATGTAAATAATTTTTAATTGATATATCGACACCATATTTTAATAATTCATTATTATCATAAATAGTTTCAATTCCTATTAATAAATTTGGATCTACACCTTTTCCACTCAATAATCCAGACTTTGAATCTTCAAATACAAAACATTTTTGATTGTCTATATTATATTTTTTTATTGCTTTTTTATATGGCTCTGAATTAGGTTTACCATGTAAACAATCATCACTGGATATAATAAAATCTATTTTATTTTCTATAGAAATAACATCAACAATTTTTTTTGCCACATTTTTATTACAATTAGTTACAATACATATTTTATATCCTGCGAGTTTAATTTGATTTATAATATCATAAACCCCATCTATTATCTTAAGTTTATGAATATTATCAATAAACAAACTATCTTTCAATTCGGATAATTCAGTGAGTGAAATATCTATATTTTTAAGTAAAGAATTAATTACGTATTTATCATTGTTGCCTTGTATAAATTGTTCAAATATTTCTTTGGACAACGTAATATTGTAATTTATTAATATTTGTTTCCATACATCATAATATATATCATCTGTAATTACTAATGTTCCATCTAAATCAAATAAAAACGCAAATGTATTATCAATATACGTTTGAACTGCATTTGGTGTTCCTAACGAAAAAACATAATTAGAATTCAATTCATATCCTTTAAAAATATAATTAGCCTTTATCATTTCTGATATAACACATGATGTATAAGGCTCATTATTAAAAGTAATATTGTTATCTAACACATATTTGCAATATTCATGTAATATTTTAATATCAGTAAACGCGTATGCGCCCGTATTTGCATTATCTGAAATTTTATTCTTTTCTTTAATATTTATTATTGTTGATTCATTATTTAACTTAATGTATGAATAAATAGGCTTATTATCATAATTTTTTGTATAAAAAACCATGTTATCGATTGAATTTCTAAATATACCAATTATATCTTCTGTATAAAATGTGTCACAATCTAACAATATACATTTATCATTATATTCATAATTTGTAATAATAAATTGAATTCCTATAAAAAGAGTTTCTACTGCGCCTTTAGTGTCATTTATGTTAATTAAATGAATGTATGGGTATTTTTCTCTAATAATTGTAGAAAAATTATGATTATCTAAATTATTATTATAGATAATAAATACTTTGTCGTTTATAGAAATGGTTAAGTTATTTAATACATAATCAATCATATTTTTTTCAAAAATTGGTATTAATGGTTTTGGATGAACGTATCCTTCTTTAGAAAATCTCTCTCCTTTACCCCCTAATGGAATAATTATATTCATTTATAGTTATTATTTATAATATAATTTCTGTATTTATATTTAATTCTTGAATTTGTTTTAATATTTCATTTACATAATAACCATTTTTTAAAATAATAATACAATTTTTATTAGTTATAACATTTGGATCATAAATTTTAAGATTAAATCCATATAAAAATTTATTCTGTTTTTCTTTACAATTATCTAAAATTCCTTTAATATTTTCTATTTCTAAACCTAAACTAATCAATAACTGAGAATTATATGATGCTCCAAATATATATACATCTTTAATTGTATTTTTAATAATTTCATTACATTTAATTATATAATCGGTATAAATATCAATAGACTTAATAAAATTATCATAATAATTTATAAACTTATTTTTTGAATTAACAATTAAATCATTTGCAAATTTATTTATTTTTTTACAATGATATAGCGTACTATGATTTTCATAATCAATAATTTCAATAACATCAAAACAATTATTATTTAATAATAAAGTAATATTCTCTTTATTTAAAAAACATGTATGTTCAAAAAATATACCTAAAAATGGACAAATATTTGAGTTTGTAAAATACATCATGTCTGGAACACCAAAAAACATTTCACCATCATCATATAATAAATCATAACATTTTTTAAGGAAAAATGTGAAATCATATATATGTTCAAATAGATGGGAATGAATTATAACATTTACTTTTTCATTTAAATAGAATTTTTCATCAAAAAAATCTTGAATAAAAAAAACATTTTTAGGAAAAACTACTTTTAAATTTTTATTTGGTTCTACAATATACCATTTTTGGAAATTTTCTTTTAAATTTAATACAATTTTTCCAGATGGACAACCTATTTCTAAAATAATTTTATTTTTAATAATAGGTTGTATTTTTGAAATAAATAAATTAAAATAATTTTCCCATGTATTTCCAATTGAGTTGTAATTATGTGAATCGGAATATAATTCATTTAAAGGTATTAAGTTATCTAATTGTATTGTAAAGCAATCATCACATTGAGAAAATGATAAAGGGTATTTTTTATAAGTAGGTATATCAGTACAACACAATTTTATTGGGACATTATCTAAAATAAATATATTATTCAATTTACCACTGCAAATTACACAAAAATTTCTAGTCATATAATAATATGAGTAGAAAAAAAATAGCAATTTTAATCGTTGGAGAAATTAGAACAAATTCATTAGGTAAAGGTACAAATACCAGTTTTGTAGATACCTTTAAAAAAAATATATTAAACGAAGATATTTTGAATAATTATGATGTAAACATTTTTTTTGTTACAGATAAAATAATTGAAGAAAAAGCATATAAATATTTTGGAGAACATTTAAAAGAGCTATTACAATTATCATTTCAGGATATTGATGAACCTTTAAATTTAAATGAATTAGTTAATAATTATATGAATTATTATAATTATCGTAAAAATAATCCAGATAAATTTCCATTATTACTTGGACCAAGAGAAAGTTATGTATACAAATATTACAAAGTTTATGCTGCATATAAATTAATGCTAAAATATGAAAAACAAAATTTTTTTCAACACGACTATATATTAAAGTTTAGACCGGATATTTATATACCTAATAACTTTTATAACTCTATTAAATTATTGGAAAACAATAATTTAGAAATGTTATTTAATTCAGAGTTTTGTTATTTTGGAAGATATAAAATTATGTCTCACATTTGCAACTTAATTTTTTGTTATGGTAAATATAACTATGGTGAAATTAAACATCATTCAAAATATACTAGACAAATATTCAGCCACGAGGTTGATTATTTAGAATTAGCTAAGATGTGGAATTGTTGGTATGAATCCCCTGAAGTACAACTTTTTGAACATGTACTTGAATATTGTTACTTAAATAATATCAATTATGATAAATTATCTCCTAATTTTGGTGAAGTGTGTATTTTTGAAGATAGAAAATTAGAAGTTATTTGGGATAATAAAATATATACAAATAATAAAATGATTCAAATACCTGTTTGCAACGGCGAGTTAGTTGATAAATTAACTATTTTAGAAATAAAAAAAAACAAAATGACGGGAGACAAATTAGAAAATGTGACAAAAGAATATGATCTACTGTATCCTTATTTAGTTCAAATTGGATTATCTAGAGAACATGAACTTTTTAAGAAATTATATGATATTAATTTAGAGTTTTGGGAATATCATGATTGGCAAAGAGAGAGATGGAGATTATTAGAGAATGCTAATTTTATCGATATAGAATTGTTCAAAAGAAATAGAGATGAACATATTTTAAATGATGAAAGAGCTAGAATAAAAAAAGAAATTAACAAACTGACAAATTCTGAAATTATTGAAGAAAAATTATTCATTAGTTATCATATCTAGACTATATATTATTCAATAATTCATCTAAATTTATAAATATTTTAAAATTTGAATTAGAAGGGTTCTTAAAATCCCACCAATCAAAATAGGTCTGATTCATGCTGTTTTCTTTAATATTATCCAACATATTTATATAATCTATTGCTGCATAGTAAATATTAAAATAATATAAACTATTACCTGAATAACAATATTGAGATAATTGACCACCTCCAGACCATTCAGTTATAAATAATTTACATTTATATTTAGAATTATATCCATTTAAATAGCTGGCGTATATTTGCAGATTGTCAATTAATATAATATTTTTATTCGATATGGTAGATAAATTATTTATATTATTATTAAAAATAATAATATTAGTATCAGGACCATATACATTATGTATTTTATAACATATTTTTTTTAAATTGTCTATATTATCTGTATATCTATGATGTATTAAAACATAATCATTATTATAATTATCATCATATTTTGTATCTATATATTCAATATTCAATAAATTATTTTTAAATTCTTCTGTATAGTATTTTTTATTAAAAATAAAATTTTTATAATTAGTAGTATTACCAGTTGCAGCATCGATTGTATATTCATTTAAATTAATTATATTATACGTATCATTTAATTCTATATTTTTAAAATCATTAATATCTATAACATTATTAAATAATAATGTATATAAAAATTTCCTATCTTTTTTCGTTACTATTATATCATTGCTTTTAATATACCCTTTTAGTAACATGTCAATGATAATACATCTTGTTATATGTATTTCATGACCAAGACATTCAACATTTTCACCACTACATACAATAATAATATTAATCATTGTATATTTATATATAATTTATATATAATTTATTTATATAATAAAAAAATTCATAATAAACGAATAAAATTATTCAAAAAATTATCATTTTCTTTATCAACGCTTATAGAATCAATATATTCTTTTCGGATATATATATATATATATATATATATATATATATATATATATATATATATGAATCATTCAGTAAATTATAAACAATATTTTCGATATTGCATGGTTTGATGGTAACACTTTATTAATCGATAGTAAAGATAATTTTCATACAATTTTATCTAAAATTGGCAATGAAACGAATGCAGATAATACCAAGTTTGGATGCATATATCATTTTGTATGCAGAGATATATATGACGTTTTAATAAAAACATATTATTATTGGAAACGTGAGAACATGTGTAAAGTTTTAATAAGAAATATTATAGTTAATAATATAAACAAAGATCATGATAGAATGGCATATTTTTTTTATTTTGTTAATGTAATAAATTACTGTAAAGAAGTGATATTAAATATAAGTAATAATAATGAAGACGTGGAATATAATAAAAAATATATATTAAAAATGCTATCTGAATGTGAAATAAGTGAAGAAGAATTTACAAATTGGTTAAATACATCATTATAAAAACTTTTATATAATTTCCTGTATCATGGTATCATATTTTCTTTGCAAATTATACCCTAAATAAAAATTATATTTTGTAATATCTATTATATCAAAAGAACCAATAATATTGTATTGACTATTTATATCTTCATATATCGTTGATAATCCATGATAATAATTATCATTATTTAAATCATATCCAATGTAAATATCTGCGAAACTATTTTCAGTCATTAGTTTTATTTTTTGCAATATTGATTTAACATTATTAAATGTATCACTGTTATTTATAACCTTTATAAATATTGCTATATTAGCTTTCATTAAATCCTGATTAATTATTGCTTGTTGTTTATACAATTGTTTCATTGTTGCTATTTTATTTTCGTAGATACCATATGTGTTATAATCATTCAATAATTCATCATTTGTATATTCGTTTAAATCCATATTACAATTTCTATAAATATCTACATTAAATTCACTATCTTTGTTTTTCATGTCATTCATATTACCATTTTCATTAATTGAAATAACGTTACCGTTGATACAATATAGCAATAATCCAAATATATATTCCCATGTATGTATTTTTCTAGGAATATTATTTAATACATATCCTCTTTCCAAAATACTATATTCATAATCAAAATTTATACCTTCAAATATTTTAAAATAGTCTTTATTACACATAAAAATTGTACCAGCTATAAAGTAAGATTCTTTACCAAATTTTTCTATATAACATGGATTATTAATTCTATGAAATTCATTTACTCCACAATTATTAAAATGATCTATAGCTTCATTATTTGATAACGATTTTAAGTCAGATTCATAATTTTTATAAAACTCAGAATTTAAATTTAATTCTACACACTGATTTTTATTATTTTCGTCTATGTTTGTATTTTCAAAAATATATTGATCGTGATAATCACGCCAATCATTTTTCAAAAATACATCAAAATTATTTTTATTTCTATCAAAAACATCTTTTATATATTTTCGATTTATTCCTTTATTATTTCTATAACAATATTTATTTGATCCAACAATGATTGGTATATTCTTTTTATCTTGTAACTCTGATTCTATTTTAATATAATTATTTAATAATGGGGATAATAACTCCTTTCTCCAATTATCATTAGTTTTTGTATGAATAAAATAAATATTATGTATATCGTTATAATTTGGGTGATTTATTAATAATTTCATATTATGTAAAAAACCTCCAATATCAGCGCCTTTATTTTCTATGATTGTAATAATCGCATTTGGAATATTTTGTCTTACAATATCAACATAATCATTATTATGTATTGTTATAAATATTAATATATTTCTATTAAAAAAATGCATGTAGTCATTGTACATTTTTAAAAATGTATCTATATTTCCTACGTGAAATAAAATAGCTGTTTTCAGATTATTACTATAAATTCGTCCTTCATAAAACCCGTTGTTTTTATAGTGATTTATTGCTTCTTCATCTGTCATATGCTGTAAATCTGGATATAAGTTTTTATATCCATTTACATCAAAATCATATGGAATACAACTATTTTTATATTTACGAGGTTCATAAACTCCACATCTTTTATAATGACATATCGCTTCTTCATCTGTCATATGTTGTAAATCAGAATTCAACTGTTTATATCTAATCACATCAAAACCACTAGGTAAAGAAATATTTTTATATTTGCGCCCTTCGTAAACACCATGGTTTTTATAATGTCTCACTGCTTCTTCATCACTCATATGTTGTAAATCGTGATTCAAATGTTTATACGTAATTACATCAAAATCATGCAATATTTGTTTTTGTTTTAAACCATTTTCATACGCCATTAGTTTTTTTTTATATGACATTATATAATATATAATGTTATATAAAATATTATTATCTAAAACGCTTAAATAAGTATAATTAATTTTTTTGTGAAATAAACAATTTTACATAATCATCACATCTTCATCACATCTTTATATTTTCGTTGTAAATTGAATCCCAAATAAAAGTTATAGTCCTCAACCGTTATAACTTCATATTTTTTAATCGCGTCAACAATAAAATATATATTTTTATTAATCACACTTAATCCATGATAACTACCGTAATTCATATTTTTATCTTCAACACCCAAATATATATCAATCAAGTTACCATTTGATGATAATTCAAATATTTTTACTAGTACATTTTTATATTCATATGAATAATTTTCTGGTGGTATTTTTAAACAAATAGCTATATTTGCTTTCAATAAATCTTGGTTGATAAGTGATTGTTGTTTATATAACTGAATTTTTGAAGAAATTCTATTCTCGTTTTTACCATGTCTATTAAAATGATTCAATAAATCAACATCATTATAATGATAATGTTTGAAATCCATGTTACAATTTCTATAAATATCAACGTTAAATTCATTGTGTTTGTTTATCATATCATTCATATTACCCTTTTCGTCAATGGAAACTATATGACCGTTCATACAATAAACTAATAATCCAAATAGATATTCCCATGCATGTATTTTTCTAGGAATCGTATTTAAAACATATCCAGTTTCTAAAATATCATATTCAGTATCAAAATGAATTCCTTCAAATATTCTAAAGTATTTTTTGTTACACATGAAAATTGTACCAGCAATAAAATAGGATTCTTTTCCAAATTTTTTGATATAACATGGATTATTAATTCGATAATATTCATTTATTCCATGATTTTTAAATTGATTTACAGCTTCATTGTTAGTTAATAATTTTAGATCAGTCTCATAATTTTTATAAAATTGTGGGTTTATATTTAAATCTCTATAAATATTTTTACTATCTTTTATGTTTTTATTTTCAAAAATATAATCATCAATATATTCTCTCCAATCAACATATATAAAATTATCAAAATGGGGTTGGTTTCTATCGAATATGTCTTTTATATAATTTCGATTGGTTCCTTTATTTCTATAACAATATTTTTCACATCCTACAATTATAGGTGTATCACTTTTATATTTTAACATAGATTCGATTTTTTTATAGTTAGAACTAAGCGGTAATAACAAATCACGCCTCCAATTGTCATTTGTTTTTGTATGCATAAAATAAATATATTCAATGTCGTTGTAATTAGGATGTTCTATCAATAATTTCATATTTTTTAAAAATCCTCCAATATCAGCACCTTTGTTTTCTATAATTGTAAAAAAAACATTAGGTATGTATTGAGAAATAGTAGAAATAAAATCCTTATTATGCAACGTAATAAATATCAAAATATTTCGTTTAAAAAAATGTGGTTGGTTTTTATATATTTTCAAAAAAACATCAATGTTTCCTACATGAAATAAAATAGCGGTTTTTATTATACAGTATTTACGTTTTTCGTCGAACCCATTATTTTTATAATGTTTAATAGCATCTTCATCCGATAAATATTGTAAATCCGGATTTAATTCTTTGTATGTTTTAACATTAAAAAAATAAGGCAATTTATCTAATTTCATTATAATTTTATTACTATTATACTAATAATATTATATTTTGCTTAATTTAACAATATAACATCATTTATGCAATTTTAAATTCAATATAAGTTATAAATTATTTGTTTAACTTATTGCAACAAAATTAATACTATTTAAATATTCTTTTAAATATTTTAAATATTTATATTCTTGATTTCTTTTATATATTCTGCCTTCATTTAAACCACATACTTTAAAATGTTCTCTAGCTGTAACGGTGTCATATGTTATAAGATCTGCATGTAATGATATATATACTAATGGATCAAAATCATCTGGTATATTTTTATCTTCATAGTGAGTTATTTGTAATTTTTTAATTTTAATAATTGGATATTTTTTTATATATAAATATTCTTCCAATTTGCAATCATCAAAATGAATATTACTTAAAAAATCACTTTCACATTTAAATAGTGTATTTTTTGTTCTATAAATATATGTACTATCAATTTCATAATTGTTAACAATTAATTGATAATTATAAAGATTATTTATATTCATTTTATTATCATCATTATCAAATAATCCATTTAATGCTGTGTTATTATTAAGATTATCATATAATTTTATAAATTTATCAATTCCTACACTATTATAACATCTTAAAAAATCAGGATAATGATATTTTATTTCATATGAATCTATTATTCCTACAAGTTCGGTATTTTTATTGAATAGGTTTTTAAAATCTAATAATGATCGTGTAATTAAAAAACTATCATTTGTTAATATAAAATATTCATAGTTATACTTTTTTAAATTTTTAATATATTCATACCATTTTTTTTGACATAATAATTTCGAATTTTCAACATATTCAAATTTTATTTTGTCTAGTAAATTACTATCATATGTTTCTTTTATAGTATCTTCAATTAATACATCTTTGAATTCATTAGAATTAATAATTATTATTTCATCAGAAATTTCATTTAAATAATATATATTATTTACTAAAGCTTTTATTTTAATTTTACTATTTGTATGACATGCAATTATACAAATTATTTTTTCTGTATTCATACTAATGTAATAATAGTATTATATAATATTATTATTATTATTTTTTAACAAATATATATTTTTTTACAGCCATCCAGGAAATAAATCATGTAAATCATCATTCGTTATTAATCGTCCTGATCTAATTTTGAATAATTTTTCCATATTTTCATCACATGGATCACATGGACGTTTGCAATAGGTTGCTTTTTTCCGATACCCACTACCATCATTACCAACAACATTTTCATCTGAATCGCTCACCAAAGGAGAAATATAATAATATGCAATTGATTTTCTAAACACATTTTCAGGGCATTTTATGATTTCAGGTAATCCGTGCCATGATTGATTGTTCGTTTTAAAAATGATTGCTGTATTGAATTTGACAGGGGATCGGACAACGCAATTTTGCATATCCTTATCCCATAATTGTGTATCACCATTCCATTCTTCTTTCCAATCTTTACTCATATACAATATGATATTCAAACGCCTCTCTTTCTCCATATGAGGATGTTTTTCATAATCCAAATGCATATTCAATTTTCCATTTCTAGGATGTATATGTAATCCAGCACCATGTAAATATGGATCATATTCTAGTGTTTCAATACCAGACAGTGTAGATACTTCTTTAGTTATTTCATCGGTAGACAATAAATAAAACAGTTTTCTAATACATTCTGGTAAGTTATTAATATCATCATTTGCATATTTAATTTCCAACGGATTATTGTATTTATGCCATTTTTTGGATGTAATGTCTGTAGGAAATTTATCGTATAGTAGGTTTGCATATTCTTCATTCAAAAAATTAGGTATTATAATATGATCAAATGGTTCAGCGCCGTTAAACTGTTTGAATAGCTCACTTGTGTTATTGATCCAATCACCAAAATAGGATCTTTTTTCCATTTCTGGTATAGATTCCATTTTCTTCAATTCCAACAGTTTAATTTTGTATTGTTGATTAATTAGATCATTTAATCCAGTCATTAAATCTACTTTAATATTCCATCCCAATTCTCTCACTTTTTTATTACTTATATAGTAACGCATATCATTATAAGGTCGATCTTCAATATATTCAATCCATTCCTCATAATCTTCCGTGTTTTTTATTTGTTTAATGAGTATTTTGGCAATTTCCATAACAGAATATTCCATACCCTCGTCACATCCAATATTGTAGATCTCTCCAACCGAACCTTTTTCCAAAATAGCTTCAAATGCTGTAGCAGTATCATATGCATGTAAAAATGCTCTTACTGTTTTACCTTCACCTTGGATCGTTACTTTTTTCCCCTCGTTTAACAATTTAATAAACCTAGGTATCAGTTTTTCAGGATATTGATTTGCACCATAAACATTGTTCCCTCTCGTAATGATAATAGGCATATTATAGGAGTGGTTATATGACTGGGCAATTAATTCGGCACCGGCCTTTGTTGCAGCATAAGGATTGGTTGGACATAAAATAGAATGTTCAGTTTTGTGTTTTTCATGAATATCATTCATGGATTCTCCGTATACTTCATCTGTGGAAACATGAATGAATTTCTGTATTTTTTTGTACTTTCTGCACGATTCTAGTAATGTATGTGTCCCCAAAACATTATCATGAGTAAATGGCAAAGAATCTTCGAAAGAGTTTTGAACGTGGCTTTGTGCAGCAAAATGAATTACATGGGTAATCTGATATTTTTTCAACATTGTATCCAAATAGTCCGCGTCACACAGATTGGCCTTCAAAAAAACATAACCTTTGTCTTTTTGGATGTATTCATTTACATTGTTTATATCAGCACAATAATATAACGCATCTAAATTGACTAATGTATCCACTTTCCCGAGAGGGAAATAATAATTAATAAAATTACTACCTATGAATCCGCATCCACCTGTTATCAACAAATTCACTGGTTTTCTCTCCGCATCGAGTTCCTTCCTATATTCGATAAGACAATTTCTAACAGAATCTTTTATATTTAAAACCTCTGGGAACATTTCCTCCAATTTGCGAGTCTCCAAAAAATTATTGGATCGATCTGATGTTAATATTTTTCGTTGCTCTTCTTGAGAGAAATTCTTCCAGGTGAAGAGAGGATCCACAATTTCTTTGTACATGGTCAATATTTCATTGTGACTGATTAAACCAGGATTTGTTAGATTAACAGTTCCGCACACTTTTCTCTCCATCATAGTTAGGACAAAAGGTAAAAGTTCAGGTAAAACAGTCATAGAATTCGGAATCGAACATATACGATCATAGGTTGTTATTTTTGTTATGAAATTGCGCGGGTTTTTATTTCCGGTAATAGGCATACGAATACGCAAATTCAACACCGCATTTTTGTAACCACCCAAATGCATAATTTGATCTGTGAATCCCTTTACAATCGAATAAGATGATCCGAAAAAATTAGGCAAAGAATTTTCATCAAACCCAGATTCTTCCATTCCAAATGGATGTTCATCATCAAACTTAAAAATACATCCTGTTCCCAAATAAGTATAATGTATTTGACGATTTCTACAAAGTTCTGCCAAGACAATTGGAGAGAAAAGATTATCGCGAATATTTTCCACCAATTTTCCTTCTTCTTCTAAATAATCAATGGTTGTATAGATTTTATCTCCTATTTTACCATGAGTTCTACCAATGAAAGAAACAACATGTGTCGGATTTATTTCATCCAATTCTTTTTCTAAATCCAACGGTTTTTCTGCTCGTGCTTTACCAATAAAATAATTCTGGTTTTTGCTCTTTAATACATCGATAAATTGGTTACCGATCCAACCGTTACTACCATAAACCAAAATTTTCATATAAATATTATGATATTATATTTTCAAAAATTTTAATTATTAATTTATTATTCAATTAGTATTTGTTTAGTAATTTATTTTTTTTATATTTTACTTTTATATATCATACAAACATAATGGAAAATCATAATAGTATTTTAACTATTATTAGTTGTAACACTAATTCTGATATCAAAATTCGTTCTTTAATACATAATATTAAATATTTTTTAGAAATATCTTCTGAAATCGCTATTATAAATTCATCAGAATTTAAATCCGTTGAATTAGAAAAAAAAGTAGAAAACATGTATAAAAATGTTATTATTAACGATACTTTAACAGATGATCAATGCTACGATTATAAAAATAAATACGAAGATATAAATAATTTGAATAACGATGAATTAAGAGATCATTGGATTAATACCGGGAAAAAAGAAAATAGGAGTATTACCAATATTACACATAATATTTATTTTCACTATATTCCTAATGATATTTTTGTTTGTCATGGTAAATGGATTTATTATTTAAATAAAATACATTTTGAAAAATTTAAAAACATTATATTAACAAATGACAGTTTTATCGTAACAAGACCACTATTAGATTTCAAACAACTTATAAATCCTGATAAAGAAATGGTTGCATTATTAGAATCATATCAAATTTCTCATCACTATCCTGATTTTTTACGAGCATATAACGTATCAGGAATTCAAAAATTATTGAAGCATTATGAAAAAAATAAAAATAATATTACTGATTTCTTATCAGTTATAAATAATTATGAAATTAAGAGTTCGCATATATTCAATAATATTGATATTTTATATAAATTTCCTAATAAAGAACCTGTAAATATTCATAATGATCATGTTTATTTACGCACCTATCTATACAAAAAATATTATCCTATTGTTAAAATAAAAAGATTAATTAGTACATGTTATTTTGATAATAAGTTGCCTAGTGATTTTAATTCCGATAATTATAGAATGTTAAATCTGGATTTACAGTCTTTTTCAAATAAAGATGCCACGAAACATTTTTTACAATGTGGAATGAGTGAAGGTAGATTATATAAAAAAAATCAACAAATAATTTTGCCAAACTATTTGATAAATTATATGAAATTTATTGGGTTTGAATTGTAAAATTGATTTATATTGATTTATACTGTATATTCCATAATAAAATCTATAAATCTGGTTCTTTAAGTTAAAAATCCAATTTATTATATAAAAAGTGAAATAAAATTCACAAAAGTTTTTTGGAAAATCAAAAAATGGACAAAAATAAATGTCCATTTTTTAAAACCCGGGAAACTCTTTGCGAAAAAAACGTGTTTTGTGACCATAATTGAATTTTATGGTAAGGACACAAAAAAAATAATTTTCAGTTTGTTACCATAAAATTTTCAATTTTCTTTGCGTTTGACATTTGGGCTTTTTTTCTGTTTCCAATTTAGGAAATAATGGAAATAATTGGAAAAGCCCAAAAAGCCAACGAAAAATATATTTGCGAAAAGTGTGACTTTGTATGCAGTTATTTGCGAGATTGGAAGCGACATATCACCAGACCAAAACATCAAAATATTGATTTTGGAAACGATTTTGAAAAAAAAGCCCACAAAAAAGCCCAAATAGTGAAAGAATATATATGTAACTGTGGGAAAAAGTACAGCACAAATTCAGGTTTATGGAAACATCAAAAAAAATGTGACGATAATACGTCATCAGAAACAAATGATAATACTGTAACAGAAAAAATAGACATTTTTGATAAAGAACTCATTATAACCTTGGTGAAGCAAAATGCCGAATTGTTAGAAATAATAAAAAACGGTACCAATGTCAATAACACAGTGAATAACACTAATTGCAATTACACTAGCAACAATAACAAAACGTTTAACTTGCAGTTTTTTCTCAATGAAACATGCAAAGATGCAATGAATATTTCCGAGTTTATCGATCGAATTTCTCTCCAGATATCCGATTTAGAAAGCATAGGAAAGTTAGGATATGTGGAAGGAATATCGAATATTATTATAAAAAATCTGAATGCATTGGATGTTGATAAACGACCTGTTCATTGTAGCGATGTAAAGAGAGAGATCATATACGTGAAGGATGACGATAAATGGGAGAAAGAGGAAGACGACAAACAAAAAATAAAACAAGTGATAAGTAGCGTAGTTTCAAAAAATCTTGGTTTACTTCCGGAATATCAAAAGAAGTATCCACAATGCATGAATCCAGAATCGAAAAAATCGGATGAATACAATAAAATCATCATGGAGACAATGGAAGGTGGAGTGAAAAACAAAGAAAAAATTATTCGAAAAATAGCCAAAGAGGTGGTTATAGAAAAATAATATAAAATACCAATAATATATATATATAATGAAAATAATCAATATTGAACAATTTGAAAAATTACCCAAAAAAGGTCCAACAGTAGGTAGAGCATTAGAAGCCGGTAAATTGTATTATATACGCGATATAAGAAGTAAAACAAACCCTGTTTATGTTGGAAGATATGTAAAACCCGTTACATATTATAATGATAATTCAGTATCATATAACTACAGATTTGAAGACGTCGAATGTTTAGTAAATCCTTCAAAATATAACCGACAGCCTGGTAATACATATGGTAATATAGAGAAATATTACGAAGTAGTATATCCAACACCTACCAAATCAGACATTAGAAATAAAAAAATTACAATGGGAGAGTTGGAAGATTTTATACACGTGAAAAAAGCGGAACCACACGAAAGTACGCCAAATATATCATTTTTTGGAAAAGATTATAGAAAAGTTCGTGATAAGTACAATAATAATAAGTCAAAAATATACTCGTCGTTATCATCTTCTAGATCATCCAGAAAACGTATATCATCATTGAAACCGTCCTCGTCGAAAACGCGTTCAACTCGGTCATCGAATCGTTCATCAAATCGTTCATATTATAGATCATCTAGTTCATCCTATAGATCCTAATACTATGTTTTATATTCAGAAAATAAAAAATATGCGGATAATATAAATCATGCCGATATCATTTGCAGAATATAAAGAATTACCCAAAAAGGAGGTAAATAAAAAATATAATTTAATACCAGGTAAAAAATATTATATGGAAGATACATCAAGAAAAATTGATCGTTATAAAGTAGTTTATATAGGCACATATAGCGAAAAAAGGAACGATTATAATTTTTTTGATGATGTAGAATTAATTGTAGACCCATTTGGAACAGAAGGAAAATTCAGTGGATTTAACGCAAAAAAAGGATTCAAATATTTTGAAGTAATCGATTTTAATCCAACGGAACTAGATTATAAAAATAAAAACAAAACATTGACAGAATTGCATGAATTTATACATATCAAAAAAGCTGAACCACATGATAGTACTCCACCCATATCGTTTATGGGAGAAGATTATAGAACGGCAAAAAAAAGATTTTACAATAAAACATCATCATCTAGATCTAGATCCCGCTCTACACGCTCAAGATCATCTACTCGAGGTGGTAGAAAACACCCAAAAAGAAGAACAGTAAGAAGACGTAATAACAAATAAAAACCGATTATTTTATGTGGTTTTAGAAATATAGAACAACATAAAAATATATAGATATAATATACATCAAACAAACATTCATATACAGATAAACAAATGAAATTCTCTCAAACACTCGCTTTTTTGGTGATCGCCACATTTTTAATACAATATTTTTTGGTGAGTATAGTAACCACAAGTAATCCTATGTATATAAGACATAGTTTAGGTAAGTTCTATTTATCATTGGTGGTTGCATTTAGTATTGGTATTGTAGAAATAATGTTACATGATATAAGTTACGATACACGCAGTGTCAATAAATATTTTATCATGATGGCGTTGTTGATTTTATCCATTATTGCATATAGAAATCAAATCTTTGTGACGGACGAAAACTATTTGAACCAAATGATTGAAAATAAATCGGTTCAATTATTAGAGGATGAAGAAATATTGAAAAAGTCACACAGTTATGGTGTAACCAGGATGGCAAAACTATCCGTTCAAAACACACAAGAAGAAATTAACAAGATGGTTCGTTTATTGAATGCGCAAAAGGATTTAAAAAAGGTGAGATTTGGTAATTAAAATATGGTTAATATATATGGAAGGTAATAAAATTAATTTATTTTTTGTAGGTAGAAATCGATTTAATTATTATATAATAGATCCGTTGAATGCATTGATATCTATAGTTAATACAGGTATAAATAATTCTAGTTGGAATAAAGAAAATGCTGAATTATCTTTACCTATCTCAATTCTCTACAGTAATAGTGTTATCAATAGGTTATGGAAAATAATATTGATAAACAATAAATATAAAGATAATTTCAAGATAGAAACAATTAAACAGATTGAACGTATTAGTGTATTTGATATTTTGTATTTAACTTTTGAAGATGTGAAAGAAAATAAAGAATTACAATATAAGTTTAAATTTAATAATGACATAGATATCAACAATTTAATAAGATTGAAATCAAATATTAAAACAGATCTAATAAATGACGATGGTAATACATATGAACAAAATATGGATATCGTTATTCCTATAAGTATTTTTGAGTATATATTCAAAACTCATAGTAAAATAGATAAATCAAAATTACCAATAACATGTTATTTTGCAATAACTCCAGAATTAACTTCAGAATTAACTAATGAAATAGATATAAAGAATTCAAAAGATTTTGGTAGTATTTTTAATCAGTTATTAAATAATAATAATAATAAATTAAATTATATTTTTATGTCTGATGTAAAACAATGTCATCAATTTGTTGGATATTTTTTATCACCAGTCTGTTCAAGACAAATCAAAAATGATGATGAGGATGATGATGATGATGATGAAAATAATATTATTAAATTTTTTAATGATATATATGTGTTACCATGTTTGCATGATATAAAAGATAAAGCCGGAACAATATCTTCATATTTTGACATGAAAACCGATTGCAGAAATAATCCTACTAAAAACGAAAATTACAAAGATAATAAATTGTTAAACGATTATACGCAAGATGTATCGAAAAAAAGAAAAAACGATTGTACTAATATTGGTATTGAATGTGATGTAAATATAACAATACAGCATTATAACATTAATTGGACTATATATAATGATTTTTATGCGGATGGATATAGAGATCAAAATATAAGGGGAAGACGGTTATGTAGAGAGAATAATTTTCTAGGTATATTTTTTGATAATTTTGTAGCAGAAGTAAATGCACATAGAATAGAAGTAAATGCACATAGAATAGAAGTAAATGCACATAGAATAGAAGGAAAAGGAGGTAAAAAATATAAAAAGACTAAGAAATTAAGACGATCCAGAAAATATAGGAAACATAAGTCGAGAAAATATAAAAATAACTAGAGGTTGTAGATAATATATATATATATATATAATTACATAATAATTCAATTATGGATGAATCTCCACCTGATCCAGAAAACTATTTATTTTTTTCTCATCAATATAGATTAAAAAATTACCTAATTAATCCATTAAAAGAATTAGCTAAAGAAAATAAAAAAAAATTAGAGTCAGGTAAATTTAGTAATAATATGATTTTGTGTTTGACTATACAGCCAACATCATCAAATAGTGTTAATATGACTGGTGGTTTTCCATTTTTATCGAACAATAAAAAAAATAATGAAAACAGTGAGAAAGTAAATATTGCATTAAATTTGATTTATGGTGGTGATGGTGAAGTTAATATAACAAACAACAAACCACTTTCAGTGTGGCCAAGAGATGAAGTATATTGGACTACTAAAACAGGTACAACAGAGACAATAGAAGGAAAAACATATATAACAAAGAAATTTAAAGAAATATCTTTTGATGTAGAAAAAGCAGATTTTTGCAATAAATTCAAAATCGATTCAAAGGACTTCACTATAGATAAGGTAATCAATTTATATTTTATCAGACACGGAAAAGCACAACATAACGAAAAAAAATCGGGTTTAACGGGTTTTATAGAAAAACACAATTTATTAAATCCACGACTAATAATAAATGATGTTACAATATTAAATATGAAAAAAGCAAGTGAAAAATTAGTTGAACATTTGAAGGGCGCAATAAAAGCTGTTTTGGTATCAGATTTGATACGAACACAAACAACTGCAGAATATTTTTTAAATGAATTAAATAATGTGCCACCTATATATGTGTTACCATGTTTGCATGAAAATACTACAAAAGACGGAAGTATAACGTTTGATAAATTAGGTAAAGAAAATCAAACAGATTGCGTTGCTAATGGTAAGATAAATCGTATTCGCGGTGATGATGATGATGTTGATGATGATGATAATGGTGATAATGATGATGTTTCTGCACATACTGATTGTTCAAAAATGACAATACATGGTACTGAAATAGATATAAATTGGACATTTTATAAAACATTTTATGGTGAAGGATACAGATTTCAATATAAGCCAAATAGAAGACAATGTAGAGATACGCATTTTTTGGGGATATTTTTTAAATATAAGATTAAAATCGATATGAATATTTATACTAATACTAGTGGATGGAATGAATATGCTAGTGATAATAATAATAATAATAATAATCTTTTACCAACTAGTTATTTTCAATGGAATAAAGGAGGCAAAAAACGAAGACAAACCAAAAAACAACGTGCTATGAAGAGTAAAAAGGTTCGTAGAGTGAAAAAACACAACAAAAAATCAAAAAAAGTAAAACGTAGATCCAATAAACGCAAGGCTTAACCGCCTTTTATATCATATATTATACGCTAATAAAGATTACTGTATAATATATATTAAACATGTCAATTAAAATGATTAACATTGCAATACCAGATGATGAAAAACTACCGGATATAATTCATACTTTCTCTCCAAAGGAGAATTTCATGATGTTAAAGATAGGCAGTATTTGTTTGAACGAAGGAAGAAATTATGTCGCCAACCTATCTCAAGAAGAAATCTACAAAAAAATCAAAGAAGAATCGAAATCTGAAATAGACAAAATAGAAATGAATTTGATGGTTCAGAGAGAAATGTCAAAACAGATGGAATCTAAACTATCCAAAATATATGAAGGAATGTATGAAGGTCAAATAGAACAAGCCAATAAACAAACAGAGCGATTAGAAAACACAATTATCTCTCTAAAAGAAAAAATTAAGACTTATGAGTCAGAAAATGCTGATTTTGTAAAGAGTGAAGTGGATAAAGTGAGAGAAAAATACGATTGGTTGTTAAAGGAGAAAGACAATCAAAATAGATTGAATAGAGAAGCAGTTGAAAAATTACAGGAAAGTGTAATAAAACTAACAAACAAAAGTACATCACACAAGGGATCAGAAGGAGAGAAACAATTCAATGATTATGCCGAAACATTTATCGATTTTAAAGGTTTCCAAATTATCGACAAACATACACAAGGTGGCGAAGGAGATTTTCATTTGCATTTTGATGAATTTGACATATTGGCGGATGCAAAGAATTACAATAAAAAAGTTCCAATCGATCAGAGAGAGAAAATCAAAAAGGATTTATTAAAAAATGAACACATACATTTTGGTTGGTTAGTTTCTCTCAACACTTCGATTGATAAGTGGGACAAGTCTCCAATAATGTATGAATGGATCAACA